>Ga0335078_10017166_pt1 | contig 10756 bp, 3 predicted proteins | sample Lox_Sample_32_FD_206711 | JGI IMG/M metagenome (GOLD analysis project Ga0335078, IMG submission 206711) | Soil microbial communities from Loxahatchee National Wildlife Refuge, Florida, United States - Lox_Sample_3.2 | ecosystem: Environmental > Terrestrial > Soil > Wetlands | place: USA: Florida... | reverse complement strand
CGTTGGCCGAGCTGTAATCCGTCTGCCCGCTGTTGCCAAACCGGCCGGCAATCGAACTGAACGCGACCATCGCCCCCAACGGCATATCGCCGATGGCGCGCAGAAGGTGGAAGCAGCCGTCGCTCTTCACGTCGAAAACCAGGCTAAACTCCCGGGCATCCTTATCGGGCAGCGCGTGGCTGCGGTCGATGCCGGCAGCGTGCAGCAGCACATCAATGCGGCCGCTACGCTGCCGGACATCCGCGATGATCCCGGCGACCGCGTCTCCGTCGCTGAGATCAACGCTATGGTAAGAAGCAGCCCCGCCCGCGGCTCGAACCGCATCCATCGCGGCCGCCGCCGCTTGCGCGCGCTCCAATGCCGCCAACTCCTTCTCGACGAGCGCGGGCGTGGCGCGCTCGCCGCGAGCCTGCATCCGCGCGAACAGGTCGCGCTTCAAGCCCTCTTTGTCCGTGGCGAAGCGTTTCAGGTCGGGACTGGCGGGATCGGGCGCTGGCACCACATCCAACAGGTAGAAAGTGCCGCCGGAAGCCGCGGCCAGATCCGCCGTGATGGCCGATACGATGCTCCCCGCCGCGCCGGTGACGACGAAGACGGTCCGGTTGTCGAGTGTGAGACCGCCGTGCCCATCGGCCAAGGGGCGCTCCTCCAAACCGATGGTCCAACGCTCTCCGGCGGCGTATCCGACCTCGACCGCTCCCGGATCGCGCAGGGTTTCCGCGACCAGCAGGCCGGCGATCTCGCCGGGATCTCGCTGCACTTCGAAATCCACGGCCTTGACGAGGACCTCGGGCCGCTCCCGTTTGTACGCCTTGGTGAAGCCGGTAACGGCCCCGCCCAGCGGCGCATGCGCGCCGGCTTCGTCATAGCCATGCCGTCCACCCAGGCGCGTAGCGGAAATGAGGAATGTGCCGGGCAGTGCGATGTCGCCGTAAAGCGATCGCATTACCGAATGGAACGACTTGACACGGATGTTCACGGCCTCGTGCCAGACGCCCGCGGTCATGCCCTCGAGGTCGCCCTCGTCATCGAGGGCGGGAAGCCAATAAACCCCGGCAAACGGGCCGTGGGGCAGGGAATCGTCGGTTATGGTCGCGACCACCATGCCCGATTTGAGAAGTCTCTTAGCGAGTTCCGCGGCGACTCCGCCGCGATCCGGCATGATGAGGATCCGGCTGCCTGCTTCCAGCGCGACTCCGGTGGGCTTGCACAAATCGAGAGGCGGCCGGAGGACGGGAACCGGGACCCGGCGCGGAATGCGATCGGCCGCTTCGAAGCCGGGGAGCTCTCGGGCGCGCAAGGGTTCGGCCGGCTGAGGCGCCGACGCGGCGGACGGGGCAGCTCGCCGTTCCGCCGCAAACCGGATCACGTGTCCCAAAGTGGGGAAATCGCGCAGCTTCAGAGTCTGGTCTCGCGGGATATCGAAGGCGGCGCGAACGGATGCGAACATTTCGGCCTGTTTGACGGTATCGATGCCGAGATCGGCCTCCAGATCGAGATCCGGATCGAGCATTTCCTTGGGGTAGCCCGTTTTTTCCGCAACGATCTCGAGCACTCTCTCTCGGATCTCATCGGAACCGGAAGAGGGCGATGGCGCCGCGGGAGGCGGAGCGGGCGATGGTTTCACATCGGCCGGCGGCGGCGCGGATGGCTTTTCAGCGACCTGGGGAATCGCCGGCAGATCCTGGCGCCGCTCGTGGACAAATCCGATAACGCGCGCCAGCGTCGCGAAATCGCGGAGCTTCAAGTTCGGGTCGCGAGGGATCTGGTAGATCTCGCGGACGGCGGCAAACAGCTCGGCCTGCTTGACGGTGTCGATTCCGAGATCGGCTTCCAGGTCGAGGTCGAGATCGAGCATTTCCTTGGGGTAGCCCGTCTTTTCGACAACCAGCGCGAGAACCCGGTTCCGTACCGGGTCCCCGGCCGGTTCGCGAGGAGTGTCGTCAGGCGGCGGCGCGTGGGTACCTGCTGCTCCCACCGGTTCCGGCGCAGGGGCGGGGGGCTCTTTCTCCGTAAGAGCCGACACTACGCGCTCCGGCTGCTCCGGAACATTGACGCCGCCGCTGTCGCGCACGCGGAGAATGCGGTGCGCGATTTCCAAATCAGCGGTATGGCCGGCGATTCGGTTCAACCATGTGTGCCATGCCGCGCGGTCCTGAACGCGATATTCATAGCCCAAGGCGTCGGGACTCGGTCTCGGCCCGGCGGACGGAATCCGGTGCAGGACCGTCATGCTGATCTGCGACCCGAATCCCGCCCCCAGCCGCAGCGCGTACTCCACCGGATAAGCGCCGCCGCGCGAAAGATTCAGCGGGCCCAGTTCCGGGTCGACTTCCTTGAAGTTGGCCACCGCGGGAACGCATCCGGTTTCGAGCGCCTTCACCGCCACCACGTCTTCAATGCCGGCCGCCATGGCGTGTCCGGTGAGTCCCTTGGTGTTGGCGATGACGATACGGTCCGCCTGCTCTCCAAAAACACCGCGCAGCGCGTGGATCTCAGCGGACGCGCTGCCGCCGCGCGCCGGGGTGTAGGTCTCGTGCGAGAGAAATACCATGGATTGGGCAAACTCCCGGCGACGGATGCCGGTGCGCGTTTCCGCCTGCCGCACCACGTCCTCCATGACTCTCCGAATGTGTTCGATATCGAGCCGCGTCGCGTGATATGCGCTGTTGGCGGTCACCGCGCCCAGAACTTCGCAGATGGGACTTAGCCCGCGTTCGGCCGCGGCTTCGGCGCTCTCCACCACCATCGCCGCGGCGCCCATGCCCACGATCATGCCATGGCGCCTGCGATCGAACGGGATGGCGGCGTTTTCCACTTCCTCGTCGGTTGCCGCCGCTCCGCTCGCCAGGAATCCGGCGCCGAACCATTCCAGCAGATGGTCGGATACGACGTCGTCCGCCGAAATGACGATCACCCGCCGGCATCTGCCGGCGCGGATCCAGTCTTCGGCCAGCACAACCGCCGTCGCCGTGCTGGCGCAGGCGGAATTGATTTGCGTGTTGGGTCCGCGCGCGCCGATCAATTCGGCAAACTGCGAATGACCCATGGGGAGGGTCCGCAGGAGGAACCGCCGGTCGAAGGAATACGGCTCCTTTGTCAGTTTGCGCTTCAACTCCCCGATCCGCCGCTCGATTTCGGGCCCGAGCGGCTGTCCATCGAGGGCGGCAAAGCGTCCGCGCAGATCTTCCAGCATTCCCAACTGCTCGCGGCGGGAGCGGTCGATATAGTAGCGCTCCATCTCTCCCGCAAACGCATCGCAACCCGGGAAGGCGGACGCGAAGATCACTCCGGTATCGTCTCGAAGCTCGCTGGCCAGCCCCCAGCGATCCGGCAGACGGGTGCCCTTGCTGGTGCTCTTATAGTAGCGGACGAGCGGTATGCCCGCATCGCGCAGAGCGTCGAAGCCGGCGGCGATGGCGAGTTGCGTGCTTCGATCGAATGCCGCGACCCGCTCCGCCGCTACCCCGAATTCACCGGCGAGGTCGAATGCGCCGCCGCGCGCCGCCAGCTTGATGACGTCGGCCGGCTCGCGGATCTCCTCGAACCTGGGATCGCCGTTGTCGCTCTTCACCAGGCGGGTGATGTGCTTGTCGAGCATGGCTTTGCGATACCGGGTCGGGATGACGTCGATGAACTGCTCGCCGTTCAGGATCCTGGCCATGTTGGCGTCGTCAAAGACGTGCTCCGTTCCCGGCAATCCCAGGCTGGCTCCGCTGATCACCACGGGCCGGCAGTTTCGTACCGGCTGCGCGCCGCCGATCTCCGGCTGCTCACGAGCAGCGCCGCGCCCCGCTCCCAGCCCGCTCGCGTAGAGCCCGCACAGCGCCTGGTTGAACGCGGCCAGGTCATCGAACTTGGGATGGTTCGTGAACAGCGCCAGGACCTCGTTGTCGCTGCCCAGAACGTCCTCCACAAAGCCGTGCAGCGCTTTTTTCGGACCCACTTCGATGAACACGCGCGCGCCCGCCCCGTACAGTGTCCGCAGCCCTTTTACGAACTGCACCGGAGAGGCGATTTGCCGCGCCAGAATATCCAGCATGGCGGATCGCACCTCCGGCCCCTCGGGGTAAAACTCGCCGGTGACGTTGGCGACGATGGGCAGACGGGGGCGCTGCAAGCGCAGCCGCTCGAGCATGCTCCGCAGCGGTCCGCTGGCCGGGCCCACAATCGAGGTATGAAATGCATGGCTCACCGGCAGCGGCACCGCGTTGTATTCAGCCTGCTGGAACGCCGCGACCGCCCTTTCGACCGCCGCACTGGCTCCCCCGATTACCGCCTGCTTGTCGCTGTTGATGTTGGCGATTACCACGTAACCATCGATGAAGCGGAGAATCCGGTCGATCTCACTGAGGGGGGCGAACACCGCGGCCATACGGCCGTTATCCGCCATGGATACGCGGGTCATCTCGCGCCCGCGCGCGCTGACGGCTTCCAGCGCGTCGTCGAAAGGCAGGGCGCCGGACGCGACCAGAGCTCCGTATTCGCCCAAGCTGTGCCCCATCGTCATGTCCGGCAGAATGCCGTATGCCGCGAGCAGAAGAGTGATGGCCTGATCGATGGCCAACACCGCCGGCTGGGTGATGGCAGTCTGGCGAAGGCCTTCTTCGGCTGCCTGTACCGCGGCGGCGTCCGCCGGGTTGACGAAGACATAATCGCTCAGGACTTTGCCGAGCAGCGGCGCCATTATGCGATCGGCCTCGTCAAACGTACGGGCGACGATCGGCTCGGCCGCGCGCAAACCGCGCAGCATGTTGACATATTGGGAGCCCTGGCCGGTGTAGAGGAATGCCACTTTGGGCGCCGGGCCGTGGCCGCGGAAGATTCCCTGGGCGCGTAATGCCTTCCAGACGGAAGGCTGGTTGGACGCCAACGCCGCCAGCGCCTTCCCGCACCGGTCGGCCAGTTCAGCCGCATTTCCGTAATCGATGGCGATCCGTTCCGGAGCCCGCAAGTCCGCTTGATCGGGCGCTTGCGGGCCTGCCGGTGTCCGGCCCGCCTCGGCGGCCTTCTGGATCGAGCGAAGACGCCCGGCCAGTTCGTCCGCGGAGGCGGCGCCGGCCACCAGCGCCCCTCGGAGCGGCGCCTTTGCGGGATTCGAACCCGCGCGGACGGAAGCCTCATTTGTGGGCCCTGGTATCTCGCCCACCGCCATGGAATGGTTCCCATTGCCCGTGAGCCGGTGGGGAATGTACTCCTCGAGCACGGCATGGAAATTGGTCCCGCCGAATCCGAATGCGCTCACGCCGGCGCGGCGCACGCCGTCCGGCGTTTCGATCCAGGGCCGCAGTTCCGTGTTGACATAAAGCGGCGAGTGCGCAAAATCGATATTGGGGTTGGGGCGGTCGCAGCCGACGCTGGGTGGAAGCATTTTGTCGTGCAAGGCGAACACGGTTTTGAGAATGCCGGCCGCACCCGAGGCGCCCTTCAAATGGCCGATGTTCGATTTCACGCTTCCGAGCGCGATCGGATGTCCATTCGCGCCGTGCTCCTGCAGGACCGCCGCCAGGCTTTCAAATTCCACCACGTCTCCCACGCTCGTGGAAGTCCCGTGGCCCTCGATCAAGGACGCGGTTGCGGGCGAGATGCCGGCATTCTCCCACGCCCGCTCGATGCAGATTCTCTGTCCCACCGGGTTGGGCGCCGTTATGCCTTTGCCCTTGCCGTCGCTCGAGCCGCCGATACCGCGCAGCACGGCGTAGACTCTGTCGCCGTCGCGTTCCGCGTCGGCCAGCCGCTTCATCAGGAATATGGCGGCGCCTTCGCCCATGACGAAACCGTCGGCGCCCTCCGCATACGGACGTGATCCGCTGGCGGAGAGAGCGCCGATTTTGCAGAATTTGACGAACGTCGGCGCTCCCATATTGCGATCGATGCCGCCCGTGATCACGGCGTCGAAATCATGCCCGATCAGGCCTTCCATGGCTCCGCGAATCGCCGCCATGGCCGAGGCGCAAGCGGCATCGCACACGAAGTTGGGGCCGCGGAAATTGTAGAGGTTGGCGATGCGCCCCGCCAGGCAGTTGGACAGCTCGCCGGGCATGCTGTCTTCCGTGATCGGCGGCAGCAGCCGGCCCAGGCGATTCCGCCACTCCATGGTGATGTTGCGCCGCAAATCGGGTGGAAGCGCGGCAAACGTGGTGGTTTCCTCGAGCTCGTGCGCGTATTCCGGAAAAAACGCGCGCAGCGCCGTGAGGTAATGCATCTCGCCCGCCATGGCATTGCCGAGTATGACGGCGGTGCGCTCGGTTTCGAGTGGACGTCCCGGATATCCATAATCGGCGAGCGCTTCGCGGGTGCAGGCGATGCCCCAGCGTTGAGCGCCGTCCATGGCCTCCGCCACGCGCGGCGGAATGGCCATGTGCCACTTCAGCGGATCCCACGGGGACTCGCGTACCCAGCCGCCGATCTTGGAATACGATTTGTCGGGCGCGGCACGGTCGGCGTCGTAATAAAAGGCCGGATCCCAACGGTCCGGCGTCACCTCGCTGATGCTGTAGCGCCCCGACTTGATGTTCGTCCAGAAGGTGCCCGCGTTCGGAGCATCGGGCAAGACCGCGCCCACCCCCACGATTGCGATTGCTCTGGAAGCTGTATCCTGCATGTCGATGCTCCTTCGATGCCCGGCCGGTTGGCGCGGGCTACGCGACGTGTGCGGCCGGCTTGGCGATGCGGCCGTAGAGCACGTCGGCAACTAAATCCATATCCGCCATCAAACCCGCCTGCGCGAGGTGGATCGCAGGCAGATTCAAATTCGCGTTAACGGCCGGCCCGGAGAGCACGGCTTCGTCACCGCCGCCAAAAACCCACTGCATACCTGCGGTGCTTACGTGCAGCGCCGCGTGGCGCGCGAACACCCGGCTGATGGCGGCCAGCGCCGGCGCCTCGAAGCGCCGGTTGGCCTTTTCATCGAGCTCTCCCTCCGCCAGCAGCGCCGCGCGCCGCGCCAGGCTGCCGGCGCATTCGGCGTACGCGATCCACTCGCCCAGGCGCAGGAGAATGTGCTGGTGCCGGGTCAGCCGCCTGATACGCGCCTGCTCCATAATCGCCGCCAGCGCGTGCAGCGCCAGCGCCGCCGTGGCGGCGCCCACTTCGGGATGGCGCGCGTCCAAGGCTTCCAGCTCGCGGGCCCGATCGTGGTAATGCGCTCCACGGGTTTTCAGGTGCGACTGCCAGCGGTCGCGGCCGATGGTCATTTCCATGATTTCCGAAGTGCCTTCGTAAATGGTCGTGATGCGGACGTCGCGGCTGATCTTCTCGACCATGTAGTCGTGGGTGTAGCCATAACCGCCGAGCGCCTGGATGCTCGCTTCGGCGGCGGCATTGCCCGCTTCCGTCGCCATGTACTTGGCTATGGCGCCTTCGGTGTTCAGGCTGCCGTCGCCCGCGTCGATCCGCCTGGCCGTCTCCTCGACGTAGGCGCGGGCGGCTTCCAGGCGCACGACATTCGGCACGATCAGCTTGTGGGTGTAGCCCTGCTTTTCGGAAAGCGGCGAACCCGCCTGAATCCGCTTGGCGGAGTACGGAATCGCGCGGTCCAGCGCCGCCCAACCGCCGCCCAATCCAAAGGCCGCCACCATCAGGCGCGTGTAGCCGAAGACCGCCTGGGCCTGCAACAGCCCCTGTCCTTCCACCAGGCCGATCAGCCGGTCGGCGTCCACGTAAACGTCGGAAAGTGAAAGAGCGGCCGTGTTGCTGAGGCGGATTCCGTGCTTGTTCTCGGGCTTCCCGTGGGAAAAGCCGGGAGTGTCCCGTTCCACGATGAACCAGCTCGGCCCGGCCGGGGTGTTCGCCAGAATGGAATACGCATCGGCGATGCCGCCGTTGCTGATCCATTGCTTGCTCCCGTTGATCTTGTAGCCCACTGTCCGGCCGTCTTCCACGACGCGGTCGGCGGTGGTTTCCAGCGCTCCCAGATCGCTGCCCGCATCCGGTTCCGTAGCGCCGTAGGCGAAGAGAATTCCCTCGTTGGCGATCCGCGAAAGCCATTGCGTCTTCTGTTCCGGCGTGGCTCCGACCGTGATGGGGTCGCTGCCCAGGAACGTCGCGAGCACGGACGTGGCGATGCCGAGATCGATGCGCGCCATTTCCTCACAGACGCAATAGACGTCGAACGCCCCGCCTCCGAACCCGCCGTACTCCTCCGGGATGAAGAGCAATTGAATGCCGAGCCGGTCGGGGCTGCACATGTGCCGCACGACCTCCAGAGGGCACTCGTCGCGTTCGTCCAACGCGATCAATTGCTCATCGGGCAATCGCTTCTTCGCGAACTCCCGAAGCGATTTCACACTCAGCTTCAGAGTTTTGGCGCTGATCATGGCCGCTTTCCTCTCCCCGGAGCACAAGTCTCCTGGCGCACCCGGTTGGCAAGCTGGGGAAGGAACTCCAGCAGGTCATCGATAATCCCCACGTCGGCGACGCGGAAGATCGGCGCCTTGGGGTTCTTATTGACGGCGACGAGGAACGGGTTTCCCTGGATGCCGGCCAGGTGCTGGAAGGATCCGCTGATTCCGCAAGCCAGATAGACCCTGGGCCGGACCGAGTGCCCGGAGGATCCCACCTGGCGCGATTTATCCAGCCACTTGGCATCCACCACCGGCCGCGAACAGCTCACCGCCGCGCCCATCGCTTCGGCCAGGTCCTCGGCGACTGCGAGATTGCCCTGCTCCCCGATTCCGCGCCCAACCGAAACCAGCACCGGTTCCTTGGTGATATCGACATCGCCGATCTCCGCCGCGATGGTTTCCACGTACCGGCGCCCGTCCGGCAGCGTGCCGACTTCCGCGGATTTGTCCAAAACCTGGCCGTCCGCCGCGCCACCCTCGGACGGCCGGAAGGCTCCGGGCCGGATATTCAGCACGGCCCCCGTCGACAGATCGCAGCGCACGTGCACGCTGACCTGGCCGCCGAACTCCTGGCGCACCGCGTTCAGCCACATCCCGTCCGCGCCCTCGATGTCCACCACGTCGGGAACATAGGCGGCATTCAATTTAACCGCCAGCCCCGGCGAAAGATCCATGCCGAAGTGGGAGTGCGGCGCCAGCACGAGGCTGCCTTCCGGAATCACGTCCACGAGAGCTTTGCGCACGAGCTCGGCGTTGGGATGCTCCAGCGGCTCCCTGGCAATTCTCCAGATCTCCGGGTATGTCGCGCGCAGGCTATCGCACACCCGATCCAGGCCGGACCCGCAGCCCGTGACTATGGCGGTGCACCGTTGCGCCGGGTTGAGTTTTCGCGCCGCCGCCAGCAGCTCAGCCGCGGAATCGTCGGCAATCCCGTTTCTATGAACGATAAAAGCGAAGATGCGCGCCATCAGTTCAGCCCTCCTTTAGCCTTTAGCAGATCCAGAAGTTTCTCGACTTTCTCCTCGCGGTTCCCCTCGAGGATCTCCGCGCCCTTGCCGGCCGGCGGCACGAAGTAATCCAGCCGCCTGGTTTTGGCGGCCGCCTTCCCTGCCAGGGAGACATCCACGGCAAGGGTGGACGCATCGGCCCTTGGAATTGGAACCGATGCCGCCTGGCGGATCCCGCGCATTCCCACATACCGCGGCTCGTTGATGCCCGTCTGGATCGATAGCACGCAGGGCAGATCGATGGTGTTGATCTCTTTGCCGCCGCCTTCTATCTCGCGCGCGATCTTCAGCTTTCGTCCCTCCAGAACTTCGACGGACGTGACCAGCGAGGCGAAGGGATAATCCAGCATCGCCGCCAGCATGCCGCCAACCTGCGCGCAGCCGTCGTCGGCCTGCACCCCGGTGAGGATCAGATCGTAACGGCCCGTCGCAACAAACGCTTTCAGAATCGCCGCGATACCCCGGCCGTCCGAACCGCAAAATGCCGGGTCGGTGATCAGAACGGCCCGGCTCGCGCCCATGGCCATTTCGCGGCGCAAGACTTCCTCGTCGTCCTCGCCGCCGACCGTCGCCACCGTGACCTCGCCGCCGGTTCGGGACACGATCTGCAAGGCCTCTTCGACGGCGTAGTTGTCCGGCTCGTTCACCGAGTACACCAGGTCGTCGCGCTCGATATCGGTTCCGTCAGGGCTGACCTGTATCTCGTTTTCCGAGGTATCCGGCACTCGCTTTACACAAACCAGGATCTCCATCGTCCGTCTCCTTCATCGATCGATTCGCCATCTGTCGATCGACCATCTCGGCCAGATCGATCGCAGCCATCTGCCCTTCCAGTCCGGCCACTTTGATGGCGTCCTCCACGTTCACAAGGCAGAACGGGCATGCCGTGACAATTGCGTTGGCGCCCGCTTCAGCCGCCATGCGAACCCGCCGCACGCCCATCCGTTCCCGCTCCTTGGCTTCATAGAACAGGGCCAGCCCTCCGCCCCCGCAGCAGAAGGAGCGGTCGCGGCATCGCCCCATCTCGACTCGCCGCAGACCAGGGACGGCATCGAGAACGTCTCTCGGCTCCTGGTACACGCCGTTGTGCCGGCCGAGATAGCAAGGGTCGTGGTAGGTGTAAACGCCGCCGCCGGCGACAGGGTTCAGCCGGATCCGCCCGTTTCCGAGGGCGCGCGCGATTACCTGGCTGATGTGTTCCACCGGGGGCAGATCCTTGTAGTCATGTTTCAGCGCGTTGTAGGCATGCGGGTCGGCGGTCACGATCCGGCGGACTCCGGCCGCCCGAATCGCCTCTGTATTCTGAGCGCGAAGGGATTGAAACAGCGTCTCTTCCCCAAAACGCCGCACGTCGTGGCCGCTGTCCCGTTCCTTCGCGCCCAGAATCCCGAAATTCTCGTGCAG
>Ga0335078_10017165_pt1 | contig 10756 bp, 6 predicted proteins | sample Lox_Sample_32_FD_206711 | JGI IMG/M metagenome (GOLD analysis project Ga0335078, IMG submission 206711) | Soil microbial communities from Loxahatchee National Wildlife Refuge, Florida, United States - Lox_Sample_3.2 | ecosystem: Environmental > Terrestrial > Soil > Wetlands | place: USA: Florida... | reverse complement strand
GGTCCGTTTTGACGTAGCGGGGATGCCTGCTACGGAGTGGGAGCGGGGCGATGATCAGGCAGCGCCAAGCTGCTGGAGTTCTGAGTTCGGAACAATCTGCTAGAACATCCCGAGACCTCAGAGGCTGGACGGTGAATTGTCCTACCCAACGGCGCTACCTTCCTTGCGAACGCACTGTTTCCTAATCAATCATGAAGGCCGTATCGCCGCGAATGGCGATATCGATTAGCACTCGCGCTGCCTGTTTCTCTAGAGGTTCGGTGAGGGGGCAGTTGGGCTGGGTTTTTCGATCAAGCATTCCTCCAAAAGGAGAAAGGGGAAAGCATCAATGAAGCATTGGATGAAGTTCCTCGTCGGAGTCGCACTCCTGGCACTGCTGGCACTTTCGGCCAGGCCGTTGCCAGCGCAGTCGTTGTTTGCCACTCTGACGGGTATCGTTAGCGATCCTTCGGGCGCGGTAATACCGGGTGCCAAGGTGAAGCTGACCAACGAGAAATCGGGCTCTGCGTATGATACGGTGACCGACGCCTCCGGTTACTACAGCTTCGCTTCGGTGTCCGTGGGCGACTTTACCTACAAGTTGACGGTAGAGGCGCAAGGCTTCTCGACCTACGAGGCCACGGGTTTGGCCATTCTGGGCGGCGAGAAGCGCAATGTGAACGTAGACCTCAAGGTGGGCAGCGCATCCTCAACAATCGAGGTAACGGGGGTGGTCTCCAACATCGTCCCGGTGGACTCGGGTGAAAAGTCGGAAACGCTGAGCACCAAAGAACTGACCAACTACGTGCAGGTGGGCAGCGACGCCGCCGAGTACATCAAGATCATGCCCGGGTTCGGCATCAGCAACGGAACGTCGAACAAGGCGAACTATACCGGCGAAGTCATCGGCATCAACGCCAACGGCGACGCCGGCAGCCAGAGTCCGCTGAACAACGCTTATTCCTATGACGGGCTGCCGGGCAACTCGCTGGACATCACCGCGGACGGGGCGCACGTTTCTGATCCGGGCTGCAACTGCGACACGCCTGTGAACCCGAATGCGGACATGATCTCGGAGTTCAAAGTCTCCGCAGATTTCACGGCTGAGAACCAGAAGGGACCGATGGTGATCAGTTCGGTGACCAAGTCAGGAGGCAGCGAGTTTCACGGCTCCGGGTATTTCACGGCGCGCAACTTCGCCTTGAACGCCAACGACGCATACAACAACGCGGTCGGGCTGCCGAAACCCGCGAACAAGTATTACTACCCTGGCGGCACCATCGGCGGTCCCGTGCTGATCCCTGGCACTAACTTCAATAAGAGCCGCAACAAGCTCTTCTTTTTCGCCGGCTACGAGTACTACTACCAGGTTCTCGATACCAACCCGCTCCAAGCCACGGTTCCCAGCAGTGCCATCCTCCAGGGCAATTTCTCCACCGCCTCGCTGGAGGCGCTCGGCAACGCGAACAATGGTTACGACACGGCTTCCGGCTCGCCGGTGGGCACCGCCTGCGCAGGAACAGGAACTGGCGGAGTCGCATACGCCCCATGTCTTAACGCCGCCACTCTGAAACTATACCCCAACGGGGACTTATCATCGCTGATGAATCCCAACACGCTCGCGTTAATGAAGCTGTATCCTGCCGTCAACGCGAACCCCAACACCACCAACGGCTTCAACTACGTGGATGAGCCTATCTTCAACCAGAACAATACCGAGTTTAAGACGCGGGTGGACTACAACATCAGTGACAATACCAAGCTGTTCGTGCGCTACAGCCGGCAGCGTGAAGTGCAGCAGTTCCCCGTCGGCCTCTGGTGGCGCAACGGCCAGCAGGTCCCCTACCCGACCCCGATCCTGGGCAAGAACCGCTCCGACTCGGTCTCGGCATCGCTGACTCACGTCTTCAACCCCACCATGACCAACGAATTTGTCTTCGGCTACACCTTTGTCGGTTTCCCCAATGTCTTCTCGGATCCTGCCAAAGTGCAGCGCAGCACGGTCGGCTACGGTCTTGCCGGCCTGTTCAAGAACGGTATCACCCAGATCCCGTCCTTTGGAGGGGGTGAAACCGCGCTGGTGTTCAATCCCGGCGGTTTCGAGGATGGCGGCCCCACGGCGGGCTTGTACGCCAACAAGTACATGCCCAGCGTCAGCGACACTTTCGCCAAAGTCATGAGCACCCACACCATCAAGGCGGGCTTCTTCTGGGAGTGGATCCGAAACGCCCAGCCAGCCAACAACAACAGCAACGGAGACTGGAGCTTTTCTGCTCCGGGCAATCCCTATAGCACCGGAGATTCCTATGCCGACGAGTTCGTGGGCATCTCGAGTGGTTACAACGAAACTTCGTTCAACCGCGTTAACGACATCGATTACAACACCTACGAGGGCTTCGTGCAGGATGACTGGAAGGCCACCAAGCGGCTGACTCTCCAGTATGGTCTCCGAATCACTCACTTCCAGCCCTGGATGGACCGGCTGGGGGACGGCTTCTCGATCTTCGACACTTCGCAGTTCGCTCCCGGCTGCACAGGCGCGCCCACATTCTGCGGGTTCGAGTGGCACAAGAAGGATCCCAGCGTTCCGCTCGGCGGCTTCCCCACCCGGTTTGCGTACTACCAGCCGCGCGTTGGCGCCGCCTACGACGTCTTCGGGACGGGCAAGACGGTGGTTCGCGGTAGCTGGGGCCGGTTCTACTTCCACGCAGGTCAATTTACCACGGGCTTGGACGCGTCTGCGGGGGTCGAGTCGGTCAGCTTAGGCAGTTCAATCCCCTTGACCACTTCGGGCTGCAACGGAACCAATCCTCCTCTCAGCACCTGCCAACCCTTGCTGGTCAATCCCATACCAGCCCTGTACCCAGGGGCGGCTGGCCTGGATACGGTCAATTTCAGCGCAGTAGCGTCAGGCCCCGGGGCCGTAGACAGCAAGGACGACAAGGAGCCTTACACGGACAGTTGGAACGTCACCGTTTCAGAGCGTACCCCGTGGGACGGCTTGCTGGAGGTGGCCTACGTGGGCAACCGGACCCGCGACATCCCCAGTTCCGGTAACGGCGGCACCGAGGGCTTCAACACTTTGAACATCAACCTGGTTCCGAAGGGGGCGATGCTGTCATCGGCCAATGACGGCGCGGATCCCAACAAACTTAACGCCAACCAGTTCCGTCCGCTTGGCGCCACAGCCGCGGGGCCAGGCTACTCGGACTTGTACATTGTCACCAGTAACGGATATTCGAATTACAACGCCTTACAGGTGACATGGGTGCGGTCCAAGGGCCGCTACAACCTCAACCTGAACTACACCTACGGCAAGGCCATGGGGATCACGGGCTTTTACGACCAGTTCAACCTGGCGAACGACTATGGCGTGTTGCCGAGCAACCGCACGCAGCTTTTCAATGCTGCCTACGTCATCGATTTGGGCGGCCACACCAGTAACAAGCTGGCGGGAGGGTTCATCAACGGCTGGCAGCTCTCAGGCATCACGCAACTCGAGAGCGGCGCCAACCTCTCGGGGCTCGATAGCCAGAACTTCGGCATGAACCTTAACAATGCGGACATTCCGGGCACCAACTTCCTCATCAGCAACCAATCGATTCTGGGTACGCCGGATCTCCAACTCAGTCCGCTCATAACCTGTAATCCCAGATCGGGCCTGGCGGCGCACCAGTTCATCAACCCCAAATGTTTCGCCGCGCCGAGCGCCGTCGGAGAGAACGGCCCGACAGTGCTCCCGCCCATTTACGGACCGGCGTTCTTCAACTCCGATCTGGGAATCTTCAAGACCTTCCATTTCACCGAGTCGAAGACGCTGCAGTTGCGCTTCGATGGGTACAACTTCTTGAACCATCCCCTGTGGTCCTTTAACGGATCGAATCTGAGCCTCGGTATCAATCCGACGACTCTGACGGCGTACAATCCAAACGGAAGCCTGGTCAACAACGGCTTCGGCAGTACCACCTTTAAGCAAGGCCACCGCATCATCCAGATGGGCGTGAAGTTCATGTTCTGATCGCCCTTGGCAGTCCAATGACGTAAGCAAAAGGGCCGTCCCCGCAAAAGGGGCGGCCCTTTTTCGTAGGGGGTCACACAGAGCCTGTCTTCCCTCCGCTGCCCCGCGTCGACCAGGCGAAGAAGAGGGAATAAGAGAGACAGTCGGCGAAGCCGCGCGCTTGTGCTCCTGACGAGCCAGGGTAGCTCTCGGTGATATGATAGATCTTGCGCCAAGTTGACCTTGGAAGCGGTGAGGAGAACATGAAAAAGAGCGTCGGTTGCATCGTTGTTGTGGCGTTACTTTTGCCGAGCCTGGGGATGGGGAAGGGCAAGGAAGGCAAGATCGATCCCAGGCTAAAACAGATCCATGCCATTTTCCTGCAGGGAGCGTTTTCAGCCGTCCAGGAAGTTCGGGACAAACAGGCCGAGATCGAGAAGGGGAGCTGCCTGAAATTGGTTCAGAACGCCGAGGCCGCTGACGCGGTGGTGAAGGTAAGCTATACCCCAGGCTTCGTGGGCCAGACCCAAACCGTAGGATTTCAGCTTCCCGGGATGGGGATATCAGAGGTGCGTCCTTATCACACCGCCTTCGAGTTGAGTGTACCTGAAGGGAAAAAGATGAAAAAGATATGGGAAAGGCACGTCGATTTGGACCATGTAGAACAGGAAACCCAACCCGGAGTTTTCCGTTTGATGGATCTCTTGCGTCAGGATGCTTGCGGCGGAAGATGATGGCAATGGTAAACCCGCCAGCCAGGATACAGGTGACGCAATGAAGCTGCTGCGGCTTGGGTTTTTTCTGGCTGCCGTCCTGCCCGCTTCCCTGGCTGGGGGACAGAAGAGCGTGCCCACCCCTCAGGAAGCGCGCGCGGTTCCTGCCTGCGCCGCCTGTCATGACCAAGCCAAGTCGCAGCCGGCTACTTCCATGGCCCACGCCCTCGAAACGCCGGCAGAGTGCAAGGTTCTATCCGCTCATCCTGTTCTCACCTTCCAAACCGGCAAATACTCCTACCGAATCGATCGGCGGGGCGACGAGAGCGCGTACTCGGTTTCAGACGGCGTCCAGACGTTGACGCTGCCCATTCGGTGGGCGATGGGCGCCAGTTCCGCCCTCGGGCAAACTTACATTCTGGAAAAAGGCGGCCAATTCTATGAAAGCCGCGTGAGTTATTACACCGAGAGCCAGGGACTTGATCTCACGCTGGGTGCCCGAAACTCTCCCCCCGCCGATCTCCTGGAAGCGGCCGGGCGCCGCATGGAGCGCGACGACAATTTGGCCTGCTTCGGCTGCCACGCTACCAACGCGACCCAAGGGAGACAACTGACCTTGGACAAAATGGTGCCCGGCGTCCGGTGCGAGCGCTGTCATGGATCGGCTGAGAAGCACCTGGCGGGGATGACCCAGGGCAACCCGGAACCGGCGGCAATGAAGGATTTGACCACCCTGTCTACTGAAGACGTGTCCAACTTTTGCGGGCAGTGTCACCGCACCTGGGATGAAATCGTCCTAGCGGGCAAACTCGATATCACCGACATCCGCTTTCAGCCTTACCGGCTGACGGGGAGCAAGTGCTACGACGTGGAGGACGCGCGCATCAGTTGCCTTGCCTGTCACGACCCGCACCGGGAAGTGGACCTGAACTGGGGCGATTACGATTCCAAGTGCCAATCCTGCCATGCCGGCGGCAAGCCCGGCGCCAGGGCCTGTAAGGTGTCCGACAAAAACTGCGCCTCCTGCCACATGCCCAAAATCGAGTTGCCTGGAGCCCACCACAAGTTCACCGACCATCGCATTCGAATCGTCAAAGCCGGCGAAGCATTTCCGGGTTAGCACACGGCACTCCCGGCAAGCCGGGCTCGGGATTCGGGGCTAGGGACTCGCAGAGGAAGATCGGGTTCGGGGGTTTGTTTTGCGAACCCCGACCGCCGCTTCATCTGGCATGGGAGGAATACTCGGCGTGGCAGGCTTGCCGGCTCCGCTTCAAGCAGCCTTTCGAGGGTTTACCTGTTTGTTGATGATCGGCCCCCTCCGGCGTTCAGCAGCCCGCAGGTCATAGATGGACTGGAGATTGAGCCAAAACTGTGCGGTCGTGCCGAGGTAACGCGCCAGGCGGAGGGCGGTATCGGCCGTGACGCCGCGCCGGCCGCGGACGATGTCATTCAGACGGGTAGTGGGAACATGGAGCTCCTTAGCGAGTGCATTGACGCTCATGCCGAGAGGCCTCAAGACGTCCTCTTGAATCGTCCGCCCCGGATGCATCTCCGCCAGCAGTTCGTCGGTCGTCATGATCAACTCCTAGTGATAGTCAACGATCTCCACGTCGTAGGCGTCGACCTCTCTCCAATCGAAGCAGATCCGCCATTGATTGTTGATGCGAATGCTGTACTGACCGCTTCGATCGCCGTGAAGTTTCTCCAGCCGGTTCCCAGGGAGGGCCAGATCACGGAGGCTGGTCGCCGAATCCAGTTGCTGCAGCCTCCGCAGCGCCGGTTTAGCAAAACCTCGGAGCGCCTTCGACGGTCGCAGGTGCCGAAGTAAGGCTTCGGCGTCCCAGGAACGGAAAGATCGAATCACCAAGGCATTGTATAACGTTTGACGGTAAACGGCAAACGGTTTCGAATGTCCGGGCTTTTGGCGTTTTCCAGATACCAGGGCCTCAGCTATACTTTTGGTTTGGGCCGGGGACATGTCAAAAGACTTCGCAGCGGGCGCGTCAGGCTTCTTAATTCGGGCGCGGGTCTGCGCCTTACTGGTGATTTTCCCGTTGGCTGGCGCTCGTGCCGCGCAGGACGAGCGTTCGCCTCAGGATCTGCTTCGCGAAGCGGAGTCGTTTCAGAAGGCCGGCAAACTCGACCAGGCCATTGCCGATTATCGCTTGATCCTGGAGCGCTATCCGGATATTGCTCCGATCCGATCGGATCTCGGCGCGGCGCTGGCCGGCGCCGGGCGCTACGAGGAAGCCATCGTCGAGTATGAGCGTGCGCTACAATTGCAGCCCCTGCCCCAGATCCGGCTCAACCTCGCGCTCGCCTACTACAAGGCCGACAAACTGGATTTGGCCGTGGAAGCCCTTAAGCAAGTTCATGAGGAAATGCCGAGCGACCTTCGCCCGGCGATGCTTCTGGCCGATTGCTATCTCCGCCTGGGCGAAAACAAAGAGGTCATCGAGCTTCTGGACCCGCTACAGCCAGCCCACGGAGACGACCTAGCGCTCATCTACCTGCTGGGCACCGCCCTGGTGCGCGAAGGCCAGGTGGCCAGAGGACAGGTGATCATCGACCAGATTTTGAAGAACGGCGATTCCGCCGAGGCGCGGTTGTTGCTGGGCACCACAAAACTGGCGGTACATGATCCCCAGGGCGCACTGGCGGATCTGCAAAAGGCGATCGAGCTGGACCCCAACCTGGTCTCCGCTCACTCGATTTACGGGCGGGCTTTGATGGCGTCTGCGAATCCGGAGGAGGCCAAGAAGGCCTTTCGCGCCGAGCTGAGCATCAATCCCAACGACTTCGACTCCAACTTGTATCTGGGAGTCCTCCTCAAGGAGGACCAACAGTACGAGGAGGCGCTTCCCTATCTCCAACACGCTTTGGAGGTGCGCCCGGGCGACCTCGGGGTTCGTTATCAAATCGGGGCCCTCGACCTGGCCGAGCACAAGCTCAGTGAAGCGCAGCGCGAGCTCGAAGCGCTCGTCAAGATCTCCCCCGATTTCCTCGAAGCCCATGTTTCACTGGCTACGCTTTACTACCGGCTCAAGCGCAAGGACGACGGAGATCGGGAGCGGGCCATCGTGACGAAGCTGGTGGCAGAGAAGCAGGCCAGGGAGTCTGAGGAGGCAAAGCAAACTAGAAGATAGAAAAGAGAACCCGGAATAGGAGCGCTGAGACTTTTTACTCTCGACCTTTGACTTTTCACCAGCCATGACCGCCAGCCTTGGCGAGGAGGCAGGAAGCGTGCCAGGACGAATCACAGGGACGGCCAAAACGAGCGGGATGCTACCCATACCGGGGCGGGGGCCAGGGCGCGAGAGAAGCGAAGTTGAATCGAAACCACCGATGAGGTATGATTCTGGGCGGATGGAGAGTTGAAATCGAAGCCTCTGGTTCGGAGGTCGTATGAATTGGCGGGGGTGGCCGCTGTGTTTCGCTGGGGTCCTGCTGCTAGGTGCGGTGGGTACGGGCAGTCCTGGCAAAGGCCGCCACGAACCCGGTGCACTACCCGCCCAGGCGGCTCACATCACGATTGATTACCCCGCCGAGGGAGCCATTTTCCCGCCCGAGATCACCCCGCCGGTATTCCTTTGGCGCGACGAAGATGATAGCGCCAAACTGTGGATCGTCGACGTGAGCTTCGGCGATCGCTCGCACGGTATCCAGGCGAGGTCCCGTGGCGAGAAACGCCCGATCGGCGAGATCGACGAACGTTGCGCGAAAGCCGGAGCCGTCGCTCCCCAACTGGCCCCCAACGAACTGGCCGGCCACTCCTGGGCCCCTGACGACGCAACCTGGGCGACGATCAAGAAACACTCCGTCAAGCGGCCGGCTACCGTCACCGTCACCGGATACCGCGACGATGAGGCCACGCTCCCGGTCTCACGGGGCGAGGTCTCCATCCAAACCTCGACGGACCCGGTGGGCGCTCCCATCTTCTTCCGCGACGTCCCGCTGATATCCGTGCCGGTGGGCGCGAAGGGCGTCATCATGCCCATTCCCACCGAAGCCATTCCGCTGATCGCTTGGCGTCTGCGCTACGTCGGCGAGCCGAAAAGCAGGCTGATGATGGAGGGTCTGCCGACTTGCGCCAACTGCCACTCCTTCTCTCGCGACGGGAAGACCCTTGGACTGGACGTGGATGGCCCCGGCAACGACAAGGGCCTGTACGGCATCGTGCCCGTGAAGCAGGAGACCTCTATCCGCAATCAGTATGTGATCCGGTGGAGTTCCTTCGCCGAGGAAAAGGCGACTAAAAGATTCGGGTTCATGTCGCAGATCTCGCCCGACGGCCGGTACGTGATAACCTCAATCGAGAATCCCGGCTCGCACATTCGTGACTTCGATTCCCGGTTCTATAACGGCTTCTATAAGAACTACGGGTTCGGCCAGGTATTCTATCCCACGCGGGGCATCCTGGCCTGGTACAGCAAAGCCACGGGGAAATTGAGACCTCTGCCCGGCGCCGACGATCCACGCTACGTGCAGGCCAGCGCCTTCTGGAGCCCCGACGGAAAGTACCTCGTCTTCTCGCGGGCGGAAGCCAAGGATCCGTATTATGAAGGGCAGAAGGTGGCTCAGTTCGCGAACGACCCCAACGAAACGCAGATCCAATACGACCTTTACCGAATCCCCTTCAACGACGGCAGGGGCGGCAAGCCGGAGCGGATCGTAGGCGCTTCGCAAAACGGGATGAGCAACAACTTCCCCAAGGTCTCGCCCGATGGGCGCTGGATCGTCTTCGTTGAGAATCGCAACGGCCTGTTGATGCGCCCCGACAGCAAGCTTTACATCGTGCCGTTCGAAGGTGGTACGGCGCGGCCGTTGATTGCGAACACCCCGCGCATGAACTCCTGGCACAGCTTCTCCCCGAACGGTCGTTGGCTGGTCTTTTCCTCCAAAGGACGATCACTGTACACGCAGATGTACCTGACCCATATCGACAGCGACGGCCACGACAGCCCGGCGATTCTGATCGAGAACGCGACCGCCGCTAATCGCGGCGTCAATATTCCGGAGTTCGTAAACACTCCGTTAGACGGGATCACCAGGATGGATGCGCCGGCCACGGATTTCTACCGGGTTTTGGACGAGGCCGGCGAGCTGGCGCGAAAAGGTGACTACGCGGACGCCCTTACCGAGTGGCGGAAGGCCGTGGAACTGGATCCCCAGGACGGCAGAGCCCGCTACCACCTGGCGTTCGCGCTGGACAAGCAGGGCCAGCTCGATGAGGCGGTTGGGCAGTACCAGAAGGCCGTGGAGTTCGATCCCAACAACGCCGCCGCCTATTCCAATCTGGCGGTGGCACTGACGCGTGAGGGTAAGCTCGCGGACGGGATCGACGCCTACGAGAAATCCCTCGCGCTGGACCCGAATAACGCGCTGGCGGAGGGTAATCTGGCCGCGGCGCTGGTCCAGGCCGGGCGCACCGACGAAGCGGTCGACCATGTCAATAAGGCCTTGCAACTGGACCCGGAGCTTGCCGATGCTCACAACCTGCTCGGCATTATTCTGGCCCGGGCCGGCCGCCTGGATGACGCCGTGGCGCACCTGGAGAAGGCTGTCGCCGTCACCCCGGATTCTCTCGAGTTCCGCTTCAACTTGGGGCGCGTGCTGGCCGCGCGGCACAGCTTCGCCGAGGCCATTCCCCAATTTGAGAAGGCGGTGGAACTGTCCGGCGGCCAGGAGCCGCAGAGCCTGGTAATGTTGGCCGCGATGTACTCGGAAGTGGGGCGGTTCCCGGACGCGGCCCAGACGGCGCGTCGCGCGCTCGACTTGGCCGTCCGCGAGAACGACGACACTCTGGCCCAGACACTGAGGGACAGGATCGCGGACTACGAGTCCCGCGGGGCCCGACCGTAGCCTTACCTCACCACCGTCCGCGACTCGCCGGCCGGCGACCGGACCTGCAGTAATGTCCTGCGACTGGGCACGACTCGACCAGAGCCGATCCGCAGCATTGGGCTGAGCCTTGCGCGCGCGTACCAAGAGGGTAGGAGATTGCTTGCGGCTCCCTAGAAAGTTGTGCGCCGTACTCGGCCGCGCCACACGAGAGACAAATAGGGAG
>Ga0335078_10017163_pt1 | contig 10757 bp, 11 predicted proteins | sample Lox_Sample_32_FD_206711 | JGI IMG/M metagenome (GOLD analysis project Ga0335078, IMG submission 206711) | Soil microbial communities from Loxahatchee National Wildlife Refuge, Florida, United States - Lox_Sample_3.2 | ecosystem: Environmental > Terrestrial > Soil > Wetlands | place: USA... | reverse complement strand
CGGCGTCGATCCCAAGCTCGCACCGATCGTCGCTCTCGCGGAGGAGGCTGCCGTGCAGATCCGCGAAGCGGCGCGGGAGCTCGAGCGCTATACCGAAAGCCTCGATCTCGATACGGCCCGCCAACAGGAGGTCGAGCGGCGGCTCGCGGCGATCGACGAGTTGGCCCGCAAGCATCGGGTGACCGCGATCGAGCTGCTGCCGCGCGCCGCGCAGCTGGTCGGGGAGCTCGAGGCCCTCGAGCGCGCCGAGATCGATCTTGCCGTGCTGCGCAAGGAGCTGGCAGCGGCCCTGGAACGCTACCGCGATCAGGCCCAGGAGCTCTCCACCAAGCGCTCGGCGGCGGCGAGCGAGCTCGCCGAGAACGTCACCGAGCACATGCAGACGCTCGGCATGTCGGGCGGCCGCCTGGAAGTGGGTGTTGCCCAAAGCCGCAGCGGCGAGCCCGCGCAGCACGGGATCGATGACATCGAGCTACGCGTCAGCACCAATCCCGGTCAGCCGCCCCGGGCGCTCGCCAAGATCGCCTCCGGCGGCGAGCTGTCGCGCCTGTCGCTCGCCGTGCAGGTTGCGGGCAGCGCGGATGAGAGCCGTTGCATGGTCTTCGATGAGGTCGATTCCGGCATCGGCGGCGCCGTGGCCGAGATCGTCGGTCGCGAGCTGCGCAGCCTGGGTGAGCACAGTCAGGTGCTCTGCGTCACCCACCTGCCGCAGGTGGCTTCGCAAGGCCACCATCAGCTGCGCGTCGCGAAGCTGACGGATGGCAAGACCACGCGCACCGCCGTCACCGAGCTCACCCGCGAGCAGCGCATCGAGGAGCTGGCGCGCATGCTCGGCGGCGTCGATGTGACCTCCAAGGCGCGCGAGCACGCGCGCGAGATGCTTCAGGGGGCGGGCTCGGACGACCGCTTGGGTGCGCGGCGGTAGGGGCAGTGGGTCTTGCGGCAGTTGCCGTAGAGGATCAGCGAATGGTCACGGATCGAGAAACCCAGGCGCTGCGCCACCGCGGTCTGCCGCTCCTCGATCCCGGAGTCCATGAACTCCTCGACGCGGCCACAGTCCAGACAGACGATATGATCGTGGTGCGTGCCCTGGTTGAGCTCGAACACCGCCATCCCGTCCTCGAAGTGGTGGCGAGTGACGAGCCCGGCGGCTTCGAACTGCGTGAGCACCCGGTATACGGTCGCGAGCCCGATGTCCTCGTTCGACTCGAGCAGGGTGCGGTAGATGTCCTCGGCTGACAGATGCCGCGTCGCGCTGCCCTCGAGGATCTCGAGGATCTTCAGGCGAGGCAGCGTCACCTTCAGGCCCGCTTTGCGCAGGTCCTTGCCTTCCACCGCTACGTCTCCCGCGGACTGCGCCGCTTCGGATCGGTCGCGGCGGATTCGCGATCAGGTATCATCGCCGCCCATTATTGCGCATTTTCCCTTGCGACGGACCTTCATGCGACGTGAAACCCTGATTTCCCTGCTCGAGCGCGCGCCGCGCCCGCTGCTGCTCCCGGCCGCGCTGCTGGCCCTTTGCTGCGGACTCGCGGCCTGTGTGTATCGTATGCCCATTCAGCAGGGCAACTACCTCGACGGCCACACCGTGAACCAGTTGAAGGTGGGCATGACCCGCAGCCAGGTGCGCTACCTCCTCGGCACGCCGATGGTGGAGGACGTCTTCAACAAGGACCGCTGGGACTACATCTATTATTTCAAGCGCGGCCACGTGCACCGGCCGATCGAGAGCCGGGTCATCGTCTATTTCAACGGCGACAAGGTGCAACGCCTCGCGCTCTACAACGTGCCGAAGGGACGGCCCACCGGACCCGGACAACTGCCGTCGCCGAACAAGTTTCCCGTTACCTAGGCTTTCGGCCCATCGATTGCGCGCGGCGTCGGCGGCGCGGATCCTCGCGCAGCGGCCGGTAGAGCTCGATCCGGTCGCCGTCGGCGGGGCGGTCGGCGCGGCTGCGGCGCTCGCCGAAGATGCCGACTGGAGCCGTGTCCCAGGGGATCTCCTCGCTCCGCGCCTGGCGCCTCGCGGCCGCGATGGCTTCGCCGATCGTGGCCTCCGCCGGCAATACGACCGGCCAGAGGTACTGTCGGACCGGGCCCGCATACGCCACGAGGCAATGTTTTTCGGGCGAGGCGCCCCGCGGCGCGACATCCGGCCCACCTGCGACGCGCTCAGCCCGCACGGCTGCGACTCACGAATGCGTCCACCAGCGAGCCGACGGTCTCGGCGAACTGATGCTCGAAGAGCATGCCCGAGAGGGCGCTTTTGAATGCGAACCGCATGGTCAGCTCGACGCGGCAGCCATCGGCCCCGATCGGCGTAAGCAGCCACTGACCCTCGAGCGTGCTGAAGGGGCCGCTCACGAGATGCATCAGGATGCGTCGGTCGGCTTCGAGCTCGTTGCGGGTCGTGAACTCGCCGTTGAGCGGACCGCGCTTGACGCCGATGGTCGCCACGATCTCGCGCTCGCTCCGCGACTGCACCCGGGCGCGGGTGCACCAGGGCAGAAACCGCGGGTAGCTCTCGATGTCGTTGATGAGCGCGAACAGGCGGCTCGGCGGCTGGGCAACGAGCGCCGAGCGCTTGACCTCTCGCATGAGCGCGATTGTCCCAAGATTGGCGCCTCCGGGACAAGCTTCCCCCTACAATGACGGCCCCCGTCCGACCGCCCGAGCCCCGTGCAGCCCCAGTCCGCCACCACCGATCGCCTGATTGCCGAGAACCGCAAGGCTCGCTTCGATTACTTCATCGAGGAGCGTTACGAGGCCGGGCTCGCGCTGCAGGGATGGGAAGTCAAGGCGCTGCGTGCCGGGCGGGCGCAGCTGAAGGAGGCGTACGTGTATCTGCGGGGCGGCGAGGCGTTTCTCATCGGCGCGCACATCTCCCCGCTCCCCTCGACCTCGAGCCACGTGATCGCCGATCCGGTGCGAACGCGCAAGCTCCTGCTGCACCACGCCGAGCTCAACGGGCTGATCGGCGCGGTGGAGCGCAAGGGCTACACCCTGGTGCCGCTCGAGCTCTACTGGAAGAGCGGGCGCGCCAAACTGCAGGTGGGTCTCGCCAAAGGCAAGAAGCAACACGACAAGCGCGCGGTCGAGAAGGATCGCGACTGGCAGCGCGACAAGGCGCGGCTGCTCAGAAGGCGCTGAGCGGGTGCGGTCGCTACGGCAGCTTCAGGTCGTTCGCCACCTGGGTGCCGGTCGCCGACAGCTTGGGATTCTTGAGCTCGTAGACGAGATTCACCGTCATGACGGCGTCGGTGTGCTTGGCGCTGCCGGGCGGCGGGCTGCTGTTGTTGACCAGCTGCATGCCCACGGCGAGCGAGAGCGAGGCGTCCACCTTCACCTGCAGCGACAGGTTGTCGGTGGTCGTCGTATCGCTCGAGCCGTATTCGACCAGCAGCGTGTCGAGCAGTTTGGTCGTCGCGGTGATCGAGTGCTGGTACTTCATCGCCGCCTGCAGCACCGCTTCGTTCACGACCGGCTGGCGCATGCGCGAGATCACGGCGCCGGCCGGGCTGGTGACCAGGACCTCCGGTTCCTGCCGCCGATAGCCGAGGCCGAGCTCGCCGGTCAGCTGCGTCGCGGGCGTCTGCAGGAAGTTGAATCCCCCGCCGCTCGCGATGCTCTCCTGGTAGGCGAAGCCGGTGAAGAGGTTGCGATCATAGGTCGCGGTCGAGAACCAGAAGGTGCGCTTGCTCAGCTCCAGGTCCGCCTGCAGATTGGCGCTCAGGTCCTGCTGGCTGGTGATGCTGCCGGTGCGGGCGTAAAGGGCTGCCGCCCCACCGCTCAGCGTCCATCGGCCCATGGCATGCGCCGCGTTGAAGGTGGCGTTGCCGCTGCTGGCGTTGGTGTCGGCCCGGGTCACGATGAGCCCGAGCTGACCCTGCGCCGCCCAGGTGCCCGCGGAGGCATCCGTCGGGGAAGCCGGGGTGGTCGAATCCGCGGCTTGAGCCAGACCGCTCGCCAACAAGGCGACGCTCACGACCGCCAGGCTCTTTATCACCATTCTGCGCGACTCCCCGCAAACCCGCCGGCCGGCGGGAAAAGGCGCGAACCTTACCGGAAAGCGGCAGCGAGGGGAACTGCCGCAGGTCGCCGACGAGCGGCGGCCGCGAGCGGGACCCCGGCGGCAGGCTTTCCGCGCGGCGGGCTCGCTTCAGGTATCCTATGCACCTCCTTGGGGGCGACCGGTTTCGACGTGGGTTGCGAACCTTCAGGGGCGTACCGAGGCGCAGTGCCCTCGTAAATCACGCTGCAAACTCATAGTTGCCAACGACGACAACTACGCTCTGGCTGCCTAAACGCAGCTGACCTCTGACCGGCTCGTGCCTGTGCGACCGAATCAGGGGACGCGTTCACAGGATCGCGATCCGCGCGTGCGACGGGCCGGATCGTTAAGAGTCACCGTCCGCTGGCGCGGCGTCTTCCCTGCCCCTCGGGTAGCGCAGCGCGAGAACCAATGAGCGGGCTACGTACGTAGATCCTGAAGTCTAGGACTTACGGACGGGGGTTCGATTCCCCCCGCCTCCACCAATGGTTGCCGCCCTTCCGGCCAGCGTGCCGGAAGGGCGAAGCTGGAACCAACCGGAGCGGTCGCTCATTGAATGTTGACAATGACGACCGAGGAATCCGAGCGGCAGGCGAGCCGCGCGCGGGCCGGCCGCGAGACGGAAGGCGGCCTCACGGGCGCGCGCACGCTGGTGTCGCTCGGGGAATTGCGCGCCGCCGTGAACGAGTGCCGCCGCTGCACGCTGTGGAAATCCAGCACCCAGGGCGTGCCCGGCGAGGGCGCCGTGCCGCCGCGTCTGATGCTGGTCGGGGAAGCGCCGGGCGATTTCGAAGACCTGCAGGGACACCCATTCGTCGGACCCGCGGGCGCGATTCTCGATCGGGCCCTGAAGGATGCCGGTCTCGGGCGCGACTCGGTCTACATCACCAACGCAGTCAAGCATTTCAAGTTCGAGCCCCGAGGCAAGCGGCGGCTGCACATCAAGCCGAGCGCGAGCGAGATCGAAGCCTGCCGCTGGTGGCTCGGGGAGGAGCTGCGGCTCGCCGCGCCAAAGCTCGTGATGGCGCTCGGCGGCACCGCGGCTCGCGCGCTTCTCGGTCACCCCGTGATCGTCTCGCAGCTTCGCGGTGCGCCGATCAGACTTTCCGCAACCGCCTATCTCTGGGTGACCATCCATCCTTCATTTCTGCTTCGCGTTCCCGATGATGCGCAGCGACGCAGCGAGTACGCGCGCTTCGTGAAGGAGCTGGAGGACGCCGTCGCCTGGATCGAGCGGCACTGAGTGGAGGGGCGTCAACGCACCGACGGCGGTTGGCGCGGACCCCACCGGCGGCGCTTTGTCGATCCCGCTCACTCACCGGGTTTCGGACTGCCGTCGAACGAGGTCAACGCCCCGTAGAGGTCCGGGCGGCGGTCGCGAAACACGAACCAGTTGTCCCGCAGCGCGGCTGTCTGCTCGAGGTCGAACGTGGCCGTGAGCACCGCATCGCCCTCTTCCGGCGCCTCCGCCACCTTGGCGCCCATGGCATCGGTGATGAACGATGAGCCGTAGAAGCGGATGTAGAGTCCGTCCGGATCCTGCAGCGATCGCTCGAGCCCGTAGCGGTTGGCGGCCGCGAGCGGCGTGAGATTGGCGGCCGCGTGACCCTGCTGGGTCCGCTGCCAGTGATCGCGGGAATTCACCGGCACGGCCGGTGGTGGCTCGGTACCGATCGCGGTGGGATAAAGGAGCAACTCGGCGCCCGCGAGCACCATGGCGCGGGCGGCCTCCGGAAACCACTGGTCCCAGCAGATGCCGACCCCGATGCGCGCATAGCGGGTCCGCCACACCTTGAATCCCGTATCACCCGGGCTGAAGTAGTTCTTCTCCTGATAGCCCGGACCGTTGGGGATGTGGGATTTGCGATAGACACCGAGTCTCGTGCCATCCGCATCGAAGATGGCGATGGAATTGAAGTAGGCGGGCCCCGCACGCTCGAAGAAGCTGACCGGCAGGACCACACCCAACTCGCGCGCCAGCGCGCCAAAGTGCCGCACCGCCGGATGATCGTCGACGGGGCGCGCCAGCCTGAGGTGGCGCGCATCCTGCTCGATGCAGAAATAAGGGGTCTCGAAGAGCTCCGGCAGGAGGATGATCTGCGCGCCGCGCGCAGCGGCTTCGCGCACCAGTCGCTCCGCCGTGGCGAAATTGGCGGCGGCATCCCAGCCGCAGGCCATCTGCACGGCCGCGAGACTCACCGGCCGCGGCGAGTGTTGCAAATGCTCAAGGGGTGGGGACATCGGACGCTCCCGTGGTGACCCGATCGGCGAGCGATCGGCGCACCTGCTCGCTGATGCGCATGGCCGTCTCGAGCGCCATGAGGCCGGCCTCGCCGGTCACGACGGGCGCTCGGCCGTCGCGGATGCAGGCGAGGAAGGAAGCGATCTCGGCTTTGAGCGCATCGCCCGGCTCGAGGCTCTGCTCCTCGATGCTGACCGGCAGGGCGCCCGCAGCCTCCCCGGGCGCGCGCTTGCGGATGAGCGTCAATACTTTCTGCTGCAGATCGAGCGACAGATAGGCATCGTCCTCGAAGATGCGCATCTTGCGCTCGGTTTTCAAGCTGACACGGCTGGCCGTGGCATTGACGACGCAGCCGTTGCCGAAAGTGATGCGCGCATTGGCGATGTCGATGCTGTCGGAGAACACCGGCGTGCCGATCGCCTCGACGCTGCGCACGGGAGCCCCGACGATGGTCTGCACGATGTCGATGTCGTGGATCATGAGATCGAGCACCACGTCGACGTCCGTGCCGCGCTCCCGGTACGGCGCGAGGCGGTGGCATTCGACGAAACGCGGCGAGCGCAGGTGAGGCTCGGCGGCCAGAATCGCAGAATTGAATCGCTCGAGGTGACCCACCTGCAGGATCCGTCCCCGTCGGGCCGCAAGCTCGATCAGCGCTCGAGCCTCCTGTGGCGTCTCGGTGATCGGCTTCTCCACCAGCACGTGTGCGCCGGACTCGAGGAAATCCCGGGCGATGGGAAAATGCGCCGGCGTCGGCGTGACGACGCTCACCGCATCCACGAGGCCGAGGAGCTGCCGATGGTCGGCGAAGGCCCGGGTGCCGACCTCGGCCGCGACGGCATCGCGGGCCTCCTGGCGGGCATCGGCAACGCCCACCAGCTCGCAATCCGCCGCCTGCGCGTATTTCTGCGCGTGAAAGTGCCCCAAATACCCTACGCCGATGACGGCGGCTCTGATTTTCCGCATGGCCCGCATTATGACCTGGAGCGCCCCTCGATCGGCTAAACTGGCTGCATGACGGACTCTTCCGGCGGCACCGGACCGCCTTCCCGAGCCCCCCTCCTCGATCTCGATCCCCGCACCCGGCGGGAGCTGTCGCTCTTGGGCGGAGCGCTCGCGCTCGGCCTTTTGATCATCCCGCTTCTGATCTGGCTGGTCGGGCATCGGATTCTGGGGCCCTATACCCATGGGGATGACCGCCGCGGCCTCGGACCGCTCGCCCTGTACGGGGACTACCTCTCGGGCTTGGGTCACGGGTGGCTCGGCTATTGGGCCGTGGCGCTCGGACCGGTGGTGCTGCTCCTCGCCGTAAGGCTGTGGCTGGCGCTGCTGCGCCGGCTCCCCCGGGAGTGAGACTTGCATCACAGTGCCCCGAGTCCTGCAGTCGCCATGACCGGCCCCGGGAGGCTCAGGGAGACGCCCGCCCGCAAAGGGGGGATGCCTCGGGAAACTCTCGGCGATACTATTGATCTTCCTTCACTCGAGCTTCATGAGTGCACTCGCCGGCGCACGCAGCGCCCCTGAAACCTCTGCCACTTTCTCCACGTTCCAAGGATTCCGTGCAGGTCCAGATGTTCAAAACCCTCCGCCGTCCGCTCGGATGGCTCGCCCTCACCGCGCTTTCGGTCCTCGTGCTCGCTGCCATGGACGCCGCTTTGCATTCCCCGGCTCGCGCCGACGCGATCCTGCCGGCAGGCGCGCTCGCGCCGACCGACGATCAGCGGTCCATCGCCCGCAAGATCGCGCGAATCCTCGAAGAGACCCACTACAGCAAGGAGGTGATCGATGATGCCTTCTCGCGGCAGGTCTTCCAGCGCTACCTCGAGTTCCTCGACCCGGAGCACAGCTATTTCCTGGCGAGCGACGTGCAGGGCTTCTCGACCTACAAGGACAAGTTCGACGACATGATCCACACCGGGGACATCGACCCCGCGTACCTGATCTTCAACCGCTTCAAGGAGCGCAATCGCGAGCGCTGGCAATACGCGATCGGACTGCTGAGCTCCGAGCCGGACCTGAGCACGAATGCGAGCTACGACTTCGACCGCGATCACGCGGCCTGGCCGGCGACCGAGGCGGACATGAATCAGCTGTGGAAGAAGCGCGTCACCAATGACGTGGTGTCGCTGCTGCTCGCCGGCAAGACCTGGCCGCAGGCCGCCGACATCCTACGCAAGCGCTATCAGACCGTCATCGAGCGGGTCGATCAGATCAAGTCCGAGGACGTGTTCGAGGATCTGATGAATGCGTACGCGCGCACGTACGATCCGCACACCAGCTACTTCTCGCCGCTCAACTCCGAGGAGTACCGCATTCAGATGAGCCTCAACTACGACGGCATCGGCGCATCGCTGCAGCTCATCGACAACTACGTCACGGTGATGAACGTCATCCAGGGCGGCCCCGCGGCCGTCGCCGGCACCCTGAAGCCGAATGACCGCATCACCGGAGTCGGCCAGGGCGCCGCCGGACCGCTCACCGACGTCGTCGGCTGGCGGCTCGATGATGTCGTGCAGCTCATCCGCGGCAGGGCCGGAACCGCGGTGCGGCTGGAAGTGCTGCCGGCGGGCGCCGCGCCCGGCTCGAAAGAGCGCGTACTCCAGTTCGTGCGCAACAAGGTGACGCTGAAGGCCCAGGAAGCGCACAGCGAGCTGAAGAGCGTGACCGACCACGGCCACACCTATCGGATCGGCGTCATCACGGTGCCGAGCTTCTACGAGGACATCGCGGCGGAGAACGCGGGCGATCCCAACTATCGCAGCACCACGCGCGATGTGCTGCGGCTGCTCGACAAACTCGAGTCGCAGCACATCGACGGGCTGCTGCTCGATCTGCGCGATGACGGCGGCGGCTATCTCCCCGAGGCGACCGCGCTGACGGGCCTCTTCATCCCGCACGGCCCGGTCGTGCAGCTGCGCGACCGCAGCGGGCGCGTCGATCCTCTGCCCGATCCGGAGCAAAGCCCGGCCTACACCGGCCCGCTCGCCGTGCTGGTGAACCGGTTCAGCGCCTCGGCCTCGGAGATCTTCGCGGGCGCGATCCAGGACTACCACCGCGGGCTCATCATCGGCCAGAACACCTTCGGCAAGGGCACGGTGCAGAACCTCGTGCCGCTCGATCGCTGGAGCGACAAGCCGGACGAGGGCCAGCTCACCGTGACCATCGGGAAGTTCTATCGGGTCACGGGTGAGAGCACTCAGCACCGCGGCGTGGTGCCGGATGTGACCCTGCCCTCGCCGATCGATCCGAAGGAGGTGGGCGAGGCGGACGAGCCGGACTCACTGCCGTGGGACCGCATTTCCGGCGTGCCCTTCACGGTGAGCACCGGAATGTCGGCGGTTCCCTCGATCGCCACACTCGATGCCGAGGAAGCGGCGCGTGCGCGCCACGATCCGAACTACCAGTGGCTCGTTGCCCAGATCAACGCGATCGAGGCCCTGCGGGACGATCACACGGTGTCGCTCAACCTCGCGCAGCGGCGCACGGAGCGTACGACTCAGGACAAGACGCTGCTCGCGCTCGATAACAGGCGCCGCGCCGCGCTCGGCCTGCAGCCGCTCAAGAACGCGGAGCAGATCGACAAGGACAAGGACAAGATCCCCGATGTCATACTGGACCAGGCGGCCGACATCAGCGCGGACATGATCGCCCTCGACCGCTCGACCTATCCCATCGAGAAGACCGCGAGCACGGGGGCGCCGCGCAACTGAGGCGGCGCGCTCGACGGTGCCGCGCCGGCGGCGCGGTCCGGGCTAACGCAACAGGACGCGGTAGAGGTCCCAGGTATCCTCGGCGAGAACGTTGGGCATCCTCGCGGCGGCGAGGCCGGACGGATCGCCCGCGAGGGCATCGCCCTCGGAAAACGCCAGCGATTCCGGCGTCGGTGCGGCATCGCCCGCAGCGCGGTAGTGGGCGAGCTGCCGCAGACGATCCGAGCGCTGCCTGAGCTCCTGTGGCAGATTGGCGCGCGCCCGCAGCAGATCCGCGGCGCGCTCGATCTGGATCATGAGCGCTTCGCACTCCGACCGTGTGCCGTATTCATCGGACGCTTCGCGGTGCCGCGTGGCTTCGCGCGCCTGCATGACGAGCTGCGTGCGCGCGAGCCGCAGACACAACACCTCGGCGTAGGCGATCGCGGCCAGGTTGATCGCGCGGCGCGCGTCGAGCGACAGGCCGGGAAATTCGGGTGTCGGCTCGCCCGCGACCTCCTCGACGGCCGTACGCGCGGCGGCGAGCGAGAGATCCGCGGTGGCGGCGGCGGCGCGCGCCTGTGCGATCGTCTGCTCGAGGGCGCGGCGCTTGAAGTAATGCCAGAAGCGCCGCAGACGCGCACGGGCTCCCTCGAGCCCGGCGAGCCGCGCCGCCTCCTCGCCGGCCAGCTGCTGCGCCTCGCGCAGGCGCTCCTCGGCGGCTTGCCGCTTGGCGAACTGCCTGCGGTTGTGCTCGGCCACGTGTTGTCGCCGC
>Ga0335078_10017162_pt1 | contig 10757 bp, 9 predicted proteins | sample Lox_Sample_32_FD_206711 | JGI IMG/M metagenome (GOLD analysis project Ga0335078, IMG submission 206711) | Soil microbial communities from Loxahatchee National Wildlife Refuge, Florida, United States - Lox_Sample_3.2 | ecosystem: Environmental > Terrestrial > Soil > Wetlands | place: USA: Florida... | reverse complement strand
GGAAGAAGACATCGCCTTCCAGCAGATGGTCGCCGACTATCAAAAGGCGAGTGGGAACACGATCGACTACAGCATCGTGCCGTTCGCCGCGATGCGTCAGAAAGAGGTCGCCGCGGTGACGAGCGGCCAGGTGCCCGACATCATCGATCTCGGCGATTATTTCTTCGCCGTGCTGAGCGCTTGGAAGGACCAGCTGGTCGATTTGACCGACGTCCTCGAGACGCAGAAATCGCTGTTCATGCCGACCGCGCTGCAGACCGCCTTCGCGTACAACAGCGTCACGAAGAAACGCAGCTATTACATGATCCCGAACCGCATGGCGGTGACCCCGTTCCATGTCTGGAAGTCTTTGCTTGAGAAGGCCGGCTACAAGACGTCGGACATCCCCAAGACATGGGACGCCTTTCTCGATTTTTTCCCGCAGGTTGCGGACAAACTGCGGGCGCAGGGCAGGCGCAACATCTATGCCTATTCGATTATGATCAGCGCGGCCGGGTTCGACGCAATCGGGCACTTCGACCACATGATGATCGCCTATGGCGGCGAGGGTTTGTTCACTCCCGACGGCAAACTGCATACCGACGATCCCAAAATCCGCGAAGCCGCGGTGAAAGTGGTCGCGAGGCTCTCGACCGCCTTCAAGAGCGGGTTTATGCCGTCGGCGATACAGAACTGGAACGACAACGACGACAACAACGCCTTTCACTCCAAGTTGCTCGTCATGGATTTGGACGGCACGATTTCGACCGAGGTCGCGCTGTGGAAGGAAAAGGACGAATACAACGACATCCTGACCTTGGGCCTTCCGCTCGGCAATGACGGCAAGCCGGTGACCAGCGTCATGGGTACGCAGGCGCTGGTAGTCCCGAAGGGCGCCCCCAACATCACCGTCGCCAAGGACTTTCTCAAATATTCGATCGAGCCAAAGGTGCTCGCCGCCCTTCTGAAGGCCGGGCTCGGCCGACGGCTGCCGCCGATGACATCGATCGTCGAGAACGACAAGGCATACTGGCTCGACCCCAACAACGAGCCGCTCGCCGCTTATACCCAACAGGGCATCTATGGTCCCACGATCGCGCCCTACGAGGTGTTCAACCCGGCACGCGCGCAGGTCTCGACCGAGCATGTCTTCCCGGTCGCGATCCTCGATGTGATCAACAAAGGGGTCACCCCTGAAGCGGCGATCGACACGGCATTCAAGCGCTGCGAGGCGATTTTCGGCCAATACCCGATCCAGCAAAGCTGACGTTCGCAGCCGACGTTCGCGCCGGAGTTGGCGGGCAGGTCGGTCGAAATCTTCGGCCGACCGCCGGTCACGTCAGCGCAAGGGGGCCTGGCTGACGCGACGGCCGGTGAGTCGCTCGCCCTTCGGTCGAACGAACGCGGAACGCCCGTTCTCGGCGCATCCCGCTTGTTGCCGCACGTCCCGGCAAAGGTCTGCTTACTGCACCCACAGCCCCCCGGAGGAGGGGCGAGCAACATTCGTCCCAATTCAGCCTTAGCTCGGCTCAGCCGGGAGGTCAGCATGGGTAACGCCCGCCTCCGACCACGCTTCGGCGCTGGCGCCGGCGAGCTCCTGGACTCTCGCCTCGTCGGCGCGCAGCTCGAAAGCGGGGCCGGAATAACTGACGCTGCCGTCGTCCAGCACATAGGCGTGGTCGGCAATCTCGAGGCTCATCCGCGCATTCTGCTCGACTAGCAGCACGGATATACCCTCGGCGCGCATCCGGGCGACGACGTCGAACACCTCGCGCACGATGAGCGGTGCGAGGCCCTGCGATGGCTCGTCGAGGATCAAGAGCTTCGGGTTGAGGATCAGCGCGCGGGCGATCGCAAGCATTTCCTGCTCACCGCCCGACAATTGCCGGCCACGATTGCGGCGGCGTTCGGCAAGGCGCGGGAACAGCTGAAAGATACGCTCCTCGTTCCATTGGCCAGGACGCATGATTGGCACGCGCAGGTTTTCGCTGACGGTCAGGTTCGGAAACACCCGCCGCCCCTCCGGAACGTAGCCGACTCCGAGCGCGGCAATCCGGTAAGGCGGCCAGCGAGTGGTCTCCCGGCCGAAAATCTCGACTCTGCCCTGGCTCGGCGGAGTGAGGCCCATCAGGCTGCGCAGCGTCGTCGATTTGCCGGCGCCGTTGCGACCGAGCAACGCGGTGATCCGGCCTTCTTCAACGGCAATGCTGACGCCGTGCAGGATATGGCTCTTGCCGTAGAAGGTGTGCAGCCCTTCGGCTTGGAGCGCGTTCACGGGGGCCGCCTTACGCCGCTTGGCCCAGATAGGCCGCCTGGACCGCGGCATTGGCGGCGATCTCCGGCGGCGTGCCCTCGGCCAGGACCGCGCCTTCGGTCAATACCGTAATCCGCTCGGCGAGATGAAAAATGACGCGCATGTCGTGCTCGATCAGCACGATCGAGAGCTTTTGATCCCGGTGCAGGCGGCGGATCAGCTGGGTCGTGTTGTAGGTTTCCTGCTCCCCCATCCCGGCGGTCGGTTCGTCGAGCAGCAGCAGGCGCGGCTTTAGCGCCAGCGCCATCATGATCTCGCAGGCGCGCTGGTCGCCATGGCTCAACTCGCCGACGACACGGCTCTGCACCGCGCCAAGTCCGCCCATCTCGACGATCCCTCTGACCTCGGCCTCGATCTCACCGCGGGCGGTACGCGAGATCCACGGTCGCAGCCGATACCCGGCGGCGACCTCGACCGCGATGCGCAGATTCTCGTGCACGCTCAGTTCGGGAAACACCTCGGTGATCTGGAATGTGCGAGCGATACCGCGCCACACCCGCCGCGCCGGCAGAAGCGCCGTGATGTCCTGGCCGTCGAACAGAATCCTGCCGGAAGTCGGTTGCAGAAAGCCGCTGATCAGGTTGAAGAAGGTGGTCTTGCCGGCGCCATTGGGGCCGATCACCGCGCGCAGCTCGCCGGGTTCGACCGTCATCGACACGTTGTTGACGGCGACGAGGCTACCGAACCGGCGCGTCACGCGATCGACGGAGAGCAGACTCATCAAGTGGCCTTGCGCCTGACCAGCCCGAGCACGCCGCGCGGGAAGAACAGCACGATCAGCACGAAGAACAGGCCGATGAACGACATCCAGTTCTCGGTATGGCTCGAAATGTAGTCCTGCAGCACCAGAAAGATCGCGGCGCCGATCAAGGGTCCCCAAAATGAACGCATGCCGCCCAGCACGGCCATGATGACGAAATTGCCCGACTGGTCCCAACGCAGTGCCCGCGGATCGACGAAGTTGTTCATCAGCGCGAACAGCGCGCCGGCAACGCTGACGAAAAAGCAGGAGATGACCCAGGACATCCAAATATGCCGGTCCACCGGAATGCCGAGGAAGCGCGCACGTCTCTCGTTCTCGCGGATCGCCACCAGCGTGCGGCCGAAAGGGGAGCGCAACAGGAACGCCATCGCTCCGACGCAGACGGCAAAAACCGCGAGAACAAAATAATAGAACGCCCGCGCGCTCCCGTGGATGTCGAGATTGGCAAAGCCGAGGTCGAGCGGAACACGGTGCCAGGCGCTGACCCCGTCGTCGCCTCCTGTGGCACTACGCCACTGGAAGGCGATGAAATAGAAGACTTGGCCGAACGCAATCGTGCACATCGCGAAGTAGACGCCGCGCAGCCGGACGATCAGGAGGCCGATGATTCCAGCCGCGACCATGCCCGTGACAACGCCCACGACGATGCCCAGCGGCGTGCTCGGATAGAGATATTTGATCGACATCGCTGCGCCGTAGGCGCCGAGCCCGAAATAGGCGGCGTGTCCGAACGACAGCACCCCCGTGTAGCCGAGCAGAAAATTCAGCGCCATCGCCGCCAGCGCATAAACGACGACATGGGTGCCAAGCTCGACATAGCTGCCGACCAGCGGCAGCCAGAACGGCACAGCAACAAGGAGAAGCCAGATCAGCGCATCCGCAGCGCGCCTGTCGATCCGGGGCATCAGAAGCGCCCGTCCTCGCCGAGCAGTCCGCGCGGCCGCACGATCAGTACCGCAGCCATCATCACATACATCACCGCTTCGCTGGCCGAGGGAAAGAACACGCTGGTCACGCCCGAGGCGACGCCGATCAGGACGCCGCCGGCGAGCGTTCCCGGCAGGCTCCCGAGCCCGCCGACGATGATCGCGATAAAGCTCGGCATGATCAGGTTGTCACCGATCGTCGGCTGCAGGCCGAGCATCCCGACGGCAAGCACTCCCGCCAGCCCAGCCAGGTAGATGCCGAGGCCGAAATTCAGGTTGCGCAACACGCGCACATTGACGCCGAGCACCGAGACGGTCTCGAGGTCGAGCGTTCCGGCGCGGATGCGCAGCCCCAGCCGGGTGTAATTGAGGATCAAGAACAGGCCTAGCACCACGCCCGCGACCAGCAGCATCATGAACAGGCGGTAGCCGGTGAGGAAGAAGAACTCGGTGGAGAGCGGGGCCGCGAGCCAGCTTGGAATCTGATAGGGTAGGCTCTGCGCACCCCAGATGAAACGCGTGCCGTCCTCGATCATGAACGCGAGACCGAAGGTCAGCAGCAAACTGTAGAGCGGATCGCGCCCATAGAGCTGGCGGATCAGGATCCGTTCGACCGCAACCCCGATCAGCGCGACGAGGAAAGGCGAGGCGATCAATGCGCCCCAGAAACCGATGAACGGAATGAGCGTGTAGGCCAGATAGCCGCCGATCGCGAGAAAACCGCCATGGGCGAAATTGATGACCCCGGACAGGTTGAGGATGAGCGACAGCCCCAGCGCCATCAGCGCGTAGAAAGCGCCGATGATCAGGCCATTGAAGACGTTGAACAGCAGCAACTGGCTCATGCGGCGGCTACGCCCCAAAAGTACGGATTAATCAGCTGCCGATCGACGGCTCCGCTGGATCGCCAGGATAACACCGGGGGGAGCGGCCCGGCCGTTACGACGGCCACTCCACCTTGCACCCGGTCTCGGCGACCGGCAGCGCCGCCTCGTCGCCTTTGACCAGCTGGGTAACCTTGAACAGGTCTTCCGGGTCGCCGCCGGCCGGAGCCGGCTGGGACTGGCCGACAAACAATGTCGGCATCAACTGGTTATCGCCGACGCGGTAATAGGGGTTGTTCGGCATCAGCGCGACCTCGGGCGGCAGGACCAAACCCTGCATCGCCTTTGCGAGATCGATGGCCTTCAGCGACTTCGCCTTGTCGGCTGCCAGCTTGCAGGTCCAGATCGCGGCATAGCCGAACCAGGTGCGTGCGGTCGGCACGTTGCCGCCGGTTCGCTTGCGGATGTCGGCCACGAACTCGTCGACATGCGGCACACCGGGCTGTTTCCAGTACCATTCGAACACCCAATCGCCGAACAACGCATTCGGCGGCAGGCCTTTGTTGACCTCGAGTTCTTGCTGGGCGCCGGCGATGTGGAGCTTCTTATCGAGCCCGAACTGCACCGACTGCTTCAGGCAGTTGATCATGTCGTCGCCGGCGAGCAGCAGGATTAGCGCGTCCGGATTGGCCGATTGCGCCTTGATCAGGTTAGCCGAGAATTCGGTGGTGCCAAGCGGAGTGAAATCGGCGCCGAGCTTGGTGCCATCGGCGGCTTTGAGGCTCGCCTCGAAGCCATCCTGGAGCGAGTGGCCGAACGCGTAATCGGTTGTGATGAAGTACCATTTCTTGCCGTAGCTGCTGAGCAGCAGCTTTGAAACCGAATTGGTCTCCATGCGCGTGGTGTTGCACACGCGGAACACGTTCCAGTGGCATTGTTTGCCGGTGACCGTGTCGGTGTGTCCGCCCGGGACAATGTGGAACACCCCCTTCTCGAAGCTCGTGTTGGCCATGGCTTGCGCCAGCGCCGAATTGATGTTGCCAATCAGGAAGTTGACATTGTCGCGCTCGATCAGCTTCAGGGCCTTCTGCACCGCGGTCGCGGTATCGCCGCTGGTCGAGTCCTCGACCAGGAGCTCCACCTGCCGCCCGTCGATGCCGCCCTTCGCGTTAATCTGTTCGATCGCGAGCTGCGCACCGATCAGCTCATTCTTGCCGAGCGCGGCAAAGGTGCCGGTCAGCGGGTTGTCGAGGCCAATCTTGACCGTCTCCGCACTGTGCGCCGTCTGCACGAATGGTCGCGCCAACGGCAATAGCCCGACTGCGGCGCCCGCCCGCAACAGGCCGCGTCGATGAATTGCTCTCGAAAGTTGCGACTCGATCATTTGTTCCCTCCCCGACCTGGCGGCGCGTTGGCCTCATTCGTCTCGCGATTGACGCAGCGCGGCAAAATTAATGTCCCGATCCTGTAAGTAAAGGTATAAATTTGCTGCGATTGTTTGTTGGGGGCGACGCAACGCAGCCTGCGATGCGGGAACGGGATCATCCGTTGAGGCCCGCCGTACTCCCTAACGATTCCGGAAATTCACAAACGTCTCGATCGAACCGTTCGACCGTTGCGATCTATCTGGAACCTGGCTCTGATGATCGTCCCGTGATGGCCGAGATCAGCCCTGCAGCGACAGCCGATGCATGACAAGGAAGGTCTGCTCACGACGTATGAACGGCCGGCCTTAGCCGGCCGGTCATGCCCCGATGCCGATTTTTGCTTCGCGGTGTGAAGCGGTCATTCGACGACCTGGTCGATCTGCACGAGGTTGTTTTCAGGCCAGCGCATGGTTTCGCCTCGCGCTTTAGACCAAGGAGTCCGGGTTGCGAACGTAGTCTTTGATCGCATCCGCCGCCCAGCAGGCCAGCATGCCGATCGTCTCGGTGGGGCCGTTCGCCGGGTTCTGCGGGAACGCGCTGCCGCCCACCACGAACAGATTCGAAACATCCCACGACTGCAGGTACTTGTTGACGACGCTGGTCGACGGATCGCCGCCCATCACGGCGCCCCCGACATTGTGCGTGCTCTGGTATCCCGTGATGCCGAAATGCGTGCCCTTGTTCGTGCCGCCCAGGCGCGAACCGTTGAGCGCCCGGCCGATCTCGGTGCAGCGCTCGTTCATGTATTTCATCATCCGCAGATCGTTGTCGTTCCAGTCGAACGTCATGCGCAGCAGCGGCAGGCCGTAGGCGTCTTTGTAGGTCGGATCGAGATCGAGGTAGTTGTGCCGGTAGCTGAAACAGGATGCGTGAATGGTGACCGCCATGTTGCGGCGGTAGTATTGGGCCACGGCCTTCTTCCATTCGCCGCCCCAACGGGGCGTGCCGGGCGGCACCCGCTTGCCCTTGATCGGCGTCGCGCCGCTCGTCGCGGTGTTGATATAGGCGCCGCCGATAAAGCCGAGCGGGCCGCGGTCGATCACGTCGCCGTTGAATTCGTCGATCGAGGTATTGACCTGGCCGCCGCCGATGAACGGATTGAACTCGCGGTCGTCGAAGAACACCTGCACCGAGCCGCCTTGCTGGTACGCGTAGTTGCGGCCCACCACCCCTTTGCCGGTGAGCGGATCGTAGGGCGTGCCGATCCCCGACAGCAGCAGCAGCCGCGTGTTGCTGAAGCAGTAGGCGCCCAGAACCACGATGTCGGCCGGCTGCTCGACTTCGTTGCCGCGTGCGTCGATGTAGGTGACGCCGGTGGCCTTCTTGCCGGTGGAATCCGTGTTGACGCGCAGGACGTTGCATAGCGGGCGCAACTCGAAGGTCGGCTGCCGGGCGAGCGCGGGCAGCACCGCGGAGAGGGGATTGGCCTTGGCGCCTTGCGCGCAGACATGGCTCGAGCAGAAGCCGCCGCGCGCGCATTCGAGCATCTGTACGCGGTAGAGGTTGCGGTAGTCCTGGGTCATCGCCGCGGTCGGGCCCTGGAACGGCACGTAACCCAGTGAGGTCACCGCCTCGGCGAACAGGGCGCCTTCATGGGTGCGCTGCGTCGGCGGGTTCGGGTACTCGCGCGAGCGCGGCCCTTCGTGAGGATTGCCGCCCGCCTGGATCTCGCCGTCGATATTGCCGGCCTTGCCGCCCACGCCGAAGATTTCCTCGAACTGGTCGTAATAGGGTTCGATCTCGTCCCAGGTAACGCCCCAATCCTGCAGATTGCAGTCCTCGGGGATGAACGATTTGCCGTAGCGCTCCTCGATGCGCGAGCGGATCTCGAAATCATGCGGCAAGAAGCGGCGCGCATTGCCGCCCCAATGTGCCGACGTGCCGCCGACCATCTCGCCCGGCTTGAACGCGCCCATCTCGCGCATCGGCAGCGCCGTCTGCGCGCCGTTGTTGCGAAACGTAATGGTGTCGCGCGCCAGGTTCTGGAAGATGTCGCTATGCCGATCGAACTTCAGTTCGTCGTACACGTTGGGTTTCTGAAAGTCGGTGTCGATATCGAACTGCTTGCCGCGCTCCAGGCACACGACGCTCAACCCCGCGCTGGCCAGTTCCATCGACATGATCGAGCCGACCACGCCGCTGCCCACGACGACGACGTCGACGGATTTCAATTTCGTGGCCGGCATCTTAGTTTTCCCTGCTGTTGCGCTCGATGACGGCGTGCTTCGGAAAGCCTTCCGCATCGACCGGCGCCTTGCCGGTCTGGATGTCGAGCACGCTGACGGGTTCGGCGTAGTACGGCTCGGTGCTGGTCAGCAGCTCCCGGTATTGCCCGCTGGGCACGCCGGGAAAGCCGAGCAGCTTCCAGCCCACCTTGTCGCGGTTGCCGCCATAGAGCGGATCGGCGAAGTAGCCCTCCTCGGTGTTGCGCCACAGCAGATCGAAAAAGAATTTCGATGACAATGAGGGCAGCGCGATCTCGTCCTTCTCCAACCGCTCGAGCAGGCGCAATTGTCGGTCGCTCGCAAGCTGAGCGAAAGGCCGGTCGAACGCGGCTTTGCAATGCTGGTTGATCTCGCGAATCGCGATGCGATAGACCTCTTGCGGCGTGAAACGCGATTGGTAGCCCTGCTGCGGCGTGCCCTCCAGCCATGGACCGCCGCGATATTGACGGCCGTGGACGCCCCAGGTGCCGGCCAATTGCCGGTCGATATAGACCACCACACCGGCATCGCGGGCCCCGGGACCCAGCTCATCGGTGGGAATTAGATGCTCGACGGCGGCCTCGAGAAAGCGAATCTCGGGCTCCGCCAAATAGAGATAGGAAGCCCCGATCGGGTTGTCGCTCAAGGTCATCTCCTCGGTTCCCCACTTCGCGGTGTATCACGTTAACCGGAAACGGAACGAATTCGGACGCTGTATCGAGTCCGCCGCGGGTTTATGGCAACCGATCCGGAGTTTCATACCGAAAGCCGCCGTGCGGCGCTGAACCATGCGCCACGCGTCGAGCCGAACGGCTCCTGTCTGAACTGATAACCGGCGCTCAGGCGCGGCGGCACGAAGCGCTCCTCGTGCCCCATTTCTGTCCTTGCTCGATACAGAGGCGGCGGATGGTAAGCCGTTACCTCAGCCCCGCAACCTCCGCGTAGGCCCTCAGCTCCCGTTCCACATCGTAGCCGCTGGTCCCGAAGATGATGCCGGTGGCGCCGCGGGCCTCGAGCTGGGCGAGCCGTTCGCGCAACTCCTCGCGCGTGCCGGTGAAGGTCGTCTGTCTGGCGGCGGACACATCGACGAGCGCGTCGTGCCCGTTCGAAACGTCGAGGTTATGACCGCGGTGAACGGAGAGGTGGCGAGTTTTCTCGTCCGCTCGCTCGACGCTGGCCAGCCACGCTTCGCCGTTCGGTAGCGCCTTCACGCTTTCCGGATCGGTCGTGAACCTGTGGTGATAGGCAAGCGCGACGAGCGGTTTGAGGGCGGTCGAGGCGCGCGGCGAGGTGACGTCCTCGCCGTCGTCTAGGACCGTGCCGCCGGTCGACACGAGGCAGGTCTCGAACCCTGCGGCCGGGGCGCCGAGGGAAATCAGGCCGTCGGCAATCTCTTTGGCGAGCGCGCGGGCCCTGGGGCCTTGGCCTGCCATATAGATCGGCACCTCGATCGGGCGGTCGGGCAGAAAGCCTTCGGACGCGAGGAACTGGGCGAGGCCGCCATCGATGTCGACGACGTCGCCACGCAGCAATGCCCTGACTTGCGCGATATGCGTCCGCATGCTGGCCAAGGTCAGGGGCTTCTGGCCCATCCCCGCGCGGCCGGTGAAGCCGGTGCCGAACCCGACTATCAGGCGTCCCGGCGCGATCTGCTCGAGCGTCGCGATGGCCGAGGCCTGCGCCATCGGGTGGCGATAGCTGGGGATCAGCACCGAGGGGCCGAATTTGAGGCGCTTCGTCGCCTCGGCGATGCGGGCGAGAGTGACCCAGACGTCGTGGCCGAAGGCCGGAATCTCGGGACACCAGACCGCGCGAAACCCGAGCTCTTCGGCGAGAAGAGCGTACTCGACGGTTCGCGGGCCGGGCGGCAGGCGGAAATCATAGGTCAGCACAGCATATTCCTCACAGCGCCGTCATGCCGCCGTCCACGAACAGCAGGGCGCCGGTGACGTAGGAGGCATCGTCGGAGGCCAAAAACAGGATCGCGGCGGCAACCTCCTCGGCCCGGCCCGGGCGCCTCAGCATGGTGCCTTGTGCGGCCTTGGCGTTGTACTGCTCGACAGTCTCGCCGGAAGCGGCGATGCGGCGCTGATGGAACGGCGTGAAGATCGGGCCGGGGCCGACGGCGTTCACGCGAATACCCTCCGGCGAATGGTCGGCGGCGAGCGCTCGCGTCAAGCCGGCGACCGCGGCTTTGGTGGTGTCGTACTGCAAATTGCCGCCGCCGGCGACGACGGACCGTACCGAGGCGGTGTTGACGATGGCGCCGCCCTGGTTGCGGCGCATCAGCGGAACCGCTGCCTTGGCACAGAAGACGTAG
>Ga0335078_10017161_pt1 | contig 10757 bp, 8 predicted proteins | sample Lox_Sample_32_FD_206711 | JGI IMG/M metagenome (GOLD analysis project Ga0335078, IMG submission 206711) | Soil microbial communities from Loxahatchee National Wildlife Refuge, Florida, United States - Lox_Sample_3.2 | ecosystem: Environmental > Terrestrial > Soil > Wetlands | place: USA: Florida... | reverse complement strand
ACGGCCCAGCCGATGAAGTAGTAGGGCAACGTCTTGCGTCCGGCCGCGTTGCAGGTGCAGTTCGCGTACACCGGGCCGCCGTAGAAGTAGATGATCGCGTAAACGGCCGCGATCACGAGCGCGACGTACTTCATCCACTCGGGAAGCTTGAACGGCCGGCGGACGTTCGGCCGGTGCTTACGAAGCAGGAAGTAGCCGATCAGCACCGGGATGAACGCCGCCAGGTAGCCGACGTTCGAGAACGTGTAGATCTCGACCGCGCCGCCCATGAACACGACCGCGATCGAGCACGCGACGTTGAACCACATCGAGCGGTTCGGGACGCCGTGGCTGTTGACGTGCTGGAAGAAGCGGGGGAACTGACCGTCGGTCGACATCTGATGGAGCGACCTCGCCGTGCCGGTGATCGCGTTCAGCGCCGACAGGATCAACGCCAGGATCAGCATGATCGCGATCAGCCACTCGAGGATGCTCGAGCCGGTGCCGGTTCCGAACACCGCCGCGGCGTAGTGGACGAAGATCGTCTTCGGGTCGACCAGCGCGGCGTTGCCGAGCGCGGGGAGGCCGAGGACGATAATGAACGCGATCGGGATCATCGTGTAGATGAACAGGCCGTACAGACCCTCGAGGTTCATCGCGATCTTGGCGTCGCGGTCGGGGTTCTTGGTCTCGCCGATGTAGCACGCGGCCGCCTCCATCGCGATCACGTTCCATGTCAGCAGGAACGAGAACGCGATGTACAGCGTGAGCCATCCGTGTCCGAACAGCGGCGTGAAGAAGCCGCTGCCGTTGGTGTGGCGGAAGTGCCACAGCCAGCTGAAGTCGACCGAGGACGGATTGAAGATCCACGCGATCGCGAGGAACGTCAGCGGGATCATCGACAGCAGTGCGAGCGTGGTCGCGAACACGGTGCCGAATCGCAGTCCCCTCACCGCCGGAATCGCCAGGACGAGCAGCCCGACAATCGAGATGCCGAGCGTCCACCAGGCGATCGGGGTGTGGATCGGCGTGAATCCGGCGGTCGAGAGCTTGAAGCGGTCGACGATGTAGTAGGACGCCAGGATCATGTTGAGCGGCGCCACCGGGAACCAGCCCAGCCAGTACGCCCAGGCCGTGAACCCGTTCACGTGCTCGGCGAAGCGCGGCCATCTGTCCTTGTAGGCCGGATACGCGTACGACGGCAGGCCGCCGGAGCGGTCGGGCATCATCGCCGACAGTTCGGCGAGCAGCAGGCACACCAGATACCCACTGATCGTGATGATGACGATGACCGGCACCGACGAGGCGCCGAGCTCTGTAACCATCACCGGGGCGATTCCGGTGACGAGGATCGTTCCGGCGAGGCCGATCACGAACGCGCCCCACCAGTTCGTCGTCTTCGGCAGCCCGGCGGATTCGTAGACGAGTTCGTCGTACTCCGCCGATGGTCCGTCCGCCATGTGACCTCCAAAAACCTGGTTGTACTTAGCCGCGGTTAGGCTCCCACGTGGCCGGGAGCGGTCCCAGGCTTGATGCGCACACAATTACGGGGTTCGACATGGAGCAGTTGGACACATTCCTCGCCCGATACTCCCCATTCGATGCGCTCGATCCGGGTGAGCTGCGGACGCTCGCCGCCGGCGCTGTCGAGCACGCATACGACGCCGGCGAGGCGGTCCTGGTCGAGGACGGTCTGCCGACGCCGGGGCTATGGGTGGTCCTCACCGGATCGATGGACATCGTGCACGACGGCGAGCCGATCCAGGTGCTCGAACCGGGGGAGTGCTTCGGCCACCCGTCGATGCTGACGGGGATGGCGCCGGCGTTCACGGTCCGCGCGCGCGAGCCATCGACGTGTGCGCTGTTCAGCGCCGAGGCGGGCCGCCACATCCTCGGGACCGAGGCGGGCGCCGCCTACGTCGCGATCTCGATGCGAAAGCGGATCACGGTCGCGGGGCACACTGTGCACGGCCTGCCCGACGTCGGCACGACGCCCGTGTCGCTGGTGATGAGCCCCGCCGAGTTCTGCGAGCCCGACGAACCTCTGCGGGCGGCCGCGGCTCGCCTCGGGCACGACAGCGTGAGCGCGCTGTTGATCCGGCTCGACAACGGGGAGCTCGGGATCTTGAGCGACGCGAGCGTGCGCTCAGCCGTCGTGGGGGAGGGCGTTCCGCTCGATGCGCCCGCGCGACACGCGGCGCGGAGCCCGGTGCCGACGGTGCCGCCGACCCAGCTCGCGGTCGAGGCGACCGTCGAGATGCTCGCCGCCGGGTGCGAGCACCTGGTCGTCCTCGACGGCGAAGAGATCTGCGGGATGCTGTCGGCGACCGACCTGCTCGGGCTGGACACGCGCAGCCCGATCGCGCTTCGCCACATGCTGCTCGGGGCGCCCGACGAGGACTCGCTCGTCCGCGCTGCGGGCGAGATCCCCAAGCTGTTCCTTCTCTTGTCGCGCGCGGGCGTGCTCCCGCGCGACCTCAGCCGGGTCCTCAGCCTCCAGCACGACACCGTGGTCGCACGGCTGATCGACTTCTCGATCTGGAGCCGCGGGCCGGCCCCGCTCCCCTGGGCGTGGCTCGACCTCGGGAGCGCAGCGCGGCGGGAGTTCACGCTCGCCTCCGATCAGGACAACGCGCTCGCGTACGGGAACGTGGAGCCCGATTCGGCTGCGGAGGTGGATGCGTACTTCGCGCAGCTCGGTAAGGACGTCAACGACGGCCTCGTCCGAACCGGGATCGGCATCGACAACAACGGTGTGCTCGCGGGCAACCGCCTGTGGCGCATGTCGAAAGACGCCTGGCTGCGTACGTTCGACGACTGCCTGCGCGAGCCCGACGAGTCACATCTGATCCGCGCCACCGTGTCCTTCGACTTCCGCCCAACGGCGGGTGGGCTGGCCGTAGCCTCCGAGCTGACCGCGCGGATTCGCGCTGCCCGTCAGTACCCGCAGTTCATGCGCCTGATGGCACGGACGGCCACGGGCTACCCGGTGGCGCTCGGGTTTCGCGGCCAGCTGGCGACGGGCCATGACGGCGACCCACCGGGCAAGCTGGATTTGAAGCGTGGGGCGATCATCCCGCTGGTCAACCTGGTCCGATTCCACGCGCTGGCGGCAGGGGTGACGATCTCGCCGACACTCGACAGGATCGAGGCCGTGGCCAGCGTCGGCCAGATCGACCGCGCCACCGCCGACTCGCTGCGCGAGGCCTTCGTGATCATCAACGGCATTCGCTTCGAGCACCATGCGTCCCAGGTGCAGGCAGGCGTGACGCCCGACAACCTGGTCGACCCCGAGGGGCTGGCGCCGATCGCGCGAACCGATCTCCGCGAGGCGCTGCACGTCGTCAGGCGCGCCCAGAAGCGGGTCGGCGCGTGGTCACCGCCGTGAGTGGCGTGTTCGATCCGTCCGTGGCGGCCGCTAAGAACGCGTAAAGAAGTAGAGCCCGCAACCACATTCACAGGTGAAAGTGTGCGCGTGGACGCCATTGGACCGGTCACTTCCAGCGTCTAGCCTGCTCGCGACGTGTGTGGGATAGCAGGTCTTTACACGAAGTCGGCCACGCTTCGTGAGCAGCTAGGCACGCACCTTGCCAGCATGCTCGAGCAGCTGTCGGACCGCGGTCCGGACAGCGCCGGCGTGGCGTTCTATCGCGACCCGGCGCCGCCCGGTTGGTGCAAGGTGTCGCTGCACTCGCCGTCCGCCGCTCCCGAATGGGAGGCGTTGTGGGGTGAACTCGAGGCCGAGTTCGGGGAGGCGTCGACGCCGCAGGTGCGCGCGACGCACGCGGTGTTCGTGATCGCCGCCGAAGCGGAGGATGCGCAGACCTGGCTGCTCGAGAACCATCCGGAGCTCACGCTGATGAGCGCCGGCCGCTCGATCGAGATCTACAAGGAGGCGGATCTCCCGACGCGGTTTGTCGAGAAGTTCGCGCTGCACGAGATCGCCGGAAGTCACGCGCTCGGTCACACGCGGATGGCGACCGAGAGCCGGGTGACGACCGCGGGCTCGCACCCGTTCTCGACCGGCCTCGATCTGTGCCTGGTCCACAACGGCTCCCTGTCGAATCACAACCGCCTGCGCCGCACGCTGCAGCGCGAGGGGATGGTCTTCCGCACCGAGAACGACAGCGAGGTGGCGGCCGGATATCTGACCTGGCGGCTGCGCGAGGGCGCTTCGCTGGAGGAGGCGCTGGAGGGTTGCCTCTCGGATCTGGATGGGTTCTATACGTTCGCGGTCGGCACCGCCGACGGGTTCGCGGTCCTGCGCGACCCGATCGCGTGCAAGCCGGCGGTGATGGCGGAAACGGACGAGTGGGTGGCGATGGCCTCGGAGTACCGGGCGATCGCGGTATTGCCGGGGGCCGAGGACGCGGTCATGTGGGAGCCGGCGCCGGGGCACGTCTACAGCTGGGGCACCGCGTCCTTGGTGGCGTGATGGCCACTCCAGAGGTCACGCGCGAGGCGCTGTGGTCGTTCGACCTCGCCGAGGTTTCCGTCCGGGAGCTGAATCAGGCCCTGCATGCCGGGAACGGCGCCGGGGCGCGGGTTGTCGTTTCGAACCCCGGCGGCCGGCACGCGATCGCGGTCGGTCTCGACGCGCCGTACGAGGTCGAGATCGAGGGGCACGTCGGCTACTACTGCGCCGGCATGAACAAGCTCGCCACCGTGCGCGTCCGCGGCAACTGTGGCGTAGGGGTGGCGGAGAACATGATGTCCGGGATGGTTTTCGTCGAGGGGAGCGCCTCGCAGTCGGCCGGTGCGACGGCCCGCGGCGGCCTGCTGGTGATCCAGGGCGACGCGTCGGCGCGCTGCGGGATCTCGTTGAAGGGCGCCGACATCGTGGTACGCGGCTCGGTCGGTCACATGAGCGGGTTCATGGCCCAGCGCGGCTGCCTGGTGGTGTGCGGCAACGCCGGTGAGTCGCTCGGCGACTCTCTGTACGAGGCGCGCCTGTACGTGCGCGGCTCGATTTCGGGGTTGGGCGCGGACTGCATCGAGAAGGAGATGCGGTCCGAGCACGTCTCCCAGGTCGCGTCGTTGTTGGCCGCCGCTGGGATCGACGACGTCGACGCCTCGGAGTTCAGGCGCTACGGATCGGCGCGGAAGCTCTACAACTTCCACGTCGACAACCTGGGTGCGTACTGATGGCCGTGAACGGGTGGCGCCCCGGGTTGCGCGAGTCGGCCACGTTCGACCGTGGGGTCATCGCCGAGATCCAGCGCGCGGCGCGCGAGGGGATGTACGACATCCGCGGGTTCGGCGCCAAGCGTCACGTCCCGCATTTCGATGACCTGCTGTTCCTGGGCGCCTCGGTGTCGCGGTATCCGCTCGAGGGCTACCGGGAGAAATGCGCCACCGACGTGGTCATCGGTACTCGTTTCGCGCGCGAGCCCGTCAAGCTCGACATCCCGATAACGATCGCGGGCATGAGCTTCGGCGCGCTGTCGGGGCCTGCGAAGGAAGCTCTCGGGCGTGGCGCCACCGCGGTCGGCACCTCGACGACCACCGGCGACGGTGGGATGACGCCGGAGGAGCGCTCGCATTCGCGCGTCTTGGTGTATCAGCTATTGCCGTCGCGGTATGGGATGAATCCCGACGATTTGCGCCGCGCCGACGCGATCGAGGTCGTGGTCGGCCAGGGTGCCAAGCCGGGCGGCGGCGGCATGCTGCTCGGCCACAAGATCTCCGATCGGGTGGCCGAGATGCGCGACCTGCCGCCCGGCATCGACCAGCGGAGCGCGTGCCGGCACCCCGACTGGACCGGGCCCGACGATCTCGAGATCAAGATCGAGGAGCTCCGCGAGATCACCGACTGGCGGATCCCGATCTACGTCAAGGTCGGCGCCTCGCGGACCTACTACGACGTGGCGTTGGCGGTCAAGGCGGGCGCCGACGCGATCGTGCTCGACGGCATGCAGGGCGGGACCGCGGCCACTCAGGACGTGTTCATCGAGCACGTTGGGATTCCGATCCTGGCCGCGATCCCGCAGGCGGTGGAATCGCTCCAGGAGCTCGGCATGCACCGCGTGGTCCAGCTGATCGTGTCCGGCGGCATCCGGACGGGCGCGGACGTGGCCAAGGCGCTGGCGCTGGGCGCGGACGCGGTCTCGATCGGCACGGCGGCACTGATCGCTTTGGGGGACAACGCTCCGGCCTTTGACGCCGAGTACCGCGAGATCGGGTCGGCTGCGGGCTATTACGACGATTACCAGGCCGGGCTGGATCCGGCCGGAATCTCGACCCAGGACCCTGAGCTGGCGGCGCGGCTGGACCCGATCGAGGGGGGACGCCGGCTGGCGAACTACCTGCGGACGCTCACGTTGGAGGCACAGACGCTGGCGCGCGCGTGCGGGAAGTCCCACCTGCACAACCTCGAGCCCGAGGACCTGGTGGCGCTGACGATCGAGGCCGCGGCGATGGCCCGGGTGCCGCTGGCGGGGACGAGCTGGATCCCGGGGCTGCTGGCGCCGCAGGCGTAGCTCGCCTGGGGCGGCTCGAGCAAGCGCCCCTATAGGACGTTTTCTCGAGCCGGCCGCCTGGGTGGCACCATGAGCGGATGGACGTGGACGATCTCTACGGCCTGCCGTTCGACGAGTTCGTGCCGGCGCGCAACGCGCTCGCGCGCGAGCTGCGACAGGCCGGCAAGCGCGACGAGGCCACCGAGGTGGCGGCGCTCCGCAAGCCGTCGGTGGCCTCGTGGGCGGTGGACCAGCTCGTCCGCACGCAGCGCACGGCGGTGTCCGAGCTGTTCGACGCCGGCGACGCACTCCGAGCCGCGCAGGACGACGTGCTGGCGGGCCGGGGCGATGGCCAGTCGCTCCGCGCCGCCGTCGATCGGGAGCGAACCGCGGTCGACGCGCTGGCCGGCATCGCGCGGGGGCTTCTGAGTTCGGAGGGGCACGAGCTGAGCCCGACGATCATCGAGCGGGTCTCCGACACACTGCATGCCGCCGCGCTCGACGACGAGGCGCGCGAGCAGGTCCGGGAGGGCCGGCTCGAGCGCGAGCTCCGCCACGTCGGCCTCGGCGTCCTCGGCGCCCCGCCGGCGGGGGCGGCGGCGCGGCCGGCGGGGGCGGCGTCGCCGCGGGTGCGGGCGCCGGCGCGGGCCGCCCCGAAGAAGAAGGCCGCCGCCGACCGCTCCGCGCGCGAAGAACGAGAGCGGGCGGAGCGGGCGCGAGCCGAGGCCCGCGCGGCGGAGCGCGAGGCCCGAGCGGCGGAGCGCGAGGCTCGCCGGCGCGTCGACCACGCCGAGCGCGCTCACCGGGTTGCCGCCGAGCGTCGCGATCGGGCCGCGGAGGCGCTAGATGAGGCCGAATCCCGGCTCGAAGCGGCCGAAACCGAGCTGGTTCAAGCTCAGGAGGCGCTGCGGGCCGCCGAGGCCGCAGCGCGGTAGCTCAGTGCACGAGCGCGATCACGATCAGGACGATCACGATCAGGAGCAGGGCAGCGCCGCCGATTGCCACCGGGCGCTGGCGCCACCAGAACTCGGGGTCGGCGCGGTCCCGGGTGTAATGGCCCTCGGGCGGGGTACCGACCCAATCGTCGTCGTCGTCGTACCCGCTCATCGGACTAGCTTACTTCCCGAGGAAAAACTCTTGAGATACGAAACGGCCGCGCGATGGTCAGCGCGGCCGTTTGCGTAGTGAGTAGGTTGCTCTGATCGAGTGAGCGGTTCGGAGTGTTTCACCGGGTCCGGACGGCGAGGGTGTCGAGGTTGTAGGCCAGGATTCCCCATTCAGTCCAGATCTGCCGGCCGTGGTCGCCCTTCAGCCGGGATCGGTCGAGCCCGTAGCGGCGTTTGAGATGGCTGATCCGGCCCTCCTCGCCGGTGCGGTAGCGCCGCAGCCGGCGTTGGGTACGTTTGGAGCCGGGTTCCTGGCGGCCAGCGATGAACACTTGCTTGGGTGCCAGGTCCTGAAGCGCGGTGTTGGTCGGGCCGGGCTTGAACCCGCCGTCCACGGCGATCTCTCGTGGCCGGATTCCCAACCGCTCCAGCTCGGCGACCGTGCCGGGCAAGAGCGTCTCCTCGGCGGGGTTGCCCAGCTCTGTGGAGGCTGGCAGGATCAGCCCCCTGGCGCCGCGCTTGGTGTGCTCGGTCACCTCCGCCAGCTGCGAGACGTACCCAAATTCGTTGGGCTTCCCCAGCTTCCCCTTGCGGATCGGCCGGGCATCGGGGTCGAACAGCGACACGAGCCGGTCCTTGATCGGCTCTCCCGCGACACGCTGCTTGATCTGCATGGCGACCTTCTCGCAGCGGTCTGCCAGCTCCTCGAACTTCGCCGCTGCCTTCAACTTGGCGTTCGCTCCGCGCCCGCGCGCCTTGCGCCTGGTGGCGGCCGCGAGCTTGCGTGCCTCGGCGATCGAGCGCTCCAGCAGCTCGCCGGTCTGCTCGGTCAGCTTCAGCACTTCCGCCTTGGCCTCCCCGGACCGGCGCCGGATCGTCCGCGAGATCGCGCGCAGCTTCACGCCCATCGACCGCGAGCGATTCCGTACCCGCGCCTTGTTCTCCTTGATCAACTTGCCGAGCTTGCGACCCTCCCGCGCGAGCGTCCTGACTCCGGCCGAAGCGAGTCCCGCGTCGGTCGGATAGCGCATGTCGGCCTCGATCACCGTCGAATCGATCCGCACCGCACGCGGTCGAAACCGCTTCTCCCTGGTCGCCTTCGCGATCAACGCGCGCGTGAGCTCGGACACCGTCTCCGCGCCGATCCGCCGGGTGAGCTTGCGGACCGTCGACTCGTCCGGCACCCGCTCCGAGAGCGAGATCCGGCAGAAGCGCCGCAGATGGATCGAGTCCGACACCTCCGCCACCAACGTCCGATACCCCCACCGATACCGCTGCTTGAGCGCCATCAACCGAACGTAGGTCTCCATCGCGATCGTTGGGCGTCCCTCGGTCAACACCAACCGGCCCGTCTCTCGGAACTCCTGCTGCCAGCGCTCCACGATCGGCCACAGCAACTCGTGATCGGACAACAGCACATCCAACGCCGCCAAGTCCTCGGGCAACTCCTTCACCTCGACCGGCAACGCGTCGTCCCACAGGCACTCCGGCTGCTCCGCCAAGAGCGTCAACATGCACACCCCTTTCGATCAGAAACCTGTAAGCGTTCAGTCCCTGCGGCCTCAGGCGAGCGCGGGGAAGGGATCGCCGCGGGTGTGGGCGGTGATCAGCTCGGTGAGATAGGTGAACAGCGAGCGGCGCTGGAGGCGGCAGGTAGCGGCGGCCGAGAGAGCTCGTTCGGCGAATCGTTCACCGTTCTTGCTTTGGGTGCCGAGCGAGACTTTTCGGTGGATGACCGGTGCGCGGAGCGCACGCTCCGCTGGGTTGTTGGTGGGCTCGACGCCTGGGACGGTGACGAACGTCCAGAGCGCGGGCCAGACCTTGAGCAGGTTGTTCGCGAACCGCCGGTGCCAGCGAGTGCGCCGGCTCTTCGGGCTGGCTTGGTCCAGTAGCTGCCGTAGTTCGGTCTGGATCGGCGCGATCTCGGCCTTGAGCTGTTTGCGGTCGTGGTGCTCATGCTTGAAGGCGCGCCACGCCTTGAACACCCGGCGGCTGAGTTCCAGGCCTTGTTCGCCGAAGATCTTCTGTTCTGAGAGCCCTTCTGCGTGGCGGCGGAAGTCGCGATCGATGTGCGACCAACACACCTGGCGCTGGTGCGGGTCTAGGTGCTCAAAGCCGTTCCAGCGGTCGGAGACCACGATCCCTGGATAGGCGCCGATGAGCGCGTTGAATTGCTCGCGGTTGCAATGCTCGGCGATCTGCAAGAACGTCGCCCCGGGGGTGGTCGCGGTCCACAACGCGCGAGCATCACCGCTGGTGCGCCAGCCGGTCTCATCGACATGCACCGCGCCCTGGTCCAGCACCCAGTCCTGCAGCTGGCAGTGCGGGCCAGCCAATGCGTCCGAGGTGCGCTGGCAGATCGCGTCGACCGCGCCGGCTGACAGCGTCACGCCGAACAGATCTGAGACGAGCTCGCAGATCCCGCGGCGCGAGATTCGATGCCGGGCGGTCAACGTCACCACCGCCGCCTGCAACCTCAACCCGAACGGGGAGGAGGCGATCAACTGCGGCAACCGGGCGCTCGTCCGTGCGCGACAGTGCCGGCAGCGCAACTGATGGGTGCGATGCTCGGTCACGAACACGCTGATCGGCGGCAACTCAAACACCTGGTGGCGGCCGAACCGTCCGCCCGGCCCGCGCTGCTCATCATCGAACCGGCGACCGCAACCGCCACACGCCTCCGGATAGTGATCGACGATCTCATCCACCTGATCCTCCGGTTTGAGATCGCGACCCGCACCCCGATGCCCAGGCTGCCCACCCGCCGCTCGCCGCTCGCGCTCCCGACGCGTCAATTCCTTGGCCTTCGCACGCGCCTCCGCCCGCCGCTGCGCCCGTGTCTTGGGCGGATCGGTCGAAGGCGGCTTGGAACTGGTGCGCGAATCCTGGCGCGCCTGCTCCTCCAGGCGCCTCAGCCGATCCTCGTGCTGCTTGACGCTGCCCGCCAACTCGAGAATGAACCCCACACACGCCTCACGCCCCGAGTCATAGATCGCTTCCGCCTCGGCACGATCCATGACTGCAAGATTCGCTGCACAAACCAGGAATCCCTGCCACAGGCCCCGACGACTGAACGCTTACAGAAACCTGCTCACTTGCAGGTAATTCTGGGTGTCACACCGGACGGAAAAGCCCCCTCCCAACCTCCTTACTTTTTCCTCGGGAAGTAGCTAGGCTCGTGCGCTACCGGTGAGAGGCGCCGAACCGATCCTTC
>Ga0335078_10017160_pt1 | contig 10757 bp, 11 predicted proteins | sample Lox_Sample_32_FD_206711 | JGI IMG/M metagenome (GOLD analysis project Ga0335078, IMG submission 206711) | Soil microbial communities from Loxahatchee National Wildlife Refuge, Florida, United States - Lox_Sample_3.2 | ecosystem: Environmental > Terrestrial > Soil > Wetlands | place: USA... | reverse complement strand
GGCCGGTGGCGCTGACCTGGCTGTGGCTGACCGCCGTGGCCCTGGCCGGTGTCTGCTCGTCCACAGCGCGACCGTCGAGGAGCACTCCTTCACCGAGCAGTTCCCGGACGCCTACCCCGCGTCGGGGCGTATTAAGATCCGGGAAATGACCCTCCCCGCCTCCTTTGATCTATCCCGCCGGGTGGCGGTGGTGACCGGCACGGGCAGCCCCGATGGCATAGGGTTCGCCGCCGCCAGGCTGCTCGCCGAACTCGGTGCCGCCGTGATGATCAGCGCCACCACCGCGCGGGTCCACGACAGGGTCAGCGAACTGCGCGCCGCTGGCTTCGACGCGGCCGGGGTCGCCGGGGATCTGACCGACGCCGGCGCCGCGTCCGCGCTGGTATCGGCTGCGCTGGATCATTGGGGGCGGCTGGACATCTTGGTCAACAACGCCGGCATGATCTCCGCCGCTGTTCCGGTGTTCGAGTCCGGCACGGTGGAGTCCATGGACGTGACGACCTGGCAGGCTGCGCTCGCCCGCAACCTGACCACCGCCTTCCTGGTCACCAAGGCGGCCCTGCCGGCCATGATCAGCCGCGGCTGGGGACGGATCATCATGGTGGCCAGCGTGACCGGCCCGGTGATGGCGATCCGCGCGGATGCTGGTTACGCCGCCGCCAAGGCCGGCATGGTCGGCCTCACCCGCGCGGCCGCGGTCGACACCGCAAGGCACGGAATCACCGTGAACGCCGTCGCCCCGGGCTGGATAGCGACCGGGTCCCAGACCCCGCACGAGCGCGGCCAAGGGCGGGCCACCCCAGCCGGACGGAGCGGCTCCGCCAACGAGGTCGCCACTGCCATTGCCTGGCTGGCCAGCCCCGGCGCCTCCTATATCACCGGGCAACACCTGGTCGTGGACGGCGGCAACTCAATCGCCGAGGAGCGCGCCGCGCCAGCGTGATCTCTGGGCTGGCCGCCACGCTTGGGGAGAGCACTCGTTCCATCCGGACTAAGCTCTCGACACGCACCCGTGGCGTCCGGGAGCGCCAGGCTCACGCTGACGGCAAGGCCTCGGACTGCGTGTCAGGGCTCAACGCTAGCCGTGCGGGAAGCGGTGCACCTCCTGCGGCCAGCCGACCGCGACCGCGATCCGGCCGGCCCAATACCGTGCCGCGGCATCGTCGGGCACATCGACGACCGTGAAACCGCCGAGGTGCTCCTTGGTCTCGACGAACGGCCCGTCGGTGAATACGGGCGAGCCGCTGCCCGGGTCGACGCTGCACACGACGGTCGACGCGTCCAGACCGCCGTCGCTGAAGACGAAGACACCGGCGTCCGTCATCTCCTCGATCAGGGCCCGGCCGGACGCGCCCCTCTCGCGCAGTTCCTCCTCCGTGAGGTCGGGCGCCCACTCGTCGTTGAAGGCGATCAGGTACCGCGCCATCCCAGCTCCTCAGCTTACGGGCAGCCCGGGCGGCTGCCACTCACCTTCTCCACGAAAGCGCCCGCGTCGAACCGACACCCCCGGCCAAGATTGTCTCCAATCCTTCCGCATCGAAGTCGGTCGAACCCTTCGGGAACGTCGGCTTCCCTCCGCAGCGGTGTGTCCGGAGGACCGATGGTAGATCCGGTCGAGCAGCGGCAACTCGGCGGGCTCGCCGGGACGTATGACGGATCGGGCTCAAGGTCGAAGGTCCTCACTACGGCTGGCATGGGCAAAGTGCAATCATCGGTTGCATGTCCGTGCAAGACATGCTACCGTTGGTTGCAGATCAAGAGGCGGGCGTGCGGCGCTCCGTAGCCACGTCAGGATTGATGGCCTGGCCGCGCCGCCACGACGAATACACAGCCAGTGATACGCACCGGAGGAGATCATGGCGAACCCGGCAGCCGGCCGGACCGGCGACTACAACAGCGAGATCATCAAGGAGTTCCGGGCCAACCAGGGACGCGTCGGCGGGATGTGGGAGGGCACCACGCTGATCCTCATCCATCACATCGGCGCCAGGTCCGGGACCGAGCGCGTCACCCCGGTGGCCTGCTCCCCCCAGCCGGACGGCCGGTTCGCGATCTGGGCGGCCAACGGCGGATCGCCTGCCCACCCGAACTGGTACTACAACCTCAAGGCCCACCCCCAGATCACCGTCGAGATGGGCACCCAGACGTTCACGGTCGTGGCGGAGGAACTGAGCGGCAGCGCCCGGGCTGAGCTGTGGCCCAAGCTGGTCGCCGAGTGGCCAAAGCCGGTCCCGGGATCCCCTGACCTCGGGGCAGCCCAGGCTAGGACCACACGGCAGTTCCCGGTGTTCGCGCTGACCCGCCAGGCCTGACTCGCCACCGGCGGGCGGTCGTATCCGCTTTCCGGTTAGACCGCCCTCACCGACTGGCCTCGCACTCAATCTGGCAACCCGCCGACCGGAGGCAAGCAATGAACGCACGCGCCGACAACATGATGAGCGTTACCTATACGATCTACATCCACGCCACGGCCGAGCAGGTCTGGCGAGGCCTCACCGACCCGGCCATGACGAAGTGCTACTGGCGGCACCACATGGCGGGTCCGAAGACCTTCCGTTCGGACTGGAAGAAGGGCTCGACCTGGGACCTGGAACACAAAGATGTCGGGCTCGTCGTGAGCGACCCCGAACAGGTGATCCTCGTGTCCGATCCCTACCGGCGGCTGTCCTACGCCTGGCACTCGTTCACACCCCGATGGGCCGCCGAGGTCGGAATGGATGAAGCGACCGCTAAGGCCTGGCGGGCCGAGCCACGCTCGAACGTCACCCTCGACATGGAGGACGTCGGGCGGGGCGTCGTGAAGCTGACGGTGACGCACGACGGCTTCTGGCCCGGGAGCCGCGTGCTACCGGCCATCTCGGAGGGCTGGCCTGCCGTACTGTCGAGCCTGAAGACGCTCCTTGAGACCGGGACAGCCCTGCCTGCCACCTAACAGGAGGCCTGGTCTCGCGGCATCACCAATGCCCTTGCCAGAAGACGTACGCCGCGAGATCGAGCACCTGCCGTGCGCACGCCTGGCGGATCTCGTGCGGGCCGGATCAGACGTAGGAGGGCGCTGGCTGATGACGGATGAGCCGTTCCGCACGATCATTGAGCCTTTTCGTATCCACTCGGTGGAGCCGATGCGGCTGACAACCTGGGCGGAGCGGGAGATCGCTCTTGCCGCCGCGGGGTACAACCTGTTCGAACTGCGGGCCGAGGACGTGCTGATCGATCTGCTCTCCGATTCGGGGACCGGGGCAATGTCGGCCGAGCAGTGGGCCGGCATCCAGCGGGGCAATGAAGCCTACGCGGGTGCTCCCTCGTTCTACCGGTTCCGCGAGGCGGTGGCCGGCCTGTTCCCGTTCCGGCACATCTTGCCCACCCATCAGGGCCGGGCTGCCGAGAAGATTCTGTTCGCCGTGACCGGCGGGCCGGGCCAGGTCATCCCGAACAACACCCACTTCGACACGACGCGGGCCAACATCGAGTTCACCGGCGCGCAGGCCGTCGACCTGCCCATCGCGGAGGGCCGTCAGCCGGCGCTGCGGCACCCGTTCAAGGGCAACATGGACGTCGGGGCGCTCGAGCGGCTGCTCGCCACGCGGGCCGACGCGATCCCGCTGGTGATGCTGACCGTGACGAACAACTCCGGCGGCGGGCAGCCCGTCAGCCTGGCCAACATCCGCGCAGTGCGCGAGGTCTGCGCCCGCTTCGGCAAGCCGCTGTTCCTGGATGCCTGCCGGTTCGCGGAGAACGCGTGGTTCATCAAGACCCGGGAGCCTGGCTACGCCGGCGTCCCCGTCGCCGGGATCGTCCGGGAGATGGCGGCGCTAGCCGACGGGATGACGATGTCGGCCAAAAAGGATCCGCTCGCCAATATCGGCGGCTGGCTTGCCCTCGATGACGACCGCCTGGCCGAGCAGTGCCGCAACCTGGAGATCCTCACCGAGGGCTTCCCCACCTACGGCGGGCTTGCCGGCCGCGATCTGGAAGCGATCGCTCAGGGCCTGAGGGAGTGCGTCGACGAGGATTACCTGCGCTACCGGGTGCGCTCGGTCGCCTATCTCGGCGAGGCGCTCGAGTCGGCTGGCATCCCCGTCGTTGTCCCCTCCGGAGGGCACGCGGTCTTCATCGACGCGCGCGCCCTGCTGGCGCACCTCGACCCGCTTTCTTACCCGGGCCAGGCGCTTGCCTGCGCGCTCTACCAGGAGGGCGGAGTGCGAACCTGCGAGATCGGAACCGTGATGTTCGGCCTGCACCCGGACGGCACAGAGACTCCGGCCGCCCTAGACCTGGTCCGGCTCGCCATTCCCCGGCGCACTTACACCCAAAGCCACATCGACTACGTGATCGAGGTCGTCACCCGGGTAGCCAGCCGGGCCGCCCAGCTTCCCGGCCTGCGCATCGTGTCCCAGCCCAGGCAGCTCCGGCATTTCACCGCACGGTTCGAGCCGCTGCGCTGACCGGCCCCTGGACGCCCGGCCCCGCTCGATCTGGCTGACCCGGCTCTTGCCCACGCCCGTTCGCTCGGCCACCTGCGCCTGGGTCAGACCCCGGCGGGGGCGGATCTCAGCCAGCCGCCAGCCGCGCGCCTTGAGGGCACGCAGCCGGCAGTGGCTGGGCTGGCCACCGTCAGGCTTCCTTTTCGGATGGCTGGCCGTCGTCGCCTGGCCAGACGCCGGTGAGCTTACGGGTGCCCTCGGCGGCTCCGCGGTCAGCAGCAGCCTTGACGAGGGCGACGATCGCGCCGTGCAACGTCGCGGCCAGCAGGACTTCCCGCCAGCCCCGCCGGGCGTCGGTAGCCTTGGGCGCTTGATCTTCGCGGGCAGTGAGCTTCCAGACTCTCTTGAAAATCGCCCCGGCCAGTATCCCGCCAAAGACGCTGACCAGCATGCCCACCGGCTTGTACAACAGCTTGATCATAGCCGCCTCCCCTACGCGATCTCCAGCCACGCCACCAGGGCCGCGCCGATGGCTGCCGCTAGCGGCACGCGATGCTGCCGGGCGACAGCGGCCGCCTTCGCACCGGAGCGCTCGACGGGTTCCGGCGTGACCGCCGGGATCTGCTCCGCCACCACGCCCGCCTGTCGCCGGGGCCCGGCGACCTTGTCCGCGAGCTGCTGTTGCACCTGGCCAGCCTGCGCGACGGCCTGTTGCCCCGCCTGGGCCGTCTTGGTCTTGAGCCACCCGGTGAGCTGGCTCGCCGCCACCCTAGTTACCCTTAGTAACTCCTTACACACCTAGAGAGATACCCTAGCCTCGGCGTCCTTACCGGATGTGGCACCGGATTCAGGCTGCCGAGGCGTGGGCGGTGCAGGCGGTGGGTGACATGGCTGCACATGCTGCGGGATTTGGCCCTGGGCTGGGTGCTGCTGCTGCGGGTGTACTCGATCGTCGCCCACCCAGGACCGTGCGGCCGGGCCGATGCCACCGCAGCATGGCGGCGCTGATGTCACCGGCCACCACCCGGCCACCGGGGCCTGCCCCCTCAGCTGCCAGCCTGGCGACCGGACCCAGCCCGCTGGCTACATCCAGGACGCAGCACCCGGCTTCAGGCTCGCACGGGTGATCAGGTCAGATCCGCCGCCCATGGCTCAAACAACTGGCCCAGCATGAACCGGACATGGCCCTCAGGTACCGAGACCTGCGTGAAGCTCCCGCTCCGCGAACCGCCCGTAAGCTCGGCGGGGGTTGGGCGCAGGCGAAGACCTCCATTTACGCCGCTGCCGCTGGCACCCCACCCTGCCCGTGGCGCGTCGGCCTATGCAACGGGTTCGTCGGTGACATCCCATTGCGCCAGTGGGCGGCCGTCGGCGCGCCACTGGTGCTGACCGGCCGGAATCCTGGGCCAGCCCTCAGGGGAGTCTTCCCATGGCTCTTGGCGCCCGAACACGGTGCGGTCCAGCAGGCCGTACGACCAGAAGCCCGCCTCGTTGCCGCGGTCGGTCGTCCAGTAGGTCTCGTAGACGCGGTCGTCATCGTCACGCAGGTAGCAGCCGAGCCAGCCGAAGCCCCGGCCAGCCAGCAGCCCAGCGCCCGCGTCGCGCGCCGAGTACCACGGTGCCGTGTAGCCCATGAAGTCCGCGTACGGCCGGCTCTCCTCGTAGCTGCCCTCACAGAGGTAGGCCAGCGTCACGTCGCGCGCGTGCAGGTGCGCCAGTGGACCCTGCGCCTGGGATGCAAAGTAGGTGCAGCCGATGCACTGCTCCTCCCACGGTTCGCCGTCGTGCCACATGTGGAAGTAGGCGACGAGCATTCGGCGCCCCTCGAAAACGTCCACAAACGGAACCTTGCCCGCCGCGCCGACCACGGTGACGGACGCGGGAATCTCGATCATCGGCAGCCGGCGGCGCTCGGCCGCGATCGCGTCGCCCTCGCGGGTGTGCGCCTTCTCCCTGGCGAGCAGCCTCGTGCGGGCGGCCTCGTACTCGTCGCGGCTAGTGACGGGCGGCAGCGCGGAGACTGCCAGCGGTTCGGTGGGCAGGTGGCGCACCATCTCTCCTTCTCTCGGCCGTGCTCGGCACGGCACTGGCTTCGCCTGACGTCCAGCGCCTGAACTGGGCTCCTCGAACCCAGACGAGGCGGGGAACGCGAACTCATCGGCGGGGCCGAAGTCCAGTGATCACCAGCGCGCCTCAAGCCCGCGCTCCTGCTCCCGGCCTTGGCCGGCTGCCAGACAGCGCGAACGCGGCTACCGTGGCCAATCCCGCCCGAAGAACGCCGAGCGGTTATGACGTTCCTTCTTGCTGTTCGAGCATGCGGGTCACGATGGTCAGGTCATGCCCGCCGAGACCTTGATCAACGGCCTGCTGCCATTCGCCGGCCAGGCATGCGAGGGCGGCGAACTGGTCGCCGCCGGTTGCTTGCAGCGCGAGGTGCACGTCCTTGAGCGCGAGCGCCAGCGCGAACTGGGGCGAGAACTCGCCGTCGGCGATCCGTTGCAGCTTGGCTGCCTGCCAGGCGGACACCAGCGGGCCGCCGCTTAGCGCGTCCACCACCGTCTCAGTCTCAAGGCCCAGCCGGCGGGCTAGAGCCAACGACGCGGCGACCGCTTCGGCCGCGAACGCCAGCCAGGTGTTGTTTACCAGCTTCAGCCGCGTTCCAGCCCCGGCCTCGCCGACCCAGACCGTGCGCTGGCCGAGCGCGCCGAACAGCGGAGCGACACGCGCACGCGCCTCGCCTGGCCCTGACGCGAAGATCGTCAGCTCGCCGCGTTCGGCCGGATCCTTGCTTCCCGACACCGGCGCATCGAGCAGCATCACGTCCGGGCGCTGGGCACCGGCCATGGCCGCGACCCGGTCGATCCCCGCCACGCCGATAGTGCTCATCTGGGCCCAGATCGCGCCCGGCGCCAGCGCGGCCAGCATGCCCTGGTCCCGGGCGACCGAAAGGACGGCATCGGCGTCGGTCACCATCGTGACCACGATCGCTGCCTGCCGCGCCGCGTCGGCGGCGGTCTCAGCGACCTGCGCGCCGACCTCCGCCAGGTCCCGGGTCGCCTCCATCCTGCGGTTCCAGACGATCGTCGGGATGCCAGCGCGCAAAGCACTGGCCGCCATCCCGTGGCCCATCGCTCCGATGCCGAGCACCGCAACCGGCTCATGCCTCCCTGCCATCGGTCTCCTCCTTGCCGGGTGTGGGCTAGGCGCGGGCACTGCCAGCATTGCACCTGCCCGACCCGTCCTGCTTCCGGACGTACCGCACGGCCCTGCATCGGGAGGGCTGGAGCCCGGGCCGCCGGGCCTGCGTCCGGTTCCTTGTGGCACGGCTACGGCGCGCTCGCGGATGAGACCGGATCATCTGTCCGAGGTGAGGTCGCCTCGCAGTCGCTTCAGCGAGGCCCGTTACGTTTCCCGTACCTGGCATGGGGCATGCTGGTTGGCTAGCTGTCAGCCGGCCCGGCCCCAGCCTCCGGGCCACCGCTTGAAGCGAGGCATGCGGATGAGCGAACAGACCGGCGGAAAGCACGGACCGGCGGAAGACGAGGCCATCAAGCACCAGGACCGCGCGGACCTGCAGGAGCAGAGCGAGGAGTGGCCCGGACCTGCTTCGCCGGACGACCCGCAGGAGGTCTGGGCCGAAGAGGGCAGGTTCGCCGCGACGCCGCCGGGCGAGGACTGGCAGGGCATCGAACTGCGCAGCGACCTGGCCCGTCAGTTGCATCGCACTGACTATCCCGTCACCAGGGCACGTCTGCTCGAGATCCTGAACCGGGACCTAGCCGACCAGCGGCTGCTCGACCTGGCGTCGGCCCTGCCGGATGAGGCCAGCTTCGGCACGCTGGCCGAGCTGCTCCAGGCCATGGGTCTGCCCGTCAACCACTGAGGTCGCCACGGTGCGGGACGGAGCCGGTCGTGGTCTGTTCTGAAACTCGCGGTCTTCCTACGGTCTCCCTGGCCCGGACGGATCTTCGTTCGTCCTTGCGGGTGGGCCACCGCAAGGGAGAAGCCCACACCCTCGCGGGCCGTGCCGTCGTTTCTCCTGGCCACCCGGCCGGGCAAGAACCCGCGCCACGACCGACCACGCGCAGAACATCCGGCTCGGCACATAACCGGAGGCTGGTCCAGAGCACCCGCCGCGAGTACCTAACGGCGGCTCGATGTGCGCTGGGTACTCGTGGCGTGGTTTACCCGCTGCGACCGTGTGGGCTGGTGCAGCCAGGCTGGACGGCGGCCCGGCCCGTACCGGGCAGGCTCGGCGAGATAGCTTCGGCACCATGCAGAACTCGGTCGCGCTGGTCACCGGCGCCAACAAGGGCATCGGCAAACAGATCGCGCGCCAGCTGGCCGCCGCGGGCCTGACGGTGTATGCCGGTTCCCGCGACGCGGCCCGCGGCCAGCGCGCCGTCGAGGAAATCGGCGGCGATGCCCGGCTGCTCGTCCTGGACGTGACCGACGCCGCGAGCATCGACGACGCCGCGCGCCAGGTGGGCACGCTGGACATCCTGATCAACAACGCCGGCGTCTCCGGCGACGACAAGACGGCAGACCGGGAAGACCTTAACGCCCTTCGCCGCATCTACGAGACGAACGTCTTCGGGGTCATGGCGGTGACCAACGCCTTCCTGCCGGCCCTGCGGCGGTCGGCGCATCCGCGGATCGTGAACATCTCCAGCGGCACCGGATCGCTGGCCTGGGCCACCGGCCCGCAGTTTCCGCACCGGGGCAGCTATGCCGCCTACCGGTCGTCCAAGACAGCGCTGAACGCGCTGACCGTGTTCTACGCCCACGCCCTGGCCGGCGCCGGCATCAAGGTCAACGCGCTGGCACCCGGCCTGCGCCGCACCGATCTCAACGCCACCGCCGCCGCCAGCGGCGGCGACCCGGCCGAGGCAGCGGCGGGCGCGATCCGGCTCGCCCTGCTGCCAGACGACGGGCCCTCCGGCGAGTTCTTCTCCTGGGACGGAACCGCGGTCCCGTGGTAACAGCAAGCACCACTGCGCCGATCGGGGATATCAACCGCGTCGGCTCTTGCGCTTAGCCTGCCTTGCAGGGCAGCACTATCAGCGAGGCCGCCCAGGACGCACCGTCCGCGTGACCTTCCAGGCATGGCCCACCTGTTCCTGCACGCGGCGGCAAGCGCGCCAGTCGGGTTTCAGGGCGTTCTTCGCCTCGAACCTCAGCGGACGGTCAGCCGGGGACATGACCGCGTTTCGCGGCGGATCCCGGCCAGCTCTGGCGATGCGCCGGGCGGGCGCCCGGCTCGTCCGGGGTTACTGGCCGACGCGGCCGTCGATCCGCTCGCGGAGCAGGTCGGCGTGGCCGAGGTGGCGGGCGTACTCCTCGACCATATGGAGTATTACCTCGCGCAACGCGACGGTGGTGCCGTCTTGCATGGGGCTGCGGATGGCCAGGTCGGGCGAGTCGGCGACGAACTGCTCCGCGAAGGCGACCTCCTCACGCCAGGCCCGCCAGGCGTCGGCCACCACGGCCGGATCAGCCACCGCCCCCGCCCAGTCAGCATCCTCGGCATCATCAGACCAGTACAGCGCCGGCGCGCCGGCCCGGGCCATCACCCGCCGGAACCAGTTGCGCTCCACGTCGGCCATATGGCGGACCAGGCCGAGCAAGGACATGGTGGAGGGCGGCACCGAGCGCCGGGCCAACTGCTCCGCGTCGAGGCCGGCGCACTTCAGTTCCAGTGCCAGCCGGTAGGCGCGCAGGTAGTCCAGCAGCGTCTCCCGCTCGCCTTCCAGCTCTGCGCCTGCCGCGAACCTCGGGTCCTGCGCCGGGTCCATCCACATGCTGGACGTCGGGCCAACCGCATTCCAGCGTTCGGGTACCACGTCCCCGGTGCTCTGCTCCGTCACGGCGACCAGCCTGTCATCCCGTGCCGACAGTGGCCAGCGGAATAACCGCGCAGTACGAACCCTGGTTCTGACGCTGGCCCGCGTGCCGTGACCGGGGAGACTGTCCGCCGAGTCCAGGCAGCTCCTATCCCGACGGCTCCCTCCCTGCCGAATCGGTGCGAGAGGCAGGCAAGCCCACCGCGCGGCTGCCAGGCGCGAGCCATCGCATACCGGCGTTCGATACTCCCCCTGGGGCTCCATGACCTCGGCTCCAGCTCGCGCATCAGCCGCTCCACCGTGCACCGCGCGACCTCCACGCCCTCCCGCCGCGGCTGACGCCACACCTTCCGCGCCCCGTACACCCGGCGGCCTATCTTCCGGTCCTCCCATACCCGCATGACCTGCTTTTTCAGCCACTCATCCCGCCACTTACGCTGCGACGGCCCGCGCTCGCGCTTCTTCGCCGCTTAATACGTCGAGACGGGAA
>Ga0335078_10017158_pt1 | contig 10758 bp, 9 predicted proteins | sample Lox_Sample_32_FD_206711 | JGI IMG/M metagenome (GOLD analysis project Ga0335078, IMG submission 206711) | Soil microbial communities from Loxahatchee National Wildlife Refuge, Florida, United States - Lox_Sample_3.2 | ecosystem: Environmental > Terrestrial > Soil > Wetlands | place: USA: Florida... | reverse complement strand
GTTAACCTCTCCAGTCACATCTTTCTTGCAAGCATCCGGCACGGTGTATAGTTGCGTGTCGCCGCATCAGATGTGAATAGCTGCGAGATTGCTTGAGAGAACTATCGTGACTCCACAAAGTGCAGATGCAGGTCCAGTCCACCGCACTCAAGCCGCATGTGGGTTAGCCCTGGTTCGCGTGACCATTGGCGCGATGTTTGTCTGGGTGTTCTTTGAGAATTTGGGCAAGGGACTCTACACGCCGGGCGGCTACGCGGGATTGATTCACTTCTACATTGAAAAAGGTCACTCGCCCGCTGCATGGAAGGCGGTAATGGCGTTGGCAGCGAGTCACGCTGCGATGGCGGCGCCGATGCAGGCGATACTCGAGATCTCGCTCGGCGTGCTCCTCATCATCGGCTTGTTCACGCGCCCCGTGGCCTTTGTTGCCTTCTTGTATCTCGGCAGCCTTTGGATGTCGGAATGGGGCACAGCCTGGATCTGGGAGCTGCTCAATCCTGTCCTGGCATCGCTCGGGCTCGCGATAGGACAGGCGGGACGAGCCTGGGGCTTTGACGCGTGGCTCGTGCAGCGCTGGCCGAACGCGCCGTGGTGGTTGCTCTGAGCCAGGACCAGTGCGCGTCTCCGTCATCATTCCCACACATAACGAAGCGCTGGCCATCGGACGCGTTCTCGCCGACATTCCCGCGGATATTGTGAGCGAGATCCTGGTGGTCGACAGCAACTCCACCGATGGGACAGCTGAGATTGCCGAAAGGATGGGAGCGCGCGTCCTGCACGAGCCCCGGCGCGGTTACGGGCGCGCCTGTTTGACCGGGCTCGCCGCGGCGAACGCGCCTGACGTGGTTGTTTTCCTCGATGGAGACTATAGCGATCGGTCTGACGAGCTGCCGCTCTTGCTTGCTCCCATCACCGAAGGCAGAGCGGATATCACGCTGGGATCGCGGCTTGCAAAACGGAATGTTCGTGGCGCGCTGCCGTGGCACTCTGCGTTTGGCAATCGGCTGGCGGCGGCGATGATCCGGGTTTTGTATGGCCAGCGGATTAGCGATCTGGGTCCGTTTCGCGCCGCGCGTGCAGAAGTCTTGCACGAACTCGCGCTGGAAGAAGCCACCTATGGCTGGGCAGTCGAGCTGATTCTGAAAGGTGCGCTCGGCGGATTCCGGATTGTCGAGGTGCCCGTCAGCTACTACCCGCGCATTGGCAAGTCGAAGATCAGTGGCACGCTGCGGGGCACGATGGGAGCGGCGTGGTTTATCTTCAGCCTGATCGTGCGTTACTATTTCCGCCGCCGGCAATCGTGACACCCGCCAGGCTAGCGTTGTGATGGAGCTAAACGCCTTGAAAGAGCACGGCTTCAGCCGTGCCGCGGCGGGTGGAACTGGACGGACTTTAGCCCCTGAGGGAATTCGCACTCCCTCGAACCCCGAGGGCCCGCAGCGGCTAAAAGCCGCGCTCGAGAAGAGGCCAACGGCACGGCTGAAGTCGTGCCCTTCCAAATCTCGCAGCGCGATGAATAATCCGGATATGCTATCCAGCGAGACTATCCCGCATCCGCGCGAGAACGATCGTACGCTCGTCATCATGGCCAAAGCGCCGCGGCCCGGAACGGTCAAAACCCGTTTGGCGCAGACCCTTCCGGTGGAGGCCGTCACCGAGCTGTATTGCTGCCTGCTGGACGACACTCTGGCGCTGGCGCACTCGTTGCCTGGCGTGAAGGTTGCCATCATGTGCCCTGCGGCAGATGTCAACGAGCTGGCGCAGTTGGCGGGAGGCGCAACCGAGGTGGTGGCGCAGCGAGGGGAGGGCCTGGCGGCGGCCCTGACCTCGGTGTTTGCGCACTTTGCCGCGAACGACGGGCAGCGCGTCGTTGCCTTCAACAGCGATAGTCCGCACCTTCCCGCCTCCGTTCTCGGAGACGCCTTCGAGACGCTAAACGCGCACGACGTGGCGGTGGGGCCTACTTACGACGGCGGATATTATCTGGTTGGAGCGAAAGCCGCCCACGGCGGGCTTTTCGATGGCGATGGGATGGGGACAGGCAGCGCCCTTGACGGCCTGTTGGCGCGCGCAAAAAGGCTGCAGCTTTCCGTTGGCTTCACAGATCCTTTTTACGACATTGACGTGGAGGACGACTTGACCCGCCTTGCCGCGGAACTCCAGCTTGCTCCGGCGCGAGCGCCACGAACGGCGGCATGGCTGCAACAGTGGCGGCAAGTGATGCCACAGTTGCGAGCCGGCAGCGGGGATCTGTGAAGCTCACTTCGTCTCATCGGGTCTGCGCTCTTGGCGTCATTCTGCTGGTGTCGTTAATCATCTGCGCACGCCAATTCAACGGTCACGGCGAAGCTTTTTCCATCATTCCGCTATCGATAGGCGGTGTCGCGTATCTTCTCGCGATGCTCGAGTTCTTCTGCACGCCAAGCTTTCCAAAACACGTGATTGTCATCGGTCTCGTGCTGGCCGCGTTGTGGCACGTTGCGTTCCTTGCGATGCCCACGGGTTCCGATGACGATGTTCGGCGCTATGTCTGGGATGGCCGCCTGCAGCGGCTCGGCTATAACCCCTACATTGTGGTACCCGGCGATCCGGCGGTCGCTACCTTGCACACCGCCGAGACACGAACGATGAATCATCCGGGTAATCCCACGCTGTATCCGCCGGGAGCCGAGCTGTTCTTTCGCGCCGTCACCGCGATTTACGAGTCCGTCTTTGCCATGCGGATCGCGTTTGTGATTTGTGAAGTGATCGTTGTTCTGGTTTTGCTCGATGTCTTGCGTGGTTCCGGCCGGGGCGCTCATTGGCTTCTGGCTTACGCGTGGAATCCACTGTTGGCGGCGGAAGTGGCGGGCAGCGGACATGTCGATATTGTCGGCGTGCTATTGCTCCTGGTGTCGTTCGCCGCGCTCTTACGCCGCTGGCGCGCGGCGGCAGCCATCGCATTCGCCCTGGCCGTTAGTGTAAAGTTTCTCCCCATAGTACTGCTGCCACTCTACTGGCGGCGCATTCGCATTCGCGACGCTGTGCTGGCTGCATTCGTGTTCGTTCTCCTGTATCTACCCTTTCTCAATCATGGTCGAATTCCGCTCGGCTCGCTCGGCACTTACGTTCAGAGCTTTCGTTTCAACGATCCAGTGTTCGGCGTTTTCGAGCGAGTGGCATCGCCGCCGGTGATAACCGGACTTGCAGTTCTCATCGGCGCTGTTGTCGCAGTCTGGTTCAGAGCCAAGCGCCAGACACTGTCTGCCGACGCCTTTGCCTGGCCGATGGCCGCGTCCGTTCTATGTGCGCCCGTTATTTATCCGTGGTATCTGTTGTGGATGCTGCCGTTCCTACGATCGGTCTCTACTCTTCCGATCATCATTTGGACGGTGAGCATCATCCCGACATACATCGTTTGGCATCTGCGCACGGTAGGGCACCCGTGGGTGCTTCCCAATTGGGTTCTGTGGCTGGAGTACGGAGCCGTCGCAGTGACGGCGGCAATCGTCCTGTTGCGCCGAATAATTCGAAGGCCTGCGTCCCCGCGATCAAGCTAACATTTACCTCCCTATTTTGAAGCCCCAACCGGTGATGCGACATCCATCATTGAGTCCGCCAGGGAGGATCTCCATGAAAAATCTGCGCTGCCATAAAGCAATACGTTTTCTGCCGATCCTTGGGGTAATAATTTTCGCTGTCACTTCGTGGGCGCAACAACGCCCGCCCATCGTCGAAAAGCTCGCCGACACGTACGGCCTCAAGTCGTTCTCCCAGATCGACGCCATCCGCTATACGTGGCACGCGCAGTTCCCGGGCGTCGATATCTCTCGAACCTGGACCTGGGAGCCAAAGACCGGCCAGATCACCTATGAGGGAAAAGATAAGGACGGCAAGCCGGTGAAGGTGAGCTATCTGCGCTCGCAACTCAGCAGTCAAGCGGCTGATGTCAAGGACAACATCGACCCGGGCTTCCAGAATGACAATTATTGGCTGATCTTCCCCTTCCACGTTTACTGGGACACCAGCGCGACGGTGACCGATGAAGGCCAGCAGAAGCTGCCGATTGGCGCCGGTTCCGCCGACAAGGTCGTTATCAAGTATCCCTCCACCCTCGGCGGTTATACGCCGGGTGATACCTGGACGCTCTTCGTGGGCAAAGACGGGCGGGTGGAAGCATTCCGCTATGACCGCGGCGGCGACCGGAAGCCGAAGGTGGTCATCGCGACATGGACAGGCTACAAGATGGCAGGTCCGCTGCTCGTCTCCACCGAGCACCGCGGCACGGCCGACGGCAAGCCCTTCCACCTTTGGTTCACGGATGTGGCCGTCAAGCTGGCGGGATCCAACACCTGGACGGAAGCGAAGTAGACGGCGAGTTTCTATCGGGCCATTACAACTGTTGTGCAGCAACTACCAAGCTTGGGCAGGTCGCGGCTGGCGGTCATTCGGACGTCAAGGTGCGGCCGCTCTCCGCGAATGATCGGGCAGTAATAGTCGGGCCGGAGCAGCGCGTGTTGCAGGCGTCGGCGTCCGGCGCATCCGCCGTGGCAGGTTTCGCGGAACTCGCATGGTTGGCAGGCGTCCGGTATGGTTCGCGCCTGCTCGAAGGGCTGCGAGTTCAAAACGCTGAGCCCAGAAGAGAGCAACCCCGATAATGGCGCGCCCGGTCCCGGCCAATAAACGCAAGGCTGCGTCGTAGCGCGCGGAGTAACTCGCACGGTGTTTACGCCGCATCCTCCGTGCAGCGGTGGCAGTCCGGCCATCGCTCGCACAAGAGGTTCGCCAACGGCGATCACGTCGGTTTCTGCGAAGAGGCGCCGGAATCCTTCCCAGTACTCTTCGTAGGACAACGCATAGATGTCGGATCGCACCGCCTGGTAGACGTTGACACGCAGAGGAGCATCGAACTGTCTCGCCACTCGCGCCACCTCTGCCAGACGCAGGTAATTCGATTTCATCATCACTGCAATGATGGTCACGGGCACGCCCAGCTGCACACAGCGCGCTGCCTGTTGATGAACGAGGGCCCAGTTCCCCAACCCGCGCTGCATATCCTGCTCTGCTTGGCTAGGGTAATCGAGAGAAAATTCGATGTCATGAAAAGCCTGCAGTTCGCTGTCTTCCAAAACTGCGATACTGTGACCGTTCGAAGTAATGGTGAGTTTGACCGGCTGTGTACGCAGGTACGCCAGAATCGCCCGGAAGTCGGGATGCATGCCGTTCTCGCCCGTCCCCAAATTGACCGAACGGATGGGCAGCCGCTCCATCACCGACTCGACTTGCTCCACGGTAAGGCGATCGGTGCGCGCTGGATCGCGATAACAGAAAGCGCAGGCGAGATTGCACTCATTCGTCAGTCCCAGCCCAAGCGCGACACCGTCGGGAGTGTCCGCGTAGGACGAAATCGGGGATTCGCTTGCGAGGTTCTTCAAGCGCCCTCCATGCACCGCGTTACACAGTGCGTGTAGCGAGCCACTGCTGCAAACTCCGGCCGGCTGCCCAGCTTTCTCTCCAGCTCCAGAATCTGCGCGTAGTCGGAGTTGCGGGAAATGCGAGGCGGCAGGTAATCCGCCAGGACGCGGATACCTCGCCTGGCGATCAACTCCAGCGACGCCGCTTGCAGCATCTCTTGCAGGCTGTGCGAGGTAAAGAGCCGCACTCTGCCTCCATATAGTGACTCGAATCCCCACTCCGCAGTGAGATTCGCTTCGGCCGCCGCCAGGTCGCCCACCTGGATCGCAGACTTCAGAACTTCTCCCGCCTGACTGCGCACAACGATGGACAGTATCGCCGATGAATCTCGCAAAATGCGAGCCGCACCGCGTAATACGACAGCCGGTTGGTCGACATATTCAAGCAGGTTGTGGCAAAGAACGACATCGAACGGGGTAGCGGCGAATAAATCGGTCAAGTGAGCAGCGTCACCATGCTGGAGGGTGACCCTGTTCCCAACCTCCGCTGCTTCTGCAGCGTATCTCGCCAGGTCGAGCATCGCCTCCGACGAATCCAGTGCGGTGACGTGAAAGCCGAGCAGCGCCAGACGAACCGCCGTTGCTGCTGTGCCACATCCAACATCCAGCGCATGTCTCGGATTGTTGGCTTGCGGTGACGGGAGAAAATCCTGCAGGTGGGCGAATGCCAGGTCGGCGCGCAATCGGCCCTCGAAGGTCTTGAGGTATGCGGCGTAATCCTGCGCGCCGTTCTGAAATCGCTCGTCGCCGCTCACGGTGCAAAGTAACCTGAGATGTCCAGAATCAATTGGGTTGATCCGGCGGCGTAGGCATCGATAGCCCCGTTAGCCGCCGGCACGATTGCCATATTCGAGGTGACGAGGCCATCGTAGGCGTTCAACGTCGAGACCACAGGTTGTAGTTTTCCGTCCGGCCATAACGTGAGATATGGCATCTGCCCCGGCGGTACGACTGTCGCATTAAAGATGTAGGCCTGTGCGGTGCTCGGAGGGGCACAAGCGCTGTTGACTACATTCACCGTTTTCTCCTTCTGGAACGGCCCACCTTTACTACGAGTATCCAGCACGCGACAGGGAGCAATCGGATACATGGACAGGCCGCTCTGGCGGGGCGCGGCGAAGTAGCCATTGATGTCGATGATCAGGTCGGTACTGTTGTAGGCGTAGACATCGATGTCGCCATCGGGCGCTGCCGGAACGATGGCCGCGTTGGCAACGACAGTGGCCGTCGGATTATTCAGCGTCGAAACCGTGGGCTGAGGCTGGTCGCTCGGCCACACGGTCAAGTAGTCGAGCTTCTGTCCTGATGGATTGGGCGCAGCTGTGACGTTGAAGGAATACGCTTGCGCGCCGTTGATGCCCGACAAGCATGGACTCTTGAGAATGGGCAGATCACGCTGCTTCTTCGCCTGCAGCGATGGCGGACCCAGTCCTTGAGGCTGCGTCGACCCGGAGCGCGTGTCGACCACGCGGCAGGGGGGAAGTGGATAGAACTGAAGGCTCTGCGAGTTCTGGGGGAGGAAGTAGCCATCGATATCGAGGATGACGTCGGTGGTGTTGCTGGCATAGACGCTGACGCCGCTGTCGAAGCCCGACGGTACGATAGCTGCATTAGCCTTGGTGCGACCGTCCGGCGAATTCATGGTCGAAACGGTTGGCTGGCTTTGCCCGGTCGGCCAGATTGTCAGGTAGCCGAGGTGCTCGTGGGGAGCGACCGTGACATTCAGCGAAAAAGCGGTCGCATTGATCGGAATCCCACAGCTTCCCAGCTGGGTAACTGGGTAGTTCTGCGAAGCGCCGCCCTGGATTGGATTACCCGTCTGCCGCGTGTCCACGACGCGGCATGGCTTAACCGGAACAAACTGCCAGGCGCCGAAGTTGGTGAACCGAAATGCCACAAGATAGCTGCTAGCCGGCACCAGCAACATTCCATTCCCCGCGCTGAGACCAGGCAATGGGACCTCGGAGTACTCTGTGCAAGAGATACTCTGACCGACGTTGGTGGAGAAGACCGTGCTGCCGTCAGTAGCGGAGTAGCCGTAGACATTCCCCGCAGTCGTTCCGGCGTAAACCACTCCATTCACCACGATGGGCGCGCAGGAGTAGCTGTCTCCGCTCTGCGGCATTCCGGTCCACAGGGTTTGCGAAGTTGAAAGATCGACTGCGGTGAGTGTGCTGGCCTCGGTATAGAAGGCCGTGCCTTGCCAGAACGCCGGGGAGTAATGGCTGTTGAATCCGCCACTGTAGATACCATTATTCGCGTTGAGCGTGATGCCATCGGTCGGATAGTTGTAGAGATCGCGGACGTAGACCTGCCCGTCATAGATGGCAACACTGTCCCCGCCGCCACCTTCACATTGTCCGCTGAAGTGCCAGATCTGAGCGCCGGTGGTGGGATTGAACTTGTAAGTCTGGGGGCAGGCGTAGGAGACATAAACGCCATCCGAGGTCACCGCCGGCGCGGAGGAATCGCCGTTTTCAACACTCTGAGTCCACAGCAACTGGCCGTTGGATTCCTGCACCGCGTAGACTGTCCCGCCTGACTCGGCGCCGCTAGTATAGACAACGCCGTTCACAGCCGTTGGCGCGGAGGTGAAAAAGGATTGGCCCGGGAGCGTCGCTCTCCAAAGCAGGGCCCCATCGGCAGCAGAGTACGCGAATATGGCTCCGTTGTTCAGTCCAGGAACATCGTAGGGAACGGCAAACAGTACGCCATTGTCGTAGGCGGCGCCAACCCAGCCACCGTACCCGGAAGGCGCCTGCTGGGCCCAGAGAACCTTTCCGGTTCCAGCGTCAAGGGCGTATAACACCGAGTTTGAGTATCCGACGACCACGAAGATCCTTGTTCCCACAATGATCGGATACGAGACCACGCCTCCGCCCAGGAAGGTTGACCATACTTGGGTCAGTGGTGGGTCCATGCTGGGGAAATACAGTGCGCCTTGGTGATCGGGAGTGATCTGGAAGCCGAGAGATCCTTGCCCGAAACTAAGTGGAGCGATGGTCAGGATGCATATCAAGAAAAAGAGCTGAAAATGGCGCGGAATCCTCACTGGGCCCTCCTTCGGACCACAGAACAGTGCAACACAAGGACAAGTGAGCGCCGTTAAACGGCTGCTTCACTTGGTTTACTGCCGGCCAGGGAATTTCTAATAGTACCGCCATCACATCATTGCTGAAGCCGTTTTCTTCAAGCCATTCCTATTCTGGCGCGGCCCAGGTTCGGGTTGGGCTTGCTGCCCTTCGCCCGAGATGTCTCGCGGTCGGATTATTGAGCATCGACAAAGCTCGGGCGAGTGAGAGCGCAGCAAGGTCGGCGATCAGATTGTTCCCTAATTGGGAATGCAGGCGCGTTTCGGTGTCGAGAATCCTAGTGTCCTCGTCCGGTCCGGCATAGCATTTCAATCGGAGATACTGCCATGTTGTCCTTGCCGAAGATGTTGCTGGCAACCGCGATGGCGGCTGCCCTTTTTTCTCTGTCCAGTTGCTCGACGCCCGCGGGTACCAATGTGACCACAGTGCAAGCGAGCGAGCCCGCTGCAACTGAATCCGTCACCGCCAAGACGGCTTATGTCGCGATGTACAAGTCCGCCTACAAATGGTCTCCCGACGTCGTCCTGCTGCGGCTTAACCCCACCGACAAGCCCGGCTTCACGTTTGACGCCGGTAAGTCCGGACTCTGGGAAGCGACCTTTGCTTCTGCGAGTAAACACGAATACCTGACCTTTACTTATGCGGTTGCCGCACATTCGCCGGACATTTACAAAGGTGTCACTGTCGGTAACGGAGCACCGTGGTCGGGACCTACCCGCGATGTCATGCCGATTCCGGCGGCTGACTTCACGGTCGATTCCGATGCGGCCTACACGGCAGCGGCGACCGACGCCGCAGCCTGGCTGAAGAAGAATTCGGATAAGAAAGTTACTACCTTTCAGCTTGGGAATGGCTATAGCTTTCCCAGCCCGGTCTGGTATGTAGTGTGGGGCGACAAGAAGTCAGGCGGCTATGCTGTCTTTGTGAACGCCACAACCGGAAAGGTGATGAAGAAGTAGTCGCCAGCGAATTCAATGGACAAAGCTGCCTACCGAGCGCGGCTATGGGGAGCGGTGCACTGCGCGAGCGGCGCAGTGCCTGGCCCGTATGCCGGCGCTTACCATACCTTGCATACCTTGTCGGCGGGCTTCACCATTGGTGAGCTGGGCTTGCAACTGAACGCCGCGCCGAACTCGGGCATGTTCACCACGACTCCGTTAATGCGGTACTTTGCCGGCGAATGCGGATCGGTGATGGCGCGCGCGCGCAGGTCCTCGGGACGGTCGTTCTCACACGCCCACTGCGCGAAGCCGACAAAGTAACGCTGATCGGGAGTGAGCCCGTCGCGATCCGTCAGCTGCATGCTCTTGTCGGCATCCTTCCAGGCGATGTAAGCGAGAATCGTCCCACCGAGGTCGGCGATGTCTTCGCCCTCAGTCAGCTTTGAATTGATGTGGATGTCGTCGACAATAATGTACTTTGCGTACTGATCAACCACGCAGCCGGCGTGCTTGTCGAACTGTGCCGCGTCTTGCGTCGTCCACCAGTCCTTCAGATTGCCCTTCGCGTCATATTGCCGGCCTTCATCGTCGAAGCCGTGGGTCAATTCGTGGCCGATGGTCGAACCGGTGTTGCCGTAGTTGGGCGCGTCATCCATTTTGGCGTCGTACAGCGGCGGCTGGAGAACACCCGCCGGGAAGTTAATGTCATTCATCTGGCCGTTGTAATAGGCGTTGACGGTCGGCGGCGTCATGTCCCATTCCGTACGATCCGTGGGCTTGCCTACCTTGTTGAACTCACGGTGACTCTCAAAGACGGTGGCACGTTCCACGTTGCCGTAGAAGTCATCACGAACAATCTCGACGGAGCTGTAATCGCGCCACTTGTCGGGATATCCGATCTTGTTGCGTATGGAATGGAGTTTGTTCAGCGCCTGCTGCTTGGTCGCGGGACTCATCCAATCCAGCTGCTGGACGCGCATCGCCATGGCGTCTTCAATCTCCTGCGTCATCTTTAACGTCGCAGCCTTTAGTTCAGGCGGGAAAGTCTTGCGCACGTATGCCTGCCCCAGCGCCTCGCCGAGCTCGTCGTCAACATATTCCACGCAGCGTTTCCAGCGTGGCTGCAACTCGGTCGCGCCGTGCAGATATTTGCGATAGAAGTCGAAGTTCTCGTTGACGAAGGCGGAGGAGAGATACGGTGCACGCGAGTGAACGAGGTGGAAGCGCAGGTAGACTTTCCAATCCTCGAGCGAAACCGTGGAGAGCTGGGCA
>Ga0335078_10017157_pt1 | contig 10758 bp, 8 predicted proteins | sample Lox_Sample_32_FD_206711 | JGI IMG/M metagenome (GOLD analysis project Ga0335078, IMG submission 206711) | Soil microbial communities from Loxahatchee National Wildlife Refuge, Florida, United States - Lox_Sample_3.2 | ecosystem: Environmental > Terrestrial > Soil > Wetlands | place: USA: Florida... | reverse complement strand
GGGTGATAGCCTCACTACGTCTCGTCCTGCTGAGGTGCGACGGCTGCCACGAGGCACATGGCCCGCAACCCGGGCGACCCTCTGAGTCCGCCGAGGTAGTCAATGCTCCGCATGGGCGCGAAAATGCGGCATGCCGCCGTGATCCGGGAACTCCAGGTGCCGGTCCCGTTCGACCTGGGCGAGTTCGTGGCCGGGCTGGAGCACCAGCGGAACCGCCCGATCCGGCTGCGCCCGTTCAGCTCCGCGCCAAGATGCCCGTGCGGCCTGTGGATCGGCACCGCTGACGCCGACTACATCTACCACGAGGCCGGGACCACCCCCTTCCACGCCACCCACATCGCCCTGCACGAACTCGCGCACATGCTGCTCGGCCACCAGCACAGCGCAGCCTGGGACCAGCTCATCAGCCTCCTGGCACCCGACGTGGACCAGGCGCTCATCCGGCTGATCCTCGGCCGCAGCGCCTGAACAAGCGTACAGCCACAATGGCGCACTCAGCCGCTACAATCTGCACGACCCAGTGCCGGGCAGGAACTGTGTTCCGTGTAGGTAGCTGCCAGTGAGCAGCTTGCAGACCTTACCGCCGACGTTGGCGGACCCATCTCGCAAGACCCAGTAGATGCATTCCATGCCCGAGTCCATAGCATTCACAGCAGAGTGTTATCGTTTATCTGAATTTCTTCAGAGCACGTGTAACAGATTGCCGATTCGGGCGCGGCGATCCGATCCAGGGCGCTTGGCAGCAGGCCCCGCCCCGAATTCCCATTCTGGTATCGCGGGCGTTAGCGATCGGTGGCCGCCGTGCAGGTGGCCAGCGAGCCGGTCAGCAGCCGGGGCCATCCGGGTGGGCGGGTCTGGCGTGATGGTGTGCCCGGCGGCCGCCGCCGCCCGGCCTTCTACGCTTTAGGGGTGGAGACCCTCACTTTCTTGTTCACCGACATCGAGGGCTCCACGGCGCTGCTCGGGCGGATGGGTGACGACGATTACGCGCAGGTGCTGGCCGGGCATCACGCGCTGATCCGGTCGGCTCTGGCCGCGCATGACGGCCGCGAGGTGGACACGCAAGGGGATGCGTTCTTCGCGGTGTTTTCCTCACCGCGGGCGTGCGTAGCGGCGGTGCTGGAAATGCAGCAGGCCCTGACGGCTCATAGGTGGCCGGGCGGGGAGCAGGTGGGGGTGCGGATGGGGATCCATTGCGGGGAGGCGGCGGGGACGGCGGTGGGCCTGGTGGGCTTGGAGGTGCACCGGGCCGCACGGGTGGCCGCGGTCGCGCATGGGGGGCAGGTTCTGGTGTCGGAGTCGGCGGCGGTGCTAGTACGGGACGGGCTGCCGGCGGGCGCGGCGCTGGCCGATCAGGGGGTGCACCGGCTGAAGGACCTGGGCCGCCCGGAGCGGATCTTCCAGCTGACCGCGGCGGGCCTGCAAGCGGAGTTCCCGCCGCTGCGGTCGCTGGGCAACCCGGCGCTGCCGAACAATCTGCCCGCCCAGCTGTCGGCGTTCATCGGCCGGGACCGGGAGGTAGCCGAGGTCCGGGCGCTGGTGCGGTCCTGCCGGCTAGTCACCTTGACCGGGGCCGGGGGGTGCGGCAAGACCCGGCTAGGCCTGCAGGTGGCAGCCGAGCTGCTGGATGGGTCCGGGGATGGGGTGTGGCTGGTGGAGTTGGCCGCGGTCACCGACGAGGACGCGGTGCCGGCAGCCATCTCCCAGGCGCTGCGGCTGGCCGCCCAGCCGGGCCGGCCGACACTGGAAGCCCTGCTGGATGCCCTGGCTCCCCAGGATGTGCTGATCGTCGTGGACAACTGCGAGCACCTGATCGGCGGCTGTGCCAAGATCGCAGAGGCGATCGTGCGGCGCTGCCCGCGGGTGCAACTGCTGGCCACCAGCCGGGAGCCGCTGGGCATCGGCGGGGAGATCATCTACCGGGTGCCGTCGCTGTCGCTGCCCGATCCCGGCGATGCTGATGCCGGGACGCCAGAGTCTTCTGATGCGGTGGCGCTGCTGGCAGAGCGGGCCCGGGCGCACGGTGTGGCCCTGGCCGTAGCTGAGCAGGCCGGGCCTGTGGTGGTATCGGTGTGCCGGCGGCTGGACGGGATGCCGCTGGCCATCGAGCTGGCCGCGGCCCGGCTGCGGTCGATGTCACTTAGTGAGCTGCACGATCGGCTGGACCAGCGGTTCCGGCTGCTGACCGGGGGCAGCCGCACCGCGCTGGAACGCCAGCAGACCCTGCGGGCCACCGTCGCCTGGTCTTATTCGCTGCTGAGCGGTGCCGAGCAGCTGCTGCTGGGGCGCCTGTCGGTGTTCGCCGACAGCTTCGGCCTGGACGCCGCCGAGGCGGTGTGCGGGTCCGGCGGCCTGGACGTGCTGGATGTCGCCGCCCTGCTCGGGTCGCTGGTGGACAAGAGCCTGGTCGTGGCCGAGCCCGCCGGGGCCGGGCTGCGGTACCGGCTGCTGGAGACCATCCGGCTGTTCGCCGCCGAACGGCTCGTCGAGGTCGGCGGCGAGGCGGCCGCGGTTGCCGCGGCGCACTGCGCGCATTTCCTGTCGGTCGCCGAGGCGGCGGCCGCTTATCTGACCGGGCCGGAGCAGGGCAGCTGGCTGGCCCGGCTGGACGCCGACCAGGCCAACTTGCGGCGCGCTGCCGGTCATGCGACCGGCCGCCCGGACGGGACCGCGGTGGTGCTGCGCCTGGGCGTCGCGCTCGACCGCTACTGGGGAGCCCGCTCCCGGCAGCAGGAGGCCTTCGGGCTGCTCGTGCCCGCGCTGCGGCGGCCTGACGCCCGCGCCGACCCCGCGCTGTTCGCCGCGGCCCTGGTCACCGCTGCGCGTGCCGGTTGCCTCATTGACGGCGCCACGGCACGGCAGCTTGCTGAACAGGCGGTCCAGGTCGCCCGCCAGCTGGGCGATGAGCGGCTGCTCAGCAGAGCCCTGGCGGCGCTGTGCGGCGTGTATTTCTTTGCTGGCGAGCCGGAAGCAGGGCACCCGTTCGGGCAGGAATCGGTCGAGCGGGCCCGGCGGCTCGGCGACGACGTGCAGCTGGCCAGTAGCCTGCTCACGTATCTCATGACCATCGGCCCGGCCCGGTCCGGCCCGCTGTACACCGAGGCGATCGCCTGCACCGAACGATCCGGCGACCACCTCGCCAACTCCACCTTGCACGACAACGCCGGCGCTGATGCAATGGCAGCCGGGGATCTCCCTGCCGCCCGGGCTCATCTGGAAGCCGCCGCGCAAGCCGCACAGCAGATCGGACGGGAGAGCGCCACCTTGCCGGCGGACCTGGGTTACGTGCTGCGCGCTGAGGGAGACCTCGACGGCGCCCGGTCCGCCTTCCAGGCAAGCCTGCGGATCGGCCGCCGGAACGGCAACCACTGGCACATGGCTGCCGCCATCCTGGGCCTGGCCTGCCTGGCCGGGGATGCCGGCGACTGGGACCGGGCAGCGGCGCTGCACGGCGCCGCGCAGGCCTTCCGGGACCGGACCGGCAATCCATGGCACGTATACGAGGCGCATATCCGCCGGGACAGCCTGGACCAAGCGCGTGCGCACCTAGGCGATGAACAGCTGAAGCGGGCCTACGCCCAGGGCATGGCGCTCAGCCTCGACAAGGCCCTCGACCTGGCCCTCTCAAGAACGGGCTCGGCCTGACCGCCACCGCCGTGAAAACCCGAGGGTCGCCATCGACTGGTTAGGCCAGGGCCGCTACTGGACTCACGTGATCGGAAACCATGCACTCGCAGCGCAAATCTTCCAGGCTGTGCTTACAGACATGACCGAACGATTCCGGAGCCCGCTCTCGGAAACCATATGGATCCGCGCAGAAATGGCTGAATGTCTGGCTGAGGCCGACGACCTTCCCGCAGCTATGGCTGAATGGGAGCGCGCCGTCCATGAAGCCAGCATAACCTTTGGCCGCCTGGAATCGACCACACTCTGGCTAAGGCGGCGGTACGCCTGGTCTATAGGTGAGGCCGGCGATCCGTCACGAGCGGCCACACTCTTGACTGCACTGTTGGCTGAAGCCAAGGAACTAGACGATGAAGATCTGTTCCTGGTGTTTGAAATTCGTAAATCACTTGCATGGTGGACTGGAGTCACCGGCGATTCAGCAACAGCACTGCGCGAGCTCAGCGCCTTGTTGCCAGCAGCATATAAACGAGGCGACCAGGACCTCGACCTGAGAAGTGTCAAATATATGCTCGCATACTGGAGCTCTATAAACGGCTCCATCGGTGACATGTCGAAACGCCTGCAGTCGGTAATCGAGCAAATGAATCATGACCTCGGGCCTAGCCATCCAGTAACGCGAGCAGCCCGACACGAGCTTGACGCGAGGCGCCATACGCCTACAGAGCCGTTAAATTGACAGACCTTTATCACTCGACTTTCGCAGTTTTCTGGGTTTGGCCAGCGCTCATGACGGCAGGTGCCTGGCCTGGCCCCCTCCGGTGTCAGCGCGTAACGCAGTTGCGTCACGCTGCGTAGACTGCTGGCTGTGGAGAACCCGGAGGCCTATCTCCGTGCCCTGACGGCGCCGCTGGCCTCGGCCCGGGAGGGCGGCCCGTTCCCGGTCGTGCGATTCAGCCTGGAGGCGGTCGCCAACGCGTTCGTAATCCTCGGGCTGCTGCCCGTGGCGCGCGCCGAGGAGATCCTCGCGGCGCAGCGGCCGGTGCTGGAAGCGTCCGGCTTTCAGGTGGGCCGGGAGATCGGGGAACTGAGCGTCAGCCCCGGCGCACGCGGCTTCCAGGAGGCGCGGGCCGCCGGCGCGGACAGCCTGCAGAGGATCCCGCTGGCGGTCGCCGCCGGTCCTGTGCGCTGCCGGCTCCGACGCCGCGACCTCGCCATCACGTGGGCCACGCTGACCCCGGAAGGAATCTGGCTGCGCTATCACGGCGACGAGCGGGAGACCGACCGCCACGAGGCCCGCGCTTTCGGCGAGCAGATCACCGGGGAGATTACGGGGCTGTCGGTCACCGACGACACCGGCGGAACGTACCTGGTGCCTCTGGACCACGTGCACAGCATCATGTCCGGGCGGCCGTCCGCGTCAGGCGGGACGCTCTGGATCCCCGAAGGCGAGTTCCTCGCCGTGCCCGCCCCCGGCCAGGCCGGTTCCCGCAGCGGCCGACCGGCCGTCCGGTGGCTGGAGTTCTCCGCTAGATCCGGCCAGCCCGTCCGCGTCAAGATCCTGTCGCCCGGCTCGGTGCCCGCCAGCACCACGGAGCCCCCATGGCCGACCCCGGCGGAGTGCTACCTGGCGGAGCTCGCACCGCCGGCCCCCGACTGGTCAATCGGCTCCTTCGAGACCGGCACGGTGGAACTCGACACCGCGGGAATCGTGGCCGCCGTCGCCGGCGCGCTGCTCGCCGTCGGGGCACTGCCGCAGGACAGCGTGGTGCTCACGGACATCCCGGACAGCGCGCACAGTGACTGGCGTCAGATCCTGAGTCACCGGCAGTCGGCTCTGATGGACCCGTCGGCCGGTCCCCGGCGGGCCAGCGGCGCCGGCCTGGCGGTCCGGCTCCCGTTCGAGCAGGCCACCGCCGTGATCGAGAACATCACGGCGCGCGAGGACCTCGTGTCCGTCCAGCTGTACGGGCATCCCTGGGTCATGGACGAGTCCTGGCCGATGATCACGCCGTGCTTCCGGGTCACCGCCGTCGACGACACCGGCGTGGAGCATGAGGGCGGGCCCGGCAGCAGTACCGTGTCGCCCGCGTACGAGGGCAGTGGTTCCTTCTGGTTCTGGCCTCCGGTAGGCCCGAAGGCAAGACAGCTCCGCGTGACCGTCAGCACCCTCTGGGAAGCAGCCTGGGCGCTCATCGACATCCCCGGCCGCTAATCCGCCGCCGGAAGCCCCGGCGCCGGTTCCCCCAAGATCGCTGGGGCGAAAGGCCGTTGCTGCCGGTACAACGACCCGTAGGCGTGGTCAGCCTGACGCTGCGGCGGGTGCCGGGGCGGGGGCGGCACTCAGCGTGATCTGGGGATTGCCGCCGCGAAGCTGGTCATCGCGCTGCTGGCCCCGGACGGGCAGGCCGTGGAGGTTCTCATTGATGACACGCTGTTCCGGCGGCGGGGGAAGGTCTGGGCCGCGTCCTGGTTCCATGACCTGAGTTCCGCGTAATTCATCGCGCCTAGAGCGTCGGGTGTGTGCGTGAGCACCCGCTCGGTAGCCGCGGCGTCCCGCGGGCGGCCGCGTCCCGATGCCCGCAGCCTGCTCAGGATCGATCCGATGCCGAGCCGGTTCCACAGCGCGTCCAGTACGTACGCGCCGCCGTACGGCCGCGACTCGCTGAATGCGAGGTCCCCGGCCGCGGGCACGGGCAGCGCGTCGCCGGGATCCAGCAGCCGGGCCAGCGACGCGACCAGGCGCCGCACCGCATCCTTGTCCAGCTGGTCTTCCCTGCCGAAGCTGTACAGCAGCTTCGGCACCGACCGGCGCGCCGCCGCGTCCCACTCGTTATGCGCCAGGTGCAGGTACCGGACCTGGCCCCCCTTGACCCGCCGGGTCGTCGTCTTCACGTACATCGCTCTAGAGGATACAGCGAACATCCCAGCAGGCATGGATCGACAGCATGAACCGTTTCTCTAGGGAATTCCGGGTGCATACCTAGGCCAAGCGTCCGTGACCTGCAGATTCACCCGATCAGAACCTCTAGAACCCCGGAATTATGCGGAACCCAGGAGCAACTACCGGTCGGGAAGCGCTCACCCTCTCAGCCAGGCTGCGGCCAGCCGTGGTGCTGATGGATATCCGCATGCCCGAACTTGACGGCCTGCAGGCCACCCGCCAGCTCGCGGCCCGGAATCCCGCGCCGCGAGTCGTGATCCTCACCACCTTCGATCTCGACGAGTATGTCTTCGAAGCCCTGCACAGTGGGGCCTGCGGATTCCTGCTCAAGACCGCGCCCGCGGACCAGCTCCTGGCCGCCGTCCGCGTCGCCGCGGCGGGAGACGCGCTGCTGTCCCCGCCCATTACCCGGCGCCTGATCGAGCACTACGCCCAGCAAACCCGCACCCCGGCACCAGACCAGCAACACCGCCTGGCCCAGGTGACCGCACGCGAACTCGACGTGCTCAAACTCGTCGCCCGCGGCCTGTCGAACCAGGAAATCGCCCAGACACTGGTGCTTGCCACCACCACCGTCAAATCCCATGTCGCCAGCCTGCTCGCAAAACTCGGCGCCAGGGACCGGACCCAGCTCGTCATCCTCGTCTACGAAACCGGCCTCATCCAACCCGGCGCCCAATAACCCCGCTAACAGCAACTCTCGTTCCCGTGAGGCCAGAGCCCGCACACACAAGCGATCCAGGACAGGACCCGTCACGCCCGGCTAACCAAGAGCCAGAAGCGACGACGTCGCCAGACAGCCAGAACCTGCGCTGAGACCCGACAACACCCTCTCCTGAACAGGAATTCAGCAACGCCGTATCACCTGCCGGCCCCAACATACAGATGAGATCGACCGGGCAGCAGACCAGCGATATTGAACACCCATACTGAGCCGACGCGGTAACAGAATATTTGCACTCGCGCGCACCGGCGGATCATCCTGATCGGCCACCAGGACGTGCATAACGGCGGGACTGCTCGCGTTCTCTTCAACCCTCCCGCGTCACTCACCGTGATGCTGGAATAGTGGCGTGGACGTTCTGAGCAGCCGGATCCTGCTGCGCCCCAGCGACCTGGACCGCAGCCGCCGCTTCTACCGCGACCTGCTCGGCCTGGCCATCTACCGCGAGTTCGGCCCGCCGGACGATCCCGGACTGGTGTTCTACCTCGGCCAGGGGCTGCTCGAGGTCTCCGGGCACGGCGCCGGGCCGCCTGGGCGCTCGGTCATGATCTGGATCAAGGTCCGCGACGTTCACGCCGAGCGCGCCTGGCTGGCCGCTGCCGGAGTCCCGATCGTGCGGGAGCCAATAGTGGAGCCCTGGGGCCTGATCGAGATGTGGATCGAGGATCCCGATGGCATCCGGATCGTCCTGGTCGAGGTTCCCGCCGGTCACCCTCTCCGCCGTGACCTGCGGCCGGTGTTACCGCCGGGACAGTCAACAGGATGCCGCATACAGCGCGGCCTACGGAAACGTGGCAGCCCAGCGCTCGCCCGGAATGCGCAAATCCGTGCGTCTTCGGTACCGGCTGGTCATGCATGGTCATGCAGGCTCGTTAAGCCGATCGTGATGAGGCGCGCTGGGAGTGCCGTCGTCTGAGCGGCCGAAGCGTTGAGTCGCTGACGGGCCGGGCGGGCATGGCGGCGCCAGCCGGCCGCGCTGCTAGCTACTTGGTCGGGAGGCTCTGTTCCGGCGGAGCAGTACTGGCGGATGGGGTAGCCGGCGCTGGGGGCGCCTTCGGCAACGTCCGGCTCTGGCGGCATCACGGGGCCGGGCGCGGGTCCGGATGGGGCAGGCCTCTCGACGGTAACGGGATATGTCGGGCAGGCTTACCCAGCATGTCGTTGCTGCATGTACGGGTAGTGAGCCCGGCTGATCTCCGTGATGAGGTAGAGGCGATATTGCGCGGCCAGCGAGGGGCGACCAACCTCGTTGTGCTCCCGGGCGCGGCTCGCGAGCCGAGCGGCGACCTGATCCAGGCTGATCTTGCGCGCGAGTGTGTCCAGAAAGTCCTCAGCGGCCTTCGGGAGCTTGGCGTGGACCGGCGCGGCTCAATCAGCTTGCACGCGGTTGACATGGCGATCGGTGATGGCGTGCGCCGCGCCGAGCGCAATGCGCCAGGCGCCGCCGCCGACGCTGTCATCTGGGAGGAGGTCATCTCCAGCACTGGCGAAGACTCGACGCTGACCTGGGTGTTCATGGCGTTCATGGTGCTGGCATGCCTGCTGGCCGCGATCGGCGTCGCGACCAACTCCCCGATCACTATCGTCGGCGCGATGGTCATCGGGCCCGAGTTCGGCCCGCTCGCCGGGATAGCCGTAGGGCTGCGACTGCGCCGGATGGACGCCGTGCGCCGCGGGATAATCGCGCTGGTCGTCGGATTCGCCGGTGCAATCGCAGCGACCGCCGCCGTGGCCGTCTTGTGGCGGGCTACCGGTTTGGTGAATGCTGGCAACCTCGCTCATTCGACCAGCACCGAATACATCTACCAGCCTGGCTGGTTCTCGCTCATCACCGCCCTCGTCGCAGGCGCCGCCGGCATGCTGTCGCTCACGTCCGCCAGATCGGCGGCCCTTGTGGGCGTGTTCATCTCGGTCACCACGATCCCGGCCGCGGGAAACTTGGCGCTGGCCCTGGTCTTCGGCCGTTTCCACGACGCGGCAGGATCAGCCCTGCAGCTCGTCATCAACCTCACCGGCATCGTCGCCGCCGCGTACCTGGTACTGCTCGCACGCGGCCACTCCCGGGTATCGGATGACCGGCCCAGCCGATATGACACAACCTCCTGAGCGCCGGCCTGCAGGAAAGGATCCTCGCAGCGGCCGGTAATAAGCCAGTGACGGCAGGCCCGGGTTGACGGTTAGAGCGCCCAGCCGCGAATCTTCGCGAGACCACGGACAGCCCTCAACACTACAAGTGAACATGCCGGTCTGGCGCATAAGCATGCGCGCACGCAACTCCCGCTCAACACGCAGATGAGTTTGTTCGCGTGGCAGTGCCGCTCGTGAGGCCCGCTTGGGTCAGTACAGGGCCTCGATAGGTGCGACCGTCACCAGGTCCTTCACGGCATGAGCGAGTTGCCGGTCGAGCGTGATCAGCGCGTGGGCGTGGAGCTGGGTCAGTGCGACGTACTCGGCGTCGAAGGTGTCGGGCCACCCGAGCAGGACGGCGGCCTTCCATGCGACGTTCTGCAGGACGCGGTCCCCTAGCAGCCGGATCCGCAGCCCGCGCACGTACTCCAGCTGCCGCTCGGCATCCTTCCTGGTCATCTCACCGCGGCGCACGGCCTGGTACAGCAGCGACAGCACCTGGGACCGCAGCAGCGCCGGGGCCAGGATCTGATGTCCGCCGCGGATCACGGCCTGGTCGCGTGCCAGGCGGATGGCGACGTCCGGACCGATCACGTACCTGGTCATGGAAGATCAGTTTCCCTCAGTGCCACGCCTCGCGAGCGCCTGGCACAGGTTACGGGAATGCCCCGCCCGCCCAGCATGCACGAGTGAGCACCCGGGCGGCGACTACGCCGGCGGTGACGCGAGGGAACGACCTGTCTTCCCGGCCCGGTCAGCCGGCTTACCGCAGCCAGTTTTGGGCGCCGGCATCAGCCGCTGATGCGCGCACCGTGTCCTAGCCGATGCCCGCGACCGGGTCCGGGCGGGATGCGATCCACGGCCCGCCACCAGACGATCGCCCGGCTCCCCCTCCCGGGCCACCGGGCCGTGGGCGCCATACCGGCGCAGCCGTCACCTGCGCCTTCACCGCCATGGCCAGGATCTGACGGGACTGCCCGGGCATCCCCGGAGCTGCCGACATGGCCTGGCGGGACTGGCGCTGGCGGGCTGCCAGTGCCTCCTGCGGGCAGCCGTTAGTCCCCACCGGCCCCCAGAGCCCTGCCCGGATTTTTTCGAATCATACTGTTCTAGCTGGAGCCCCGTTACGGAATCGAACCGTAGACCTTCTCCTTACCATGGACATCCGATCATCCGCCAGCCAGCAATAGCCTGAACGATACAAGCTATCCAGCTGCGGATTCGTGTCCTGAAGAGTCTGGAAGTGGCTGGGCGTGGCTGGCCGTGGTCACCACTGATTGTCCCCACCACAGGCTATCCTGTCACCATGACCACCCGGCGCAGGCGCGGCGAAGACGGC
>Ga0335078_10017156_pt1 | contig 10758 bp, 8 predicted proteins | sample Lox_Sample_32_FD_206711 | JGI IMG/M metagenome (GOLD analysis project Ga0335078, IMG submission 206711) | Soil microbial communities from Loxahatchee National Wildlife Refuge, Florida, United States - Lox_Sample_3.2 | ecosystem: Environmental > Terrestrial > Soil > Wetlands | place: USA: Florida... | reverse complement strand
ATCAGTTGGCGCGCGCGGTGCGCAAAGAGTGGGGCAAGAAAATTTGCGGCATCACCGGATCGGTGGGCAAAACCACCACGAAGGAGATCCTGGCGGCATTGCTTGGTGCAAAGCTTCGGGTCCTGAAGAGCGAAGGAAATTTCAATAACGAGTACGGCTTGCCGTTGACGCTTTTCCGCCTGGAAGATACGCACGACGTGGCGGTGTTGGAGATGGGCATGTCGTTTCCAGGCGAGCTGAAACGGCTGGCGGCCATTGCGTTGCCGGATGTGGCCATTGAGACGCGTGTTTCGCCGGCGCATCTTCTGAACTTTTCTTCGGTGGATGAGATTGCGCTGGCGAAACGCGAATTGATTGAAGGATTGCAGGGACCGGGCTCGGTGGCGGTGCTGAACGCCGACGACGCGCGCGTGGCGGCGATGGCTTCGGCGGCTCCCGGGCGGGTGATCTTCTACGGTGTCGAGAAGCCCGCAGAGTTTGCTGCGGAAGAAATCGAAGATCGTGGTGCGCTGGGCACTTCGTTCACGTTGGTCCATGGCGGGAAGCGCACGCGGCTGGAACTGGCGTTGGCTGGGCGGCATGTAATTGCGAACGCTCTGGGAGCGTTGGCGGCGGCAAGCGTTTGGGGCATCGGCGTAGCCGAGGCGCAGACCGTATTTCGTTCGCTGCGGACTCCGGCGATGCGCGGGCAGTTGATTCGTTTCACGAACGGATTTGCGTTGATCAACGATTCGTACAATTCGAGTCCTGCGGCTTTGCAAGCCATGATCGGCTTGCTGGCGGCCACTCCCGGTTACCAGCGACGAATTCTGGCTGCCGGAGAGATGCGCGAACTGGGTCCGAGTTCATCGCAATTGCATCGCGAAGGTGGAATGTTCGCGGCGAAAACCGGCAAGGTGGACTTCGTGATTGGCGTGCAGGGGGACGCCGCCGAAATTGTGCACGGCGCAATCGCCGCGGGAATGCCGCGCGAGCAGGGGAAGTTCTTTGCCACGCCCGCGGAGGCCGCGGAATTCCTGGTGGGCTTCGTCAAGCCCGGCGACTTGCTGCTGGTCAAAGGTTCACGCAGCGTGAAAATGGAACGCGTCGTGGAGGAATTGTTGGGCCGCTTCGCGCCCGTGGACGCGCCCGCCAACGCGGGAGTGAGCCACTAGATGCTCTACTACCTGCTGTACCACGTGCTGCAGAAATATTTCAGCCCGCTGAACGTGTTTCGCTACATCACGGTGCGCACGGTTTATGCCAGCCTTACGGCGATGTTCCTGGCGCTGGTGTTCGGGCCGTGGCTGATTCGCAAGCTGCGCGAATTGCAGATTGGGCAATACATTCGCGAAGAGGGGCCGCAGGCGCATCAAAAAAAGGCCGGCACACCGACGATGGGTGGCGTGCTCATCGTGATTTCGACGGCTGTACCGGTTTTGTTGTGGGCGGACCTTGCGAATGTGTTTGTGCTGATGGCGCTGTTCGCCTTGTTGGCCTTTGCCGCCATTGGGTTCATCGATGACTATGCCAAAGTGGCCAAACGGCGCAATCTGGGCTTGACCGGCAAAAGGAAAATCCTCGCCCAGGTGGCGGTCAGCACGTTTGTGGGTATTGTGCTGCTGCGCCTGGCTACGCATAGCGCCTACTCCACGCAATTGATCGTGCCCTTCGCCAAGCGCTTTCGTCCAGACCTCGTGATTCACAGCCTGCAACACTCGCCGTATTTGTGGCCGCTAGCCTTTCTGCCGTTCCTGTTGTTTGTGCCGGTGCTGGTGATCACCGGAAGCTCGAACGCGGTGAATCTAACCGATGGGCTGGACGGGTTGGCCATCGGATGCACGGTGATCGCCGCGGGCGCGTTGACGGTACTGACCTACGTGAGCAGCAATTTTCGCTGGGCGAACTATCTGGACATTCAATACATCCCACGCGTTGGAGAATTGACCGTTTTTTGCGGAGCGCTGGTCGGCGCATCACTGGGATTTCTTTGGTACAACGCGCATCCCGCGGAAGTGTTTATGGGAGACGTAGGTTCGCTGGCGCTTGGCGGGACGCTCGGCACTATCGCGGTAATCATCAAGCAGGAAGTGCTGCTGATCTTCGTGGGCGGGATTTTCGTGGTCGAAGCGCTTTCGGTGATTTTGCAGGTGGGCTCGTTCAAGCTGCGCGGAAAGCGGATTTTCCGCATGGCGCCGATCCACCACCATTTTGAGCTGCTGGGCTGGAGCGAGAGTAAGGTCATCGTGCGGTTTTGGATCGTAGCGCTGGTTTTTGCGTTGTTTGCATTGACGACGTTGAAGTTGCGGTGAGGAAGGCGCACAGGCAGGAGTGCCTGTGCCACGTAGAAAATGCCGGGATCGATTGAGTTGCGGAAGATGCGCGTGCTGGTCGTAGGACTGGCGCGCACCGGTGTGGCTACGGCGCTGTTTTGCGCGAAGCATAACGCCATCGTGACGGCGACGGAAACGCGTCCGGAGAGCGAGTTGGGCGAGGTCCCGGAGAGACTGCGGGAAGCCGGCGTGGCGCTCGAGTTGGGTGGGCACAACGAGAAAACCTATCTGGCGCAGGATTTGATTGTCCCGAGCCCAGGTGTGCCTGCCGACGATCCACTGCTTGTGCTGGCGCGTTCGAAAAAAATCACGATTTGGAGCGAAATCGAGCTGGCTTACCGCTTCCTGGAAGGGGAAATGATCGGCATCACTGGGTCGAACGGCAAGACCACCACAACCACTTTGGTGCACCACATTTTGGAGAGCGCCGGGCGCGATGCCATTCTTGCCGGCAATGTCGGAACTCCGCTGATTTCCCGCGTGGATGCGATGAAGGCGACGACCTGGTCGGTGGTGGAGCTGAGCAGCTTTCAACTGGAACTGACCGATAAGTTCCGCCCAGACATTGGCGTATTTTTGAACCTCACGCCGGATCATCTGGACCGCCACAAAACCATGGAAGCGTACGCCGCGGCGAAAGCGCGAATCTTCGCCAAGCAGACGGAATTGGATGCCGCGGTACTGAACGCCGACGATGCGCCGACGGTGGCGCTGGCGCCGAAGAAGCCGCAAGTGTTCTGGTTCAGCCGGCAGAGGGTGGTGGTTCAGGGCGCGTGTGTGCGCGGAGAAGATATTGTCGTGATGCATCACGGCAAAGAAGAATTCGTCATGAAGGTCGCGGATATTCCGCTGGCCGGGGCGCACAACGTCGAAAATGTTTTGGCGGCCGTCACCGCATGTCGTCTGGCGGAAGTAGATGCGCCGACGATTGGAGCGGCGGTGAAAAATTTTGCCGGGGTCGAGCATCGCCTGGAATTTGTCGCCGAGGTTCGCGGGGTTCGTTATTACAACGATTCGAAAGCCACCAATGTAGACGCGACCCTGAAAGCCCTGGGCGCTTTTCCCGGCGGGATGCTGATCATCCTCGGCGGCAAAGACAAGGGCAGCGATTACACCGTGCTGCAAAAGCCGTTGCGGGAGAAAGCCAAGCTGGCGCTGCTCATCGGTGCGGCAGCCGACAAGATTGAAGGACAGATCGCAGGCAGCGTGGCCATCGAGCGCGCAGGAACACTGCAGACGGCCGTAGAGATTGCCTCGCGCGCAGCGAAATCAGGAGACGTGGTGTTGCTGGCGCCGGCTTGCGCCAGTTTCGATCAGTTCGAGAACTACGAGCAGCGCGGGCGGGTGTTTAAGGAATTGGTTCGCGGGCTTGTGTAGCGGCGGGTTTATCCGGGCGGCGCAGCGGCGTAAAGCCGCTGCTACAAGAGGGGAACGTGGCGAGAGGAACAGAGACAGATCGTTGGTTATTCGGCGTGACGCTGGGGCTGTGCCTGCTCGGAGCGGTGATGATCTTCAGCGCGTCCGCCGTGACCGCGCAGCAGCAGTACGGCCACTCCTACTATTTCATACTGCGGCAGGCTGTGTGGCTCATTGCCGGTCTCGCGGGAATGTTTGCGCTGATGAAGCTCGACTATCACCGGCTGCGCGAGCCGGCCGTAGTGTACTCAGCGGTTTGCGCGGTGTTGCTGATGCTGGTGCTGACGTTTTTTCTGAGCAAGTCGCACGCTACGCATCGCTGGATCACTCTCGGTCCTGTGCACATTCAGCCGTCAGAGTTGGCCAAACTTTCCGCGATTCTTTATCTGGCGTGGTTTCTGGACTTGCGGCGCCGCGGCGCGATGCACATGGAATTTCGCAAGGAGGATCTGGTTCAAACGATACTGCCGGCCGCCGCGCCGATTCTGGTGAGCGTCGGGCTGATCGTGATGCAACCGGATCTGGGCACTTCGGTGGACATTGTGCTGATCATGGCCGCGATTCTGTTTGTCGCCGGACTTTCGTGGAAATGGCTGGCAGCAGGAGTGCTGGCGGCGATGCCGCTGCTGTTCGTGGCCATTACACATGTTTCGTACCGCGCGCAGCGCTTGAACTCGTTCTGGCATCCAGAGGCCGATCCGCAGGGCGCGGGGTTTCAATTGCTGCAATCGCTGATCGCGGTGGGTTCCGGGGGGTTCACCGGGGTGGGATTGATGGAAAGCAAGCAGAAGCTGTTTTATCTCCCGGAAGCGCACACCGATTTTATCTATGCGGTGATTTGCGAAGAGCTGGGATTTATCGGCGCGGTGGTGGTGATTGTGCTTTTCGCCGTGTACGGCTGGCGCGGTATGCGGGCGGCATTCAACGCCCCGGACGGCTTCGGACGCCTGCTAGCGCTCGGCGTAACGGCGATGGTGTTGTGCCAGTCACTGATTAATTTTGCCGTGGTGCTGGGGATGGTGCCGACGAAAGGCATTCCGCTGCCGTTTGTCAGCTATGGGGGGTCGAGTTTGCTGGTGATGCTGTTGGCTACGGGCGTGCTGTTGAATGTCGCGCATCAGGGAAGAAGCGGCGGGGAGTTACGGGCGTGATGAAGAAAGAGAGGTTCCTCACTCCGCGGACTCCGTTCGGAATGACGGATTGGTTTGTCAGTGGACGACCAAGCGCATGAGGCACAGGGCGTGAAGCTATTGATTGCGGGTGGGGGCACCGGGGGGCATGTTTTTCCGGCGATAGCGATTGCCAAGGAATGGCTTTCGAGAGGAACGGAGCGCGAAGTGGTGCTGGTAGGAACACAACGCGGAATTGAAATGAAACTGGTGCCGGCGGCAGGAATGCCGCTCGAAACTATTCGCGTTGCTGGTCTAAAAGGCAAGGGTGGCACAACGCTGCTGAAGAACCTGGCTATGCTCGGCAGCGGCTTGAAAGACGCTTTCGGTGTGTTGCGCCGGCAACAACCTGTGGTGGCATTTGGCGTCGGCGGGTACGCGGCGGGACCGATGCTTCTGGCGACATGGCTGCACGGCATTCCCAACGTAATCTTCGAGCCGAACGCCGAGCCGGGACTCACCAACAAGGTTCTGGCACATCTCGCGAAGCGCATTGCGACCGGGTATCCGGTGGCCGCGAATGCCTGGGGCGCGAAAGCGGTGGTCACCGGCAATCCTGTGCGAGCGGAATTCTTCGACATTCCGCCGCGCAAGCCGGGAAAGCCGTTTCATTTGCTGATCACCGGAGGCAGCCAGGGCGCGCTGCCCATCAACAAAGCGTTCATTTCGGCGATGGAACTGCTTGCGAAAAGAAAAGACGAAATGCGCATTGTGCATCAAACCGGCGAGCGCGATTATAATGAAGTACACGCCGCGTACGCGCGTTTTGGAATCGAAGCGGAAGTCTCGCCATTTCTGAGCAACATGGCCGAACGCTTTGCCTGGGCCGACGTGATGGTCTGCCGGGCAGGCGCGATTACCGCGGCGGAAGTGGCTGCGGCAGGCCGGGCAGCGATTTTTATTCCGTTTGGCCGCGCCACGGACAGCCACCAACTGCGCAACGCGCAGGAAATGGTGAAAGCCGGTGCGGGACGGCTGATTGCCGAACCGGAACTGACCGCCGAGCGGCTGACAAAAGAGATTTCTGCTCTTCTGGACCAGCCGGGAGAGCTTGAAGCAATAGCGATGAAGGCGCGCAGCCTTTCCCACCCTCACGCGGCGCGCGAAATCGTCAATTTGATTGAAGAGGCTGCCTCGAAGCTCGGCACAAGCCCCTCGCAGATCGGGACAAGCGGGCGTGGCGCGAGCCGGAAGGAATTACAGGGAACATGATGGTAACGTTTCGCAATTTTCAGCGCATTCATATGGTGGGGATTGGTGGTATCGGCATGAGCGGCATCGCCGAAGTGCTGCTGACGCTGGGGTATTCGGTTTCTGGTTCGGATACCAAGCCCTCTACTATTACCGAACGCCTGCAGGATTTGGGCGCGACGATTTTCGAAGGCCACCGCGCCGAAAACGTCGAAGGCGCGCATGTGGTGGTAATTTCGTCGGCAGTGAGGCCGGACAACCCGGAAGTTGTGGAAGCGCACAAGCGGAAAATTCCAGTGATTCCGCGCGCGGAGATGCTCGCGGAATTGATGCGCTTGAAGTACGGCATCGCCGTCGGCGGCGCGCACGGCAAGACGACCACTACCTCGATGGTCGCGTCCATCTTGGCCGCGGCGCACCTCGATCCCACGTTTGTCGTCGGTGGCCGGGTGAATCAGGCGGGCACGACCGCGCGCGTTGGCAAAGGCGAGTACTTCGTCGTGGAAGCCGACGAGAGCGACCGGAGCTTTTTGCTTTTCGCGCCGGTGGTAGCTGTAGTCACCACGATCGACCGTGAACACCTGGATCAATACGCTTCGCTGGAAGAGATCCAGGCGGCTTTTCTTCAGTTCGTGAATCGCGTGCCGTTTTATGGCGCGGCGGTGCTGTGCCTCGATGAGCCGAATGTCCAGGCCATCATTCCGGAAGTGAAGCGGCCGATCATCACTTACGGCGTGTCAAATCAGGCGGACCTAGTCATCAGCGATATCAATTTGAAGGGCATGGGCAGCGAGTTCCGCCTCACTTACAAGGGCGAGGACCTGGGCATGTTTCAGCTGCCGCATCCGCCGGGAATTCATAATGTGCGCAATGCCGCGGCCGCTGCGGCTGTCGCACTGTACCTGAATGTGGCGACCGATCTGATTCGCGAAGGTCTCGGGAATTTTGCGGGTGTGGGGCGTCGCTTCGACGTAAAGGGAGCGGTAAACGACATCACCGTGGTGGACGACTACGGCCATCACCCGGCGGAAATTCGCGCCACACTGGAAGCGGCGAAGGTTTGCAAGTTCAATCGCCTGCTGGTGCTGTTTCAGCCGCACCGCTATACGCGCACGCAACATTTGTGGGCAGAGTTCCTGCGTACGTTTAATCATGCGGACATTCTGGTGCTGCTGGACATCTATTCCGCGGGCGAAAGTCCTATCCCGGGGATCACTAGCGAGGAACTGGCCGCAGGGATCCGCGACGCCGGACACAAAAATGTTTTCTATTACCGCTCCATGCAGGGAGCGATCGAGTTTTTGCTGCGGGAAGCGAAACCGGGCGACGCCATTATGACTATTGGTGCTGGGAACGTCAGCCGGGCTAGCAATGAGTTGATGGTTTTGCTGGGGTCGGAGTTGCGAGCCCATTGATGGATCGGTGTTTCACCGGGAGTTGGGAGGCAGGACGCGGTGGGTGAGATCCTTCGGCGCGGACTGCGCGCCTCAGGATGACGGCACTTAGAAAGTGGAGGAAAACGCACAGGCAGGAGTGCCTGTGCCAAGGGAAGTATGCGGATCGGTGATCGCAAAGTTCTGGAGGCACTGCCGAAGCTCGAAGTGGAGCTGCGCGTGGGTGCGTCTTTGGCCGGGCTCACCTCGCTGGGCATCGGCGGTACAACGGACTTGTTGCGTATCCGGAAGCACGAAAGCATCCCGGAGCTGTTGAACCTCCTCGACGCGCAACAAGTTCCGCACAAGTTCCTTGGCGGCGGCTCGAATCTGTTGGTGATGGATGGCGAGCTGCCATTCGTGGTGATGCAGCTGGCGAAGCCGGACCCGGAGGTGGTCATCGAGGGTAATCTCGCCATGGTGGACGCCGCCGCGGACCTCGGCCGTACGGTGACATTCTGCGCGAAAAATAATCTCGGCGGCATGGAAGGGCTGATCGGCGTTCCTGGAACCGTCGGCGGGGCCCTGCGCATGAACGCGGGAGCTTATGGCATGCAGATTGGCTCCTACGTGCGTGAAGTAAAAGTCTATCGAGCTGCGCAACGCCGCATTGAAATTCTCACAGGCTCGGAAATTTCCTTTGAATACCGGCACACCTCCTTTGCGCCCGATGATATGATGCTGGCAGTGAAGCTGGAACTTCCCTCCAAGGCTTACTCCGAAATTCTCCAAGGCATTCGTATCTGCAACGAAAAAAGGCGTGCCAGCCAACCGCTGGGGCAGAAAAGCGCCGGGTGCATCTTCAAAAACCCGCCGGGCGTTTCCGCGGGGCGCATGATCGATGAGCTCGGCCTGAAAGGCCTGCATGTCGGCGACGCGCGGGTCAGCGATCGCCACGCCAATTTCTTCGTGAACGCCGGGAAAGCCAGCGCGGCGGACATGCTTGCGCTGATTGCCAACGTGCGTGGCCAGGTCGAAAAAGCTTACGGGGTCACTCTCGAAAACGAGGTGGTGGTGTGGAACGCGTGAAGCCCATGCAACGCAACGCCATTGCCGCGGCTGCGGCGGAGCAGGAGACCTACCGGCCGGAACTGGTGGCGGAGGATGAGCCGCGCTATTTGCGCCGGCAAAAGCCGGTGGAAATCCGCAAAAAGAAGTTCAGCGGCAAAAGCTGGCCTTTTTACCGCCGCGTTTTCGTATGGACCGTGGCCGGAGCGGCCTTCGTTACGGTTGCGACCTTTTCGGTCCGCTACTTGCTCTATTCACCGCAAATGTTGCTGGTCAAACCCGACCAGATCGAGGTGACCGGGAATCACATCGTGGCGAAAGAAGAGGTACAGAAGCTCTTTGTGCGCGACCGTAACCTGAGCGTTTTGAGGATTCCCCTCGAGACGCGCCGCGCACAGGTGGAGCAACTGCCCTGGGTCGAAGAGGCGAGTGTGCAGCGCATTATGCCGAACCGATTGCGGGTTCTCATAACGGAACGCACCCCCATCGCTTTCTGCCGAATTGGAACGGAGCTTCTTCTCATCGATTCTCACGGCGTCTTGCTCGATCGCCCCGAAGGCGAGGATTTTCAATTCCCGATCGTTACCGGGCTTTCGGAAAATACGCCGCGCGAAGAACGCGAAAAACGCATGCAGATTTATGAGGAATTCACGAAGGCCGCCGAGCTGGTCAAGCCAGGCTCGCTGGATCGTGTCAGCGAACTGGATCTGAGCAACCCGCGCGATTTGAAAGCGGTGTTGACCGGGCTCGGCAGTGGGGATAATTCGCGGGCGGTGACCGTGCATTTCGGCCAAGCCGACTTCACAAACAAGTACCGCTTGTTGCTGGAAAATTTCGCGCAGTGGCAGGCCAATGCCGGGCCGGTGCGCTCGATCGATTTGCAGTATTCGCGCCAGGTGGTGGTGAACCCCGACACCAGCACCACGGCCGCGAAAGCGAAATAGTTATTTGGGGGCGCGTTTTGGCGAAGAAAGACAAATATCTGGTCGGGTTGGATATCGGCAGCACAAAAACGTGCGCGCTGCTGGCGGAAATGGATGGCGAGCAGGTGCGCTTCCTGGCGCTTGGCGCAGCCGAATCAAAAGGGCTGCGCAAAGGCCTCATCGTCAATCTGGATTCCACGGTGAGCTCCATTCGACGCGCGGTGGAAGAAGCCGAGAGTGTGGCGAATATTCCCGTGGAGTCTGCGGTCGTGGGCGTGGCCGGCTCGCACGTGCGCGGGGTGAACAGCCAGGGCGGAATCTCGCTGGGTCCGCGTCCACGCGACATCGAACGCGACGATGTGCGCCGCGCCATCGACACCGCGCGAAACATTAATCTGCCGGAAGACCGCGAAGTTCTGCAAGTGCTACCGCACGAATTTCTGGTCGACGCGCAGGAGGGCATCCGCGATCCCATCGGCATGGTGGGGCAGAAGCTCGAAGCCACCGTGCACATTGTGACGGCGTCCAGTTCCGCCACGCAGAATCTGGTGACCGCCGCGAACAAAGCCGGAATCCTGATCAACGATACGGTGCTCGAACCAATCGCCTCTGCCGAAGCTTGCCTGACGCAAGACGAAAAAGACTTGGGCTGCTGCCTGCTGGACATCGGCGGCGGTTCCACCGAACTCGTCGTCTATGGCGGCGGAGTGGTGCGGCATACCGGCGTTGTCGGCATCGGCGGCGACCACTTCACCAACGACCTCGCGGTCGGCCTGCGCACGCCCATCCCGGAAGCCGAGCGCATCAAGAAGCACTACGGGTGCGCTGCTGCTTCGCTGCTGCGCGAGGACGGCCCGATCGAAATTGCCAGCGTCGGTGATCGGCCGCCGCGCACGATTTTCGCGCACATGATGGTCGAAATCATCGAGCCGCGCGCCCAGGAATTGATCACGCTGATCGGCGACGATCTGCGCCGCGCGGGACTGGACCGCCAGATGCCGGCGGGATTTGTCCTGGCGGGTGGCGGCGCGCAGCTCAATGGTTTGCTCGAACTGATGGAGCAAACGTTCCATCTGCCGGGCCGCATCGGCGAGCCGCACGGAATTATGGATTTACCGGAGCAGGTGGCTCAACCGGAGTACGCCACGGCGGTAGGACTGGTGTTGTACGCCGCGAAGGCGCGCCGCGCCGGGCCGGCCAAAAACGGGGGCCTAGTTTCGAAGCTGCGCTCGATGTTTGCCGGGGCGTAGCGCGGTTGGGTGCAGTCCTTTTGGCAGAGGCACGCAGTTGTCATCCTGAGGCTCGG
>Ga0335078_10017155_pt1 | contig 10759 bp, 15 predicted proteins | sample Lox_Sample_32_FD_206711 | JGI IMG/M metagenome (GOLD analysis project Ga0335078, IMG submission 206711) | Soil microbial communities from Loxahatchee National Wildlife Refuge, Florida, United States - Lox_Sample_3.2 | ecosystem: Environmental > Terrestrial > Soil > Wetlands | place: USA... | reverse complement strand
GATCTCGTGGAATATATCGCCAAGACGCTCGTGGATGATCCGACCGGCGTGGCCGTGAACCTGATTGAAGGGGAAAAGTCCACCATCCTGGAGCTGAAGGTCGCGGACAACGACATCGGGAAGGTCATCGGCAAGCACGGCCGCATTGCCAAGGCCATCCGCACTCTCCTGAGCGCCGCCTCCACCCGGTCCGGCAAGCGCGTGGTGCTGGAGATCCTGGACTGAACGTCCTGCGGGCCGGAGGGAGCAGAAACGCATGGCCGCTGACCTTCTGGCCGTCGGGGTGATCACGGGGACCCGCGGAGTCCACGGGGAGCTCAAGGGAAAGAGCTTCTCCGGCCAGCCCGGCCGGCTTGAGGGGCTGGCCGAAGTCCTTTTTCGAAAGGGAGGCAGGGAGAGGAAGCTCCGCGTGGAGTCCGTCCAGAAAGCGCAGCGGGGCATGGTGCTGACCATCGCCGGCATCGACACCCCGGAGAAGGCGCGTGGCCTCATCGGGTACGAGATCTGGGTGCCGCGCAGCCACGCGGCCGCACTTGGGGAAGGGGAGTACTACACCGCGGACCTCTGCGCGTGCAGCGTGTGGTTCGGTGAGGAGCTGATCGGTCCCGTCCGCTCCGTCTGGGAGGGCGGGGCAAGCCAGCTCCTGGAGGTCCGGGACAGGCGCGGCAAGACCGTCCTGGTCCCGTTCACGGACCATTTTGTCGGGGACGTGGACCTCGGGGCGGGGAGGATCTCCCTGCGTGATGATGAGATTGTCAGATGACCGTCACCATCCTCACGCTTTTCCCCGGTCTCTTTGAGGGATTTCTGACCAGCTCCATCCTGGCGCGGGCAATCCAGCGCGGGCTGGTCACCGTGAAGCTTGTCGACATCCGCGGCTATGCGAAGGACAAGCACCGCGTGTGTGACGACGCAGCGTATGGCGGCGGGCCCGGCATGGTGATGAAAGCAGAGCCCATTGCCGCCGCGCTGGAGGCAAACGGGGCGGGGGAGGCGGGAGGCCGGCGCGTGGTCTACCTGACACCCGCGGGACGCCTGTACACGCAGGCCCTTGCCGCGGAGCTCTCGCGGGAAGAGGACCTGGTGATGTTGTGCGGGCGGTATGAAGGCGTAGACCAGAGGGTGATCGACGCCTTCGTGACTGATGAGATTTCCATCGGGGACTATGTGCTCTCCGGTGGCGAAGTTGCAGCCATGGTCATGGTAGATTCCATGGCCCGGCTGGTTCCGGGCGTGATAACGGGTGATTCGCTGGAGGAGGAGAGCTTCGCTTCCGGCCTCCTGGAGTACCCCCACTACACGCGGCCGGAAGTGTTTCGGGGCGCCAGCGTGCCGGAGGTCCTGCTTTCCGGGCATCATGAGAATATCCGCCGCTGGAGGCTCAGGAAGAGCGTTGAGAAGACCATGAGGTTCCGTCCGGAGCTCCTTGCATCTGACAGCCTTCCGGTGGAGGCGCGGGAGCTCTTCGGGAAAATGAGGGAAGAAGGAGTTGGGGATGAACGCAATCAAGGCGCTTGAGGCGGAGCAGACCAGGCAGGCGGAGGAGTTCCGCATCGGGGATACGGTGAAGGTCCACTACAAGATCGTGGAAGGCAAGACCGAGCGCGTGCAGGTCTTTGAGGGGATCGTCATCGCAATGAAGCGTGATGGCGTCCGCAAGACGTTCACCGTCCGCAAGATCAGCTACGGCGTCGGCGTGGAAAGGATCTTCCCGCTTCAGTCCCCCCGCATTGCAAAGATCGTGCGCGTGCGGGAAGGGAAGGTGCGCCGCGCAAAGCTGTACTACCTGCGCGGCAGGTACGGCAAGTCCGCGAAGGTTGCAGAGCTCATCCATCGCAAGAGGGAGAAGGTACCGGAGACCGGGACCGCGGAGCAGCCGGAGACCGCCGCCCAGCCCGCGGAGAACGGCTGAGACTACTGGCGCCGGCTCACCGTTGTGAGCGGACCGTTCATCACGCAGGGCGCCCTTTCCGGCGCCCTGCAGCTGTCCCTTCGGCCGGGGCTCCGCCTCCGCCCGGGGGATCTCGTCACCCTCACCGTCATCAAGCAGCTGGACACCGGCAAATGGGCGGTGGGGATCGGTGGACGCGTCTACCCCGCATTCTCAAACCTCGCCCTTGTCCCCGGGGCCGTTCTCAAGGCGCGCGTCGGCTCCGCGGCGGGTCGACTGCTTCTTTCCCTGGCTCCGGAGAGTCAGGATCCGCTGCAGGCAGCGCTTGTCAGGGAAGGGCTTCCGTCGGACGCTGAAACCCAGCTCGTTGCCCGCGCCCTTATCCTGGGCGGCCTTCCCATCCGCGCCGAGATCATCGACCAGGTGAAAGTCATCCTTTCCCGTTTCAAGCTCCCACCCCACAAAGGCGCGCGGCTGGCGGTCAGCGTGATCGACAAGGGAATCGATCCGTCCAGCAGGGGGGCCGACGGTCTCATGGCCTTGCTCTCCCTGGGGGAGCGCGGGGGCGGGGATCCCCGCCGCTACCGCGGCAAGCCCCTGCCGACCACGGCCATGGCCGTGAAGGAGTTCGCCGCCGGTCTTGCCGTGGAAGCCGGCGCCGCGCCGGATGCCATCCAGGCATTCAATCACGCAAAGGGCAGATCCCCGATGTGGATCGTGGTGCCTTTTGTTTTTGACGCGGACCGTGACCGTGTTTCCGGCACAATCAAGATCCTGTATGACCCTTTCCTTGCGCGGCCGCTTCGACTTGCGTTGACCGCGGAAGGAATTTCCTTCTGGCTTCCGCTGGAAGGGAAGTCGAAGAGGCTCTCCATCTTCTGTGACGACCCCGCATTGCAGCGCGCAATGAAACAGGGACTGGACAGGCTGCGGGCAAAATTCCATAACATGGGGATGGAAGTTGACGATACTATACATGGAGGGGACGCATTTGACGGGTTCTCCCCCGTCGCTGAAGGTACCTCTCTCCCGAGCATTGATGTGGCGGGGTGATTCGTGACGGGGCACGAGGACAGGGCCGTTGCCATCCATTACACGAAGGATTTGCCGGCCCCCATTGTCCTTGCCTCGGGGAGGGGACGGATGGCGGAAGCCATCATACGAATAGCGCGTGAGAGCGGGGTGACCCTGGTTGCGGATCCGGATCTTGCGGACGCCCTGATCCCGCTGGAGGTCAACAGCTTCATCCCGGAGTCCTTGTATGAAGTGATCGCCTCCCTCCTTGTTTTTGTCAGGGACCTGAAAGCAGAAAAGCAATGAAAATCATTCGCACGGGAGACCTGCGGGACGGCATGATGTTCGACAAGCCCGTCTACATCGACGGGGACAACGTCTTCGTGCCCACCGGCGTTCCCATCCGGCAGAAGGACATAGACCGTCTCACACGCTGGGACATCGAGGAAGTAAAAACGGACGGCGCGCTCATCACGGAGGAGCAGAAGAAGCAGGCGGAGAAGCAGAGCGACGCAGCTCTGCTCCGGGACCTTCCCGCGGACAAGAAGAGCATCGACGCCTACCTGCGGGCCATCGACGAATACGAGCACATCTCCAATGCCGTGGCGCAGGGAGAGGAGATCGACCGCGCGCGGATTGACTCGGTCGTGAACGTCCTCCTGGAGCGGATCCGGGAGGGCAGGAACGAGATGATCCAGCTCATCCTCATGGCGGGAAAGATCGAGCGCAAGATTGCCGCCGGCGTCATCAACGTCACCATCCTGTCCACCATCATGGGAATGGTCCTGAAGTTCACCAGTCATCGCCTCATCCAGCTGGCCACCGGCGCGCTCCTCCACGACATCGGAATGGTGAAAGTCCCCAAGGCCATCCTGTCCAAGAAGGAGAAGCTGACTCCGGAAGAGCTGAACCAGATCCGCACGCACCCCATCCATTCCTATCGCGTGATCTCCAAGGAGCTCAAGTACCCGGAGGAAATCGGGCTCATTGCTCTTCAGCACCATGAGAGGTGGGACGGGCAGGGCTATCCGCGCAAGCTCCATGGGGAGGACATCAACATCTTTGCGCGCGTGGTGGCCGTGGCGGACGCGTACGTGGCCATGATCAACAACCGGCCTCACCGCAACTCCATGATCGGCTACAGCGCAATGAAGAACGTGCTGAACGACAACGGGAGGCATTTCGACCCCAAGATCCTCAAGGTCTTCCTGGAAAGCATGGGGATCTACCCCATCGGCAGCATCGTGCAGCTGAACAACTCCGCCATCGGGCGCGTGGTGGAAACCCACACGGAGGCGCCGCTGCGCCCCATCGTGGAGCTGATCATCGACGAATACGGGAACACGCTCGGTGAGCGGGAGATTGTTGACCTCATGGCCAAGAAGGGGGCTTTCATCGTCAAGGCGGTGGACCCGAAGTCCCTTGCTCCAGGGCCCGGAAGCGCGGTGTCGGACATCCGCGCGGCGGGCTCGTAGGAGGAAGCCGCATGGTGCAGCAGCTGAACGGGCGCAAAGCAAAAGGATCCGCCGGGGAAGAGCGCGCCGCGTCCTGGCTCCTCTCCCAGGGGTGGGGCATCAGGGAGCGCAACTTCAGGAGCCGCCGCGGTGAAATCGACATCATTGCGGAAAAAGGCGCGCGTGTTTCCTTTGTCGAGGTGAAGGCATGGGAGTCCCTTCCCGCCAGCGAGCTTGAATACGCCATCTCCGGCAAAAAACGTTCGCGGATCCTGCAGGCCGCCCGGTACTACCTCCACCTGCACCCTGAGCTGGCGGAGCGCCGTCTCAGCTTTGACGTCATCTTCCTGGGGCCCGGATCCGACGCAATCCGCCATATCGAGGGAGCGTTCGCGGGAGGGGGCGACTGATGGTGCGGACCGCCAAGAAGACAGATCCCCAGAAGATTGCGGAGCTGAAGGTGAAGATCCACGACCAGGAATACCTCTTGCAAGCCATCCAGAAAATCGCGCAGGATCTCACAAAGAACCTTGAGCACGGAGAATGATGGATGAGCTCACGAAGCTTCCGCAGGCGCAACAACCGGCGCCGGCACGGCAGGCCGGCCGCTGACCCTTCCGTCCAGCGCGGTCACGGCCCCGGGAAACGGCAGGGGGAGCGCGGGAGGGGACCATCAGAAGCGCCCGCGCGGAACATGCCACCCATGGTTTTCCCGGATTGCCCCGTCTGCAAGCAGTCCGTGCGGGACCTTGCGTCGGCGCTGACGCACCGTGAGACAAGACAGCCGGTCCATTTCGACTGCATCATGAAGGAGCTTCGTGAGTCCAACGAGCTTGGCCCCCAGGAAAAGATCTGCTACCTCGGCGGGGGGGCTTTCGGAATCCTGGAGTTCCGTCAGGGAAAGTTCACAATCAGGAAACGCATCCCGTATGAAGAGAAAGATGCTTCCGCGGAGTGGAAGAAACCGCTCCTGATCTCGCTCTAGCTCACGCCGCCCGGCTCAATTCCTACTTTGCCGTCCTGATCTCGTCCAGCACCTGCAGTGCTTTTGCCTTGACGGTGCGCAGGTAGTTCCCCTGCGCGATCTTCACCAGGAGCCGGTACGCGTCCGGATCCTTCAGCCCGCCGGGGGTCTTCTGGGCAAGCTTCTCAATGGCCAGGCAGACTGCATATCCGAAGTTCTGGTCCGGTTGCGTCGGATCTTCCATGTTATAGGCGAAATTGATGGCCTGGACGGTCTGGTCGTCCGGATTGAGCCCGATGTTGCCCAGCGCGTATGCGGCTTCCGCCTTCACCATGGGCTCATCGTCAATGAGAAGCATCCGGACCAGCGCATTGCGGGCCTCCTCGGTGCCCAGGCGGCCCAGGAGGTTGGCTGCGCGCCTGCGCACTTCCGGAAAGTCGTTGATCTGGTGGCCGTTTTCCCGGGAAATCCTTCCCGAGCCTTCCAGCCCCAGGTACTCGCAGATGAACTCGATCTGGGCGGCGTCTGAACCGCTCACCCCGGCATCGATCCTCTTTTCCAGGTCATCCAGCGCGCTCAGCTTGATTTCCCTGTCGTCCGATGCGGCTTTTTCCCTGAGGATCTGGAACTCCACGCTCTTGAGGAACAGCTCCTCGATCGTCATCTCGTGAGAGCCCGACTGGGCGCTCGCCTGCGTGCCCGATTGGGCGGTCCCCGCCTGCGTGCCGGTCTGGCTTCCGGGCTGCGGCGAGCTCTGCGCGGAGAGGCGCAGAGCGGGCGCAAGGAAGAGCGCCAGCGCGAATGCTGCGGCGCAGAGGACGAGAGGCAGGTCTCTGTTCATGTTCTTTATTCTCCATGAAGCGGGGGCGGGTGAGCGGGCGGGCGGGTCGGCTGGCGTGCGCGCGGCCAGGAGCGCCACGGTTTCGGTCCTATCGGCTTCTCTCATGTCAGCTCCCATTCCTTTCCTTATTGCTGGTCGGTGGACCATATTCCCACTTTCCAGCGTCCGTCCTCTTGTACGAGATAATACAGAATCACCGGGTTGCCATCAACGACGGTCATTGCCTTGACGTGCGTTTTGTCCACGAAATTGATGTCGGTAAGCGTCGCCTGGGTCCTGCTTCGGACGACAACGTTCTCGAAATAATCCTTGAGGCTGTGAAGCACCACTCCGCTTTTCTGCAGCACGCCGCTGCTTGAGGCTTTCTTCAGGAACGCCGGATCACTGGTCCGGGCGATGTAGTCCGCCGTGAGGAAGGAACGCCAGCCATCGAAGTCCTGCGCGTTGATGAGCATGGTCAGCTCGGCAATCACCGCGTTCACCTCGTCGAAGGTCTTGTTGTAGAGCTCCGGCGTGACGACAAACTGCTTCTGCTGTCCCGTCGCCCCGCTGGAGGCCGTTGCAGCAGTCCCGGAAGCCGCCTTGGGCTGCGACGAGCAGGCAAATAGCGCGATTCCCGCGGCCACTGGGATGCAGATCCTCCACAACGGGCTCATTGTCCACAATTCTATTCACCGGCGTGAGCGTTGTCAAAGATTTCGCGGGCCGCGGCCCTGCCCTTGAAGAGCCCGGGAAGCTCAGCTATTCTGGCGGCATGTTCAAGGTGCTGCTCCCGGGAACCTATGATCCTCCGACGAACGGCCATCTCAACATCCTTCGAAGGGCTTCGCGCCTCTTTGACGCGGTCCAGGTGGTGATCGCGGTCAATCCGCAGAAGTCGTACCTTTTCAGCGCGGACGAACGGCTGGGAATGATGACCAGCCTCTCCCGGGAGCTTTCGAACGTCACGGTCTCCACGTGGAACGGGCTCATCGTGGACTTTGCGGACCGGATCGGCATCCACGTGATTGTGCGGGGCGTTCGCGCGCTTGCGGATTTCGACTATGAGTTCGAGCTGTCGCTCATGAACCGGTCTCTCAACCCCCGGATAGAGACGATTTTCCTGCCCACGGACCAGAAATACTCGGTCATCCGCTCGTCAGCCATCAAGGACATTGCCGGTTTCGGCGGCGATATCTCGGGAATGGTCCCCCCGCTGGTTGCCAAGGCGCTCCAGGAGAAGCTCCACCCAGGGGCAGACCGCAACGCCTTGACATTCAGGTGATGTTCGTGTAGCTTTGCGACCAGTCACGGCCAGTGCCGCGACAAGAGTTCACACCGTCGCGGCAACGGCCGTGACGTGCGTGTGCCTTATCACAATCGTACCGGGGTGATCAGCCATGGCTTTGCCAAAGAGAAGAATATCGCGGGCGCGGGGACGCCAGCGGCGCTCGGCAAATCTCCGTCTTGCCGTGCCCACTCTCGTGGAATGCAGCAACTGCGGAAACCGGATCATGCCGCACCGTGTCTGCCCGAAATGCGGGTTCTACCGGGGCAAGCAGGTCCTCAAGCCGGAAGAAATGACGTGATGCAAAAAGGGAACAACTCCACACATTGATTGACACCATTTTACAAGGAGGTTGAGTTCTATGGACGAGCTGTTCGAAAAAATGAAAAAACTCATCGCCGACAGGCTTGAGATCGACGAATCGAAGATCACGCTGGATTCCTCTTTCCGCCAGGACCTCGGTGCGGACAGTCTGGACACCTACGAGCTTGTGTACGCCATCGAGGAAGAGCTCGGGATCAGCATCCCGGATGAGAAAGCAAACGAGTTCGAGACCGTTCGGGACGCCCTGGATTACATCCGCTCCCAGCTGAAAAAATAGGAAGGTTTTGTTCAAGAGAACCAGGCGAGCGCCGGCCGTGACGCTGCGGCCGGAACGGAAGAAGGAACTCCAGCTTTTCGAACGGCATGCAGGCATCCGGTTCCGTGAGCTGGAGTTTCTCAACCAGGCGTTCACGCACCGTTCCTTCGCGAACGAGCTGGGTGAATCCGCAGAAAACAACGAAAGGCTTGAGTTCCTCGGAGACTCCGTGCTCGGGCTTGCCGTGAGCGAGTACCTGTACACCTCGCTTCCGGACCAGCCGGAAGGCGAGCTGGCCAGGATCAAGAGCTTCGTCGTCAGCGAGGCAAGCCTTTCCGAGATCGCCCGCGGCCTCCGCGTGGACAACTACATTCTCATAGGCCGGGGAGAGGAATACTCCGGGGGCCGCTCCAAGAAGGCCATCCTGGCGGACTGCCTGGAGGCCATCATTGGCGCGTACTACCTGGATTCCGGGTTCCAGCCCTCACGCTTGTTCGTCCATCAGATGCTCATCCCGGAGATCAACAAGGTCCTGGAAAACAAGCACGCCAAGGACTACAAGACGCTTCTCCAAGAGTACGTGCAGAAGCGGATGAAGACGTACCCCAAGTACAAGGTGGTTCAGAAGACCGGGCCGGACCATGATCGGACGTTCTGGATCGAAGTGCACGTGGGTGACAGGTCTTTCGGGGCCGGCAAGGGAAAGAACAAGAAGGAAGCGGAGCAGGAGGCGGCGCGCATCGCCTACGAAGGCATGCACGTTGCGCAGAACACGGCGCGCCCCCCGCGCTCTCCCTCTCAGCGCGGCCAGGGCTCCGGGCCCTAGCCGCGGACGGCGTGCTTCCCGAACGGGTACTCCCGTATCGCGAGCCGCGCCGAGCACAGGAACGGGTGAAAGGCGCGGCCTATGCGCCTCCCATGCGCTGTTCCAGCAGACGCCTGCCCATCTCCAGCAGCTTCCCCTTGTCGTTCATGCCGGGATCATCAAGCACCGCCTGAAGCAGTTCGTTGAGGATGACCCCCACTGTGGGGCCCGGCGGTATTGCCAGCGCCTCCATGAGGTCCGACCCGTTCACGGCAAGCTGGCGCAGGTTGAACGCCCGCCCTTCCTGCATGACGGAATGGACCCGGGCGGCGAAGTCCGCCAGCCCCTGGGGAAAAGCCGCGGCGTTCTCCCGGCACATGCCGATCTGGTCTGCGCGGCGCAGCGCCATGAGATCGTCGATCTTCTCTTCGCCTACACGCGCAACCAGCCTCCGCACCGCGGGGTCGGACCACTCTTCCTGGTAGTTGAACATGTGGTTGGCAATGAGATGGCAGACGTCCTTGACCACCGCCAGGGGAAGCTTCAACCGCATCAGGATGTCCTCCGCCATGCCGGCGGAGACTCTCTCATGCGTGTAGAACGTCGGGTGACCGTCGGTCTCCACGTTGCGCGTCCGGGGCTTGCCGACGTCGTGCAGGAGCGCGGCCAGGCGGAGGACCGGAGAAGACGCCGGCGCCGCGTCGCAGGCGTAGAGGGAATGGGTGAACACGTCGTAGCAGTGCAGGCTGCCCTGCGCGACTCCCACGCCTTCCAGGAGCTCCGGAAGGATCACGCGCATGATTTCCGTTTCCTTCATGAGGAGAAGGCCCACGGAGGGAAGCGGTGATTCCAGGGTCTTCAGCACCTCGTCCCTGACGCGCTCCGCGGAGACTTTTGCCAGCACATTCAGTGCGCCGGGGATTGCCGCGCGGGTGGGCTGGTCCACGGTGAACGAAAGCTGCGCGGCAATCCTGCATGCGCGCAGCGGGCGCAGGCCGTCTTCAGCGAATCTTTCCGCGGGATTGCCAATGGCGCGGATGATCCGTCTCCCAAGGTCTTTGCGGCCGTCGTGCGGATCAATGATCGTGTCGGAAAGCAGGTCATAGGCAAGCGCGTTGATGGTGAAATCCCGGCGGGAAAGGTCGTCGAAGATGGTGGGCGCAAAGCTGACCTGGTCGGGACGCCGGCCGTCGCTGTACCCGCTTTCCGTTCGGAACGTGGTCACCTCGAAGGTGGTGCCGTGAAAGAGCACCGTCACGGTCCCGTGCTTGATGCCCGTGGGGATGACGCGTCGAAAGAGGCCGGCCACCTGGTCCGGAAGCGCATCCGTGGCGATGTCGTAGTCGGTGTGCGCCCTCCCCATCAGGGAGTCTCGCACCGCCCCTCCCACCAGGAAACACTGGTAGCCCGCCGTGGAAAACGGCGCTGAAAAGTCTTTGACCACCCGCGGGACGCGCATTGCGGCTCCAGTAAACCGGTTTCTTGCGGGGAGTGTCAACAAAAAAGCCGCCCGGTTCCGCGCGCTCCATGCGCTGCGGGGGGCGGCTTTCAGGACGGTCCCGCTGGGACCTAGCGGAACAGCTGCAGAACTGTCTGCGGCTTCGTGTTGGCCTGCGCCAGCATGGCCGTGGAGGACTGCACAAGGATCTGGTCCTTCACGAACTCCACCATCTGGGAAGCCATGTCGGTGTCCCTGATCTTGCTCTCCGCCGCCTGCAGGTTCTCCGCGCCGGAGGCAAGGCCCTTCATGGCGTACTCCAGCCGGTTCTGGTAGGCGCCCAGGTCGGCGCGCTGCTTGTTGACCAGCTTCAGCGCATGGTCCATGACCCCGATGGCCGCGTTGGCGTGGTCGGGGGAGGACAGGGAGATGAAGGTGGCGTTGGCCGGCAGGCCGTTGGCCCCCTGGATTCCCAGGCCCTGGGCGGTCATGGTGCCGATGAACA
>Ga0335078_10017154_pt1 | contig 10759 bp, 9 predicted proteins | sample Lox_Sample_32_FD_206711 | JGI IMG/M metagenome (GOLD analysis project Ga0335078, IMG submission 206711) | Soil microbial communities from Loxahatchee National Wildlife Refuge, Florida, United States - Lox_Sample_3.2 | ecosystem: Environmental > Terrestrial > Soil > Wetlands | place: USA: Florida... | reverse complement strand
CGCGGCTAACGTCACCGCCCCCGTTCCCTGCACGTCGTCGTTGAACGAGCAGATCTCGCCGCGATACCGGTCGAGCAATCGCCGTGCATTGGTTCGGGAGAAATCCTCCCACTGCAACAGCACTCCCGGGAATGCTTTGTTGATTCCTTTCACAAAATCGTCGATGAACCCATCATAATCGGCCCCGCGCACACGCTCATGCCTCCACCCGAGATACAGAGGATCGTCCAGCAGTTCCTGGTTGTTGGTTCCGGCATCCAGCAAAATGGGCAGCGTGGTTGCTGGATGGATTCCGGCGCAGAGGGTATAAAGACATAGCTTTCCAATGGGTATTCCCATGCCGCCGATGCCTAGATCACCAAGTCCCAGAATGCGCTCTCCATCGGTAACGACGATTGCTTCTACCTGACGGCGCGGGGCGTGGCTAAGAATCGCATCCATCTGATTGCGATGGGGAAAGTCGATATACAGTCCGCGCGGGCGCCGGTATATATGACTGTAGGTTTGGCTGGCGACTCCGACAACCGGAGTGTAAATAACCGGCAGCATCTCTGACACGTGCTCCTGAATCAACCGGAAGAAGAGGGTTTCGTTGCGCTCTTGCAAAGAAGTCAGGAACAGGTAACGGTCCAGATCGGATTTGCTCTTGCAGAAATTCTCATAGTTGCGTGTCACCTGGTCCTCAATCGTAGAAACGTGAGGCGGCAGCAGGCCTACGAGCCCGAATTCGTGTCGCTCTTCCTCCGAAAAGGCGCTGCCCTTATTCAATAGCGGATAGTCGAGCAGCAATTCACCGGTCAGTGACACTTCCAGAGTCTGCTCGCCCGAGATGTTATCGTAAGACCGAGTGAACGGAAACATCCGCTATCCTCCAATCAACTCACTTCAAATCGTTTCGTGAGGGCTGACCAAGAATTCTGATATTTCGCTGCGCTTTAGTCCAGCCCGCGCAGCGCGGAACTATCGGCCCAGGTTTGGTTCTACCATCCGGGATTGCGCCAGCCGGCAGACACCGCTTCGCCCGGCGTGATGGGACAATTTTATGAAATGTTTTGGCCTTAACGGTCATATATATTGAGAAGCAAATATCGACGACGAGCTACGCGAATGTCGATCAGCGCCCGGTCCGCGGATTTCGTCAGCCGGATAGCGCCCTGATTCCATACCTTCTCACACGCGAATAATTGGTTGGAGCAAGTCATATGCACATAATCGACATGATCGTAGCATGGCTATTGCCGTTGTTGCCGGCGTCACTATGTCCGCTTATGTATTGGGCCTATCGCCAAAAGCTGAGCTATAAGCGCAACGACATGGCGAACCTGATGGGCCGGCCGCGTACCTTTGAGTTGTACCGCCGAACTTATGGTAAGTGCCCGGTGCGCTCCCCTCATAAGCCAAATGCGCCGCCTTCAGAGGCTCAGATCAAAGGCGTCGTGGATCCTCTGTTTGACTCGCAATACGACAAAAGAAATTACTTTTTCCCTCTGGCGGTTGTTGCGAGCATCATGTTCGCGATCGCGTGCATAGGTCTGCTCAGAGCGCATGTAGAGATGGCAGGGTTTCCGCCCGCTCTGGCGGTGCTCGTTGGGAAACTTCCAATCGCATGCCTGACCGCAATAGCCGGCGCCTTTGTTTGGGGGATGTACGATCTAGTAGCGCGGTTCAGGAGCATTGATCTGACTCCTTCGTCAATACACTATCTGTGGTTGCGGCTGCTGCTGGCGCCATTCCTTGGGTATTTCGTGAGCGTGCCTGCTAAAGACAGCGCGGCGATCCCGCTCGCCTTTTTGATCATGACCATCCCGATCAGCTCAATCCGGGACTATCTGCAATCACAGGTAAAGAAGAAACTAGGTCTGCCTGACGACCAGGCCGCCGAGAAGCCGAACCTGGGCTCGCTGCAGGGAATGAACGCGGACACAATAGACATGCTTAACGACGAAGGAATCGTAACCGTGGCGCAACTGGCGATGATTGATCCGTTCAAGTTGCTTCTGAAGACCAACCTTGAATGGGCGACCATCCTGGACCTGATAGATCAGGCGATTCTCTTTAACTATATTGGCGACAAGCTTGCGTTGCTTAGACCGATGGGAATCAGGGGCTCGATCGAGATGGCTTGCCTCCAAGGGGGACTGTCATCGAAAGATCCCGTGGATAACACAAGGGGGAAGGATAGGGCGCACGATGTAGCCACCAAACTCGGCCAGGATGATGCCAGCACATGCCTATTGATTGAGACTCTGGCTGAGGATTTGCGCGTCGAGCTAATCTGGCAGCTTTGGGGCGATACGACCCCGGACCAGAATGGAGTGAGCGATGATTCGGCCAATGAAAGACCCGCGCAAAAGACGGTCCAGAGCGAGGAGCCAGCCGGGGCAATCGAGCTAACGGTGGTGGAAATGACGCTTGATAATGGCAGCGAACTGGAAGATCAGTTGCGGCGACCCAGGCACTGATTGATTGGCATGGCGGGCGGGCATCGATATATTCTGTCGATAATATGAGGCAAACGCCCGGTAGCGACACCGACCGGATCGCGGCAGAGGGAGATGAGTCAAACGCCGAAGACCGCACTAGAGGCCAACTCCATCAATTAAAACCGCGTGATGTCGTCCCAGAATCGCAGGTCTCCGATCGGGTTATTGAAGTCTTCATCAACGCTGAAGGCGAATTCCGAAGCGGCTGGCGAGTTCTGATCTTCGCAGGATGCAGTTTAATCATTGCGCTCTTGGTTAATGCCCTCATTCAAAGCATCCTGGCCCTGCTTGCTCCGCACCTTAATGCAGTCCTATACGCTAGAGCCAACCAATCAACTCCTCAGGGGCCGGGCTGGCACGGTGTCGCGCAGTTTGATTTCGGGTCGATTGTGAATTTCCTATGCGCCGCCGTTGCCTCCGCCGTTTGCGCACGGCTGCTTGAACGGCGCGGATTCGAATCGATTGGGTACCAGCCCCATCGAGGGTACCTGCGCGATCTTGCGATCGGTCTTGTCGGGGGCGGCCTGGCGCTGTCGGCCACGGTTGGAGTGGAAGCGTTGGCCGCCTGTGTCAGCCTTACGGCCCGGCACAACGGCGCATCGGTTGATATCCTGGGACTGTGTACGCTGTTTGTCGGATTCGGCTTTGCGGCCGGAGTTGAGGAGTTGCTTTTCAGAGGATTTGCTTTTCAGGCGCTGGTTCATAACGTAGGTCCGGCTATCGCTCTCGCGGTAACCTCGCTATTGTTCGGGGTGGCCCATTTGATGAATCCTGAAGCGAGCGCGATTTCGACAATCAACACGGTGTTGGCGGGGCTGTGGTTAGGCACGGCCTACCTTAAGACTCGCAGTCTTTGGTTTTGCACTGGGCTTCATCTGTCGTGGAACTTCGTGATGGTCTACGTTTTCGGGCTGCCGGTTAGCGGACTCAAGGACTTCGATCATCTGAGCCTGCTGATCGGTTCAAGCTATCCCCCGGTTTGGGTTTCAGGCGGATCATATGGGCCCGAAGGCGGTGTGGTCTCGGCATTGATTCTGGGGCTTTCTATATTGATGATCTGGAAAACCAAACTGCTTAGTACGACCGTTGAGATGGCGCAGTCATCGCGGCATGGCAAGCCGCGGCCGCGTTATCTGAGTCTTTCGTTGAATGATGGCAAAGTTGCGCACGATTGACCGCGCGGTCGCGAGGGGATGGGAGGCGCTGGCGGCGCAGGCGCTGAGTAGGCGAATCTTAAGGGGGAATGCCGAGGCCGGTTTCGCGGGACGGGCCTTCGGCCGCGGGATCCGGAGACGACGGCCCCCTGGAAATGGCCCGGTAGTTTCGTGGGCAAATGGCCCTTTAGCCGGCCTACCCCCCCATGATAGTCTCCACCCTTATGGAACGGCCCGGACTTATAGATGTACTACGCGCTCAACGCAGGATTCAGCCATACTTGGCGCCGACTCCGCTAATTCACTATCCGGCGCTCGACGAAATTGCTGGAGCCAAGGTCCTTGTCAAACATGAAAACTTGCAGCCTGTTGGCGCGTTCAAGGTGCGAGGAGGAATCAACCTTGTTTCTCAGCTCACCGCCGACGAGCGCGGCCGAGGTGTAATCGCCGCATCGACCGGCAATCACGGACAGTCGGTTGCCTATGCGGCGCAAACTTTTGGGGTCGAAGCCCGAATCGTAGTCCCAGAAAGCGCCAATCCGTTGAAAGTTGCTTCAATGCGGAGGCTCGGGGCGGAGGTCCTTTTCTACGGCAAAGATTTTGACGAGGCCCGTGAAAGGGCCGAACAACTGTCGGCTTCCAGAGGTTACCGCTATATTCATTCCGGCAACGAACCAATGCTGCTCGCCGGGGTGGGCACGATCACGCTAGAGATCTTGGAAATCGCTCCAGACGTCTCAACGATCATCGTGCCGGTTGGCGGCGGCAGTGGGGCATCAGCCGCCTGCATAGTCTCCAAAGCGATAAATCCTGCTATAAGCGTCATTGGTGTACAGGCCGAAATGGCTCCAGCCGCATACAAATCGTGGAAGTCGAAAACGATAGTTCAGGACAAGATGGAAACATCAGCGGAGGGACTGGCTACCAGAGTGGGTTTTGAGCTGCCTCAGCAAATTTTATGGGACCTGCTGGACGACTTCCTTCTGGTAAGCGAAGACGAGATCGCCCGAGCGATTTTGCTTTACGTTGAGAAAGCGCGGACGTTGGCCGAAGGAGCAGGCGCTGCGCCTTTGGCTGCTTTATTAAAGATGAAGGAACGGGTGCCCGGAGAGACCGTCGCTTTGGTCCTGAGCGGCGGGAATATCACCTTGGATCAGCTTCGCAAGGCAATCATCTAGGAGTCGGTCGATCCGATAGTAGTTGCCGCAGATCTTTTTGGTTGTTTTCCCTCTTGGCCCGCCACGCGGTCCTTGTGTATAATTTGTTGTTTGTGAGGCGGGCCGGGTTGTGTGGCTAGTCTCAATCGAGGGCCGTTAGCTCAGTTGGTAGAGCAGCTGACTCTTAATCAGCGGGTCGTAGGTTCGAGCCCTACACGGCTCATTTCAAATCACGAAGTTACAGGCGGCCACGAGCCGCCTTTCGTATTATCTACACCCACGTCTACACCTTCAGCCTGAGAAATTATTTTGTCTAACTGTGGAACAACGCCGCATGCCAACAATCCTCCCCTTGGCTCGTGACGAAATCCAATCGACGAACGCCACGACCGGCAACGATCCAGCGGATTCGGAATAGTGTGTCCGCCTAGGCTAGAGGGCGAGGATGAACATGTTAGAAGAGCCAAACGGGTTGACCACCTCAATGGTATTCGAACCCGGCTTCAGTCCCAGTGCGCTCTCTTTTCCACGAAGCACTATCGTCGACTCTCCCAAAGCCGAGAACGGCCGAGTGACATCGGCCCCGTTTATCAGAACTTGGGTCACGTCGCTGAGAGCGCTTCCGGATATCGTCAGGTGTTTTCGCCCATCAAAGGTGGCGGAGGAAATGACAGGTTGGGTACTTGTAAACCGGAAGAGCCCGGCCTTGCTCGCAACATAGACCGTGCTGGAGTCGGACGGATCCAAAGCCAACCCGTCTATTATAGAATTGATGAGCGGCAGGCTGACCACAGTCCAGTTTTTGCCGCCATCCACGCTCCTTAATACTCCGTCGTCCGTCCCGGCGTAAAGAGCGTTTGGCCGCCGCGGATCAATAGCAAGCGCGGAGACAGTCATGTCCGAGAGAGCCAGATCCAATCTAAACCAGTCAACTCCTCCGTTTGTGCTTTGGAACAGGCCTTTGTCAGACCCGGCGTAAATTGTTTGTGGATTAGAGGGGTTGACGCCGAGCGCGTTGACGTTGAGGTTCGCCGTCCGGGGCAGGCCGGAACTCATTTTGGACCACGAGGCGCCGCCATCCATGCTCTTGTAAACTCCGATCTGAGTACCCGTCCCCGCATAGATCGTGTTGGGGTTAGTCGGATCCGTTGCTAAGGAGAAAACAAAGTAGCTGGCAGGCTGGCCAGGAGGGCCGAAAGAACGGAAACCCGTGCTGTGCGGAACCCAAGTGGCGCCCCCGTCCGTGCTCTCGAAAACACCTTCTATGTCCCCCGTCAGCAGCGCACCGGACGGCAACATGTCGAAAGAAAAGGCAAAGTCTATGATACCGCCTGGGCTTGCTGGGCTGGCGTTGGCTAGGGACCAGGTCGCGCCTCCATCGGTACTTTTCGCGGGGCCTTGGTCGGTCCCAATATACACTGTCGCTGGGTGCGCGGGGTCGACGGCAATTGCGTGGACGTCGGAGATCTGTATCCCGCCCAAAGCTTGGACTTCACCGTGCAGGTCGCCAGCACCCCACGTGGAGCCCCCGTCACTGCTGGAGTAAATCATTCCCTGGTTCGTACCGGCGTATATGATGCTCGCGTTAGTTGGATCGATCGCAAGGCTGTCTACGGCCGCGGGGGGAAGCCCGCCCCCCACCGCAGCCCAGTCCAGGCCTGCGTCCGTGCTCTTAAACGCACCGTCGGTCGTTCCAGCATAAAGCGTTGTCGCACCCGACTGGCTGACGGCAACTGCCTCGACCCGCGGGTTCGCAAGGCCTGAATGAAAAGCGGTCCAGGATTGGCCGCTATCACTAGTCTTGTACACGCCAGTCCCCTCGTCCCCAGCATAGACGGTTCCCGGATTAGAGGGATCGATGGCGAGAGCGTCGACGAGGATGATGTCACTTAAGCCCGCGGCGCTTCTGGCCCAAGTAGCTCCCCCGTCCGTGCTCGTGTAAATGCCGTCTGGCGTTAGAAAGCCGCTGCCAGCCGCGTAGATCCTGGAGGGGCTCGACGGCTCGATTGTCACACAATCCACACCAGGCTGTGGGAAACTTGTAGGAGCCCACCTCGCGCCTCCGTTCACACTCTTAAATAACCCCGCGTCTTCAGATCCGGCATATACGGTCAATGGGTCGGCCGGATCGATGGCTAACGCGTTGATTGCGGTATCCGCAAGGCCTGAATTCACTGCCGACCAGTGGCCTCCCCCGTCGGCGGTTTTGAATATACCTTTGCCGAAAGTGCCTGCGTAAACCGTTCCCGGTTCTGACGGATTGATCGCGAGTGCGTCCACGCTCGCTGCGCGGCTCGCCTTGACCAACACCCAGGTGGCGCCGCCATCCATGCTCTTGTAAACACCGCCGCCGCTGCCGGCATAGACGGCTTCCGGAGCGGAGGGATCTATAATGAGGCTAAAGACAGCGAGTTCAGACGCAGTGTCCAGGCCAATTCCAGAGTTCGATGATACCCACGTCGCTCCCGCGTCCGTGCTCTTCCAAATGCCTGCGTTGTCTGTCCCGACGAATACAACGTTGGCGTCGACCGGATCTGTCGCCAGAGCGAGTATGTCATCAACCCCGGGGCCAGACACGCCGCCAGAGACTCCCCGAGCGCCAGCCCTCTTTGCATGAGGCGAAGTGATCTCGGTTGAATACGCGGGGGAGATGCGCGAAGCAAGGCCAGGTAACACAATTGCAGCAACCAAACCGCCAGCGACAAGACACGCGGTAAGCTTCATCTTGAAAGTAAACTCCTGGAAGCAAGCCAAGCAGCGCTCTAGCGGATACCAATCGAAAAATAGCATAGCGAATGGCGGGGTCCAAGTCCCCCCTCCGCCTTCCAGCCTGTACTTAAATTCCTCCACTCTAAATTATAACACATTAAGAGGGGCCGCCTGATGTGAGACTTCGTTAGTTTCGTTAGTAGGTGGGGCTGTTGAGTTCACAGACCCACTACCGGCGCGATTACGCAGTGGCGCCTCACTCTCCAATGGGGCCGCCCGGCGAAGACGTTTGAGCTATGCAGGGCCAGCCAATCGGACGGTCGCTTCCATTTGGGTTGCTTGCATCCTCGGACTGAATGCGACACAGGATCGAGAATGCATTTCCCATTTCGAACCCAGCCACATCCGATCCGAGTATTGCGTACTTCAGTTGGTAGGACCAGAAAAAGCCTACCGCGAAGATGGCGGTCGTACCCTGGGACGGGTTATTGGGGTTATTGCTTGGATAGGTAAGGCCTCTATCAAGGCCCGGAGGATTGCCACTCGACCTCGGAGAAGACTTGGGCGGTGAAGGTTACATTGATGTCACCCCCTTAATCCCACTCGCAGTATTCTGCACGCCGTTAGTGCATGTCATAAATGTGGCCATTGTAGAATCGAATGCATTATCCACCCAAGCATACATTTGGGTGAAGTCCGGATAGTTAGTTTCGATTAAGTTTTTGACTGCCGCGGCACGGTTCGCTACCTTCTTGGTCGTATGCTTCTTCACGATGTTGGCGAGCTTATTGTAGTCCGTCTGCTTCTGAGCATCGCTTATCTGATGGTTTAGCCCGTTCGTATTCGTCGGGACCTTCTCCGAAGGGGAGTCTTGGAACGCGCCTCCAGTAGCTGGCCCGAGCCACGCAAAGCCTGTGTAGACTGAACGAGGCCGTTTGGATCTGTTGAATTGGTCGGGTTTCCCAACGCACAGGCGTACCGATTATTACTCTGCGGGTCTAGCTGCGATCCATCGACGGGATCGGGCTGGAGGAATCTGCCCATTAAGGAGGCGTACTCCCGGTTGAGGGCGTAATCCTGGCCCGACTCGGCGTCGCGCTCGTAGACCGTGAAATGATGCTTTTCCTGGCTCCCGGATTCCCCAAAGTCCTCTCCATAGGGCATGTGATACTGCAAACCTATTACGCCCATGTACTTATTTAGAGACGCTCGTTCACTCAATCGGTCGCATATCAGGAACGTGGCGTTGCCATTCCCACTTAGGGAAGTTCCGCTCCCCACGCATAGCAATCCAGTCGCGCCATAAATGTAGTCTGCCTGCGGAGCGCCGGTCGCGGCGTTGTGTTCCGCCAACACCTGCTCGCCGTCCCAAAAGCAGTGAGTGGCTACCGAACCGGTAACTTTCTTGTATCTCCTGTTCAAGTAATCGTAGGTATAGGTGGCGGTACTCCCTCCATTTACAGTTACCAGCCTTCCGGCTGCATCATATGCGTAGGTATAGACGCCGTCGCTGGTGACGTTGCCGGCGGCGTCATAAGTGTAGTTGTAGTTCGTCCCGCCGATATTGACGCTCTGGATCCCGCCGTTGGGAATACCGCTGTTTTGGACTAGAGTAACCGCCTGGATCTGTTTGCCGCCGCTCGTGGCCTTCCAGACCCCCGTACGGTTCCCATATGGGTCATAGGCGAATTGCCTCTGGTTGGACTGGCCGTTGGAAGTCTCGGCCGATATGTCACGATCCTGTTGAGGAGATCGTAAGTGAGGGTTTCGCTTTCAGTGTTTCCGTACAGCGACCCGCTAACGGAAATCAGTTGGTCAGCGTTGGCTGCGGTCGCGCCAACGTCAATTCTTTCTCCGGTTTCTTTTCCACTTCTTCTTCCTGGGGTTATAGCTGACGCCACGACCAATCATCGCGGCCTACTATCTTCTGCCGGTCTCCCGCCCCGGCATTTTGGTGGGGCTTCTTGCCCTTATTATGCCCTAGTCTCACTTTTAATTGCCCCCATCGCCAAGGGCGTCAAGACGCAGTTGATTCCTGCGTCCGCCTATTGTTATAAACTTGATGGGCTAAATTTCCAGGAGCAGCATTGCTTTGAGCCATACCGTAAGAGAGAAGAGGAAGCTGTTAAATCGCATCAGGCGTATAAGAGGACAGGTCGACGCCATAGAAAAAGCATTGGAACAAGAACAGGAGTGCTTTGCGACACTGCAAACGATCGCCGCCTGCAGAGGCGCGATCAACGGGCTTATGGCGGAAATCATTGAGGACCACATTCGGCTCCACGTCTTTAGTCCGGATTCTAGGCCTTCTCCGGACCAGGTAGAGGCGGCCGAGGAATTGGTCGAAGTCGTCAATACCTACCTTAAGTAACTGCGGCACTTTCCAGGTCCGGAGGATTGACACACGATTCCCCGCCCTATAGGATAGGGGGCCCCAATGGACAAATATTCAGGGAGCAGTTTCGCCGATGTCATTAGCCTGCACACGCCTGCGCCATCCAGCATCGCGAACACGGCAGTTAGTCAGAGAGCTTTCCGCCGGACTGTTACTTGTGCTGATCTCCTCAACGACCTCCCACGCCCAATCGCCGGAAAAGGAGCCCGCCGCTGTGATCGAGATCGGCGGCGCTATTGACCACAGTGTAACAGAGCATCAATCGAGCTTTGGCCCAACCGCCGCCGTCGAGTTTACCCCAGTTGAGAATTGGCTCGAAATGGAGATTGGCGTAACACCGCTCTTCAGGCGTCACTCGACTGAATGGAGCGCCGATCTTCTCTTCAAGAAGCCCTGGACCCTGTCGGAGAGAACCGAGTTCATGTTCGGAATCGGCCCCGAATGGATTCATACCAATTCATTCGCCGAAAGAAACTCGGTAGGGCTCGAAGTGGCGCCGGATTTTATGTTCTGGCCATCGAAAAGGCATCGGTTCGGCTGGTACCTCGAACCCAGCTATGAATACAAGTTTGGGCCAGCACGTGAACACTCGTTTGGAATAACGGGCGGGCTGTTGATCGGGATTCCTTGAAATAATCTTATCGTCGCGCGGTCCCTGAGGTCGCTGACAGCCGCGGCGCGACGACTGGTCACCTATAAACAAACTCAAGCGAGCTCACTGCCGTTCCTCCCAGCAATCAACTCAGCGTGCCGCCTCCCTCTAGGGAGTAGCCTCGATGAATTCAGGATAAAGGCTAGCTCTGAGGACACGTGAATGAATGCGGCAAGCAGGGGGTTTAGCAGACCGAAGGCCGCCAGACC
>Ga0335078_10017153_pt1 | contig 10759 bp, 6 predicted proteins | sample Lox_Sample_32_FD_206711 | JGI IMG/M metagenome (GOLD analysis project Ga0335078, IMG submission 206711) | Soil microbial communities from Loxahatchee National Wildlife Refuge, Florida, United States - Lox_Sample_3.2 | ecosystem: Environmental > Terrestrial > Soil > Wetlands | place: USA: Florida... | reverse complement strand
TCCCGCTTTGCCTCAGCTTCCACGGCAGCGGCTTCCTTGCGCGCGCCTTCCATCCGAGCGTCGCGCTCCGCCATCGCTTTCGTTATCGGCGTGAAAAAAGCCCAGCGCAGGAAAAAATAAAAAAGAAGAACGATGACGATTGTGGGGATCGAGCCGACGAACAGGTCACGCAGGCTGTAGAGGATATCCATCGCAGGGAAATCGTGCTGCGGTCGCGCTCCTGATCAATTTTTTCGCCGATTCCCGGCGCACGGTTTGCGCCGCCGGTACATGTTCCAACGGGCCAGCAAAAGGACAGAAATTATCGCATCCGCGCTCCGACGCGTCAATTGCTTTGGGCTGAGCGCAAAATGCGCGATGCCCGAGTCAAAGACACCTATTGAGAGGCGCCACGCGCGCCAGTTCCGACTTCGCGAACCAACGAGATGAGCTGTTCCGCTTCGGTAACGGGCGGATAACACGTCGTCTCCACGCACACGAAAGTCTGCGCCTGAGCCGCATCTATATGCGGCAAGGTTTCGCGTAGTGCAGAGGGTAACGAAGCGCCCGCGAGCCGTTCCGGCGTCACCCGCAGCACCGACTTGCCGAAGCGATAGACCGAGTGCGAAGCCTTTTCGAGTGCAACAGCTTTGGGATCGCCGCTCTCGCCCGTGATGACCACTTGCAACGGATGCCTCGCATGAAGCAGCGCTGCCAGCGCATACGTCGACGCGAAAAGCCCGTACTGCGGAATTAAACCGATGAAGGCCTCGAGCGTTTTCTCGGCCCACGCGCGATAGAGCGGCTCGCCGGTCAACGCGTGAAGACGGTCGAGCACAATCGCGGCGGCTGAATTGCAGCCTGGCGTCGGCGAATCCTGAATCGGCTTGCGGCGCACGTCGAGTCCCTGCAATGGCGCAGCATTTCTTGGCCGATCGAAGAAGCCGCCGCCATCAATATCGCCAAATCGCTCGACGGCCAGCCGCATGGCGCGCTCGGCAAAATCGAGGTAGCGGCGATTGAGTGTCGTCTCATACGCATCGAGCAGCGCTGCTGCGGTGAAGACCTGATCGTCGAGCGACCCTTCGAGGCGCGGCCCGCCGACACGATGCAGAAAGCCGGTCGATTCGTCCCAGGCTTCAGCCAAAATCCTTTCGAGAGTTTTCAGCGCGAACTCCCGGCAATCTGTGCGACCCAAAATCCTCGCGGCTTCCAAATACGCGGATATGAACATGGAATTCCAGGCGACGTAGATTGTTTCATCCACGGCAGGCGTCGGCCGGCGCTCGCGGCGTGCAGCAAGCAGCTTCCCCTCGGCGCGCGCGAGAATCAGCCGGACCTGCTCTTCGCTCAACTTCATTTGCCCGCTTATCTCCGGAACGGTCTGCGCGACCCACAGAACATTTTTCTCCGGGTTGTGATGCATCTCCCCGTGCGGGCCCACGTCGTAGCAAAGCTCGGCGACGCGCGCTTCGTCCCGTGAAAGCACGGCGCGCAACTCCGCGAGCGTCCATGTGAAATAGTCTCCGTCGTCATCGAGCGTCTGATCGGCGTCCTGGCTGGCAAAGAACCCGCCGCGATTTTTGTCTGAGAGGACCTCGGTCACCCAGGCAATCAGGCCTTCCGCGACTTCGCGGTATTCTTGTTTCCCGCCCGTTTGGTAACCGTGGAGATAATTTTTCAGCAGCTCGGAATTGTCGTACGACATTTTCTCGAAATGCGGCACGCACCAGCGTTCATCGACTGAATAGCGATGGAACCCGCCGCCGATTTGATCGCGAAAACCGCCTGCGGCCATTCCGTGGAGCGTTTTCTCGGCGATGGTCCAGAGTTTCGCGCCGTCAGGCCAGTGGCTGCGCTCGAGCAGTAAGTCGATAGCCGAGGAATGCGGAAATTTTGGCGCCTGACCGAATCCGCCATGCGTTTCATCGAACCGCGCCAGCGCCGACTGAATCACTGAATCGACCACGCGCGCATCGAACACGCCACGCGCATGTTGAAAAAGCTCTGCCTTACCAACCGCTTCCTCAAGCGCCCGCGCGGATTGATCCACTTCGTTGCGCCGCGATTTGAACGCGTCCGCCACGGCCGCGAGAATGCGTTTCATCCCCGGACGCCCCATCGCGTCATCGGGAGGAAAATAGGTCCCGCCGAAAAACGGCTTGCCATCTGGCGTGAGAAACGCGGTCAGCGGCCAGCCTCCCTGGCCCGAAATTGCGCCGATTGCGGACTGGTAACGCGCGTCCACATCAGGCCGCTCGTCGCGGTCGACTTTCACCGGGATGTAAAGCTGATTGATGAGTGCGGCGATTTCGGGATTTTCGTAGCTCTCCCGGTCTATTACGTGGCACCAGTGGCACCACACCGCGCCGATATCGAGCAAGATGGGCTTGCCCTCGTCGCGCGCGCGCTGAAACGCTTCATCGCCCCATTCGTGCCAGTCGACGGGCTGGTGCGCCGCCGACCGCAAATATGGGCTGGCGGAATTCTTTAGCCGATTCTCGATAGCCCGAGTCATGAGTAACGGCGCCTCTGCGCAACTGGAGGCGCGATCGAACTAGTATCTCGTTTCGCGCCTTTCATACGCACAGCTCCACGCTATCACACAATGCAAATCGGCCGAGAAAGCGCAAAGCGATCGAGCCAGTCCGTATTCACATTTTTTGCGGCCGGAGCTATAACGGATGGATCATGCTTGTTAAATAATATGAATCGACGTTTGGAGGCCAAAGTCTTTATGTTTTCGGCGAAATAAGTTCGTGGAAGCATGGAGAATTTCGGGAGGGGTTCCGGATGTGTAGCACACGCATTTGTGCCGCAGCGGCATCGATTCTGATGTTTGCAGCGCTACCATGTAAGACTGCACAGGAATCGCAGGGGACATCCGGGGAGAGCGCGAACGCAGCGCAAAAAGCGATGCCGTCGAATGCGGACATTCGACAGATCCTCATTGATCGAATCGATGTAAGACATCAGAGCATCGGAATCGTCGTCGGTGTGATTGGGCCTGATGGCCGCCGGGTGATCGCCTACGGACATCTGGACAAGGGCGACTCGCGCCCGCTCGACGGCCACACGATTTTCGAGATCGGCTCGGCGACAAAAGTGTTCACGTCGTTGCTGCTGGCGGACATGGTGCAGCGGGGCGAAGTCTCGTTGGACGATCCAGTCTCGAAGTATCTGCCGGCGAGCGTGAAAATGCCCGAGCGCAATGGGCGCGTTATAACGCTGGTGGACCTGGCGACGCACACATCGGGCCTGCCGCGCCTGCCCTCAAACCTCCGTCCTAAAGATCCGGCGAATCCATACGCGGACTATTCCGCCGATCAGCTGTATCAGTTTCTTTCAGGCTATCAACTGACGCGCGACATCGGATCGCAGTATGAATATTCCAATCTGGGCGGAGGGTTGCTCGGTTATGTGTTGGCGCGTCGAGCGGGCATGGATTATGAAGCGCTGGTCCGATCACGTATCTGCGATCCGCTGAGCATGAACAGCACGCGGATAACGCTGACAACCGAGATGAAAGCGCGGCTTGCAGTGGGTCACAACCAAGGCCTGGAAACTGTGAAGAACTGGGACCTGGGAATTCTTACGGGTGCAGGCGGGCTGCGCTCCACCGCGAATGACATGCTGACGTTCCTGGCCGCGAATCTGGGCTATACAAAATCTCCTTTGGCGCCAGCGATGGCCGCAATGCTGAAAGTGCGGCGCCCGACGGGGCAGCCGGGCTTGGAAGTTGCGCTCGGGTGGCATGTGTTCACGACGGACGGCAAAGAGATCATCTGGCACAACGGCGGGACCGGAGGGCACCGTTCTTTCATCGGTTTCGATCCCCAGGCACGCATCGGAGTCGTAGCGCTGTCGAATACATTCACGAACATCGGCGTTGACGACATTGGACGACATCTGCTGGACGCGAGCGTGCCTTTGGCGCCGGCACCGAAAGAGCACAAGGAAATCACGGTCGATCCGAAGCTATTCGACGGGTACATCGGAAAGTATCAACTTGCTCCGAATTTCGTTTTTACCATTACGCGCGACGGCGCTCATCTCTTCGCGCAGCTCAGCGGACAAGCCACGTACGAAATTTTTCCCGAGGGCGAGAAGGATTACTTCTACAAAGTGGTCGACGCGCAAATCACGTTTGTCACCGGCAGCGGCGGCAAAGCGACGGAGCTAATCCTGCACCAGAACGGACTCGATCAGCGCGCCAAACGCATCGAATAGGTCTGCATGCCCGGCGCGAGGAAATGCTGCCCCGCGTGCGTCAAGCCTCGGCCCGGATTGTCCACTTTCCAACTTCGCCTTCCGAATAGATACTAGCGACGATGAAGTCACCTACTGCTACCGTGCTCGGCGAAATTGGACTCCCCGAGCCCATCCGCGAATTGGCCTGCAGCAGCTGGGACGCTATTATCGTCGGCGCGGGGCACAACGGGCTCGCCTGCGCAACCTATCTCGCGAGAGCGCGGAAGCGCGTGCTCGTTCTCGAAAGCCGCGCCCGCGTTGGCGGAGCGTGCACGATCGAGGAACCGTTTCCCGGTGTTCGCATGTCGCCCTGCGCGTATCTCGCGGGGCTCTTGCACCCGCTGGTCATTTCCGAACTGAATCTGCCCGAGCGCGGCTTCGAGTGGATTCCCGCCGTCAATGGTCTCTTTGTTCCCTTTCTCGATGGCTCGAGCGTGCAGCTTTGGGACGACGACGCCAAATGCGAAGCGGAAATCCGCAGGTTCGCTCCGGGCGACGTCGAAGGTTGGCGCGCAATGAATGATGTGCTGCGGCGGTTGCGCGACGCTTTGCGACCGGGAGGCAATCGCGATTCGTGGATAGGCGAGCCGCCGTCGCGCGAACAAATCGAAGCGCGGCTCGGGAACGACAACGAAGCCAAGCACGTCCTCTTCGCCTGGTCGATGGCCGAATTCGTGGAGCACTACTTGCGCGATGAGCGTTTGCAAACCGCGTATCTTGGCCAAGGCGTGATCGGCACGAACGCGAGTCCGTTCGATCCGGGCACTGCGAGCATTCGCTTTCATCACGCCTCAGGCCGGCTCGGCGGAATGCCGGGCATGTGGGGCTACGTGAAGGGCGGCATGGGCATGGTGTCGTTTTATTTTTGCGATGCGGCGCGAGAAGCGGGTGCCGTGATTGCTGCAGGGGTGCCCGTCGCGCGCATCGCTCCGGGAGAAGGCGTTTGGCTCGAAGGCGGCGAATTCATTGCGGCGCCCATCATCATCTCGAATGCCGATCCGCGTCAGACGCTGCGGCTCCTTGGCGACGCAGCCGTTGCGGAGTGGCGAAAAAGCGTCGAGCAAATTCCAATCGAAGGCTGCACGGTAAAACTCAACGTGCTGTTGCGGGAGCTGCCGAATTTCACCTCGCGGCCCGGGACCGATCAGCCGCATCACTACGGCCAGACCAACGCGCCGCTGACAAAATCCGAGTGGAGAGCCGGCTTCGCCGCCGCGCGCCGCGGCGAATTGCCGGAGCACCTCTGGTGCGAACTCTACTTCCAAAGCGCGCACGATCCGGGCGTTGCGCCTCGCTGGCAACACACCATGAGCGTCTTCGCGCAATATGTGCCGTACAAATTCGCCCACGGCACCTGGGACGAGCGCCGGGACGAAGTCCGGCGCCTCGCGCTCGATTCGCTCGGGCGTTTCTGCTCGAATATCCAGAGCGCCGTCATCGACGCGCAAGTGCTCGGCCCGCCCGATATCGAGAAGAAAGTCGGGCTCACTGGCGGCCACATTTTTCAAGGCGAGTGCCTGCCGCCGTACATGTGGTCGAAGCGGCTTTCGGCGCGCACGCCGATGCCCGGCGTCTATCTTTGCGGCGCGTGCACGCATCCCGGCGGCAGCGTCATTGGAATCAACGGGCGCAACTGCGCGATGGCCGTTCTTAAGGACATCGCGGCGCGTGTCACAACCTAGGCACCCTTGAAGCCGAAGAAAGATTCTTCGCCTTCGTCGCGCGCCGCCGTTGCACGGCGGGAACTGCCAACGCGCGCGACTCCGCTCAGAATGACAGCATTCGTCTAGCAAGGTATGCTGCGCGCACATGTCCGCTTCCATTGCGACGGCTAAGAGTGGCGCGTCCGGCGCTGCGCCAGGTGGTCCCGCGCAACCAGCGCTGAAACGCGAACTTGGGCTGCGCGACCTTACGCTCTTCGCGATGAGCTGCGTCATTTCGGTGCGCTGGCTGCCGATTGCGGCGCACGCGGGACCCGGCTCCGTGGCGCTGTGGATTTTGGCGGCGGTGCTGTTCATGGCGCCGCTGACGGTCGCGGTCGCGGCGCTCGTCTCGAAGTATCCCGGCGCGGGCGGCCTCTATCTCTGGACGCGCAACGACTTCGGCGCGTGGCCCGGCTTTCTCTGCTTCTGGATCTACTGGATCGGTACCACATTTTTGTTTCCGAGCGCGTCGATGCTGTACGTTCGCGCAGGGTTCGGCATGTTCGGTCCGGCGTTCGCGCGGCATGGCGATGACCGCGTGTATCTGCTGGCTGCGACGCTGGCGATGATCTGGATCGCGCTTGGCTCGAATCTCGTGGGCTTGAAAATCGGGAAGTGGACCGAGAATCTCGGCGCGGTCGCAACGTGGGCCGTCGGCCTGTTACTTTTCGTCGTTGCGTGGGTTGTCTGGACGCGCCGCGGTGCGGCCACGCCGATGAACTTTGTGCCGAAATGGAGCTGGGGCACGGTGAATTTCTGGGCCGCGATTGCGTACGCGATGTCCGGGATGGAAGGCCCTGGCATGATGGCCGGCGAAATCCGCGATCCCGAGCGCACGATGCGGCGCGCGGGCTGGATCGCGTCCGGATTTTCCACCGTGTTTTACGTTGCGGCGACGATTTCGTTTCTCGTGATCCTTTCGCCCGCGCAGATCAGCGAAGTGAGCGGCTTCGCCCAGGTGGGCGACGCGGCAGGCGGCCTGTTGCGCGCGGCGTGGCTTTCGCCGCTGCTCGCGCTCCTGGTGCTGGCAAGCGGACTCGGCCTGATCGGAGGGCTCGGCACGGCGACGTCGCGTTTGCCATTTGCCGCCGGGGTCGACCGTTTGCTGCCTGCGGCGTTTGGAAAAGTGCATCCGCGCTGGGGCACGCCGCACATTTCGATTCTGGCGCTCGGAATTGTGTCGAGCGCGCTGCTGATCGTCTATCAGCTGGGCGATAGTGTGCGGGTGGCCTACGACGAGCTTGTCTCGCTGATGGTGATTGGCGGATTTTTCCCCTACCTTTACATTTTTGCGAGCGCGTGGAAAGTGGGCAGGCGAGTGAGCGCGATTTCTGGAGGCGCGATTACGGCGCTGGCGCTGTTTTGTTCGGTGGTACCGCCGGCGGAAGTTGCCAACGTGTGGCTCTTTGAGGCAAAGCTCGCTGCGGGAACGATCGGGATGGTGGGCTCGGCATGGATCATGTGGAGAATTGGAAGGAGACAGTAGCCAAGGCCTTTAGAGCCGGGTGCTCGGGGATAATTCGCCCCTGGGATGACAGCGTAAGTGCGAAAAGATTAGTCGCCGGTGTTGGTATTGGAGGCAACGGAGGCCGCGGGATTCTCGGCCGAAGTGGGGCTGGTGGCGTAGGGAGAAACTTTGCGCAGGTAGCGCCAGGGGTTCACGGGCGTGTTGTAGATGCGGACCTCGTAATGGAGATGTGGACCGGTGGAGCGTCCACTATCGCCTTCGTAACCGATTACGTCGCCGGCCTTGACCCGCGCGCCGGGCTGGATATTAAAGCCCGAAAGGTGGCCGTACCAGGTCGTGACGCCGAAACCGTGGTCGATGATGATCAGGCGGCCATAGCCGGCGCGCTGCTCCACCGTTTCGGCGATGCCATCGGCCGTGGCGCGAACGGCGTCGCCGTAGTGTGAAGCGATGTCGAGCCCGGAATGGAAGGCACCCTCACCGCTGAACGGATCAAGCCGCTCGCCAAAGACGCCGGTGATCCGGCCGACGACGGGCCAGAGAGTTGGGGCGATGCCGAGGCTGCTGAGGTCGGCAACGGGAAGCATCCTCATCCCGACGCTGGACATGGAGACGAGCGAGACGTTGCGTTCGAGATAAGTGAACTCGTCGAGCGACTGCTTATATTGGGCCTCGTCCTCAGGAGCTGGCGCCGAGTCGCTGTCGTTGATGGCGAAAGGTGTATCGTGGAAGCGAGTGATGCCGTAGGCCATCGCGACTTCGCCGGCCAGCGATTGCAACGAGTTAAGGCGCTGATTCGTGTCTGAAACTTGATTTTGCAGGCGGGAATACTGCTGCTTAAGCGAATCCTGTTCGCGGCGGAGGGAATTATAGCTGGCAGCTTTCCAGAGCATGCGCGAATAGGAGCCCATACCCGCGGCGATCGTGATTCCGCCGACAACCGCAAGAAGGGCCAGCAGATGCAGGACGTAAAAGGGCACGCGAATACGTCGCATCGCGCCGGAAGCGCTGGAAGCAATAAAAAATGTGTAAGACTTACCTCTCATTAGCCTGTTTGGTTCCCGATTATTCCGATGCAGGTCGGCAGAATCGCGCGCGCCCGGTGCGGATCGCCGTGCCCCTCAGAGCAAGTGCGAATAAGAGTTTGAACCGCGAGCCTTGGTTCGAAACTGTGCGAATTCTAGTGATTTCAACGCTGGGCGTCAACCCTGATCTTCCATTTGCCATAGATTCGCTCGACTCGCTCGTGCTCGCTTCCGAATCCGAGGGACTCTATACTTCAGGGCTACCAGCAAGTCTAGCGGAGGCGGCGGGCCGCGACAAGCTGTACCGAGGTACAGGTCATTACGGATGCTAGGGTTGGCGGAAGGCTGGATTGACAATTTGGGGCAGGGTGCTGGCTGACGGATGAGCGCCGAAGATCAATTGATCGAACGAGTCAGGCGGGCACTCGCCGCGCGAAGCAGCGCACGAGGCTCCGCAGCGGGCCTACGGCTCGGCATCGGGGATGACGCAGCCATAATCGCAGCTGTCAGCCCCGAGCGGGAACTAGTGCTGAGCTGCGATGCCTTCATTGAGGGCGTGCACTTTCTGGCAGATCGGCATCCGGCGGATTCAGTTGGGTACAAAGCGCTGGCGCGCGCCACGAGTGACCTGGCGGCAATGGGCGCGAAGCCGCGATGGTTCCTTATGACGCTCGCGTTGCCCGCGAGCCGGACGGGCAAGTGGCTGGATCAGTTTTTGGGCGGGATGAGGCGGGCCGCGGGCCGGTTTGGAATGGAATTGATCGGCGGCGACACGACGAAGGCGGACAGGGTGTTCGTCAGCATCACTGTGGGCGGGGAGACTGCTCGCGAGCGGGCGATCACACGGGCGGGTGCCAAGCCCGGCGACGCCATTTACGTCGGCGGCGTGCTAGGAGCGGCGCAGCTGGGTTTGTTAATGGTGAAGAGCGGGATGCGGGCGGCAGCGGGTCGGGCAGGCGGCGCGCTGAGGGCGCATCTGTATCCGCGAATCAGGGTGAAGTTGGCCGAATGGTTGGCAGGCGAGCGGGTCGCGTCCGCGATGATCGATATTTCGGATGGCCTTTCGACTGACCTCGGCCGGCTGTGCGCCGCGTGCGGCGTCGGAGCGCGAATCTGGGCCGGGCGCATTCCGTGCGTGCGCATTCCGATCACTCTGCGCGATAGGGGTCCCACTGCGCTCCGAAGGCTCGATCCCCTGAAGCTCGCGCTAGACGGCGGCGAGGATTACGAACTGCTGTTCACGGTATCACGGAAGAATGAGACGAGATTGCGGCGCGCGCCGGGATTCGCGGAGATGAGGCGAATCGGCGAGATCGTGCGAGGGCGCGGGATGATTTTGTTTGATAACGATGACAAGCCGAGAAAGTTGCGCCCTGGCGGATGGGATCCATTCAGGCCCGGGCGACGCTAGAGGATCTGGGCGACGCCTAATCGCAGTGTGCGCGAACCCGGCGAGGTTTTCTGGGACAGAAGAGAGATCCTTCGACTTCGCCACGCACCCCCGAGCAATACGCGGAAAATGCGCGCAGCTACGCTCAGGATCACAATCCAGGGATGGGCGTATCACTTCGGGTTAATTGGCCTGAAAGGATCGGCGGCGGTGTTCGTTGCGCGGGCGGTAGCCGGGAGGACCTGCGGATTCGGCGGTTTCATGGCGGCGGGAGGCCCAGGTTCGGAGGGCTTCGGAGGTGGCGCTGGGGCAGTGGCCTGCTGCGGCGATTTCGCTTGCCCAGGCGGCGCCGGTTGATCTGGGGTCGTTGACGGCGCAGGAGCCGGCTCGACATTTTTCGTTTGCGTCAAGCCCTGCTCGGCCGCGTCGGCTGGCGGAGCCGTATCCGGCGTGTCCACTTGAATGATGCGGCCAGCGGCTTGTTTTTCGAGCGGCACGACATTCTGAAAATCTTCCACCGGCATTCCCTGCATCGCCCCCTGCATGAATTCGAGCCAGATCGGGAGCGCAGCTCTTGCGCCCGTTTCTTTCTTGCCGAGCGATTGGCCCGGATCGTCATTGCCAACCCAAACGCCCGCGGTAATCTGCGGCGTGAAGCCGATGTACCAGGCGTCCGTGAAATTGTTCGTTGTGCCCGTTTTGCCGGCGGAGGGGCGGCCAAGTTCTTTGGCGCGAACTCCGGTGCCGAACTGCACGACGTCTTCGAGCATGGCGACCATGGTACGGGCGACGTCGGGAGGAACGACGTCGGTGACGGTCGGGCGCGCCTCTTCGAGGAGCGAGCCGTCGTAAGAAGTGACGCGCTTGATGAAATAGGGATCGATGTGAATGCCGTCGTCGGGGAAAACGCTGAACGCCGAAATGTGTTCGAGCGGCGTAAGGT
>Ga0335078_10017152_pt1 | contig 10760 bp, 12 predicted proteins | sample Lox_Sample_32_FD_206711 | JGI IMG/M metagenome (GOLD analysis project Ga0335078, IMG submission 206711) | Soil microbial communities from Loxahatchee National Wildlife Refuge, Florida, United States - Lox_Sample_3.2 | ecosystem: Environmental > Terrestrial > Soil > Wetlands | place: USA... | reverse complement strand
GGTGCAGGCGGCGGATATCGTGGTGTCCTATGGATCGCTCAGCGAGACCTATCGAAAGGTCAACCTCGTCGCGAACAATCCCGACTTCATCGAGACCAGGATCGGCGTCCCTGGCACTCTCGTTTCTTCCCTAGTCACCATCGGGCCGCCCCAAGGCGGCTATCCGTCGAGCTATCCGTTCCCGATGTCGCCCCCAACGAATACGCCACCCGTCCTGCAAGCCGCCACCGACCTTGACCGTGACCTTCCGAAGGTGGGGTCGCCGGCAAGTCCTGCGACGGGCGTATTCAATGCGACGGATTTCGCCCCCGTCTTTGCCACGGACGGGGCTCTGGACAAGTTGCCGATATTCAATCTCATGGCGATTCCTGGCATTGTAAATTTTGCTGTGCTATCCGAGGCTTTGGCTTTCTGTGAAAGAAAGCACGCGTTTTTAGTAATGGATCCGCCGATCATCGACGTCGCCGATGGCGGAGATGCTAAGAATAACTACGTGGGGCGGTTTATCGATCAGACCGGCGACAGCAACGGTAACATTGCGCCTCTGAGCGAAAACGGAGCGCTGTACTTCCCCTTTCTAAAATCATTTGATCCGCTCGGAAATCAACAACAGCTGCCGCCGTCAGGATTTGTGACGGGCGTTTACGCCCGAACCGATCAAAATCGAGGCGTGTGGAAGGCTCCCGCCGGTCTGGAGACTATCGTATCGAATACCACGGGCGTAATCGACAGCGGCCGCATGACGGATCCTCGTCACGGAGATTTGAACGGCAAAGGCGCGAATTGTTTGCGCACTTTCTCCACCGGCACGGTCGTCTTCGGCGCGCGCACGCTCGTCGGCGCCACCGACAACACGACCTTCGAGCAATGGCGCTATGTCCCCGTGCGCCGCATGGCGCTCTTCATCGAACAGACACTGCTCCGCAACCTCAAATGGGTGATCTTCGAGCCGAACGACCAGCCGCTCTGGACGGCGATTACCAACTCGATCAACGCCTTCATGCTCTCACTCTTCACTCAGGGCGCGTTCCAGGGCTCAAAACCGAGCGAGGCGTTCCAGGTTAAATGCGACTCGACCACCACGACGCAGACCGACATCGGTAACGGCGTCGTCAACATCGTCGTCGCCTTCGCACCGCTCAAGCCTGCGGAGTTCGTGATCATCAAGATCGCGCAACTCGCCGGCCAGGCCCAGCAATAGGGGAAACGAAAATGGGCAAACCGTTCTCGGTCAACACCAATCGCTTCGACCCCTACAAGAACTTCCGCTTTCTCGTCTATTTCGAGCAATCGACGACGCCGGTGGCCGCAGTCAGCAAGGTCGGCGGGCTCAAGCGGTCCTCCGACGTGATCGAATATAAGCAGGGCGGCGATGCGGTCATCCGCAAGGGGCTCGGTCGCACGAAATACGATGCGGTGACGCTGGAGCGCGGCTTGACGCATGACGCCGATTTCGAGACCTGGGCCAACGCCGCACAGCTCCTCGACAAGGGCGCGCCGTCGTCGTCGCTCAAGAATTTGCGCAAGGAAATTCACATCGAATTGCTCAACGAGGCGGCGCAACCGGTGCACCGCTGGCTCCTGCACTCTTGCTGGGTGTCGGAATTCCAGGCTGTGTCGGATCTCGATGCTGGCGGCAACGCTGTCGCGATCGAGCACATCAAAATTGAGAACGAGGGCTGGGAGCACGATCTGAGCCTGTCGGAGCCCACGCAGATTTGAGCGCGCGACGCAACCTGCCGCCGCGGAAACTTTTTTTAATGGCCAAAGCGAGGTCGCGCCATGACCGTCGGTTCGATGACCAGCTTCAGGCTGCCGGTCAGCGGCCGGGAGATCCGATTGCGGGGACTCTCTGGCCGGGAGGAGTTGCTACTCATCGATGCGCTCGCCCTGGATATGGCGCTGGCGCTGGAGCTCCTCGCTGGCCTCGCTGAAGATGCCGGGGCTGCGGATGTCGATTGGCCATCGCTTCCAGTCGCAGACATCGACGTGGCGTTGTTGCGCCTGCGCCAGGCGAACTGCGGCGACCTCGTGCGCTCCGACGTGGTCTGTCCCGCGCCAAATTGCGGCGAGCCCATCGAGGTAAGCTTCAGCCTCGAAGCCTATCTTGCGCATCATTCGCCGCGCCGGCCCCGCAATATCGAGGCGGACGCCGACCCGATGTGGTTTCGCTTGTCCGACGGCGCAGCCTCGTTTCGAGCGCCCACCGGAGCCGATCTCGTGGCGGCGACGACAGGGCGCGATCCGCAAGGAGCATTGGAGACGACTTGCTTCCGGCCCGCGGGCCTGCGCGGCGTGGGGCTAAAACGCGCGCTGACGGCGCTCGCGGCGATGGCCCCGGCGCTTTCCGAAGAGCTCAGCGCCAGATGCCCTGCATGCGGGTCCACAGTCGTCGTCTTCTTCGACGCCCGCGGTTTCGCGCTGCGCGAACTGCGTAATCAGGCTAGCTTCGTTTACGCGGACGCACACCTGCTCGCGCGTCATTACCACTGGCCCGAGGCCGAAATTCTGGCGCTGCCGCGCGACCGACGGGTTCGATATGCGGAGATGCTGCGGCATGAGGTGAGGGGGGCTTGAGTTGGCGCGCCTTTCCTATTTCGCGAGGCTTCTCGGCCGCGTGGAGCCGCAGGGCCCGGTCATCGCGCCGGCGCATCCGCTGCTCGATCGCTGGCGTGCAGTCTCGGCGCTGGAGCGGTTCAAGCCGGTGGTAGCTGCGGCGCCCGGAAAGCGGTCGGCGACGGCGCAAGGCATTCCCCAAGCAGCTGGCATGGTCGAAGACCCGCCGGTCCTGGCGCCGATAAGAGCGCCAAGCCTTCGCGGGCTCGAACGCAGGACGAATGCAGCGGCCTTAGAGCCGGACGCCTTGACCCGGAACGACCCGCCGCTCGCGGCGACGAAAGCCAAGCCCATCGCGCCACAAATCAAAAGCGAGGCGAGCCCGGCGCCTCCCGTCGTGCGAGAAGTGGCGAAGCCTGTCGCGGAGCCAGGGCTGCGGCCGGCGAAAACGTTCACTGCGCTGCAGCGGAAGCGAGAGGCTGCGCCCCACGTCGCGTCCATGACGTCGACGCTCGAACCCTCCCGATCGCCGGCGTCGGCGCAAGCTCCGCGCCGACCGGACCGGCGCGTTCGCGAGGAGGTTGCGGCGGAGTTGGCGCTCACTCCAGCGGCGGAAATCGCACCGGGGGGGAAAGAACGCAGTTTTGCGCCGCCGCTGGGTGCGCCGATGAGCGATTTCGGCGCCCAAAACAACCCGCCGGGGGCGACGCCGTCCCCCCTCCACGCCCCAAAGCGACGCGCGATGGATCCGATTCCGCTAGAGCCCAGAGCGCCGCCGCAGCAATCTCATATTCCGGGCATCGAGACGGCCGCCGCGAAGACGGGCGGCGTCCATATCGGCGCCATCGACATCTATATCCAGCCGCCGGCCGCACCCGTGCAGCCGGCGCCGCGCACCTTGCCGCTGCCTTCAGCGCCTCTCGCTCGCGGATTCTCCTCGCCCTTCGGCATCAGGCAGGGATGAGGAGGAGCGGCCATGGCTCTCAACGCTCTCGGAGTACTGGACCTCTCGGTTGTAACAGATGCGCTCATTGATCTGTTGAACAACGACGTTAACGATTGGCCGCTGTGGGCTCCGGCGGGAGGCGCGCCGGCCGAGGACCTCAACAGAGTCAATAAATTCACGATCAACGTCACTGGCGCGGCGCCCGATACGGTTCGCTCGCTCGGCGAGTGCCAGCTAAGCCTCTATCTTTTTCACGTTAGCTCCAATCCCTATCTGCGCAATTCGCCCGCAACCGGACAGCGCGCGCAAACCGTTCCCGCGCAGCCGCTCGGTCTAGATCTCTATTATGTCTTGAGCGCATTCGCAGCCGACAACTATCATCAGGAGCAGCAGGCGATGAGTATCGCCATGCGCTGCCTGCACCAAAACCCGATCGTGAGGGCGTTGGTTCAGATCCCGGTCACGCCGCCGCCGGCGCCGCTGACCCCGGTCCCGGAGGAATTCACCCTCACGCTGGAGGTCGAGAGCGTCGACAGCCTCTCACGCCTCTGGCAGTCGGTGACGAGCTCGATGCGCCTCGCCGCGATCTACAAGGTCAGCGTCGTCTTCATAACGCCGCCGGTGCCGGCGGCGCTCGCGGCGCAGGTCCAGCAGCTCAATCTCGCGATCGATCCCGCGACCCTGCCCTTCGCCGCTAGCGGGCAGCTCATCGGCGCCTACCGCAAGGTCGTCTATTCGCCGCCGACGATTTCCGCCGCCAATCCAAAGCAGGCGAGCTATGACTCCGCGGTCCCGAGCGTCGCACCCGGCCAGAACTTGCTGCTCTTTGGCGCTGGCTTGAGCGACGGTGCCGGTCATCCCAACCCGATTGCCAAACGCCTCTTCCTAATCGACGCGAGCGGAACGGAGACGGAAGTCACCAGCTGGCTCGCGGCGGGTACGGCGGTTCTCGACTCACGTTTAATGATACTTGCGCCCGTGAAGGCGCCGCCGGCCGGCGTCTATCAGCTCGCGGTTGGCAGCGACGTGAAGCTCGGCGACGCGACGACCTATCGCAGCAACGCCGTGCCGATCGCGATCGCACCAGCCGTGACGGGCCTGCCGCCGCCGCCGACGCCGCCAATTCTCGCTTCTGGAACCGTGAAGGGCGCGGGGTTCATTTCTGGCAAGACCGAAGTGCTGCTGGAGACCGTCGCGCTGGCCGAGGGACCGCCACAGCCCGGCAATTTCCAGGTCGTCGACAGCGCGACGATCAAATTCCAGCAGCCTGCAGGCTTGAGCGCCGGCTTCTATGCTCTGCGCCTGCGGGTCAACAAGGTCGAGGCCGATCCTTCCTGGTGGGTATCGATATGACCGATGCCCTCCGACTCGCTCCTCACCCCCCAACAGTCGAGCCGGTCTTCATGACCCGGATCAGGCTCCGCGCCAAGCGCCGGCTCTTATGGTTGCGCACGCAGGAGTGCGCCTTCGACTCGGCTCTCGACGGCGCTGCGATCGCTGAGGCCGAGGTCGAGCGCATCCTCTTGGGTGCCGCGACGCTCGCCGAGGCGGAGAACGCCTTTTACTCGAGGGACGGCGACGCGCGCCAGCTCACGAGAGCGATCGAGACTGCGGAGGCGCAGTTTTACGGCGACGAGGCTTGGCAGCGCCTGGCGCGCGACTTCGCGCTGTCGCAATGCGAGCTCGACCTGTTGACGCTAATTATAGCCGCCGAAATCGAGCCGGCGCTTCGGCGTGTCTACGGCTATCTAAACGACGACGTGACTGCCTGCCGTGCGACGCCGCACCTTGCGTCATGTCTGTTCGAGTGGCCGTCCGCTCCGTTGCTCACGCCGCAGAGCCCGATAGTCGCCTGGCGTCTAGCGCAGCCGGCGGAGGACGCACCCGCGCTCTGGAGTGCGACGTCACCCTGGCGAGTCGATCCTTTCCTCGTCGGTTGGATCGCCGAGGGCAGAGTGCTGGATCCGTTCCTTGGTGACGGAATATTTGCGCAAAACGACCGCGGCCTGCCGCCGCTCTGCCTCTATCCCGCAGAACTCTCCGCCATGCAGAGCTTCGTCGAGGCCTTAAATTGTCGTTTGGAGCCCTTTCCCGAGGGAGCGCGGCCACGCCTCGAGATCGAGGTTATTGGCGACGAAGGTTCGGGCAAGCGCACGCTCGTTGCGCAACTCTGCAAGGCGCTCGGCCGCAGGCTCGTCGTCGCCGACGCGGATCTGTTCTGCGCCGATGTCCCGCTTGTGCAGGCGCAGGAGCTGGTCGTTCGCGCCATGAGAACGGCCCGCCTCTCGGGCGCGGTGCTACTCTGGCGTCGTGCTGAACGCATGAGCGAACAGCTTTTTGCGCACTGGCCGCGACGCTACGCCGCCGACATGACATTCTTCAGCGCGTGCAGACCGCTTCGCATGCGCCATGGTGGCGGCACGATGCGAAGGTCGTTCACGCTGCCGCCCTTGCAGCGCGCTCAACGCATCGCCGTCTGGACGCAACACACCGCCGCCTCGGTCGATGCGCAGGCGGCGGACCTTCTCCTGTCCCCGGCCGAGATCGCGGAGGCTGCGCGCATGGCGCCCGCGGGCGCTGAGGCGGTCGCCCAAGCCGTTCGCGACGCCTTGCGCTGCGGCACGAGCGAGCTCTTTGCGCCACTGCCCTGCCCCTATTCCTGGGACGACCTCGTGGTCGCCGCCAGCGTTCGCCGCCATCTTTCAGAGCTGCAGGCGCAGGCGCAACTGCGCTGGCGCGTTTACGAGGACTGGGGCTTTAGAAAGCTTAGTCCGCTCGGCAAGAGCGTCACCGCCATGTTCGCGGGGCCAAGCGGCACGGGCAAGACGATGGCGGCGCAAGTGCTCGCGGCGACGCTCGGCATGGAGCTGTATCGCATCGATCTCGCCGAGGTCGTCAACAAATATATCGGCGAGACCGAGAAGCGGCTGCGCAAGATCTTCGAGGTTTGCGAGCGCGCCAATGTTCTCTTGTTTTTCGACGAAGCCGACGCGCTTTTCGGACAACGAACGCGCGTCAAGGACGCGCACGACCGCTACGCCAATATCGAGATTGACTATCTGCTGCAACGCATGGAGCAATTCGACGGCGTGGCGATCCTAGCCACAAACCGCAAAAACGACATCGACCAGGCGTTCCTGCGCAGAATTCGTTTCATCGTCGATTTTCTGCCGCCGGGGCCCGAAGAGCGCTTAGAGCTCTGGCGCCGTTCACTCCTCGCCGCGACGCCCGACGGCGATCCCCTGCTCGAGAGCGTCGACTGGAATTTTCTCGCGAATAAACTTCCCATGACCGGCGCCGACATCAAAGGCGCAGCGCTCGGTGCCGCGTTTCTGGCCTGCGCGGAAGGGACGCGCATTGGAATGCGCCATGTCCTCTATGCCGCAAGGCGTGAGCTTAACAAACGCGGCGCGGCGGCGCCGGCTTGCGAATGGAGGGGCTGAGCGATGGCGGACATCAGCATCGGACGCTTGTCGATCAACGTGCCAGCTACGCCGCAGCGCGGCGAAAAGCTCGCGCGCCTGATCGCCGATGGGCTCGCTGCAGCGTCGCTCGGCGCCAGCGGTTCGCGCGAGGTGTCCGATCTCACGATGAGCCTGCGTGGGCTCGCGAATGAGAGCGACGAGGCTCTCGCCGAGCGCCTCGTCGCCGAATTGGTCGCGCGACTCGACAGAAGCGCGTGAGGAGAAGTTCTGATGACTGGGCAGTTCATCAAAGGCGCGCTGGTCGAGTTCACGCAGGCTTTCGTCGTGCCGGTGCCGAACGTCATCGTCTTCCAGTTCAATCCAGAGACGATGACGCACACCTGGACTCAGGCACAGCCGGATACGTCGCCGTCGCGCAAGGGCGAGCAATCGAATCCACTCGGTGTGAAAGGCGCCCCAGGCGAGTCCTTCTCCTTCACGCTAGCGATGGACGCCTCGGACGTCATCGCGAGCGGCAGTCCGGCGGTCGCGAATATCGCTTCGGCGAGCGGCGTCTATACGCGTCTGGCGGCGTTGGAGATGCTGCTTTATCCGGTTCCCGCCTCGCCCGGCGGCCTGCTTGGATCTGTCAGCGCTTCAGTCAGCGCTTCGGTGAGCTCGTCCGGCGTCTCGCTCAGCGCTTCCGTGTCAGCGTCGACGCCGCCGACGACGGTGCCGAAGACGCAGCTGCCGACGGTCCTCTTCGTCTGGGGACGGGGCCGCATCCTGCCCGTTCGGGTGACGACGCTCACGATCACCGAGAAGCTCTACGACACGACATTGAACCCGACGCACGCCGAAGCACAGCTCGGTCTCCAGGTGCTGACGACAGACGAGCTGAAGGCAGTGACAGGCCCGCTCGCCGACCTCGCCAAGGTCGCCTACGCCTATTCGCAGAACCTACGTCAGGCGCTGGCGATCGCGAATGTCGGCAACGCGACGGACTCGGTCCTGGGAATGCTCCCGGTTTAGAAAGGCGCGAAATGTTTTTTCCTGGAAGCCGATACGCCAAGGCAGGCGCCTATACGTTCACCCGCGCTGACGGATCCTTCGTCAGTCTGACGCGACTACCGCGACCGCTAAACAATCCAGTCGTCGGATATCATCGCCGTCAGCTTGGGCAACGGCTCGATCTGATCGCCTATCATTATCTCTCCGACGCGACTGCCTTCTGGCGGCTCTGCGACGCGAACAACGCGATCGTCCCCGACGCGCTCGCTGCACGCGACCTCATCGGCATTCCGGGATCGGGGACGTAACGACATGCCGAGCACCTACAGCCTGCTGCTCAACGGGGCGCCCGCCGACGACAAGCTGCTCACGCAGCTGTCGGAGTTAGAGGTCGAAGAGAACGCCGATATGCCCGGCGCCATTCAGCTGCGGCTGCCAGTTGACGCTACCGACGACGGCGATCTGAGCTTTGTCAGTGACACGCGCTTCGCCCCCTTCGTCAATATCGCCGTCGTCGCGACGCCGGGCGGCGGCGACCCGCAGTGCATCTTCGACGGCTATGTGCTCTCGCATAAACTGCATCTCGAAACGGGAACGACAAATTCCACGCTGGAAGTGTGGGGCCAGGACGCCTCCTGGCTCATGAATCTCGAAGAGAAGACGCGCGAATGGACGGATGTGACAGACGCCGCCGTCGCCGCGTCCGTATTCGGAGCCTATGGCGTCTCGCCCTCGCCCGACAATTCCGCCGACGACTCGCCGTCGCACACCGAGGACGGCCACACGCTCATGCAGCGCGCGACCGACATCCAGTTTCTGCGCATGCTGGCGGGGCGCAACGGTAAGCTTTGCCGCGTCGCCTGCGCCGACAAACCCGGACAACGCACGGGCTACTTCGCCAAACCCAAGCTTGACGGCGATCCCGTCGCGACGTTGACGCTGAACGATCCCGACGCCTGGAACGTCACGGCGCTCAACATCGAATGGGACGCGACGCGTCCGACCGCCGTCTCCGCACGTCAGGTGTTGTTCAACGACGATAGCCAGGGGGGCGTGAGCGGCGACGCTAGCGACTCCGGCCTCGCCTTGATCGATCAACGCGGGCTCGCCGAATTCACTGGCAAGGCGATGACGGTGATCCTAACCGCGCCCGTGGACGACGGCGGTGAGCTTACTATGCGCGCACGGGCGCTCTTGCGCGAGTCGGGCTGGTTCGTGCGCTGCGAGGGCGAAGCGGACACCGCGCGCCTCAACGCCGTGCTGCGCGTCAACACGATCGTCGAGATTGGCGGGCTCGGCACGTTGCATTCGGGCAAATATTACGTCTGGAGCGTGCGCCACTCGATAAGCGCCGAGTCGCATCGCATGAAGTTCGTGCTCCTTCGCAACGCGGTCGGCCCGCCGCCGGCCGGCTCGGCCTCAGAGCTGTTGGGAGGGTTGATGTAGCCGCCATGGACCAGCAGCTTGCGCAAGAGATTTTGGAGCGGGTGCGCAACCGCTTTTACGGCAAGTATCGCGGCGTCGTCACCGAGGTCGACGCTACGACTTTGCGCGTGAAGGCGACCGTGCCTGCGGTGCTCGGCGCGCAGACTACTGGCTGGTGTCGGCATTGCGTGCCCTATGCAGGCAATAACGTAGGTTTCGGCTTCCTGCCCGAGACGGGCGCGGGCGTATGGATCGAGTTCGAGGGCGGCGACGTCTCCTATCCGATCTGGACCGGCTGCTATTGGCGCGACGGCGAGGTACCGTCAGATGTGACGCAGAGCGTCAAGGCGATCGTCACCGCCGGGAAGTTCAAGATCCTTATCGACGACGGTGCCGGCACGGTGACGATTACCGACAACAACCAGAACCAGATCACGCTCGACTCGTCGGGGATCACGCTCACGCGCGGCGCGAGCACCATCGAGATCGGCGACGCCGAGGTCAATATCAACGACGGGGCGCTGGAGGTGATGTAGCCCTGGAACAGAGTGCGCCTCCATCGGAGACAAAGCTTATGCCTGCACTTCTAAACACCTCTACCGTGATGATGTGTCCCCACGGCGGCATAGTCAGCGTCGTGAGTTCCAATACGCGCGTGCAGGCCGGGGGGGGCTTCGCGTTGCGCGCGTCGGACACGTTCATTATTGCCGGCTGCGCGCTTTCGGCGGCGACGCCCCCGCAGCCTTGCGTCACCGTCAACTGGGTGCAACCCGACGCACGCAGCCAGGTCATGAGCGACTTCACGCTGAGCGAGGAGAGCGTCGGGCTTTGCACTGCCGCCAATCAGGCCGTGCAGGGGACGGTGTTGATCCTCTTCACGCAACCGCAGGTTTTGGGAGTCTAGTGATGGCGACGACGTTCGTTCGGCACGACTATGCTTATCCCTTCCGCATCGATCCGGTTTCGGGTCAGGCCGCGCGCGCGGGCTATGAGGCGCATGTCGAGCAGATGATCCGCCAGCTGCTGCTGACGAGTCCGGGCGAGCGCATTGATCTGCCTGAGTTCGGCTGTGGGCTGCGCAAGCTCTTGTTCGCGCCGAACTCCGACGCCCTCGCCGCGACGACGCAGCTCATCGTGCTGCAGGCCCTGAACAAATGGCTCTCGGATCAAATTCAGGTGCAAAACGTCAGCGTCAAGCAGGCGGACCCGACACAGCCCTTCGATCCGGCGCAGCTCCTGGTCGAGATCGATTACGTGCTGATTGAGACGCAAGCGCCTCGCAGCCTCGCAGTGCAGGTGATCTGAGATGGTGAAGGCTCGCAAGATTCCGCGCTCCGACGCCGCGGCCGATCAGCCGGCCATGAACGGGATCGATTTCGTAGCGGTGGATCCGAAGAATCGCAGAAAGCTCCGCGTGC
>Ga0335078_10017151_pt1 | contig 10760 bp, 12 predicted proteins | sample Lox_Sample_32_FD_206711 | JGI IMG/M metagenome (GOLD analysis project Ga0335078, IMG submission 206711) | Soil microbial communities from Loxahatchee National Wildlife Refuge, Florida, United States - Lox_Sample_3.2 | ecosystem: Environmental > Terrestrial > Soil > Wetlands | place: USA... | reverse complement strand
ACGGCATGAACCAGTTGATGTTTGATGAGAAAACGCCAGAGCCGGTTGGAACGTTTATACAGGTAGCAACCGGCAAAATAGGCGGGCCAGGCCGACAACTCCGGCGGTTTTCGACGCCAGATGGAAACATGCGAAAACAGCCGCCGGTAAAGCCAGTCGTAGCCCAACAGCAGTTCCTCGGGCGTCATCTGTTTTGGCCGGAAAACGACGTGGGCCGTGTCATATTTTTCCCAATCGCGGTGCAGCAACCGGCCTTCCGCCTCCAGTTGCCGAAACAAGGGGGTTCCCGGATAAGGCGTTAGAATGTGAAAGGTGGCGCACTCCATGCGGTTCCGCTCGATCCATTGCACCAGCGTGGTAAACGTGTCCTTCCGGTCACCGTCGAAACCAACCACGAAACTGCCATTCACCTGAATGCCATGTTCATGAAAAAGGCGGATGCGCCGGGCGTAGTCTTCCGAACGCGGAGTGCGCTTGCGGGCGTCCACCAGATTTTGATCGGTAAGCGACTCGAAACCGATGAACACGCCCGTGCAGCCGGCCAGCGCCATTTCCCGAACCAGCGCCGGCTCGTCCGTCACATCCAGTGTCACCGCCGCGCTCCAGATTTTCCCGACCGGCCGAAGCGCACGACAAAGCGCCCGCAGATAATCGCGCCGGGAACCAAGATTGTTGTCGATGAACACGGCATACGGCTGGCCGTCCGCTTCGAATTGCCGGCGGATCTCCTCCGGGTCGCGCACACGATAGGGCATCCGCAAACCGTCGGTGGAGAGATAGCAGAAGCCGCAGCGATTGTGACAGCCGCGGGTGGCGATTAAACTGGTGGTTGTCAGGAAACTTTTCCGAGGCAATGCCTCCCGCCCTGGCGGTGGATCGAGTGCATAAGGCCGTTCGTAAGTGGCCTCGTAGCGCGGCTTTAACCTGTCCTGTTCCACGTCGCGCAGAATTTCCGGCCAGAGTTGCACGCCGTCGCCGATGGCCAGCGCATCCGCGTGCGGCGCCACCTCGTCCGGACACGATTGCGCATGCAACCCGCCCAGGACAACCTTGCTGCCCTGGGCACGATACCACCCGGCCAGTGCATAGGCGCGCCGGGCGAACGTTAAATGTACCGTGATGCCCACCACTTCCGGCAAAGGTTCGGATGGCGGCAAACCTTGCAAAAGATTTTCGTCCCAATACCGGACCTGCCAATGCGCCGGTGTCGCGCCCGCCAGCGAGGTCAGCGCCAGGGTTGGCGTCAGGACATGCTTGCCGAAGCTGCCGTGGGGTGATTTGGCGTAAAATGGATTGATGAGGAGTGCGGTGCGCGGCGTGGGGCGGCCGGGCGGCGGTGGTGGCAAAGCCGGTGCGCGGGACATTTCGTCCGGCAACCAGAGCGGTTTGCGCGGCACGTAAAAGGGATCTTCCGGTACACTTTCAAGCAGCGTGGAAAGCGGGTTCATATTTCCTTCTGGTCACTCTGTTTGGTGGTGCGGCCGGCGAGCCAATCGAACAACAGAAAGTCACAGGCAAAAAACGGGAACACGCCGTAAAGCGTGTCGCTGACCGAGTGAGAGTTTCGGTCAACGGCTGTAAAAGCCTGTATGCAAAATGCCAGCGCGGCGAGAGTAATGACAACCCCCGGCCATGAAGTGGGAACGTAAAACCAACCCCAACGTTTGAACCATGATGTTTTCATTTGTTTCCTCATTTTAGACTGGAATTGCCAATCACCTCTGCGGACGTCCCCGCGTATCGGCGTGCCGAGTCCTGGAGCATCTGTTCCACTCCGGCGATGACCTGGTCCGGAGTCGAAGTGCCGGCGGTGATGCCGACGACGTCCTCCGCACGAAACCAACCGGCGCATAAATCAGCGGCGGTTTGCACGTGATGCACGCGAGCGCAATGCCGGCGGCAGGTGTTCACCAGTTCGCGGGTGTTGTTGCTTTGGGCACCCCCGATGACGACCACCACGTTACATTGTTGGGCGAGTTCAATGGCCGCGTTCTGCCTTTGTTTTGTCGGCTGGCAGACAGTATCGATGAAACGCACTTCCGACTGCGGAAATCGGTCGCGAAGCAACTGGACCAGTCGCCGGACCTTGTCAATCGGCTGGGTCGTCTGGGAGATGACGCCGAAGCGCCGGTGTTCAGATAAACTCGCCAGGTCGTGTTCGCCGAGTACCACGTCGAATTCGGCGAGGTCTTCGGTCATCCCGCGCACTTCCACGTGGTCGCGTTGGCCGATGATAAGCGGATAAAACCCCGCTTGCACCAGGCGTGCCAGACTCTGATGCGCGACCCGAACCAGCGGGCACGTGGCCTCGAGCAACTTCACCCCCAGCCCGCGAACTTCACTCCGCCTGCGCTCAGAAACGCCGTGGGCTGTGACCATGACGGTGGGCGTGGCCGCCTCAACCGGTTGTTGCGCCACCTGGATTCCCCGGGCGCCTAATTCCGCCAGCACAGTATCATTGTGAACCAGATCGCCCAGTATCGTCAGAGGTTCTTGCTTCGCAGTGTTCAATGCCAGCGCGATGGCATCCTTCACCCCGAAACACATGCCCAGATGTTCAGCTCGAATAATCTTCATACTTCCTCCGCTTTCCAACTCCGCGGTTACGTGCCGTGCTCCGGCAGGACTTACTCATGGAACAGGAAAATTCCGGCGGCCAGAGCCGTCCCTGCCGTCCATAACAGCCACCGATATCGCCGCCAGACCGCCTGGTAATCGGATTGTTGAAGCAGGAGATCGACGGCGTAAGCGGCACAGTACAAAACGTTCGCCAGGACGGCGGCGAACAGCAGGCCCATCACCGGTTGCCAGCCCAGCGCGGCCAGGAGCGGCTGATAAGATAAAACGGAGGCAGCGACCACGAGGGCGAGGATGGCATTGTAGGCGATGCGGCGCGGTTCCCAATAACGCAGACTGTCAGTAATGATGTGTTTCATAGGATTCAGTTGTGGATTGATGATTTAACTTTGTATCACAAAGTAAAAGACCAGGAGGGGTCGGTTATGTTCAAAGAAAGTTCATTGAGGCCGGTTTTGCCGGACGATCCGCTCCAGCAGATTGATATATTCCGCGAAGGCCTTGCGGCCGGTAGTCGTAAGGGAGCAGGTGGTGAGCGGGCGGCGATTTTGAAACGATTTGGCCACCGCCACATAGCCCTCCTGTTGCAGCGCCCGAATGTGCGTGGTGAGATTGCCATCGGTCATGGCCAGGGCGTCGCGCAGTTCGGTGAATGACAGTTCCGGGGAGGCGGCGAGCATGGACATGATGGCCAGTCGCCCTTTCTCGTGAATCACCCGGTCGAGCTGTAAAAAGGGTTCCGGGTTCACACCGCATTATTTCCTTTCTCGGTCAGGTAGAGGTACCCTCCGTAGGCCAGGTGCAGCACGCCGAAGAAAAGCCCCATGAACCAGTGCGCGCTGATTTCGACCTTCGGCTGGAACGCGGCCAGGAAGCACAGGATCCCACAGGCTGATGCGACGTAAATCCACCCAAACCATTTCATGCCGCGCGGCATGAAGAATCCCGCCGAGTGCAACGCGCAACCGTAAAAGAGCAGCCAGATGAAAGTCAGGGTGACCGGGTTTTCCATTCCCACAAACATGAGTACAAGGCCCAGGCACATTCCGGCCAGCAACGGTGGCAGGAGCGCCTGCCCCACGCGACGCGTCGGTGGCGACCAGAAAGGCTCGTGATCGTTGATGGTTTGCCGACGGGCGATCACGAATGCGCCAACAACCACAACGATGGCCGTGCCCAGCCAGAGCGCACCGAAAGCCCGCATCGAATCAAAATGAAACACCAGCCCGGTCGCCGCGGCGGCCACACCCAGCACGCCGGCGAACAGCATGATCGGCGCCAGTGCGCGCCGGTAGACGGCGGAACGTTCCATCAAGGTCCGGATGGTTTGTAAGTTCTCAGCGGCCCAATTCGATTCCATGGTTTAACTTTGCACTACAAAGCATAAATTGGCAAGGTCAAAATCGCCGCGCCGGCAGCCCCGAGCACCGTCTCAGCACGAATTTATGTAGTCCACCGCCGCGCCGAGCCGGTTCTCGGCGCTCCCTTGACGTTGCCGGCTTGCTTTTCCGGTTCATTCGGTTGAAGCTTTTCCTCCTTGTGCCGCCCCCAAAAAAACATTCCGCCCGGCAGCAGGTCCTCGCCCAATGGCGCGGCGTGGATTTATCGCCGCTCGAAGCGGCGCGGATGGTGCGGGCCCGGGCCGTTGGCGAGGTGTTGCCGCGCGTCCTTTCGGATTTACGCATGGATGACCGGCGCGCCGAGGCCGAAATGGTCAAGGTCTGGAATTCACTGGTGGATCCCAACATCACCGCGCATGCACAACCGGCCGGGTTGCGCAAAGGCACGCTGTTCGTGAACGTGGACAGCAACGTCTGGCTCTCTGAAATCGTCCGTTATCGCCGCAAGGAAATTCTCGACCGGCTGCAGTACAGTTTCGGGAGGAACATCGTGCAGAAAATTTCGTTCCGCGTTGGATAAATATTTGCCCCTAGCAGCCGACGAGGCCGGCATTGACCTTTTCACCGGAAAGATAGAACGGACTCATCGCGCGTTTGCGGGACTGCTCCGATTTCAAACCATCCATTTCATCTGTTTGGGGGTGAGCAGCCACGTGAGCGTGGCGCACCGGCCGAAGCGCAATGACCCGATTTCCAATTTGCACAAACCGCCTTTCTTCAACTCCACGCCGGCCAGCTCCCCGCCCGAAATCAGCAACGCCACCAGCCGGCTCAAATAAGGTTCGTGGCCGACCAGCAGGATGTTTTCCGGCGCGGGTTTTAATTCGTGCAGTTGCCGGATTAACGTCTTCGCGTCGCCATCCGGCGTCAGAGCATCCGAAAAGGCGAGGCGTTTGTTCAACTTCAATGTTTTGGCGACAATTTCGGCGGTTTGCCGGGCACGCAGGAAAGGACTGGAGAGAATCAAATTAAAATCCAGGCCCATGGATTGCATGGCAGCGGCGATTTGCCCAAGCTGGCGGCGGCCCTTGGGCGTGAGCGGACGGTCGGCGTCTGTTTTGAACCCAGGCGCACCGCGTTCCACAGCAATTCCATGCCGCAGAATATAGAGATTCATGGCATCAGAATACCGGTCTGCCGGTCGGGCGCAACCCCGCCAAATGTAACATTTTTTCACTTGGGTTGGGAGGAGGTTGCCTCTTAGCTTTGTCGCCTCATGAAAGTTGTGCGGCGCGCCGTCATTGATGTCGGCACCAACTCGATCAAATTGCTGGTCGCCGATGTGTCCGGACGCGATGTGCGGCCGGTGCATGAAGAGAGCCGCCAGACGCGTCTCGGGAAGGGTTTTTATGCCACGCGCCAGTTGCAGCCGGAAGCTGTCGCGCACACAGCTGCGGTGGTCTGGGAATTTGCCGAGATCGCCCGCGAAAAAAACGCCGACTCCCTCCGTGTCATCGCCACCAGCGCGGCGCGCGATGCGGTGAATCCCGGCCACCTCACCACGGCCATCCAGCGTGCGTCCGATCTCAAGGTCGAAATCATTTCCGGCGAACAGGAAGCCGAGATGGTGTTTCAAGGCGTGAACACGGACGCGGAACTGGCGAAGCAACCCATGTTGCTGCTGGATGTCGGCGGCGGGAGCACGGAATTTATCGTGGGTCATGGCCGGCACCAGCACTTTGCCCAAAGTTTCCCGCTGGGCACGGTTCGACTGCTCGAAACATTTCCGCACAGCGACCCGCCGACCCGCGATGAATTTGTCGCCTGCCGGGATTGGATTAAAAATTTTCTGCGGAGTGAAGTCCGTCCCCAACTCGAGCCCGCCCTGCGCCGCGAAACAAGACGCGGGTCCGAAACCGGCGGGATCCAGCTGGTGGGGACGGGGGGCACGACCAGTATCCTGGCGCGGATGGAGAAAAAGCTGGACCGCTTTGACCGGGAGCGCATCGAAAGCACAATATTGAGCCGCGAACAGGTCATGGCCCATCGTAAACATCTTTGGAACCTGCCGCTGGCCGGGCGCAAGGAAATCCCCGGCCTGCCAAAGTTACGCGCAGACGTGATTCTCACCGGGGTCGTCATTTACGAGGTCGTGATGGAGGAATTCGAGTTCAAGCAACTTCGCGTCAGCACCCGCGGCCTGCGGTTCGCGGCTGTCATGGACTGATGCCATTTACGATTTTGAGTATTCCCAATACGCGGTCTGCAAAAATTTGAGCGGCACGTAAATCGAAAATCGCATATCGTAAATAAAAATGAAGTGTCTGATTGTCGGATGCGGCTATGTCGGTTTGCCGTTGGGAAGGGAACTCGTCGGCCTGGGGCACGAGGTTTTCGGTCTGCGCCGGAGCGCAAAGAAGGAAGCTGAATTGAAAGCCGATGGTATCCGGCCGTTGGTAGCCGACGTCACCCGGCCGGAAACCCTGGCGAAACTGCCGCATGAATTTGATTGGGTCGTCAATTGCGTTGCTTCCCGCGGAGGCGGCGCGGAAGAATACCGTGGGATTTATCTGCAAGGGACACGCCATTTGCTGGACTGGCTTTCAGCCAAAGCACCGAAGAAATTCGTTTATACCGGCAGCACGAGCGTTTATGGCCAGACGGATGGCTCGTGGGCCGAGGAAGCCAGTCCCGCGGAACCGTTGACGGAAACCGCCCGGATTCTTTTGGAAACGGAAACGGCGCTGCAGACGGCGGCGAAGGATCGCAAATTTCCCGCCGTGATTTTGCGCGTGGCCGGCATTTATGGACCGGACCGCGGTCATTGGTTCAAACAATTCCAGAAAGACGAGGCGCGGATTGAGGGTGACGGCTCGCGCTACCTGAATATGATTCACCGCGACGACGTGGCCGGCTGCATCCTCGCGGTGCTGAAGAACGGCCGCCCCGGGGAGATTTACAATGCGGTGGACGACGAACCGGTGCGTCAGCGGGACTTTTTCCAATGGCTGGCAGAAGAGCTCGGCAAGCAGTTACCGCCTCACACACCCGATAATTTCGAGGAGGATCGCAAACGCGGTGTGACCAACAAGCGCGTGTCAAACCGGAAGTTGAAAATGGAGTTGGGCTATCAGTTCAAGTATCCCAATTTCCGAAAAGGTTACACCGCGGAAATCCTGCGGCTGGAACGCGAGGGCGAACGGCGTGCCACGCCGGACAAATTTTAGAGCCCTTTAATCAATCTCGCAGCCGTCCCGCATTGCGGGATCAGTTCGCGCCATAGTATTCGTTTATTCGATTTGCGCCGACTAACGTCGGCGGCTGCATATCTTTCGAAAAGCGCCTGGATTCAATCTTCCCCGTTCAGGTCAGACTTTCTGGATTGCTGCTTTGACCCGGTCCGGCGTCATCGGCAATTGACACAACCGGGCACCGGTCGCGTCGTGGATGGCGTTGGCCATGAGCGCGCCCATCAGCACGATGGCGGGTTCGCCGCCGCCCTGGGGAGGTTGGTCTCGTGCATCGAGAATCACGGTGTCCATTTTCGGCACCCAGGCATAACGAGGGATTTCGTAGGTGTCAAAGTTCGTGTCCAGGACTTTCCGGCCCTGAAAATGAATTTCTTCTGTCAACGCATAGCCCAGGCCCATGGTAATGCAACCTTCCATCTGGATTTTTGCCCCTTCGGGGTTGACGACCAGTCCCATGTCCTGGGCGCAAGCGACTCGTTTGACTTGTACCGCACCAGTCTTCGCATTCACCGCAACTTCCGCGATGGCGGCGACATAAGTCCCGGCGTCGATGCCGCAGGCAACACCATAACCGCGCTGGCTCGGGGCCTTCGCCGGCGTCCATCCGAAGGTTTCCGCGGCAGTTTTGAGAACCCGTATCATTTTTTCGTCGCTTAAATTGTTCAGTCGGAATGCCACCGGATCGATTCCCGCCGCGGCAGCCATCTGGTCAATCTGTGATTCCCGGGCGAAGGTGTTGGTGTTGTTACCGGGAGCGCGCCAGGCGCCGGTGCGAAAGGGATGCTCCGATCCCTGCCAGCCGCGGCCGTGTCCGGAGGTCCGATGATTCGGAACGGTATAAAACTGTTGTGAGCCACGGTCGCCGGCGTAATAAACGTTGTAATCCCAGAACGCCATCTTTCCGGACGCATCCACGCCGGAACTAATTTTGACAATGGCGGCCGGTTGGAAGGTATCGAAAAAGAATTCCTCATCGCGGCTCCACATTACCTGCACCGGTTTGCCCGTGATTTTCGCCAATTGCGCGGCTTCCACCGCCTGCTGGTTGTAGGTCTTGCCCCCGAACCCGCCGCCGACAAAGGGCGTGATCACCCGGACCTGTTCCGTCGGGAATCCAAGGGCCCGGGCAATTTCCTGCTGGGCGCCAAAAGGATTCTGCGTCGAAGCCCAAACTGTGGCCTTTCCGTCTTCGATCTGCACCAGCGCCGTATGGGTCTCCATCGGCGCGTGAGCGACGTAAGGGTCCAGATAGGTGGTTTCAATCGTTTTGACGGCGAGTTTCCGGCCGGCTTCCAGATCGCCGCCCGATGCCAGAACATTGGCCGAAGGCGCGACCCTCAGCAGATAATCAAAAATGGTTTTGTCATCCACCTTGGCTTCCGGCACATCGAATTCAGCCTTGATTTGCGCCAGGGCCGCTTCCGCCACGTCCGGAAATTCGTGGAGAACGGCGATCAGGTTGTCCTGCTGAACCACCTGCACGCCGGGGATTTTTTGGGCGGGCGTTGTGTCCACGTTTTTCAATGTCGCATTATGAGCGGGTGGTCGCAGGATCTTCGCGTAGAACATTCCCGGCAGGCGGATGTCGCCCGCGTAATGAGCGGCGCCCGTGACCTTGGCCCGGCCATCCCGATGCAGCTCGGGTTGGCCGATGACCGTAAATTGAGCAGGATCCTTGAGGGGCGGTTTGCCTTCGATGTGCCGTTCGATTTTTTTGCCCTTGGTCAACTCACCATAAGTCATCCGATGCTCCGGCTTTTCCTTGTCAAAGATGGCGCCGTCTTTCGCCACCAATTGTGCCGGTGGGATCTTGAGCGATTCCGCCGCCAGTTCCAGCAGCACCGCTTTGGCCTCTGCCGCCGCGGCCTGCAGCGCCGGTCCGAACATGCGCGTCGTCATCGAACCGAACGTTCCCATGTCCCAGGGACACAGGTCGGTGTCGCCCATGACGATGTCCACGGTGTCCAGTGGTGTGTCCAATTCCTCGGCCAGCATTTGCGGCAACGAGGTGATCGGTCCCTGGCCCATTTCGATTTTGCCGGTGTAACCCGTCACGCGGCCATCTTCGCCAATCCGCAGGAACGCGTTGAAATCGGAAGGCAATCCGCGGCCAAAACCCCGGAAGCGCCGCGTTTCCTGGGCTTGCGCCGCCAGAACCCCGCTCATCACCACGCAAACAATAATGCCTCCGCCCAAACGTTTGAGGAAATCCCGCCGGCTTTGGGGATAAAGGTCCGAGTAATCCTTGATGTCCTTGAAATTCAGCGCCAGATAATCATTCGTATTCATTGGGCCGGCCCTCCCCTCATTTCTGCGGCGGCGGATTGAATGGCGTCAACGATGCGGGTGTGCGCGCCGCACCGGCAGAAGTTGTTGTTCATGCCTTGCACGATTTGTTCCCGGGTCGGCTGCGGATTTTTGGTCAACAGACTGACGGCATTGAGGACCTGTCCCGGGATGCAGAACCCGCATTGCAGGGCGTCGTGCGCCATGAAGGCCTTCTGTACCGGATGCAATCGCCCGTCCTGTTCCAGACCTTCAATCGTTACGACGTCCTTGTCCTTGACCGAACTGACGGACATCAGACAGGAACGCCATGCCACGTTGTTCACCAGCACGGTGCAGCAACCACAATGTCCCTGCCCACAGCCATATTTGGGGCCGGTCAGACCCAGGTCGGTCCGCAGCACCCAGAGCAGCAGGCGGTTGCCGTCCACCTTGATGCGTGTGGGCTTGCCGTTGAGCTGGAAGGAAATAGTATCAGTCATGTCAACCTCCGGTTTGAGTACTTGTTGAAAGGATAAGCAGTCATTTTGCATCCATAACCCTGCCTTTCTATCTCATTGACCCGGACTGTCAAAGCAGAATTGCTGGCGATTGCCGGGCCGGGAAAATCGGCGAACGGTTGGTCGCCGGACCTTGCTTTTTATTGTCCCTGGTAGCACAAGGCAACGGGCGCCAATGTGCGACCGCTCCTCGGTTCCGTTTGGGGAGAGAAAACCGGATTCAGCCGATGGCGCCGGTTCGGGATGCCTGCGACTTATACCGCGCTGTCGCCACGTTCGCTGGTGCGGATGCGTCGGGCGTCGTCAACCGTGGATACGAATACCTTGCCGTCGCCGATTTTCCCGGTTTTGGCCGCGTTGAGGATGGCTTCGATGGCGGCTTCCACCTGGGTATCGGGCAGGACGGTTTCAATTTTGACTTTGGGCAGGAAATCCACGGTGTATTCACTTCCGCGATAGATTTCCGTATGGCCTTTTTGCCGGCCAAAACCCTTCACCTCGGTCACGGTCATTCCGTGGATGCCGATTTCATTGAGCGCTTCTTTGACTTCGTTCAGCTTGAACGGTTTGATAATCGCTTCGATTTTTTTCATAAATCATCTCTTTATTCGTTATAGGCGCGTTCGCCATGTTGGGAAAGATCCAGACCCAGGCTTTCATCCTCCTGATCCACGCGCAAACCAACGACTGCGTCCACCAGCTTCAGGATAATAAACGTGGCGCCGGCGGCGAGCGCCACCGTGGCCGCGACGCCAGCCAGTTGATTCCACATCTGGTGCATGCCGCCCGCCAGCGAAACCACCACG
>Ga0335078_10017149_pt1 | contig 10761 bp, 10 predicted proteins | sample Lox_Sample_32_FD_206711 | JGI IMG/M metagenome (GOLD analysis project Ga0335078, IMG submission 206711) | Soil microbial communities from Loxahatchee National Wildlife Refuge, Florida, United States - Lox_Sample_3.2 | ecosystem: Environmental > Terrestrial > Soil > Wetlands | place: USA... | reverse complement strand
CTCGGCGCCAGCGGCGGGGGGGGATCCCCCCGCGCCCCCCTGCCTCATTCGCCGGCTCGGGGAGGACACGCCTTCGGCGCGCCTCCCCTCGTCGGCGAACTGGACGCGGGCGGGATCAAGGATGCATGCTGCCCGTCATGACACCGAACACGCTGATCACCGTGGCCCCGACCGGGGCCGAGTCGGAGAAGGCCAAGGTCCCCGCGCTTCCGGTCACCCTGGATGAGCTGGTCACCACCGCGGTTGAGTGCCGCGCGGCCGGGGCCGCCGTGATCCACGTGCACATCCGGGACGGCCAGGCCCAGCCCACCCTCGATCTGGGCCGGCTCAAGGACACCGTGCGCGCGCTGCGGGACAGCACCGACCTGATCGTGCAGCTGTCCACCGGCGGCGCGGTCACCGACAGCTTCGCGGACCGGCTGGCGGTACTCGACGCCGAACCGGACGCCTGCTCGCTGACCTGCGGCACGGTCAACTTCGGCGACGAGGTGTTCGCTAACCCCTACCCGTTCATGCGCGAGCTGTACGCCCGCACCCAGGCGGCCGGGGTGGTCCCGGAGTTCGAGCTGTTCGACCTGGGACAGGTGGCGTCGCTGCAGCGGCTGCTCGATGAGCTGGGCCCGCCGCACGGCGGGCATGTGCACTGTGACCTGGTGATGGGCGTGCCGGGTGGGATGCCGGGCACGCTGGCCGCGCTGACCGCGGCGGTGGCCGCGCTGCCCGGCGGGGCCACCTGGTCCGCCACCGGGATCGGCCGGACCTCGCTACCGGTGCTGCTGGGCGCGCTGGCCGCGGGCGGCCACCTGCGGGTCGGCATGGAGGACACCACCTCGTTCGCCCGCGGCCGCCCGGTGACCGGCAACGCTGAGCTGGTCGAGCGGGCCGCGGCGGCGGCCGGGCTGGCCCAGCGGCCGCCGATGCCGCCCAGCGAGGCGCGCGCGTTCCTGGGGGTGAGCAGCCGTCACTGAGCGCAGCGCGCCGATCATGCTGGCCGAGGTGATCCGGTCCGGTTTCACCGAGTCGCGGCACCGCGGCTCGTTGCTCATCCTCGGCCCCGACGGCGGCCCGGTGCTGCGGGCCGGCCAGGTCAGCGGGCCGATCTTCCCGCGCTCGGTGAACAAGCCGATGCAGGCAGCCGCCATGCTGCGGGTCGGCCTGGACCTGGACGGCAAGCTGCTGGCACTGGCCGCGGCCAGCCACTCTGGCGAGGACTTCCACGTGGCCGGGGTGCGCGAGATCCTGGCCCAGGCTGGGCTGGCCGAGAGCGCGCTGGGCTGCCCGCCCGCCCTGCCCATGGACGAACAGGCCCAGCGCGAGGTGCTGCGGGGCGGGGATGGCCCGGACCGGGTGCACATGAACTGTTCAGGGAAGCACGCTGCCATGCTGGCCTGCTGCGTATCGGCGGGCTGGCCGACCGGCAGCTACCTCGATCCGGCCCATCCGCTGCAGGCCGCGATCCGCGCCGCGCTGGAGGAACTGGCCGGCGAGCACATCGAGCACGCTGGCGTGGACGGCTGCGGTGCCCCGCTGTTCGCGCTGTCCCTGACCGGCCTGGCCCGGGCGCTGCGCGTGCTGGTCACCGCGCCGGCCGGCACCCCGGAACGCCGGGTGGCCGACGCGATGCGCGCCTACCCGGACTGGACCTCGGGCAGCCACCGTCCGGAGCGGGCCCTGATGGCCGCCGTCCCTGGCCTGCTGGTCAAGTCCGGGGCCGAGGGCGTGCAGGGGCTCGCGCTGGCCGATGGCCGGGCCGCCACCTACAAGATCGAGGACGGTGCGTCGCGGCCGCTGCGCGCGGTGGCCGTGGCCGTGCTCCGCCGCCTCGGCGTGACCAGCGATCCCGCGGCGCTGGACCGGATCGCGCATGTTCCGGTCATTGGCGGGGAGCGGGAGGTCGGCGTGGTGCGCGCCACGCTCCCGGCCTGACGGCCGGGCCACCCGGGCGACGGCAGCCGTGGTGCTGGCCGTTAGGCATGCTAGGGGGTGCTTGCTGGGCGTTTGCAATTGCAAGCACTATTTGATTCACTGGGTATGTGAGTCCTATGCGTCGAGTCAGCTCCATCGGTGAGTACATCAAGGAGCAGCGGGAGCAGGCGAAGATCTCGCTGCGGCAGCTAGCCGCGGCGGCCGGCGTCTCCAACCCGTACCTGAGCCAGGTCGAGCGAGGCCTGCGCCGGCCGAGCGCCGAGATACTCCAGCAGATCGCCAAGGGCCTGCGGATCTCCGCGGAAGCGCTGTACGTGCAGGCCGGGATCCTGGAGGACCGGGAGCCGGATACCGGCGTGCGCGCGGCCGTGCTGGCCGAGCCGGTGCTGACCGAGCGGCAGAAGCAGGTGCTGCTGGAGATCTACGACTCGTTCCGCAAGGAGGCCGCCGTGCAGGCGGCCGAGGCGGAGACCGGGTCGGCCGGTGCGGCGCCGGCCGTCACCACGGGGCTCACGGCAGAACAGGACGACGACCCGCTTGCGGCACCGGAGCCGCCGCGCACCAACGCGGCGGGCCAGGACAGGGTGTCCGCGTCCGGGTCAACAGGGCCTGCCGCCACCGGCGGGCCAGGAGAGGTAGAAAAGTGATGAATCGTACTGATGCGGTGAAGACGGAAGTGCGCAAGCTGGCCACCAGCAAGCCGGTGCACGCCGCGGCGGGCGCGGGCGCGCTGGCCACGGCGGCCCTGCGGGAGCTGCCCACGCGGATTTCCCGCTGGAGCAGCGAGATGCCCGGGTACGTGACCACGGCCCGGACCATGGCGGTCAAGGAGTACGACAAGCTGGCCGTGCACGGCGAGCGGGTGCTCAAGCACCGGCCCGCGCTGAACGGCAAGAAGGGCTCCGGCGCGGCCAGCTGACGCCGGGGCAACTGATCACTGATCCGGGCGGGTTCCGGCTTTGGTTCCGGTTCCCGCCCGGACCGGATAACCTGGCAACGTGTTGCTGAACATGTCAGCGATGAGCCCGCTCTACTGGTTCCTCGAAATACTCGCGATCGCCGCACTGGTCACCGAGGTGTGGGCGCTCGTAGATGCGCTGCGCCGCCCGAAGGGTGCGTTCACCGCCGCGGGCAAGCAGACCAAGCCGCTGTGGCTGATCATCCTCGGGGTCGCCGTGGTGGTCGGGCTGTACATGGGCGTGCTGGCCGGTGGGTTCGGGGCCGTGGGCATCCTGCCCATCGCGGCCTTCGTGGCCGCGGCCATCTACCTGACCGACGTCCGGCCCAAGGTCCGCGAGTTCCGCGGTAACAGCAGCAGCTCCGGTCCGTACGGCCCCTGGTAGGCCGCTCAGCTTCCGGCCGCTGCCCTGGGCAGCGAGCCACTTGCTGAACGACTATGCCCGCGACTGTCAGTCCGCGATGCGGATCCGCAGGCGGCGAAACCCTTTCCCCTTGCTCTCGATCTTGACGACCTCGATCCGGCCCACCTGGCGGGTCGAGGCGACGTGCGTCCCGCCGTCGGCCTGCTGGTCCAGGCCGACGATGTCGATGATCCGCACGTCCTTGACCTCGGGCGGGACCAGGTTGGTCGCGGTCCGGATGATGTCGGGCAGCGCGAACGCCTCGTCCCGGGGCAGCACCCGGACGTCGATGCGCCGGTCGGCCTGCACCTCGGCGTTAATCGCGGTCTCGACGGCGTCGCGGAAGCCGGGCGGCACGTCGGGCAGGTTGAAATCCATCCTCGCGCTTAGCGGCTCCATGTTGCCGCCGGTCACCAGCGCGCCGAAGTCGCGGAACACCACGCCGCACAGCACGTGCAGGCCGGAGTGGGTGCGCATCAGCGCGGTCCGGCGGTCATCCTCGATCGCGCCGCGCACCGGGGTGCCGGGCACGGGCAGCGGGTCACCCTCGGCCGGGATCAGGTACAGGTCATCGCCGCGGCGGGCATCCACGATCCGGGTCTGCACCCCGCCCCAGAGCAGCACGCCATGGTCCGGTGGCTGGCCGCCGCCGCCCGGGTAGAAGGCCGACCGGTCCAGCACGATCCCCTCGGGGCTGGCCGCCAGCACGTGCGCGTCCCACTCGCGCAGCGTCTGGTCGTCCAGTTCGAGCCGGTGCGTGCGCCATTGCGTGTCGTCCATGCGGGCAGCCTAGCCAGCGGAAGCGGTCAGCGGACGCCGGGGGTGAGCACGGCGCCGGCCGCTTCGACCAGCATGGTCATCTCGTAGGCGATCAGGTCCAGATCGGCTTCCGCGGTGGCCAGCGTGGCCAGGCTCGACCCGTCGCTGATCGACATGATCACCAGCGTGCCCTGGCCCATGGCCACCAGGGTCTGCGTGACGTTGCCGCACTGGACCACCTTGGCGACCGCGGTGCCCAGGCTGACCAGGCCCGAGGTGATCGCGGAGAGTTGCTGAGCCTGGGCCGGGCCGATCCCCTCGGACACCGCCACCGGCACGCCGTCGGAGGACACCACGAGAGCGTGGGCCACGTCGGTGACGCGCTCGGTGAAGTCGGTGACAAGCCAGCTCAGATCCTGTTTCTGGCCATCTGCGACAGACAACCCGCCCACTCTCCATCCATGCCCGGCCAAAGCTGCCCCCCCGCGCGGTCTATCCTGCCCCGAACCGGCTCAGCTTGCACCCCGCTCAGTCACCGGGCGTGAGCTGCCGAGGCCTGGCCCGGGCCCGGCGCGAACCGCGCTGGAAGTTGGCCAGCCGGTTGAGCGCGATCTCGGCCGCCTCGGACATGCTCGCGGTCCGGGTCTGCTGGTCACTGGCCGAGCCCGGCACCAGGTTGGCCTGGGGCACCCGTTTCGGCAGGCCCGCGTGGGTGGTGCCGCCCACCCTGGGGGTGACCGTGGCCGCCGCGGCCCGCCAGCCGTCATCGCCCGGAGAGGTCCAGGCCGGTGGCTCGGTGGCCGCCACGCCCCGGGACTCGGCCGGCTGCAGCACGCCGCGGCCACGGGACCGGAACCAGTCGGACTCGAGCGACTCGTAGATGGGCAGGCCGCTGCCCGGCGGCGGGCTGTCCGCTGGTGGGATGATCACGTTGGGCCCGGTCTGGGCGGCCATCGGCCCGGTGCCCGCCGTGGCGGTGGTCAGCGTGGCCTGATCCAGGGCCGCGGTGAGCAGCGGGGGATCCGGCACCGGGCCGGATGCGAACCGGCTCGGCACATACTGTGGTCCGCGCGGTCCGGCGGCCAGCCGCAGGCCCGCGCCGGCCCGCTGCCGCCCGCCGTTGGCGGCTGGGCCCCGCGAGATCAGCGACGCCGGGATGTGCACCCGCGCGGCCGTGCCGCCGGTGGCCGACGACTGCAATCGCACCGCGATGCCGTGCCGTGCGGCCAGGTGGGCCACGGCGAACAGGCCCATGTGCCGGGATACCGCCACGTCCGCGACCGGCGGGTTGGCCAGCCGCTCGTTGAGCTCGGCCAGCACCTGATCCGGGATGCCCATGCCACGGTCGGTGATCTCGATGACCGCGCCGCCGCCGGTCAGCACCCACCCGGACGCGGTGACCTTGGTGGTTTTGGCCGAGAACGTGGTCGCGTTCTCCAGCAGCTCAGCCAGCAGGTGCACGGTGTCGGCCACCCCAGCGCCGACGATCGCCACGTCGGGCTGGATGTTCAGCACCACCCGCTCGTACTGCTCGATCTCGGACGACGCCGCGCGCAGCACGTCCACCAGCGGCACCGGGTCGGCCCACCGCCGCGGCGCCTCGTGGCCGGCCAGCATGAGCAGGTTCTCCGAGTTGCGCCGCATCCGGGTGGCCAGGTGGTCCATCCGGAACAAGTTGGACAGCCGTTCCGGGTCCTCCTCACCCAGCTCCAGGCTGTCGATCAGTCGCAGCAGCCGCTCCAGCAGCGACTGGCTGCGCCGGGACAGGCTGACGAACATGGCGCTGACGCTGCTGCGCAGCCGGGCTTCCTCGCCGGCCAGCCGGACCGCTTCCCGGTGCACCTGGTCGAACGCCCTGGCCACCTGGCCGATCTCGTCGTCGGACAGCACGTTGATTGGGCGGACGTGCACCGGGCGCCCGGTGTCCAGCGCGTCGGTCAGCTCACGGACCTCAGCGGGCAGCCCGGTCTCGGCGATGTCGAGCGCGCCCTCCTTGAGCCGGCGCAGCGGGCTGAGCATGGACCGGGCGATGAGCACGGTGATCAGCAGCACCAGGAGCAGCGCGAGCAGCGCCACGCCGCTGGTCTCCAGCACGGTGCGCTCCGCGCTGCTGTGCAGCGCCCGGGCGCTGCCCACGACCTGGCCAGCCAGGTCCCGCTCCACCAGGCGCATCCGGCCGATCGTGTACGACATGTCGGCGTACCACGAATGGCTCGTGCCCGGGAACAGGGTGACCGTGGCCCGGTTGCTGGCCTCCGCCACCGTGCTCTGCTCGAGCTCATCGGCGTCGGCCATCATCGGCCCGGTCACCACCCGGCTGAGCAGCTCGCCCTGCAGAGCGGTGGCCGAGGCGTCGAACGCCTGGAGCTGGGTCGCCTGCTGGGCCTGCGCCGCGACCAGTTCGGTCTGGTCGGCCGACGTGTACTGGCCGGCCACGAACGCGGTATACAGGATGGCCCGCTGCTGGGATGCCTGGTCCTTGAGCTGGGACAGTGCGCTCAGCGTGCGCACGTCGTCCGCGAACGCGGCGTTCCCGGTCTGCTGGGCGATGCCGTCGTTGAACGAGAACAAGTTGGCCAGCGCCGCGGTGTAGGCATCGATCGTGGTCAGCCCGGGGCTGATGCCCTGCACCGCGTCCTGGCGGAGCGCGGGCAGCTCGTTGATGCTGGTCAGAACGGCACGGGCGTCGGCTAACGTCTGCGGCAGGAAGCCCGCGCCGAGCTGGTGGACGAGCGGCCGCACCCGGGCGACCCAGCGGTTGGTGATCGCGTACTGCCGGGTCAGCATGGGTTTGCTCGCGGCCGGCCGATTGTGCGCGATGAATCCGGCCGTCTCGTCCCGCTCGTCCTCCATGGCCTGCCCCAGGCCGGTGATCTGCTGGCCCAGCACGGCCAGCCGCTCCACCCGGCCCATGGTCTGCGCGTTCCGCTCCGCCATGCTGACCTGAATGCTGGCGAAGGTCAGCCCCATCGCGGTCGGGACGGCGATCAGCGCGATCAGCCGCCAGGACACCCGCCAGTTCTCCAGCACCTGTCTCGGCCGGGCCAGCAGCCCGGGCCGGGCCCGGCGGCCTGGCCGGGGGGCCGGCAGGTCAGGCACGTAATCGACGGTGTGCGGGGTGGCACGCGGGTGGGCGTGGGCGGGGCTGGACTGGCTCATGGCTCGTCCTTGCTAGCGGGCAGGGCACGGCACAGGATGATCAAGGAAACCGGGATGCAGGCCCGGCGGCCATTCTCACCCCTTTTCGCCTGGGAGACCAGGGCTGCCGTAATCAGCCTAGTAGGAGAGGTGCCGGCAGTTGTGGGAACCATTCGGACCGGAACGGCCGGTGCGGAAGTTTCCTGGGTGAATTGTGCCCGTGCGTGCAGGAACGGGCGGTTACACCGGGAACAGCAGCAGAGCCACCGGAACCACGACCAGAGCCGCGGCGGCCCCACTGACCAGAGCCAGGGCGGGCAGTGAGAGTCCCGGCGCCGGAGCCAGCAGGCGCTCCACCCGGGCGCACACCCCACTGTCGCCAGTCCGGCCGCCGGCCATGGCCAGCGCGCCCGCCGGAGCGCCGGCCGGGCTGGCCGCACCGACCCGGATCAGCGCGGTGACCAACTCGCGGGCCGGGCGGTGCCGGAGGGCGTGGTCGTCGGCCAGCATTTCGATGAGCAGCGCGACCGCGGCGTGCGCCCGCTGGGCCGACCCGGACCACGGGAAGGCCCGGCACAGCGCGGTGAACGGGAGCAGGACCAGGTCGTGCCGCTCCCGGGCGTGCGCCCGCTCATGGGCCAGCACCGCGGCCAGTTCCGCCTGGTCGAGCAGGTTGAGCGCGCCCGCGCTGATGACGATGCGGGAGCGCAGCCCGGGCACGCAGTAGGCCGCCGCGGCCGGGTGGTCCACCACCAGCGCACCCGGCACCTTGGGGTCGCCGTGCGCCAGCAGGCTGAGCAGCGCCCGGTGCCGCCGCCGGTCCCGCAGCACCGCGGTAGACGCCGCCATCAGCACCCAGCAGAGCAGCGCCAGCAGCGCGGCCGACGCGGCCAGGCAGAGCAGCCGCAGCGCGGCTAGCAGGCCCGGCGGGGCCGCCTCACCGATGAGATCGTGAACCGCCCGGGCCAGCACCGTCAGCGCGTCCCCGGCCACGCCCCACCCGGACCCGACCCGGTCGGTACCGAGCGCGGCCAGCGTGCCGATCGCGGCCAGCCCCCAGCCCAGGCCCATCGCCTGCCACAGCACGATCGCCGCGGCGGGCGACCGCCGCGGCCAGCGGGCCGCGGCCAGGCTGGTGGCGGCCGGTACCAGTCCGATGGCGACGGACGCCAGGACCAGGACAGGGGGCAGCACGGACGTTCAACTCCTGGCGGGATCCCCGCCTGTCTCCAGGGCTCGCCGCAGCACCAGCGCTTCGGTGTCCGTTACACGGCGCGCGAAGCTGGCGAGCGCGGCCGACCGGTCGCCGGTCTGGTCGAGCGCGTGAAGCATCAGCTCGGTGACGTACGCTTCTCTGCTCGCGGCGGCACGGTACAGCCAGGCACGGCCATCTCTCTCGCGCCGGGCGAAACCCTTCTTGGCCAATCGGTCAAGGACGGTCATCACAGTGGTGTGAGCCAGGTCCCGGTCGGTAAGCCTACTGCCTACCTGGCGCACGGTGAGCTGAGTCTCGCTTTCCCACAGAACGTCCATGATGGCTCGTTCGAGTTCGCCCAGTCGGTTCACGGCGTCACTCTACCTACCGGTCTGGCGGCGGGACAGACCCAGCCCACCCGACCCAGCTCAGCCGCTAGGTGATCCAGTACGTGTTGTAGCGCTCGTGCTGCATCCGGGCGATCGGGATGAGCTCGACCGCGCGCCCGCCCGCCCGCGCCTGGAACGTCAGCGGCCGCTGGGAGGTCATGGTCAGCGACCCGATATCCAGCCGGGGCATGGGCATGGCGTCCTGGCTGCCGTAGCCGCCGCTGAGCACCACCGGCCCGTAGCTCACCGCCTGGACGGCCGGCTGGTCCGGGGTGGGGCTGCCGGCCAGTTCCATAGGCAGGCTGACCCGCAGCGTGTCACCGGCCGACCAGGCGCGGTCCAGCACCAGCCAGCTGCCCGGCGCGCCCCGCCCGGCCAGCTCCCGGCCGGCCAGCTCCCGGCCAGCCAGCTCGCGGCCGTTCAGCCAGGCGCGCGCCGGGGCGGCCGCCCAGCCCGGTACGCGCACCCGGATGGCGATCTGGGCCCGGCCGGCCAGCACGGTCAGCCGGGTGCCCGGCTCGTCCGGGAACCCGGTCTCCTGCCGGATCCGCATCCCGTTGTCGCCCCAGGTCACGTCGGACGGGATGAACAGGTTGACGAACAGCCCGTGCCGGTCCCGGGAGTAGATGGTGTCGGCGAATTTGACCTGCGTCTCCATGCCGGTGCCGTCGTCGCAGGAGAAGTTATGGTAATCGGTCGAGTAAACGTCCGGGTCGCGGCCCATGAATGGTGGCTGCCGCTTGAACGCGGCCGGTGACAGCCCGGTGTAGTAGATGTTGAAGCCGTGCGCCGAGCGCGGGTCCTGCTCGCCGAGCATCTGGTTGAACAGCGTGCGCTCGTAGTAGTCGAGCAGGTCGATCCGGTGCGGCTGGTGGAAGTGCAGCAGCCTGGTCAGCTTGAGCATGTTGTAGCTGCAGCAGTTCTCGCAGGTGCGGTTGCTCAGCTGACCCGCGATCACGTCGGGCGCATGCCAGTGCTCCCAGTTGCTGGTGCCGCCGATCGCGTAGCTGTGATGCTCGGTGACGATCCGCCAGAAGTTGCGGGCGATGTCGTGATAGCGGGGATCGCCGGTCTCCTCCCATACCCGGACGCACGCGATGATCTTGGGGATGTTGGTGTTCGCGTGCCGGCCGGGCAGGTCGTCCTGACCCCGGGCCAGCGGGTCGAAGACGGCCGCGTGGTAGAACCGCTCGGCCGTGCGCAGGTAGGACTCATCCCAGGTCAGCCGGTACAGGTTGGTTAATGACTCGGCGATTCCGCCGTGCTCGATGTTGAGGATGCGCTGCATGTGCGGGTAGGACAGCCGCCCGGTCCGCCAGCTCACCCAGTCGCCCAGCCGGGCCGCGGTTTCCAGGGCCTGGGCGCTGCCAGCCAGCTCGTGCTGGTCGATCAGCCCGGCCATGATCTTGTGGATCATGTAGTACGGCGACCACACCGGCCGGCCCGCCTCCAGCCGGTCGAAGAAGCTCTCCGGGAAGGCCGACAGGTACCCGTCGTGGAAGCCGGCCCGCCGCGCCCGGGCCTGGCACCGGGTGAGCTGGTCGACCAGGTAATGGCCCTTGTCCGCGGCGGCCTGCCGGCCGGTGTTGGCGTAGGTGAGGGCCAGCCCGGACATCAGGTGCCCGGTGCAGTGGCCGCGCACCTCGGAGCCGGGACGCTCCCAGCCGCCGACCGGCCTGGCCCGCGACGGCAGGCCGAAGTTGCGCCGGAACGTGTGCAGCATCCGGTCCGGGTCCAGGAACATCAGGTAGCTGATCTCGCGCGCCTGGTTGGCGCGGAACGGGCTGGGATGCAGCCGCACCGCCGTGAGCGGGAACGCCCGGGCCAGCCCGGCCGTGCCGTCCGGGACGTACCCGCTCGTCCAGCCACCCGATGCGGCGTGCAGCCGGTCCGGGATGGCGCTGGCCAGGGCCACCCCGGCCGCCGCGCCGCCGAGGGCGGTCAGCACCGCCCGCCTGCTGATGAGTTCTGCCCGCCTGCCCGCCACGGCTGC
>Ga0335078_10017147_pt1 | contig 10761 bp, 8 predicted proteins | sample Lox_Sample_32_FD_206711 | JGI IMG/M metagenome (GOLD analysis project Ga0335078, IMG submission 206711) | Soil microbial communities from Loxahatchee National Wildlife Refuge, Florida, United States - Lox_Sample_3.2 | ecosystem: Environmental > Terrestrial > Soil > Wetlands | place: USA: Florida... | reverse complement strand
GACGTTGTGCGCCTGCGAGCCGGTGAAGTACTGCAGCGCCGCGCCCCAGCAGTCGGCCGGGATCACCCGCAGGTCGACCTGGATGCTGCCGCCCTGCGCCGGGTGCCCGGTGCTGATCCGCACCGACGTCTTGGTGTCTCCGTGCGCGATGACCTCCGTCACCCCGGCAAGCTCGGTCAGCGCCCGCATCAGCGGCCCCGAGTCGTCCGCCGCGGCGAGGATGTCGATGTCGCCCACGGTCTCGGCGAAGCGCCGCAGCGAGCCCGCGTGCTCGCACCGCTGGCAGCCCGGTACCGCGCCGATCGCGGCGACGATCCGCTCGGCGACCTCGGCGGCGACGTTCAGGGGCACTCGCTGGCCGAGGCTGCGGGCGAGTTCGATGCCGTGCCGCAGCTTCTCCTCGCTCTTCGGGCCGAACCCCCGCAGGTTCCTCAGCCTGCCCTCGTCGATCGCCGCCGACAGCTCGGGTACGGAGCTGATGCCCAGCTCCTTGTACAGGGTGAAGGCCCGCTTCGGTCCCAGCGCTGGGATCTTCGTCATCTCCCTGACCCCGTCGGGGATCGTCGCGCGCAGGTCCTCAAGCTGGGCGATGGTGCCGGTTTGCTGATACTGGACGATCTTGGCCGCGATTGATGCGCCGACGCCGGGGATTGCCCGCAGGCCCGCTTCGTTGAGCTCGCCGACATCACCGCTGAAGCCGCCGACCGACTTGGCCGCCTTCTCGTAGTTCCTGGCCCGGAACGCGTCCCCGCCCGAGATCTGGAGCAGGTCGGCATACTCCTGGAGCAGGCCGGCGACTATCTCGTTCGTCTGTGGCATGAGCTCATCCTGCCGCGGCGCGGCGCGGGGAGGCGAGCGGGAGATACTGCGAGCGAGCCGGTCGGTGCCCGACGCGAGCGGGAGAAGGTGCATGAGCGAGGAGCCGCTGGAGTGCTACCAGGACGAGATCTACCGCGCGGGCCTTCGCGGGGAGAGGCCCCTGCTGCCCGCCGGCCTTGCCGCCCTTGAGGACCTCGCGCGCGAGCGGATGGCGCCTGAGGCGTTCGGCTACGTGCGCGGCGGCGCGGGCACCGAGGACACGATGCGCGAGAACGCGGCGGCGCTGCGCCGGTGGCGCATCGTGCCGCGGATGCTGACCGACGTCAGCGCGCCGTCGTTCGCCAGCACGGTGCTCGGCACCGACCTGGCCGTTCCTGTGCTGCTCGCCCCGGTTGGCATGCTTGGCGCGGTGCACCCGGACGGCGACCTCGCGGTCGCCAGGGCCGCGGCGAGCACAGGAGTGCCGATGATCTCATCGACCGCCGCCTCGTTCGCGATGGAGGACATCGCGGCGGCCAACGCGGACGGGCAGCGCTGGTTCCAGTTCTACTGGCCCAAGCACCGGGAGGTCGCGGCGAGCCTGCTGCGCCGGGCCGAGGCGGCAGGCTTCCGCGTGCTGGTGCTGACCGTGGACACCAGGCTGCGCGGCTGGCGGCCCCGCGACCTGGACAATGCGTTCCTGCCGTTCCTGCGCGGTATCGGGGTTCAGAATTACTTCAGCGACCCGGCGTTCTGCGCGCTGCTGCCCGGCCCGCCGGCCGAACACCCGCAGGCGGCCATGGACCTGTGGTCAGCGATGTTCAACGACCCCTCACAGACCTGGGACGACCTGCCGTTCCTGCGGGAGCACTGGGACGGCCCCATCGTGATCAAGGGGATCCTGTCGGCTGACGACGCGCGCCGGGCGAGTGACGCGGGGATGGACGGGATCGTGGTCTCGAATCATGGCGGCCGCCAGGTCGACGGCGCGCGGGGCGCGCTCGACGCACTGCCGGAGATCGTGGCGGCTGTAGGGTACCGGCGGACGGTGCTGTTCGACAGCGGCGTCAGGGGCGGCGCCGACGTGATCAAGGCGCTGGCGCTCGGGGCGAAGGCCGTGCTGATCGGCCGGCCCTACGTGTACGGGCTCGGCCTGGCCGGGGAGGAAGGCGTTCGGCATGTGCTGCGGGCGCTGCGCAACGATGTCGAGGTGACCATGCGGCTCGTCGGCCTGGCCAGCCTGGCCGACCTCGGCCCTGACCTGCTGGTCCGGGCCCGCTAGCGCCTGTCCCGTAGATCTCCGCTGGCACCGACGGCTCTACCGCGCGGCATCACCGGCCTGGGCAACCCGGAGCACAACGCGGCTGGTCTTTTCGCGCCGCGCGGCCCGCGGCCGCCTGGGCGAGCACGCCCGCCCGGATCGGGGCATACCAGCCGAAACCGCACATGATCATCTGGCTGTCCGTGGAATGGATGCCACATCCACTGCGTATTCTGGGACATCCGCCACATCCATCAAGATCATCTCCGGGACGGCCCGCGCCGGACCGCAAGGCGAGCCGTCAGGACCTGGCTCCGCGACCCAATCCAGCCCGCTCCGCGGGCCGGCCCGGGCGAGGCACCGCCTGGCTAGGAAGCCTCCGATGGATCCAGGGTCAGCGAGACCGAGTTGATGCACCACCGCTGGTCGGTGGGCACGTCGTAGCCCTCGCCCTCGAACACGTGGCCGAGGTGCGAGTCGCAGTTGGCGCAGCGGACCTCGACCCGGGGCCGGCCGGGCAGCGAGCGGTCCTCGAGCAGCACCACGGCGTCACCGTCGGACGGCTGGTAGAAGCTCGGCCAGCCGCAATGCGACTCGAACTTGGCGTTCGAACGGAACAGCTCTGCGCCGCAGGCGCGGCACCGGTAGACGCCGCGCGTCTTGGTATCGGTGTACTCGCCAGTGAACGGGGCCTCGGTGCCCGCCTGGCGTAGCACCCGGTACTCCTTCGGGGTCAGCCGCTTGCGCCACTCGTCCTCAGAAAGCTGAACCTTCGCCATACGGCGAGATTAACTCAGAAGCTGACCGAGTACTCCACCGCCGCCCCCTCGTCGGCGGCGACTAGCTCCACCTCCCGCACGTGCCCCGCGGCGGCCACATCCGACAGAACTGCACCGAGCGCGTCCAGCTCTCGCCTGGGCGCGCTGACAGTCAGCCGGCTCACGTCGGCCTTCTGCGGCAGCCTCGCCTCGGACTTGGCCTTCCGGATCGCCCCGATGGCCGCTGCGGCAGCGTCCAGTCCAGTGCCATCGCCCCACGCAGCCCCCTCGAGGGTTGCGGTCGGCCAGCTGGCCAGATGGATCGACCCCTCGTTCCACCACGACCAGGCCTCCTCGGTCACGAACGGCAGCATCGGTGCGAGCAGCCGCAGCAGCGCCGACAGGGCGGTGCGCAGCGCGGTCACCGCTGACCCGGCCGCTGCGGCGTCGGTGCCGTAGGCCCGTGGCTTGACCAGCTCCAGGTAGTCGTCGCAGAACTGCCAGAAGAACTGCTCGGTGAGCTCCAGCGACGCGGCATGGTCGTAGCCGTCGAGCGCGGCCGTACACCTGGCGATCAGGTCGCCGAGCCTGGCGAGCATGGCCAGGTCGAGCGCATCGGTGACCGGCGCCCCGCCGTCGGCGGGCTCGCCGAAGCCCAGCACGAACCTGGTCGCGTTGAGTATCTTGATCGCCAGCCGCCGCCCGATCTTGAGCTGCGCCAGGTCGAAGGCGGTGTCCACACCGAGCCTGGCGCTGGCCGCCCAGTACCTGACCGCGTCGGTGCCGTACTCGCTGAGCATGTCCGCCGGCGTGACCACGTTGCCCGCCGACTTGGACATCTTCTTGCGATCCGGATCGAGGATCCAGCCGGAGATGGCGGCGTGCCGCCAGGGCAGCTCGCCGGCCAGCAGCTGGGACCTGAGCACGGTGTAGAAGAGCCAGGTCCTGATGATCTCGTGGGCCTGCGGGCGCAGGTCCATCGGGTACACCCGGGCGAGCAGGTCCTGGTCGGCGGGCCACCCGCCGGCGATCTGCGGTGTCAGCGACGATGTCGCCCAGGTGTCCATCACGTCGCGGTCGGCGGTGAACCCGCCGGGCACGTCACGCTGGCCCAGCGAGTAGCCGGGCGGGGTGTCGGCGGCCGGGTCGACGGGCAGCGCGCCGTCGTCCGGCAGCAGCGGCGAGCCGAGGTCGGGCGCGCCGTCATCGCCGAGCGGATACCAGACCGGGATCGGCACGCCGAAGTACCGCTGGCGGCTCACCAGCCAGTCGCCGGTCAGGCCGTTCACCCAGTTCTCGTACCGCACCCGCATGTGCGGCGGGTGCCAGGCAATCTCGCGGCCGCGGTCGAGCAGCGTCTGGCGCAGCGCGGGGTCGGCGCTGCCGTTGGTGAGGTACCACTGGCGGGCGCTGATGATCTCCAGCGGCAGGTCGCCCTTCTCGTAGAACTTCACCGGGTGGGTGACCGGCTCGGGCTCTCCGCGCAGCGCACCGGCCTCGCCGAGCAGCGCGGCGATCTGCTTGCGCGCGGCCCTCGTCTGCAGCCCGCCGATCTGCTGGTAGGCGGCCAGCCCGGCCGGGCCGGTGATTCCCTCGGGCGGATCGGCAAGCAGCCGGCCGTCAGGGCCGAGCACCGGGCGGGTAGGCAGCCCGAGGTCGCGCCACCAGGTCACGTCCGTAATGTCGCCGAACGTGCAGATCATCGCGATGCCGCTGCCCTTGGCCGGGTCGGCCAGGCGGTGCGCGAGGATCGGCACGGCCACCCCGAACAGAGGGGTGATCGCTGCCCGGCCGAACAGGTCGCGGTACCGCTCGTCCTGCGGATGCGCCACGAGCGCCACGCACGCAGGCAACAGCTCCGGCCTGGTCGTCGCGACGATGACCTCGCCGCCGGGCTGGCCCCCGCCGGGCTGGCCCCCGGGGGGCTGGCCGTCGCCAGCCAGGGCGAACGCCAGCCGGTGGTAACTGCCGGTGACGTCGCGGTCCTCGATCTCGGCCTGGGCGACGGCGGTGCCGAAGGTCACGTCCCACAGCACCGGGCCCTGGGCCAGGTAGGCCTGCCCGTCGGCCAGCGCGCGCAGGAACGCCCGCTGCGAGACCGCCGCAGGCGCGTCATCGATCGTGCGGTAGCTGGTCGTCCAGTCCACGGAGAGCCCGAGCCGGCGCCAGGTCTGCTCGTAGGCGCGCTCGTCCACCTCGGTGAGCTCGCGGCACAGTTCGACGAAGTTCCGCCGGGAGACCGGGAGCCTCGCGGCGGTGCCTGCGCCGTTCGCGCGATCCGGGCCAGGGGGCACCAGCCCAGGCTGGTAGGGCAGGGACGGGTCGCACGTGATGCCGTAGTAGTTCTGCACCCGGCGCTCGGTCGCCAGGCCGTTGTCGTCCCAGCCGATCGGGTAGAAGACTTCCTTGCCGCGCATGCGCTGGTAGCGCGCCACCACGTCGGTATGGGTGTACGAGAAGACGTGGCCGATATGCAGTGACCCGCTCGCCGTCAGCGGCGGGGTGTCGATCGAGTAGACCTCGTCGCGGCTCTTGCTACGGTCAAACTTGTACTACCCGCCCCATTTCCCACGCACGCAACCAGGTGTCCTCGATGCCGTCAAGCGTCGGCTTGTCCGGCACGAGTCGGGCGGGAATGGAGTGGGTGCTCATGGCGCCGATGATAGCGCGCGGGTCGGCCGGGATGCATCTGACTAACTCCCGGCGTAACGGCAGGGGCCCTGCCGCCAAGGCGGCAGGGCCCCTGCCCAGTGTGCCGATCGGTCAGGCGGGCATGTGCAGAGCGGTGCAGCCCTGCGCGGTGTCGACCTCCGGGTTAGCCATGATCCTTGAGATCGTGGTGCCGCCGTAGACCTTCACGGCGGGAGCACCGTACTGCGCGTCCTTGCCGAAGTTGCGGGTCGTCACGCCCTTGATCACGTTGCCGAAGTTCCAGACGCAGGCACCGGCTGGGAACAGCCCGTGCCCGACGTTCTGGCCCTTCTTGTTGGTCAGCGTCCAGAACGGGTAGAACTTCGCCGACAGCGGCGGTGCCGTGCAGTTCAGCCCGGTGAACGTGTTGCACAGGAACTCTGACCCAGGTATGTCGGTCTCGAACTGGATCTGCGGATACGTCTGGCCGGCCTGGTCGAACGGCCCGATATATCGGATCGACGTCGGCACGTTGGGCGATCCGTTCGGCCACGAGGTCCTCTGGTAGGGCACGCCGTCGAAGTCCAGGTCACCGTTCTGGAACCGGTTGGCCTGGCACCAGTTGATCGGCGAGGTCTCCGTCACCTTGTGGTGCAGCAGCGTGACCGTCCTCGTGCCCTGAGGCAGGCAGAACCCGTCGGCGAACTCGCAGAGCTGGCCGCTATTGGAATTGCCGGTCGGGCAGGAAATCGGCCCGGTCGTTCCCTGGGTCGTCGCGTTCTTGCAGATGCCGGTCTTCTTGTTGCACGGGCCCTCGCCGAGGTCCTTCCTGCCGCCCTCGCTGTTGCCGACGCAGGTGTCAGCGATGCGCCGGTCGGCGAATCCCGGGATGGTGTACGGGTCGGTGTTGGCCAGGGAGGCGCATACCTCGGAGTGGCCTGTCTCCTGCTCCATCAGGACGCCGCCCTGGAGCGCGGCCCACGGCACCTGGTTCTGCGGCGCGGCGGTGTTGTACTCGGCGTGGAAGGTGAACGGCTTGCCCGCGCAGGTCAGGTAGTTCGTGGTCATGAACCCGTTGGCGGCGCTCGCGGTCATCCATCCGGTCTTGCCGGTGGTCACGTCGGTGACTGTCGTGGTGAAGCCGGAGGCCGGGTCGGTGATCGAGATCTTGAGCACGTCACCGGGGTTGATCAGGAGCGTGTGCTTGTTCGGCGTGAAGCTGTGGATGTTCGACTTCTGCGGCCCTGGCGGGCCGGCCGGCTTGCCGTTCGTTGCCAGGAACGCGAAGTTCTGCGGCTCCTCGCACTGCGGGTTCAGATCGGCGAAGTCGAACTTCGACTCCAGGCTGTCGATCGTCAGCGCGGCGCACCACCGCTTCGTGTTGCAGCTCACGCTGTCGGCGAACGGCGGGAACCCCGGCGGGTAGAACTGCAGTTCCATGAAGGCCGAGCCGGCCGCATTCGGGTCCGAGATAGCGCCGGAGTTGGAGTCGCTGTCCGGCGTGCACGGGTTCTGCGGGTAGGAGCCCGGATCGCACATCGGCAGGCCGAACCATGGCGCAGGACTCAGCTCTGCGTAGTCCACGACGGAGCCGCTGTTGGTGGGGCGCTTCTTCGGGTCCCTCGGCATCTGCATGTAATAGGTCATCGTGTTGCCGGAGTTCGCCGCCGACGAGATGAACTTCACGCTCGGCTCGTCGTGGCCCACGTAATGATGGTTGTCGAGGAACCTGGCCCAGTGCCTGACCGTCTTGCCAGGGTGTGTGCTGTCCGCGCTGTATTTCTCGGTGCGGAGCGGGCCGTGCGGGTCGGTGCACAGCATCCGATGCGACGGGACCACGGACTTGTACGTCGGGCTCCAGCCGTTGCAGTCCATGGCGCCGAACCTGTCGGGCTTCACCCAGCTTGAGGCCGCCGCGTGCACGTGCGCCGCGGCCGGACTGACGGCCATCGCCAGCCCTGTGAGCGCAAGTGCCGGGGCCATGATCAGCGCCCAGCTAGAACGTCTGGAGAGCCAGCGATTTGGCACGCGTTTCACCTCTCGTTCGGGCAAGCCTGCGATGGGATGCGACTTATGTGCGCTACCAGATGACCGTCACCAGAGAGCGCGGCGGTACGGGCGGAATCTAACGACGGCTGCAATGGCGGTCAAGAATGCGCGCCGGAACGTGATCATGAAGTGACTCAGGCTGCCGTTCGGCGAAAGTCAGCTTCCGCGTCGGCCCTGCGTCGGCGGTGCGCCGGCAGCCTTCACGCAGGCCGGGCTCAGGCCTCAGTGCTGAAGGGTCAGGCTTCGCCAGGCGCCAGCGCGTCGAGCAAATGGGCGGCCCTGGCGGTGGCCGCCGCGGGATCGATCTCGGGGGCGCCGACCAGCGGATCCCAGTTCAAGTCGTAGAACACCTCGGTCACGCCCTGGCTGGCCAGCCACGCCACGTCGTCGCGGATCTGAGCGTAGCTGCCGGACAGCAGCAGCCGGCCGCCCTTGCCGTCGGCGGCCGGCTCGCCGGAGCGGACGGCGCCGCGGCAGATGATCCTGATGACCTCGGGGTCACGGCCGGCCTGCGCGGCCGATTCCCTGATCAGAGCCACGCACGCGCCGATCCTGGAAAGGTCCTGCCTGCTCGAGGTCACCCAGCCGTCGGCGACCCGGCCGACCCGGCGCAGGGCCACGTCCGCGAGCCCGCCGAGCAGCACCGGCGGCCCGCCCGGCTGGACCGGCGCCGGGAGTACGGACCCGCGCGGCACCGAGTAGAACTCGCCGCTGAATTCGCTGGGCTGCGGTCCCCACAGCGCGCGCAGCACCCTGACGTACTCGGCGGTCCTGGCACCACGTCGGCTCATCGAGCCGCCAGTGACGGTGAACTCCTCGGGCATCCAGCCGAGCCCGAGCCCTAGCTCAAGCCTGCCGCCGGACAGCACGTCCACGGTGGCAGCCTGCTTGGCGAGATAGGCGGGCGCGACGAACGGCGCATTGATCACGGCGACGCCGAGCCGGATCCGGCTGGTCACCGCGGCGGCGAAGGACAGTGCGGCGATCGGGTCGAGCACGCTCTGGTAGACCGGATCCATCGTCATGCCGCTGGGGACCATGAGCCGCTGGAACGTCCACAGCGAGGCGTACCCCGCCTGCTCGGCGCGGGTGCCGAACAGCGCGACGTTCGTAGGCGTCGCCCACGCACCGGAGACCGGCAGGCCGAATCCGATTCTCATGGCATTCCACAGTAGGGGCGGGCCAGGTGCCGAGGCGCCGGGCACGCCGTGGCAGGCCAGCGATTCACCGGCGGCCGAGCAACGCGGCGGCGTGTGCGGTGACCGCCTGGGCGCAGCCCCAGGACAGCGTGACGCCGGCTCCACCGTGACCGTAGTTATGGATCACGAACCGCCCGCCGCCAGCGGGCTGCACCTCAAGCCGCACCTGGGGCCTGACCGGTCGCAGGCCTACCCGGTGCCCGATCACGGGTGCCCCGGCCAGCCGCGGCTCGACCCGCGCGCACGCCGCGAGGATCGCGCTGGCGTCCGCCGGGTCGGGCTCGAGGGCCGTTCTGCCCGCCTGGTGCGTGCCGCCGAGCACCGCCGTGCCGCCGTGCGGGAAGTAATAGGTGACCTCGCCCGGCCGTGCGCCATCACCGACAAAGAACTCGCAGAGCCCCGGATTGGCCACAACGACGACCTGGCCGCGCACCGGGATCAGGTCCTGGTCGCCGGCCAGCTCGCGCGCGCCGATCCCGGCGCAGTTCACGATCACCGGCGCGGCGAACCGGTCGCACGCCTCGGCCAGGCCGCCGAGCGGCGGCCCGAGCAGCAGCTGACCGCCATTCTTGAGCAACATATCCAGCAAGTAGTCCAGGTAGGCGGGCATCGCGACCACCGGGGCGGTGTACCGCCAGCCGCAGGTGTACCCGGCGGGCAGGTCGGCCGGATCGCACGCGGTCAGTGCACCCGCGCCGCGCGCGAACTCCGGCGGCTCGGCGGCGGTCTGCCCGGCCATTGCTGCCGTGCCCCGCATCTGCCGGACGCCCGACGCCGGGTCGGCCGCCAGCTCGCCGAGGCGGCGCAGGGTCAGCGCCGCCCAGTCGGCCACCTGGCCGCCGCCGACCAGGTGCGCGCCCCAGAGCGCTCCGGCGGCCGCCGAGGTGGTGCGGTGCGGCGGACGGCCGGCGTAGACGGTGACCCGAAGGCCGGCCTCGCCAAGCGCGACCGCGCTGCTCAGGCCGGACACGCCAGCCCCGATCACGACGACATCGGCGGCCTTGCTTGTCATGACCGAAACGTACCTGGACGACGTGCTCTAATGGGCGGCGAGTCTACTGAGCCGATCACCTGAGGGGTGATGCCGGTTGGAACGGCTGGTGGATCGGTTAGGCAGCCCCGAGCAGGCCGTGCCCGACCGTCGCGGCGGCGACGCGCCGCGCCGGGGTGATGCCCCGCCGTCGGCGCCGCCGGATGCGCCTGATCCTGATCTGACGTACTGGCAGCAGGTGGAGCGGTTCGATGCGCTGTGGGAGCGGCACGTGGCGCGCTGGCCGGGGGCGCCGGGGAAGACGGCGCAGGACCGGGCTCGCCCGGATGACCCGGCGGGCTGCTGGCGTGGTGCTGGCGGCCGGTACCTGAGTCCGGAGCAGAACGCCGAGGCCGATGAGGCGATCGGGTGGTTACGGGCGCCGGAGCGGGAGGTGACGGCGGTGCTGCTGGCGGTGCAGCAGGACAACGCGCATGGCGCCCGGCTGGAGGGGCTGGATCACCGGCTGAAGGGCGTCCAGCGGCTGAAGGAGAAGATCGCGGATGCGCTGGCGGCAGAGCCGGGCTCCAGCGTTGCCGATGTCGTGGCCGAGATCAACGACGCCGTTCGCTACACCTTCAGCACGGAAGGCGACGCCTACGTCGGCGGTCAATGGGAGGTAAGGGAGCGCCTGGAGTCGGCGGGGTATCACATGGTGTATAGCAGAAATCGCTGGCTGGACGATCTTGAGTACAAGGGAACTAATACGCGCTGGCAGGCGCCTGCCGGAGGCGTGTTTGAATTGCAGTTCCATACGCTGGAGAGCTACGACGCCAAGGAGAACCGGACGCACCGGTCCTATGGCCGGCTCCGGTCCCCGGTTACGCCGTGGGAGGAGATGCCGGAGCTTGAGGCGTATCAGCGGTTCGTCAGCGCGGCCGTGCCGGTGCCTGCGGGTGTGGAGTCGATCCCGGATTACGACGAGAGAACTCGATGATGAACAAGATCACGTTCTACGCGATCATCGGCGGCGGCGCGACGGTTGACCAGCCGCTCGGACTGCTGCGCCGGCTGACGTATGACAACGGCTGGGAA
>Ga0335078_10017146_pt1 | contig 10761 bp, 15 predicted proteins | sample Lox_Sample_32_FD_206711 | JGI IMG/M metagenome (GOLD analysis project Ga0335078, IMG submission 206711) | Soil microbial communities from Loxahatchee National Wildlife Refuge, Florida, United States - Lox_Sample_3.2 | ecosystem: Environmental > Terrestrial > Soil > Wetlands | place: USA... | reverse complement strand
ATTGTCGTTTAACTTTATCGGCGATGGGCTGAGGGAAAAACTGGATCCTAAACAACGCGCACGGTAGCCGCGCTCTGCCCTCATCCTTGGAAGATCCGGACCACTTCCTTTCAGAGAACTGACATCTTTTCAAAATCTGGCGTGGATGAGATACTCAATCTCCAGCCGGCGGGAGCCAAGGCGAAGGCATACCAGGTGAGGCAGGTTCGGTCGGTAATTCTCCGGTATAAGCTGGCCGGTGAGGGCTAATGAGCAATAACTACAAGTACGAAATCATTATCTACTGGAGCGAAGAGGACAATGCCTTCATCGCTGAGGCCCCTGAACTACCCGGGTGCGCCGCCGATGGCTCCACTTATACTGAGGCCCTTGCCAACATCGACGTGATAATGCAGGAATGGATTGACACCGCCACAGAGCTCGGGCGCGCGATACCAGAGCCGAAGGGTCGCTTAACGTATGCTTAGGTCATCTTGCCGGTTGAAGTGAGAGTCTGCTCATTACGTATATCGGGGGTCCCGATCAGCACTCCGGTCGCAACACGCCGCAACAAACATCTGGCTATTTGACCGCGGGACGTCGACTAAGGCACGTAACGGTCTTAGGACGCGAACCGACTAGCGAAGCCATTGAGCAGGCTCTGGATCGGGTAATTCACGAGGATGCAAAGAACCGTCGTTGCCTGGGCGGTCCATCAGCGCTTCGTCCGGGCCGCGATCAGAGAGAAAGTCCAGATCAGAGACGTGTTCGGCAAGATGGATGAAGAGTAAGCAATGGGAGGTATTGTCTTCGACACCTCCGTTTCAGTCTGAATCGATTCGGTGGTGGTACAAATGCACAACGAGTTTACTGCTATCATAGGGCGGGACGGTGACTGGTATATTGCTTACTGCCCGGAGATACTGGGCGCTAATGGCTAGGGCCGTACGAAAGAAAAATAGCGCACGAGCCTGTCGCAGGCGATTTCCTTCGTTCTCGAAGATCGGCGCCGAGACCCGCCCCATCGAGCGTGGGTTCCTTAGCGCCTTCCCAATGGTAGTATTCGAATTCGGGACCGTCCTTCGTCAACCACGACCAGCGCCCCCGCTTCGAGCGCGGCCTCACAGTCTCGCAGGACCGCGGCGACGGCGGTTTCGAGGTGAGCGGGCGTCACATCCTGGGTCCGCACTTGAATAACGCTCGGGGCTTCAGCGTTCGTTAACGCGAGCATGGCGCCGAAGTCCAGATCGTGCGTAAACACAACATATCCATTGGCTCTCGCCCACTCCATTATGGTGCTATCCTCAGCGCGAGGGTCGCCCACCGCCGACCAGTGGACGGCCGAGATGCCGCATTTGGCCAGGACTGGCGCCCAGTCCGGTGACAGATTCATGTCAAGGAGGACTTTCATCCAGCCACTAGTGGTAACTCAATCTCCTCCGCACGCCAGGCGGCGTATTGAAGGGCCTCGTTAATGTCTTCCTCTTCGAGATAGGGGTATAGCTTTAGAATCTCGGCCGGCGAATGACCTGAGGCGACCAACCCGACAATCGTGCCCGCGGTAACACGGAGCCCTCGAATACACGGCTTGCCGCCCATCACCTTTGGATCAAACGTGATTCTTGTTAGCTGTTTCATATCGCGCATTATAACCCACAAACCTTGCAGCGAGTTAGTCTCCGCTAGACTGGTGGTCTCAGATGGTACTTTGCGATCTCAAGCCGCCGCCCTGATTTGGCGCCAGCGATACACTAGCGCTCGGATTGAGCCGGAGAGCAAATCTCTTTTCCTGAATGTGTCGGCCGAGCGCTGTCCACACAGGGAATCACGGTCGTCTTGCGCAGCTCCGGCGTTTGGAGTGCGGCGAGTTCTCGCCGCTTTGTCCCCCGCGCAATTGGCTCGGCACACCGTGGCGACGATGCTCTGCGTAACGGAGCTGACATACGAGTAGTGCGAGAATTCCTCGGGCACGCCTCAATAGCCACCACTCAGCGCTATACCCATATCACTAAGGAGCATCTGATCGGAGTTCTGCGCCGGTTCCATCCCTCGCTCTCCTTTCGAGCCGAGGGAGAACCGTGACGCAGCTTTCCCGCAAGCGATACGAATCGGCAAACACGTTGTTGGAACCAGTTGCTGTAAGATCTGGCCGAAGAGCATACGCTGTGCTCTCACATATCTGCTGGGTAGTACAGTCTCCATTTTTCGGAATACTCCAGGTCTTCCATTTTATAGTCGAGGTAGAAATCGAATTTGAGTCCCGGCTCGAGGAAAAGCTTGAGTTCGGAAGGCTTTGACACTCCTGCTTGGTCAAGGTAGAAGCCGATTGCTTGATGGTAAGGGTAGACAAAGTTCATCTTGGCTAGAATCTTCGCCAGTTTCTTAATGGAGACCCGGCCCTTAGCAAGACGATATGCTTCAAGGACGCGTGCTGGGCCACCAGAATAGGCGGGACGGACAGCGATGTGTACGAGCGTGCGTTCAATACTTGTGACACGGAGCGTTTCTCCCAGCGGGCCCTCGCTTCTACTACGCCGAGGGCTCCAGTCTGCTGACCATGCACCACGATGAATTTGACTCCATTGTAAAGGGCTACCTCGTTTGACAACCTGGCGTTGTTTGCATCCTGTCAGAAAAACGTGCTATATTTTCTGACAAGAAAAGGCAAAGAATTCGATGGCAACCATTGCAGACAAGATACTTAAGCGCATTAGGGGGATGGACCGAGGCTCGGTCTGCTCAGCGAAGGACTTTTTAGACCTTGGCTCCCGGGCCGCAGTTGATCAGGCTATGTCGCGTCTGGTTGCAAAAGGCCAGCTCCGCCGCCTGGGCAGGGGCGTATATGATTATCCCAAGATGAACCCCAGACTGGGGGTACTCACGCCCTCCGCCGATGCCTTGGCTAGCGCGTTAGCGAAAAAAACAAATAGCCGGCTTCAAATATCCGGCGCCCACGCGGCGAACGCTCTCGGCCTGTCAACACAGGTGCCGGCCAAGGTCGTTTACCTGACGGACGGAACCTCACGCCGCGTTCGGATGGGTGGACGAATGATAGAGCTGCGCCACGCCTCGCCTAGGACAATGGCGACGGCAGGGAGGCCCAGCGGGACGGTTATACAGGCCCTGCGCTATATTGGGCCAAATGGAATCGATGACGGCGTGATCGACACAGTTAAGAGATCCCTGTCCAACGATGACAGGGCCGCCCTCACCAAAGATGTAAAGAACGCCCCCGACTGGATGCGCCCCGTTCTGTCGCAGATAGCCTCCTCAAGTTCGCCATGAACACTGTTGCGGCATTGCCCATTCGTGAGCGCGATGAACTGTTCCAGGAGACCGCCTCCCGGAAGGGACTCAGTGTTGAAATAATCGAGAAAGACTTTTGGGTCTGCTGGACCCTTAGACAACTATTCGAGCTGACGGGAATTGGGCAGCAGTTCATTTTCAAGGGAGGCACGTCTCTATCCAAGGTATTCGGAGTGATCGATCGGTTTTCGGAAGACATCGATATCTCGGTCAGCCGGCACTACCTGGGACTCGACCCAGAGACCGCCAAAACCAGCAATGCCAGAAAGAGGCAAATAGACGCGCTGGCTGCGGTCTGCCGGCACAAGATCATGGACGAGGTACAGCATAGCCTGCAGAAGGCCTTTCGCTCGATCCTAGGCGGCGCCGACGACTATCTCGCGCCAAGCGGCGATCAATCTCAAACGACTCTCCTCTTCACCTATCCAAGGGGCCGCTCTTCCCAAAATCGGTACGGTGGCTACGTTAGTCCCGTCGTCAGAATCGAGTTCGGCGCGCGATCCGATCACTGGCCCTACGAGAGATTCGCCATCACGTCTTACGCTGCCGAAGAGTTCCCACATTTCTTCACCGAGCCCGCCTATGAGGTAAAGGTTCTCGCGGCGGAGCGCACTTTCTGGGAAAAAGCCACCATCTTGCACGCTGAGTATCATCGGCCCGAGGGCAATATTAATGCAGAGCGGATCTCGCGGCACTACTATGACATGCACAGGCTAAGCAAGACGGCGATAGCTGATTTAGCCATCGACAAACTCGATCTGCTTGATCGCGTGGTCGAGCACAAGAAGATATTTTTCAGGTCGGCCTGGGCGAATTATGATGACGCTCGTTCGGGCCATATTCACTTGGTCCCTCCCGAATCCAAGCTAGCGCTGCTTAGAGGCGATTACGCCAAGATGAGAGACATGTTCTTCGGCGATGTTCCGGCGTTTGACGAAATAATCCAAAGCCTGGGCATATTGGAAAACAGGATCAACGCCGCAGTCCATGGCCAGAAATAACTGCCGGCCATTTAAGAAGCCGTGCGTCGGGCGTTTAAGGTTCAGTGGCGGCTAAAACGCTGGTCAACGAAGGCCAAACCTCAGGACCCATTGCCGAGTAGTCCGAAACCAATCGTGGATTTCCTGTTTGCCACCGGGATGCGAGTGGGAGAAGCCGCCTCGCTTGACATCCAGGACTTTGTTCTCGAGCAGAATGTTTTTCGGGTGAAAGGAAAAGGCGGAAGGGACCGGCTGCCGTTCCTGGTGGACGAAGAGACCGTACGCGTACAGCGGCAGCACCGGCAGGCTCGCGCTCGGATTGAGCCGGAGAGCAAATCTCTTTTCCTGAATGCGTCGGCCGAGCGGCTGTCGACACAGGGAATCACGGTCGTGTTGCGCAACTTCGGCGGGAGGCCGGGATCGAACGGCATATAACTCCGCATATATGCTGCGACACACGGTGGCGACGATGCTGCTACTAAACAGCGCCGACATTCGGGTGGTGCAAGACTTCCTCGGGCCTGCCTCGATAGCCACCACTCAACGCTATACTCATATCACCAAGGAGCATCTGATCGGAGTCCTGCGGCGACTGCATCCCTCGCTCTCCTTTCGAGCGGAAGGGTAAGCAAACAATGACAAACGGCTTTCAGGGGGTATAATGATTGAAAATGGATCACTCAGATCAATACTACAGGGTTCTCGATCTGCAACCGAATGCCTCCGCTAAGGAGGTAAAGCGAGCCTACCGGCTGTGGGTCAAGGTGTACCACCCGGACCGCTTTTCGGACGACCCTGAGGTCCGATCGATAGTAGAGAAGAAGCTAAAAGAAGTAATCGAAGCCTTCGAACATCTCAAGGTTCCGCGGTCGGGATCCGCGTCAAAGAATTCGAGTGCGAAAGGTCCCGAGCACCGAGGGTCCAAAGCGGAACAGAGCGGCAGAGGAGAGAAGGATCACCACGGGTCGGGATCGGAAATTTACTCCGCACGTGACGCACGGCTCATTCAGACGATAGCCGACCAGTTGCGCGGAGGCGCACCTACCGGTCCGTTGAGGTTTGTGCTGATGTTAGAGGAAATCGGCACCCGCTGCTGCGAGACCGACATGGCGAAGGCCATCTTCGCGGGGATGCGAGGATTACACAATTTCACTTCGGCGGGCTGGTTCCGTGAAATTGATTGCGCCAAAGTACAAGCCTATCTATTGCGTGCGTGGGGCGAGGTCGCCCAGGCTGGAGACGAAGATGGCCGAAGAATTTGACGTCAACAAGGTTGCCGCCGAGCTCGTGGAGAGGACCATCGAAAAATCTCTTGATGCCGGCAAGGGCATGTTTAAAGGGGCAGCGGCGAAGATCCGCTTGCGTATGAGGGCGTCGTACAAGGCCTACCTTTCGTGCGTCCTCGATAGATATTCCAAGGCAAAGTCATTTTACATCCGCCGCGAACCTACCTACCTTTACGACTTTTACGTCCCTGTCGGGGTGTCGTGTGGTCGGAAACACATAAGGCAGGCATCAGCCCGAACCCTGTTTGCTATAAGCCGCTTCTTAGTGATTACGGCAAGCGCGGGCAGCGGCAAATCAATGCTAATGCGGCACCTCTTACTAACCGCAGCCCAGAGTCAGGGAAAGATCCCCGTGTTCATCGAACTCCGGACCATGGAAGACCCCACAGTAAGCCTGATTGAGCAGATCTACAGAACGCTAAAAGCGAACAAACTTGCCCTGGAAAAAGAATATATTCACGAGGCGATGAAGATGGGCAATTTTGCCTTCTTTCTCGACGGATTCGACGAGATCGGGATTTCGACGCGGAAATCGACAGCCAAACAAATTCTGGGACTTTCGGAATTCTATGATGGTAACGAAATTGTGGTGTCTTCACGGCCGGACGATGAGTTCTCAGGTTGGCAAGGGTTCACGGTGTGCGATGTGGATCCTCTCACGCTAGATCAAGCCTGTGCGCTTGTGGAAAAGATCCCTGTTGACCCAGAGACAAAGTCTAACTTCATCCGCGACTTAGCAGAGCGACTCTTCGAAGATCACCGATCTTTTCTTTCCAACCCACTGCTCTTATCGATCATGCTGATGACCTATCAACAGAATGCAGATATACCGAACAAGTTGAGCCTGTTCTATAGCCAAGCCTTCGACGCTCTCTTCCATCAGCACGACGCATTAAAGGGAGGCTTTAAACGCAAACGGGCTTGTGCGCTTGATATACAGGATTACGGCAAGGTCTTTGCCGCGTTCTCCCTTCTAACGTACGATAAGCGGGTCTTCGAGTTCTCTCGGCCCCAGGCACTGGATTTCTTGGAGAAATCTAAGAAGATCAGTGGTCTCGAGTTTGATACGATCGGTTACCTAGAAGACTCCCTTCGGGCAGTGTCGCTGTTGATCGAGGACGGGATGTTCATACGCTTCACACACAGATCATTCCAGGAGTTCTTTGTGGCGAAGTTCATCAACGGAGCCTCACGGGGCGTCCAGGAAAAGCTGATTTGGAAATATGAAAAGGATGATCTAGACGACGTGGTTGACCTACTGTACGAGATGAACCCCGAACTCGTGGAGCAGGTCTACCTCCTACCCGCGATCGAGAGGCTGATGCGGAGGGTTGGAGGCACGGATAAGGTAGGCCTGACGAGCTACCTTTGCTTCGTAAAGACTTGCTATAGCTCGTTATACATGTCGGAGGAACACGATGAGGAGGGGGAGATTGTCGAATGTTTGTCCGCGATCCTTAAACGTTCTGATGAAGCTGCGGAGTTTATGCGGCTAGTCGATTTTGCCGACCAGCACCTTATCCGATTAGTTGGAAGATCCCGGACCATCGACCTGGCAAACGATGACGCGCTAAAAACCTATCTAGCAGGGGGCCGCCAGGTGAATACGCAGGACCTCACGCCTGAGCACCCATTAACGTCATTGATCGCGGCAAGCGGAAGCTGGTTGTCTAGCGAGCTCGACATGTTACTGCAAATTCGAGAGACGCTGATTGAAAGACGGAAGAGGGCCGAGGACTCATTGGATGAGATCCTTGGGGCTTGACGTAGCCTCGGCGTGCCCGTCACGCAATGCAGGAGCGGAGTGACCAGTCGCGGAGTGCGACCCTCGACAAGTACTCTCGAGGCTTTGCTCTGAGTGCATGCTGAGACACAATCCGCGCAGAACGATGATAGTCTTCCTCCCATCCAATTTGAGGACCGATCCTAAACATGCAGGTCATTGCTCCGATTTGTGCTGTCGTTGCGTTGCTCGTCGGCCCGGCAATCATCCCCAGATTGTGGCGGGCCAGCGTAGCATGGTTCAGGACTCGTTCGGTGGAAGAGGCGCTTGGAGGCTCGCTTTTCCTGTCGTCCACAATACGCGACTCAATTAGATACTATATCGAGCCGGGTTGCGAGGTTGTCGATCCAGCGGCTGAGAAGGCGAGCAGCACCGCAGCTGTAACCAAAGGGAAGCTTTTTAAAACTCTCGACCTCACCCTCTTCGGCCGACCGGAGTATCGCTACGCAATCATCCTCGCCGATTCCGGGATGGGAAAGACCAGCGCTCTAATAAATTATTACTTGCGACACGCTAGACGCTTGGCTAAGCATTACGGAGTCGGGTTGGTCTTCCTTGGGTCCCCGGATGCGGAAAGCCAAATCAAGAGTATTCAGCAGAAGGGTAGAAAGATTCTGCTCCTCGATTCTCTCGACGAAGATGTGCAAGCGATTGCTGATCCAACCGGTCGCATCAGAGCCTTGCTCGATGCTGGGGCAGAATTCCGGCGGGTCGTGATTGCCTGTAGGACTCAGTTGTTCGCGAATGATGGTGAAATTCCGAAACGAACGGGAATTCTAAGAGTCGGTTCAAGAAGGGCGGGGCAATCCGCCGAGTATACCTTCCGGCAGATTTACCTATCGCCATTTACCGAGGAGCAGGTCGCCCAATATCTCAACCGGCGTTTTCCACCATGGAGGCGTGCCAAACGGCGATCCGCCAGGGATCTGGTCGCCAGAATTCAGGACCTGGCGGTGCGCCCGATGCTGCTTGCCCATATTGAGGACCTCCTCGGCTCTAAATTGCCGCTGAAATACCCATATCAAATCTATCAGGAGATGGTGAGTGCCTGGGTAAAGCGGGAGGAAGGTCCGCTAATGACGAGCGCGGAAACACTTCGAGACTTCTCACAGCGATTGGCCGTCGAGGTCTTTACCGGTCGATACCAGCGTGGCTCGGAAGGGATCGCGGCGGGTGAAGTTTCATCGCCCCCGTCTAGGTTGAGCATGATTTTTTCCGATGATCTCAGCCGTCAGGCGGAACGCGTTACAACTGGGCAAATCTCTGAGCTGGCCAACAACTGGCGCGTGCCGCTTCATGCCTGGCAGTTGACCGGACGTTCCCTTCTTACCAGGGATAGTGAAGGGCACTACCGGTTCGCCCACCGATCCATCATGGAGTGTTTATTCGTTGAGAGTTTTCTGCGTGGCAACCAGAACTGCATTAGCACAGACTGGACTGACCAAATGAGGAAGTTTTTAGCTCAGGAGCTTCAAAGGCGGCTAGAGCACGGGGAGGTGCCAATCGTGCCCCAGGGCCTCTGGGACGCCAAAGAGCGTGAGGCTGATCTCAGAAACCTCTTGGGGCAGGTCCTCCTTTACGCGCCGATGTCTTTTGAGGGATCCCCAAACCCAGAATGGTTACTTGTGATGGCGACGCTGATTCTAACGGAGCCGAGTACTGACGTTACAATCTATTTGCATTCAGACAGCCAGAAGGTGCGCAAGTCGCTCAATACTGCCGGACCCTACGGTGACCTGTCGGGGTACGAGCCCGGGTCGGACACGGAGGTCCTGTATACAACTCACGCGAAGCTTCTCGAATTCTACCACCGCTCCCAAACGCATCCTCCGCCGATCCTTGTGCATTCGGAAGCTGTCAATACACTGGGATCGAGCAGCGTCGACTATACGTCGCTAGTCGAGGACATGCGAGAGATGTTACGGGCTGGCGCCGTCTCCGGCGAATCCTTCCCGGCATCGTTATGTGTGGTGCCCCTCGCCACCACCGCTACCTTCTTTGCGACTTCTGACAATCCAAATGCGTTTAACTTCTCATTCCAACATCATGCCGCAAGTATGGTTCGGCTCACGTTGTATACTTACTTTGCTTCTCTGCGCCCAGAACTCGCTTACCCGAACGACATAGGTTTGATCATGCCAGTTTTCAAGTAGATCGGCCCAACTAAATCATTGGCTGATCGGCTATCGGTCCTTTATGGTAGGGAGTGATCAATTGCCCCAGTAACCCATTCAGCGAAAACAGCCCGATTCATTCCTTACGCTTCAGACTGCGCAACGGCTCATCCTTGTTCTCTCGCAGGCGGCACATTTGGCTCGCTCGACGTCAAATCTCGTCTGGCTTTCTCGCGCCAATTATGTTTTCCGTTGAACGACCTGCTAACCTAAACATCATATCTGCCGATCTCGCTTCTTGGCACCAGAGCCGTCCTGTTTGCTGCCGGCCTTAGTTGGACGGCCACGCCCGGGGTTCACGAAGCCCTCCAACGATGACTCTGGTATAAGCCAATACGCGCCCGCAGGGGTCTCCACTCGCTCTGCACCTGCGAACTTCCCTTTACTCGCCCAAAGCCTGACGGTGGACCGTCCCGCCCCGATCCTCTCGGCCACCTCATGGACCGTTAGCAATTTCGTCTCGGGTTTCTTCATGTATATACCACTCAGCAATCTAACGGCGGGACACGGCGGCTGAAAAGTGGATTTGGACCGGATCGTCGCTTTCCGACAATTAATTAAATTGGCGGGCCGCCATTTTTCGCTTGACCGATAATTGGCGGGGCGCTATTTTTACAAAGGGCCGGGGAGGGCCCGATGATGAAGGAATCACACAAAAAGCTTTGGCCGGATGAGGACGACTGGCTCGATTTATTTCGCGAACATCTTTGTGGACACCCGGAGCTTGCCGAACATGTAGCCCGCATCTGGTTCGCGTTGCTGGAACACCTGGGCGAGGGGCCGGAGGGCACCCGCGATGCAAGGCGGATTCTGAATCAAGCCTTGAGGCTCACATATCCATTCACAGCGTCATACCGTCTGGCGTACCGGCATTACCTGCTCTCGCTTTCGGGATACGTGAAGCCGGAAGATGAGCCCGAGCAGTTGTTGAGAGCGTCGATCAAGCGCGCCCGCGCCTCAATCGCAGAAGCCCGCCAGCGCCGGAAGCAATCGAAGGATTGAGGAATCCGGGAGCGGGCAGTATCGTGCAATTGACGGATTAGGCGGATTAGGAAGAGCCGTTGAGTCCGTCGCTCTCGCGATGCTAGACTTTGCCCTATGAGCACTATTGCTGAAATTGAAGCGGCGATTGAGAATCTGGCGGCGCCGCAAGTCGAGGAGCTAGCAACGTGGCTGGAGGCTTATCGCGCGCGCCAAGCGGCGACACTACCTGCTGAGGCGTGGCTCAATCAGGCGCGTGGAGCCGCCCGCCC
>Ga0335078_10017145_pt1 | contig 10762 bp, 10 predicted proteins | sample Lox_Sample_32_FD_206711 | JGI IMG/M metagenome (GOLD analysis project Ga0335078, IMG submission 206711) | Soil microbial communities from Loxahatchee National Wildlife Refuge, Florida, United States - Lox_Sample_3.2 | ecosystem: Environmental > Terrestrial > Soil > Wetlands | place: USA... | reverse complement strand
GCCGCCACGGTCGCGGTGATCTACCTGCTGGCCGCCGCGTGCCTCTTCCTGCCCGTGCCGTGGAACGCCAGGATCGGGCGGTTCACGCTGCCCGTCGCCGCCTACCAGGTGGTCGCCCTGCACCCGCAGGCCGGCCTGCTGTCCCCCGCGCTGTCCCTGCTGGTTCTGCTGGCCTGGCCAGCCGCCATCCTGCTCATCGCCGCCCTCCTCATCACCCGCCGGGACGCCTGAGCCCCGCCGTTCCCCGCGGCCGTAAACCGCTCGACTGGCCCACAGGTCCTACAGTGAGAGCTGGGGCCCGTTTGTCCCGTTGCCTGACCGCGGCGGGCCAGCATTCGCCGGTGGGGGTTGTGTCGAAGATCGCTATGGCGGCGGCCGCGGCCGTCTTACTGCCCGCGCTGACCGTGTGCTCGTGCAGCGGCGCGGCCCCGCCGGCCGCCGCCCCGTCTCCGTCGCACGCCCAGCCGGCATCTTCGTCCGCGCCAGCGGCCTCGCCGCCGTCGGCCCGGCCCTCCCCGGCCGCGTCGCCGGTCAGCTGCCAGAGCACGTATATCCCGTCCATGTTCTACCCGGACAGCGACTGGAACCAGGCCATCGACACCAAGCCGGCCCCCCGCGTCATGCTGCTGAACGTCGCCAGCGGCCCCGGGTCGGTGCCGCTGCCCCACTTCCAGGCCGTGGTCCGGCAGGCGCAGGCCGCGGGCATCACTGTGCTGGGCTACTCGTCCACCGAATACGGCCAGCGCCCGATCGGGTCGGTCGAGACCGAGGTCCGGGAGTACCGGGCGTGGTACCGGGTCAACGGCATCTTCCTGGACCTCACCCAGGGCACCCCGGGTGAGCTCTCCTACTACCGGAGCCTGGCCAGCTACATCCGCGCGGCCGTGCCGGACGCCGTGGTCTGGCTGAATCCCGGGGACTACCCGGACCCGAGCTTCATGTCGATCGCCAACGTGGTGATGGTCTTCGAGGGCTCCTACGCCCAGTACGTCGCCGACCAGGTGCCCGGCTGGATCGGTCAGTACCAGCCGGACCAGTTCGTGAACGTCGTCTACGCGACGCCGCGGTCGGACCTGGCCAGCGCGGTCCGCCTGTCCCGGGCCCGCCGTGCCGGCTACCTGTTCGTCACCGACCTGCCGGGATCGCCGAACCATGCCCAGCTACTGGCCGCAGGAGGTCACCGCGGTCACGGGCGGATGCTGAGCGGCGAAATCCGACGGTCGACGGCGCCGTCCCGGTGATCTACCATCCGGTCATGGCGCAGCGTGTCGTCCGTGCGGGTACCGCAGCATGACCGTCGTCGCGCTGCGGCCGGCCCGGCCCGCCGACAGCGAGTTCTGCTTCCGGCTGCACAAGGCGGCCATGGGCGACTACGTCACCGCAATCTGGGGGTGGGACGAGCGGCGCCAGCGTGAGTTCCACGACCGCGCGTTCACCCCGGGCCGCTGGCGGATCATCACCGCCAACGGGACCGACGTCGGCATGCTCGACGTCGAGTACCGTCCCGACGAGATCTACCTCTCCCGCATCGAGATCAATCCTCGCTACCAGGGCCGCGGCATCGGCAGCCGCCTCATCAACATGCTGCTCCGCGAGGCCCGGCAAGGCGGCCAGGACCTGGTCCTCGACGTGCTCACCGTCAACCACCGCGCCTACGCCCTCTACCAGCGGCTCGGCCTGCAGGAGGTGGCCCGGCACGGCGACGGCAACGTCAAGATCACCATGCGTTCCGCCGGGCAGCTCCGAGCCGGGGCCGCGCGGTGAACCCGGCCAACCGCCAGGTGCGGCTGGCCGCCCGCCCGACCGGGCTGCCGCGCGCGTCCGACTGGGAGATCACGAGCGAGCCGGCGCCGGCCCCGGGTCCCGGGCAGTTCGCCGTGGCGATCTCGCACCTGTCCGTCGACCCCGCCATGCGCGGGTGGATGAACGCCGGCCGCTCGTACATCGCGCCGGTCGAGGTGGGCGCGGTCATGCGGGCCGGCGCGATCGGCCGCGTCACGGCGTCCGAGCATCCCGGGTTCCGGCCGGGCGACCACGTCTACGGGGTGTTCGGCGTCCAGGAACACGCCGTGTCCGACGGGCGGGACGTCATCAAGCTCGACACGTCCGCCGCCGAGCCGACCGCCTACCTGGGCGTGCTCGGGATGACCGGGCTGACCGCCTACTTCGCGCTGCTGGACGTGGGACGGATCCAGGCCGGGGACACGGTGGTCATCTCGGCCGCGGCCGGCGCCGTGGGCAGCGTCGCGGGGCAGATCGCGAAGCTGAAGGGCTGCCGCGTCATCGGCATCGCGGGCGGTCCGGGCAAGTGCCGGGCGCTGCTGGAGGAGTTCGGCTTCGACGCCGCGATCGACTACAAGAGCGAGAACCTGCGCGCGGCCCTGCGCGAGCACGCGCCGGGCGGCGTCGACGTGTACCTCGACAACGTGGGCGGGGACGTCCTGGACGCCGTGCTGACCCGGCTGGCCCGGGGAGCCAGGATCATCATCTGCGGCGCGGTCTCGCAGTACAACGCGGACCAGGTACGCGGCCCGGCCAACTACCTGTCGCTTTTGGTGGCCCGGGCGTCGATGACCGGCATGGTGGTGTTCGACTACGCCGACCGGTATCCGCAGGCCATGGCCGAGCTGGCCGGGTGGCTCCGCGCCGGCCGGCTCGTCTCGCGCGAGCACGTCGTGCACGGCAGCGTCACCGACTTCCCCGACGTCCTGATGATGCTGTTCGCGGGCGAGAACACCGGCAAGCTCATCCTCGCCATCGGCGACGGCGCCGACCCGGGGCCTGGGCGCTAGGGATCAGGGCGCCCCGTCGGTGGCGCGCTGGCCGGCCGCCTTGACCAGCAGGTCCAGCTCGGCGACCAGGTAACCGGCGAGCGTGTCGAGGTCCGGGGCGAGCTCGCGGCAGCAAACCAGCCCGAAGTGGAGCTGGCCGAGGTAGCCCACCAGCGTGATGTTCAGGCCCTGGCCGTCGGTGATCACCGACACCGGGTAGTGGGCCAGCAGCTTGGCTCCGCACAGGTAGACCGGCACGTTCGGGCCGGGGACGTTGGAGATGCACACGTTGAACGGCGGCAGCCGGTGCAGCACGCCGGTGGCGAACACCACGCGCGCCGCGCGCGCGGTCAGCGCGGGCGGGGCGAAGTCGCTGATCTGGTCGACCAGGCCCTGCGGGATCGACGCCTGCTGCGCCTTGGCGATCTTCGTGGCGGCGTGCACGATCCGTACCCGCTGCTCGGGGTCGGCCACCTGGGTGGGCAGCGTGGCCAGCATCGCCGACACCCGGTTGCCCATCGTGCCCTTGCTGGCCGGGTCGCGCACCGACACCGGGATCATCGCGATCAGCGGCGTGGCCGGCAGCGCCTGGTGGTCGGCGAGCCAGCGCCGCAGCGCGCCCGCGCACATCGCCATGACCACGTCGTTGACCGAAACGCCGAACGCGTTCTTCACCGTCTTCACCCGGTCGAGCTCCACGCTGCGGAACGCGACCCGCCGGTGCTGCGTGATCGGCCGGTTGAACGGCGTGGCCGGGGCCCGGCCCGGCGTGGTCGGGATCACCGCGCCGTCGCCGCGGTCCAGGCCGAGCATCCCGCCGACCAGTGGCCGGAAGGCGGGGGCCAGGGCGGGCAGCACGCGGATCAGCTGGTTGGTGATCCGCACCGTCTGCACCGGGCGCCACGCCAGCCGGGCGGCCGCGAGCATGGCCAGCGTGACCGGGCCCGGCGGCCGGCCGGGCCGGAACGGCCGGCTGGGCGGCAGCTCGCGCCCGCCCGGGCTGAGGTCGAGCAGCACGGTCAGCAGCTCGGCGCCGGACGCGCCGTCGATCGCGGAATGGTGGATCTTCGTGTACACCGCGGCGCGGCGCCGGGCCAGCCCGGTGATCAGGTAGATCTCCCACAGCGGCCGGCTCCGGTCCAGCGGCCGGGCGTGCAGCCGCGCGACCTGCTCGGCGAGCTGGGCGTCCGAGCCGGGGCGCGGCAGCGCAAGCTCGCGGATGTGGTACTCGATGTCGAAATCCGGGTCGTCGACCCAGTAGGGCTGGTCCAGGCCCAGCGGCACGCTGGCGAGCTTGCGGCGCAGCACCGGGACCAGCGGCAGCCGCTCCTCCAGCACCTCGGTCAGCCGGGCCAGCGTCAGCGGCTCGGGCGCCTCGCGCGGGTCCAGGACGCACACCCCGCCCACGTGCCCCGTGGTGTTGGCCGTCTCGAGGGCGAGGAAGGAGGCGTCAAGACCGGTGAGTTGCTGGATCACGGTTGCTCCTCGGCCTGCGGCGGGTAGGGCGGGGTGCCGCCGGTCACCGGCGGCTCGGGTACAGCGCGCGCAGCGTCGGAGGCGGGCGGAACCTGCGCCACCGGCCGGCGGGGACCGCCAGCCGGTCGGCGAGCAGCCACAGCGTCGCGGCGTCGACGCCGAACCCCAGGTGACCGCATCGGACCTCAACATTCTCGTGCCGCGCCGTTTCCGGCTCGACACAAGACTGCCAGGAAACGATGCCGTCCCACCGGGAGTACACGGCCGTCGACGGAACCTCGATCGGCTGGGCCACCTGCTCGAGCGTGGGCACCCGGCCGCCGGGAGCGTGCCGGTGGGCGTGGCGCTGGTAGACGCCGTGGGCACGGCTGTGCCGGGTGTCGTCCAGCGCGAACGGGCTGGCCAGGGTGATCACCTGCCGGGCCAGGCCCGGGTGCTCGCGTGCCAGTTCCCGGGCGTAGATGCCGCCCAGGCTCTGCCCGATCAGCGACACCGGCCCGCCGGTGCGCCCGGCGAGACCCGACAGCGTGCGCGGCATCTCGTCCAGCACCTTCTCGGTCGGGCCGAGGTTGCGGGCCAGGCTCCACCCGTGCACGTCATAGCCCAGCCAGCCCAGGAACCAGCGCAGCAGCACGGTGCTGGAGTCCGTGGCCAGGAGCCCCGGCAGCACCAGCACGCCGTGCCCGTCGCCCCGGGGCGCCAGCGACAGCCACGGCGCCGCCACCCACAGCCCCGCGAGATCAGCCAGCCCCCGGGCGGGCTCGGAAAGGAAGAGCCCGAGCGACGGCCTGCGCGCCGCACCGTCGCGCCTTACCTTCGCTTCCCCCATAACGGACATCGCCGCACTCCGGCCGCATCATTGCCAGGACCCCGGGCAGGCTGGTGATACATCTGCAGTATAAGACTCAACTAAGTAAGGGGAATGTCCGGTTTCACGATCTTCGCGCCGGCGGTCCCCTGGCTGGCGACGGCGTGCCGTCGCACCAGCGGAGGAGATGAGATGCGCCGCGTCATCTGCCGGGAGTTTGGCCCGCCGGACCGGCTCGCGCTGGAGGAGGCGCCCGACCCGGTGCCCGGCCCCGGCCAGGTTGCCGTGCGCGTCCGCGCGGCGGGCGTCAGCTTCGTCGACGGGCTCATCGTGGCCGGGCTGTACCAGATGAAGCCGCCGCTGCCGTTCACGCCCGGCCTGGCCGTGGCGGGCGAGGTGACCGCGGCCGGCGAGGGCGTGTCCGGCCTGCCCGCGGGCGCCCGCGTCGTGGGCTCCTCGTTCGGCCTGGGCGGCTACGCGAGCCATCAGGTGCTGCCCGCCGAGGCGGCCGTCCCGCTGCCGGACGCGGTGACGTTCGAGGTGGCCGCGACCGCGGTGGAGAGCTACGCCACGATGCTGTTCGCCCTGACCAGGCGGGCCAGCCTGGAGCCCGGCGAGTGGATGCTCGTGCTCGGGGCGGGCGGCGGGATCGGGCTGGCCGCCGTCGACGTGGCCCGCTCGCTCGGTGCCCGGGTCATCGCGGCGGCGTCCAGCCCGGCCAAGCGGGCGGCGGCGGTCGCCGCCGGGGCGCAGGCCGAGGTCGACTACGGGACCGAGGACCTGCGGACCCGGGTGCGGGAGATCACCGGCGGAGGCGCCGACCTGGTGGTCGATCCGGTCGGGGACCCGTTCGCCGAGCCGGCCCTGCGCAGCCTGCGCGGGGGCGGCCGCTACCTGGTCGTCGGGTTCGCCGGCGGGTCGATCCCGCGGCTGCCGCTCAACCGGGTGCTGCTGGAGAACCGCACGGTGGTCGGGGTCGACTGGGGCGCGTGGTCCCGCCGGGACCCGGCGGGCAACCGGGCGCTGGTGGCCGACGTGCTCGCGCGGGTGGCGGACGGCGCCCTGCACCCGGTCGCCCCGGCGACGTACCCGCTGGAGCGCGCCGCCGAGGCGCTGACCGCGCTGGCCGGGCGGCAGGTGACCGGGAAGCTGGCGCTGCTGCCGTGACGGGATGGCCCAGAGCGCGGGCGGCCCGGCCCGGGCCGTCCGTCACACCGGGATCGCGGCCCCGTTCACCAGGCCGGACGACGGGAGGGCCAGGAACACGTAGGTCCGGGCGATGTCCGGGATCTTCGGCCACGCGGCGTAGTCGGCGTTCGGGATCGCGGCCCGGTTGGCCGGGGTGTCGATGATGCTGGGCACCACGCAGTTCACGGTGACCCCGGTGCCGCGTACCTCGTCGGCGGCCATCGACACCAGGTGCAGCACGCCGAGCTTGCTCACCGAGTAGGCGAACCCGGAGCCCTGGCTGACCACGCCGGCCCGGCTGGCCGTATGCACGATCCGGCCCGCACCCGCGGGCTGCATGACGCGGAGCGCGTGCTTGGTGATCAGGGCGGCGGTAACCAGGTTCAGCTCGAGCTGGCCGGTCAGCTCGGCCAGGTCCAGCTCGGCGAGCGGCCGCTGGCCCGCGAACCCGCCCACGGTGTTGAGCACGGCCCAGGGCGCCGGGGCCGAGTCGAACAGGTCGCGGACCGCGTCGTCGTCGGTCACGTCCGCGGCCCGGTACCCGACGCCGGCCAGCCTCCGGTCGCCCGAGGGCTCGGCCCGCTCCACCCCGGTGACCGAGGCGCCCGCCGTGGCGAACGCCGCCGCCACCCCGGCGCCGAGCGCACCGCCCGCGCCGAAGACCAGCACCGGCCGTCCGTCGAAACTGACATCCTCCATGCCCGTCCCCCTCGTGTTGCCCAGCGGCCCGGCCAGCCTAGCGATAGGCCGGTCCCCCCCGGTCACTAGGCCAGGCCCCGGACGGCCCGGGCCGGCGGGATGTCGCCGCGGATGGCCGAGACCATGTCCAGTACCTGCCGGGTCTGCCGGACCTGGTGGGCGCGGAAGATCCGGGCCCCGAGCCAGGCGCAGACGGACGTGGTGGCCAGCGTGCCGGGCACCCGTTCCTCGGCCGGGAGATCCAGCGTCTCGCCGATGAAGTCCTTGTTGGACACCGAGGCCAGGACCGGCCAGCCGGTCGCGGCCATCTCGGGCAGCCGCCGGGTGATCTCCAGCGAGTGCCAGGTGTTCTTGCCGAAGTCGTGTGCGCCGTCGATGACGATCCGGGCCGGGTCCACGCCCGCGGCGACCGCGCGGGCGGCCAGCGTGAGCGTCTGGTCCAGCACGTCGGCCATGACGTCCGGGTAGCTGACCCGCAACGGCCGGGTCCGTGGCTGCTGCGGGCCCACGTGCGCGCAGACCAGGCCCGCCCCGAACTCGGCGGCCACCTCCGCGAGCCGCGGGTCCCAGCCGCCCCAGCTGTCGTTGATCAGGTCGGCGCCCGCGGCGCAGGCCTCGCGGCCGGCCTCGTGCCGGTAGGTGTCCACGCTGATCACGACGTCGGGGTAGGCGGCGCGCACGGCCGCGATGAAGCTCGCCGTCCGCCGGATTTCCTCGCCCGGGTCCACGTCCGAGCCGGGTCCCGCGGGAACCCCGCCGACGTCGACAATGTCGGCGCCCTCGGCGACGACCTGGTGCACCCGGTCCATCGCCGCGCCCTCGTCCCAGGTCGCGCCGGGCCGGTAGAAGGAGTCGGGCGTGCGGTTCACGATCGCCATGACCAGCAGCTGCTGCGGCCCGAAGCTGCGCTGCCGCAGGCGCAGGCTGGACTGCTCGCGGGATTCCCGGCGCGGGTCGGTCATCTCAGGCGGGCACCGTGATCGCGGTCAGCACCAGGCCGTCGCGGACCAGCCAGCGGCCGTCGAAACAGGCCAGCCGGCGGCCGTCGAGGGCCGCGCCGGGCTCGAGCAGCTCCGCGGTGAACGTGCCCTGCTCCGGCTCGACGGTGACGGCCGCCTGCTCGAAGCCGAGCCAGCGCCGGGTGAGCGGGAACCAGGCCTTGTACACCGACTCCTTGGCGCAGAACAGCAGCTTGTCCCAGGACACGCCAGGCACCGCGGCGGCGAGCCCGGGCAGCCAGGCCAGTTCCTGCGGCACCGCGATGCGCTCGAGCACGCCGTCGGGCAGCGGGCCGTGCGGCTCCGCGTCCAGCCCGAGCGCGGCCACCTCCGCCAGGCGCGCGACCGCCGACGCCCGGTAGCCCGCGCAGTGCGTGATGCTGCCGGTGACGCCGGCCGGCCACTGCGGGGCCCCGCGCCAGCCGGGCACGATCGGCGCCGGGGGCAGGCCGAGCTTGGCCAGCGCGGCCCGGGCGCAGGCCCGGCCGGTGGTGAACTCGCGGCGCCGGCTGGCCACCGCCCGGGCGACGGCCGCCTCCTCCTCCGGGAACAGCGCGGCGGGCGGCGCGTCGCCGAACGCCTCGGCCGCCGCCACCTCCGGGGGCAGGATCTCCTCGATCACCGCGGGACCGCTCCCGCCTCCGGGGCCGGCAGTATCTGCCGGGGCAGGCGCGGCGGGCGGGCGCGGCGCTGCCACTCCCGCGGGTAGCCGAGCGAGACCTCCTCGAACCGCACCCCGTCGTACCAGGTCGTGAGCGGGATGTGCAGATGGCCGTACACCACGGCGGCGGCCCGGAACCTGGTGTGCCATTCCGCCGTGCGGGTGGTCCCGCACCACTGGGCGAACACCGGATACCGCAGGATCCGCGTAGGCTCGCGCACCAGCGGGAAGTGGTTGACCAGGACGGTGGGCATCCGGTGATCCAGTTCCGCCAGACGGCGCTCGGTCAGCTCCACCCGGGCCCGGCACCACGCCTCCCGGCTCGGGTACGGATCGGGATGCAGGTACCGCTCGTCGGTGCCCACCACGCCCGCCTCGTAGGCCCGGGCCAGGGCCTCGGCCTTGGTCGTGGCCCCGTCCGGCAGGAACGAGTAGTCGTAGAGCAGGAACAGCGGCGCGATCCGGGCCGGGCCTCCCGCGCCGTCCCAGACCGGGTACGGGTCCTCGGGGGTGATCACGCCCAGGCGGCGGCACAGCTGCACCAGGCGCAGGTACCGTTCCTCGCCGCGGAGCCGGACCGGCTCCCGGCGGTGCGTCCACAGGTCGTGGTTGCCCGGAACCCACACCACCGTGGCGAACCGCTCGCTGAGCGTGCCCAGCGCCCACTCGATGTCCGCCATCAGCTCGCCCACGTCACCCGCCACGAGCAGCCAGTCCGAGGCCGATTCCGGGTACATGTCCTCGACGATCTTCCGGTTCTCGCGGAAACCCACGTGCAGGTCGCTGACGGCCAGCAGCCTCGGCCCGGCGGGCCCGTCGGACGTCACCTGAAAGATCAGCCCACCCTACCGCCGTCCCCGGCCCAGTACGGAGCGCGCAGCACCCGCTTGAGGATCTTGCCGGACCCGGTGCGCGGCAGCTCGTCGACGAACGACACCGAGCGCGGGATCTTGTATCCGGCCAGGTGCTCCCGGCTGAACGCGACGAGGTCCTCGGGCATCAGCGAGGCGCCGCCGCGGCGCACCACGGTGGCGTGCACCGCCTCGCCCCAGTCCTCGGACGGGATCCCGAACACCGCGACCTCGTAGACCGCCGGGTGCTGCTCCAGTGCCGCCTCAATCTCGGCCGGGTAGATGTTCATTCCCCCGCTGATGATCATGTCGGACTTGCGGTCGCAGATGTAGAAGTAGCCCTCCTCGTCGCGGTAGGCGATGTCCCCCACCGTGTGGAACTCGCCGTGCCGGGCCGAGTCGTAGCTGTCCCGCTGCTTGTAGTACTCGTCGAAGATCCCGGTCGACCGCACGAACAGCTCGCCGGGATGATCGGGGCCGGTGCCGGTCACCTCGTCACCGGCCTCGTCGAGCAGCCGGATCTCCACCCCGGGCGCCGCCTTGCCGCACGAGCCCGGCTTGCGCAGCTGGTCCTGGGGCTCCAGCACGCAGTCCACGCCCAGCTCGGTCGAGCCGTACACCTCCCACAGCGAGTCGGCGGGGAAGTCGGCCAGGTACTGCTGCTTGAGCGCGAAGCTCCACGGCGCGGCGTTGGCGATCATCCGCTTCATGGACGACGTGTCGTAGCGCGCCTTCACCTCGGCCGGCAGGGCGCACACCATCCGGATCGGCGCGGGCGCGGCGAACGTGGACGAGACCCGGTAGGTGTCCACCAGGCGGAGCCAGTCCTCCGGGTCGAATTTGCGCTGCAGCACGACCGTCTGCCCGAGGGCCAGGGCGCCGTTCATGAAGCCCCACGGGCCGCTGTGATACAGCGGGCCGGAGGTCAGGTAGACGTCGTCCGGCGTGTAGCCGATCAGCACGATGAGCCCGATGGCCGTGGGATCGGGCCCGCTCAGGCGGGCGGACCGTACCGCGCCCTTCGGCTTGCCGGTGGTCCCGGATGTGAAGATCATGGTCGCCGAGCCGCCCGCCTCGGCCGGGTCCGCGGGCGGGCCCGCCGGGGCGCCGGCCACGAAGTCCTCGCCCAGCATCCCGGCGGGCGCGTCACCGCCGAACACGATGACGTGCTTGAGTCGGTCGAGGCTGCCCTCCAGCCGCGCGAACATCGGCGCGTGCTCGGCGTCCACGTACGCGACCGTGGCGTCGGAGTGGCCGATGACATAACGGGCCTCGTCGGCGGTCAGCCGGTAGTTCAGCGGGACGGAGAC
>Ga0335078_10017144_pt1 | contig 10762 bp, 9 predicted proteins | sample Lox_Sample_32_FD_206711 | JGI IMG/M metagenome (GOLD analysis project Ga0335078, IMG submission 206711) | Soil microbial communities from Loxahatchee National Wildlife Refuge, Florida, United States - Lox_Sample_3.2 | ecosystem: Environmental > Terrestrial > Soil > Wetlands | place: USA: Florida... | reverse complement strand
AGCAGGCCGATAAACGCGAGGGTGGAGAGTCCAACAGAAAGGTTCATGAACGTATGACCAAGATAACAGCCCAATGTCGCCGGTTGCATCATGCAAGCGGTTCAACGGAGCGCCGGCGTCCTCGCCGCCAGAGCGAGCCGGCCGGAACTTCCGAATGAGGCAAGGTGTCTGATCCACCAGACACGCGCGTGCCCCGAGAGGAGCAATATCTATGGCTTTCTCCATGGCAGGCGGCGGTCCGTCTGGGCCGCAGATCAATGTCACGCCACTCATTGATGTGCTGCTGACGCTGATCATCATGTTCATGCTGGTGGTGTCGATGGATCCGGAATACGGCGAAAAGGCACAGATTCCGCAGCCGGATCAGAAGCAGACTGCGGGAGAGCAACAATCGCGGACCATAGTCATTCAGGTGGAATTTACAGCAAACAATCAATTGCCGGCAGTCAAACTAAATCAGGACGACGTTCGCTGGGAAGATCTGGAGCCACGCCTGGCGCAGATCTATCTAACGCGTGCGGAGAAAGTTGCCTTCGTGCGCGGTGACCCCGACGTGGATTTTCAATACGTCGCGAGCGTGATTGACGCGGCGCATCAAGCCGGAGTCCTGCGCATTGGCTTGCTGACAAAGGGGCAGGAGCTGCAGGAATAGTAAACTGGAATGCGATCAGGAATTCCTGGCGCGGTTCTTTATCCAGATCGGCGTGCCGAAGAAGCCGAACGCATCGCGAATCCGATTTTCCAGGAAACGTTGGTAGGCAAAATGTAGTTTGACCGCACGATTGGTGAACAAAACGAATGCGGGTGGTGCGACCGAGGCCTGCGTCATATAGAGGATTTTCACCCGCTGGCGCATTGGGACCGAGGCGCGGTCGAAATCAACTTTCTCCAGAAACCGGTTCATCTCGGATGTGCTGACGCGCTTGCGGCGTTCGTCCGCGACTCGCTCGAGAAGGGAAAAAATCTTCTCTGTTCCTTTACCACTCTGTGCCGAAATGAACACTACCGGGGCATAATTCATAAACTTGAGTTCGTATCGTAGTCGTTGCTCGTAAGCGTCGCGATCGCCGGGACGTTTTGACTCGCGCATACGCTCGGCTTTGGTGGGCCGTCCGGCTTTCTTGTGCCCGCTGAGTACAAGATCCCATTTGTTGACAACGATGATGACCGAGCGACCGCTTTCGTGCGCATACCCAGCAATCGCGGCGTCGAGTTGGCTCACGCCCTCGGTAGCGTCGATGACAAGCAATGCAATATCGGCGCCTTCCAGATGCTTTCGTGCCATTACTACTGAAAGCTTTTCGGCCATCAAATGCGTCTTGCCCTTGCGGCGAATGCCCGCTGTATCGATGAAGCGAAACCTGCGTTCGTTGCGCTCAACCACTTCGTCGACGGCATCGCGCGTCGTTCCGGGGATTGGCGAAACAATGGCGCGGTCCGAGGAAGTCAGCGAATTCAGCAACGTCGATTTGCCGACATTCGGATGCCCGATGATGGCGACCTTGATTTCGGTGGTTAGCCCTTGGTCCTTGGTCGTTGGCTCAGCTTGTTCGGGTATTTCCCCTGTGCTCTCTGTGGTGGACGCTTTTGGCATTTCAGCCGCAACGGCATCGAGCAAATCGTCCACGCCGCGGCCATGCTCCGCTGAAATCGGGAAGATCTCTTTCACCCCCAGCCGATGAAAGTCACCGAGAAGGCCTGTTTGCTTCTCGGAATCGATCTTGTTTACTGCCAGATAGAGCGGCCGATTCGCCTTGCGCAGAAGGCGCACTAATTCAAGATCGGGCGCGGCGAGTTCCGAACGTCCATCGACGACCAGGACGATTGCCGCCGCCTGGTCCAGCGCAACTCGCGCCTGGCGAAAAATCTCCGCAGGGATCAGATCTTTTTCGCCGGGCAGGATGCCGCCGGTGTCCACAACACGCAGCTTTCGTCCGTTCCACTCCGCCTCGCCGTAGAGCCGGTCGCGCGTGATGCCGGGCTCATCACCGACGATCGCGCGTCGCGATCCTACGATTCGGTTGAACAGCGTAGATTTGCCAACGTTCGGCCGCCCGACGATGGCGATCGTGGGTACGGCACCCCTGCTCGGATTGTGCTGGCCATTTGTCACTGGGAACTCGCTATTATAGAGATTCCGTGTCTTCGACCTCACAGCCCGCGGTTCCAGAAAGCCGTTCCGCACCCAACAGCAAGGACTCCTCTCTCTACCAATTCTTCGCCCCCGGCGGAATTCTTTCCCGCACCCATCCCCTCTACGAGTTCCGCCGCGGACAACTGCAGATGGCCCAGGCTGTCGAGCAGGCGCTCGAAGACAAGCGTCATCTAATCGTCGAAGCAGGCACGGGCACTGGCAAGACTCTGGCCTATTTGGTTCCGGTGATTCGTTCCAGCAAGCGCGTCATCATTTCCACCGGAACAAAAAATCTGCAGGAGCAACTTTTTTATAAAGACGTGCCCTTCCTGGAGCAAGCCCTTAGTCGCGATTCGGGTTCCCGCCTCTCGGTTTGCTACATGAAAGGCCGTAACAACTATCTGTGTCGAAAGAAGCTCTACGATCTTACCGATCAGCCGGTCCTGAGCGGCCTTGAAGAGATTGAGCAATACCGTGCGATTGCCGCCTGGGAGAAGACGACTTCGACTGGCGATCGTGCTGAACTTGCCGAACTGCCCGAGGCGAGCCTTCTCTGGCACAAGCTTGACGCTCGCGCTGACGCCTGCTCCGGCCAGAAGTGCAGCCAATTTGAACGCTGCTTCATCACCGAAATGCGCCGCCGTGCGATGGAGAGCGACATCATCATCGTCAATCATCATCTTTTCTTTGCGGATCTGGCCATCAAGCTGCAGGCCGAAGATGCGCCGGACGCCGGGATCCTACCGGATGCCGCGGCGGTGGTTTTCGATGAAGCGCATGAACTGGAAGACGTTGCGGGAAATTATTTCGGCATCTCGGTGAGCAACCTGCGAGTGGAAGAATTGGCGCGTGACCTCGAGTACTCGATGCAGCATCATCGGATGCTGTCGGCTTCGCTTTCGGGCGCAATCGGAGCCCTGCGTGACCGCTCGCAACTGTTCTTCTCATTGCTGCCGGCGGGAGACGGTCGCTTCGCCTTCGAAACCCGCCGCGAGTTTCTCGAAGAAAATGGCGATGAATTTCTCGCCCTGAACCAGGCCCTTACCCGCGTGGCTGGAGAACTGGAAGCTCTGCCGCAAAAGCCGGAAGAGATTTTCAGTTTTGTTCGGCGCGCGCAGGAGATTCAGGTGCAGCTCAGCTACGCCATGGAGTCGGAAGATCGTAACACCGTTTTCTGGATCGAACGACGGGGCGGATCGTCTTCACCACGGAGGCACCGAGAGACGGAGAAAGCAAGAGATCAGAGGGTGCCCCACCCTTCGCGATTTTCGAAGGGTGGGTATTCGAGTGCGGAAGGTGTCGCGAGCGGCCGCCAGCACGTCTTTCTTCAGGCCACGCCGATCGACGTCGCTCCTATTCTGCGTGAGTGCCTGTGGTCGAAACTGGAATGCGCGGTGTTAACTTCCGCGACGCTTGCTGTAGGAGGGGGCTTCGACTACATTCGCCGCCGATTAGGTTTCGAACATGCTCGCGAATCGGTCCTGCCGTCGCATTTCGATTATCCGAACCAGGCATTGCTCTATGTGCCGCCCGACCTCCCGGATCCGCGCACGCCGCAATTTACCGTAAAGGCGACCGAACGGATACGCAAGTTGCTCGAAGTCAGCCGCGGCCGCGCCTTCGTCTTATTCACAAGCTATGCGCAGATGAATGACCTTTACCAGCGACTTCTCGGGGAATTGGAATTTCCCATGCTGCGTCAGGGCGATGCGCCGAAGAGCGCTCTGCTCGAGGAATTCCGCCTCTCGCCGAACGCTGTGCTCTTTGCGACTTCATCTTTCTGGCAGGGAGTGGATGTTCAGGGGGAGCAACTGAGCTGCGTGATTATCGACCGTCTGCCCTTTGCTGTGCCCACTGATCCTGTCGTTGCGGCGCGTGTGAAAGCGATTGATGCCGACGGTGGTAATGCTTTTCTGCAATATCAGGTGCCGGCGGCCGTCATTACGTTGAAGCAAGGCTTTGGCCGCCTGATCCGGTCTTTGCACGATCGCGGATTGCTGGTCCTGCTTGATAACCGCATCTTGAAGAAACAGTACGGTCGCGTCTTTGTCGAGAGCCTGCCGAATTACAGGAAAACGACAGAGATGCGAGTTGTGGAAGCGTTCTTCGGAATCACCTGACCTATTATTCGCGGGGTTCTCCTGCTTTCGGCAGCACCCCGACTTCAATTCCCGACGGCTGCTGTGCTGTGTGATACACGCGCTCGGCTGCCTTTACGAAATCGGACGGCTTTGCATCAGGAATATTCACAAACGTTTGCGGGTTGCGGTCCGTCAGCGGGAACCACGAACTCTGTACCTGCACCATGATCCGGTGTCCGCGCCGAAACGTGTGGTTTACGTCCTGCATGGTGAAGCTGATCTCTTCGACCTTGCCCGGAGTGAAGGCTTCCGGTTTTTCAAAGCTATGGCGGAATTTTCCTCGGAATGGCTCGCCCCGCACCAGTTGCTGATAGCCGCCCATCGTGAACGCCGGCTTGTCGACGTCTTTCCGCGGCTTGTCCCGGTCTTCGGCACGAATTACATCCTGCTTGCTCTCGGGATAGTCGGCCGGATACACGTCGATCAGCTTCACATCGAAGTCGGAATCGGTCCCGCTGGTTGACACGAAAAGCTTGGGCGAGACTGGACCGGAGATCGTTACGTCCTCCTGCAGAACAGGAGTTTCGTAGGTGAGCACGTCGGTCCGGCTATCGGCGAACCGCTGATCGGAAAGCATATATTCCTGCGGAACGTTCAGCGCTGCATAATTCACAAACGGCACCGGCTTGGACGGATCGCTGACGTATTCGTCAAACGCCTGCCCGCCAGCCTTGGGCGCGTTGAACGCGAGTCCCCCGTTCGGTTGAAAATATAACGTTCTATGCTCGACATTCTTTGGCGGCCACGCCGAATACTCGCGCCACACATTTGTACCGGTTTCGAAGACGTACGCCTTGGGCAGGTTGGGGTCGGGTGCGCCCTTCAGATAGTGCTCGAAAAATGGGAAAAGAATATTCTTGCGGTAATACTCCCCGGTGTTTGAGGCAAACTCGACTCGTCCCAGATGCTCACCATCGTAGCGATACCAACCTCCGTGCACCCAGGGACCGACCACCAGCGCGTTGAAGATCCCGGGGTTCTTTTCGTCGATGGAATGAAAAGTCGTGAACGGTCCCTGCAGATCTTCAGCATCGAACCATCCGCCGACCGTGAGCACAGCACAATGAATGTTCTTCATGTGGGGAGCGAGATTGCGGGCCTTCCAGTAGTCGTCGAAAGTATCGTGCCCTACCTGGTCATCCCAGAGTGCGCTGCGGCCTTCCAGGTATTTGTGCAGATTCGAAAGCGGTCCCACATTCAAATAAAACTCGTACGCATCCTGTGTTCCCCAATCGAACTCCGGCCGCGTTTTAGGCGGAAGTTGCGGATTCTCCTGGGGCTTGAAAAAGCTATAAAAGCCGAAATTGGCCGCGAGCATAAACGCACCACCGTGATACGCGTCATCTCCCATAAACAGATTTGTCATGGGAGCCTGCGGCGACGCGGCTTTCAGCGCCGGATGCGAATCGATGATGCTTGCTGATGTGAAGAATCCTGGATAGGAAATTCCCCAGATGCCAGCGTTTCCGTTATTGTTGGGCACATTCTTCAGCAGCCAGTCGATCGTGTCGTAGAGATCGCTGCTATCATCGACATCCGGCTTGGATTTCTTGTCATCGATATGCGGACGCATCTCGATGAACTTGCCTTCCGACATATAGCGCCCGCGCACGTCCTGAAACACGAAGATATATCCCGATTTGTCGAAGTCCGGCGATGGGCCGAGTTGCATGCGATATAAATCCACTCCGTAAGGTCCTACGCTGTACGGCGTGCGGTCAATCAGAAAGGGATAGGAATGGGACATATCTTTCGGAATGTACACGGAGGTGAACAGCCTTACACCATCGCGCATGGGGATCCGATATTCATATTTCGTGTAATGTTCTTTGACATTGAAGTCCGGAGTTTCTGCGCGGGTCTGCGCGAAAACTATCGTTGTCAGACCGCCAACGAGCATCCATATCCAAAATTTGCGCTGAAGCATGCTTGCCCTCGCCTGAGAATAATGTTTACGCAAGCTACAGTTCATGGCTGCCGCCCGTCAAGGGCAGTGCGGTATCTTCCCGGGCAAAACGGGTACAATAAGGTTTTGGGCGGAAGCATCCGACCGCTCCTATCCGGGTCTGGGAATCATGTTCGAAGTCACCGTGGAAGACACATTTGCTGCAGGACACTACCTGCGCAATTACAAAGGCAAGTGCGAAAATCCGCACGGCCACAACTACAAGATTCGCGTCACTCTGGCCGGAGCGGAGCTCGACAAAGCTGGCCTTCTGCTCGACTTCAAGGATCTCCGCGAAGTGATGAAGCATGTGATCGAGAGGCTGGACCATCAAATGATCAACGATATTGAGCCTTTTACCGTGATAAATCCGTCAGCTGAGAACCTCGCCAAGTATTTTTACGACGAATCGAATACCCGTCTTCAGAAGGTGACCAGCGGCCGCGTGCGAGTGAAAGACGTGACAGTGTTTGAAACGGATACGACGACGGCGAAATATTCGGAGTGACGCTTCCTCCTCCTACGACGCGGGCGAGACGCCAGCATGACAGCCGCCTCGACGGGCGGCGCTATGATGCAGATAACCGAGATCTATAAATCCCTGCAGGGCGAATCAACCTACGCTGGCCTGCCGTGTATCTTCGTCCGGCTCACCGGATGCAATCTGCGCTGCACATGGTGCGATAGTGAATACACCTTCCATGGCGGCAAGAAAATGTCTCTCGAGCAAGTGATGGCCGACGTCGCAGGGCTCAGTCCTGCCGGCGGTCTGGTCGAGATCACAGGCGGAGAACCGATGCTGCAGGAACGCGAAACCGTTCCAATGATGCAGCAACTACTCGATCAAGGCTATACGGTGTTGCTCGAGACTAGTGGTGAGCGTTCGCTTGAGCGTGTTCCCGAGAAAGTTATCAAGATTGTTGATGTGAAGTGCCCCGATTCAGGCGAAGGCGATACATTTTGTCACGAAAATCTGAATGCGCTGACCACTCACGACGAAGTGAAATTCGTACTCGCCAGCCGACGTGATTACGAGTTTGCATGCGAATTTGTTCGGCGGAACGATCTTGCCGAAAGAGTAAACGCAATTCTGTTTTCACCCTCATTTCGCAAGAACGCGACCGGTACGCGTGATACATCACATTGTCTGCTTGATCCTGAGCAGTTGGCCGAATGGATAATCGCCGACAATATACCCGCGCGACTCAGCCTGCAGTTGCACAAGTTCATCTGGGATCCGGCAGTGAAGGGAGTCTGAGGATTCCCAATCGGCAATTTTCCAAATCGCCAATCGCGAATCGGAAGTCGACAATTCACGAGTGGAAGATTATTGATTGTCTAACGCGCCCAAATCCCGCGCGGTCGTCCTTCTCAGCGGAGGCATGGATTCCTGCGTTTGTGCAGCGCTCGCGGCTCGCGACCACGAAGCCGCAGCCGTCCACATCAGTTACGGACAGCGCACCGAGGAACGTGAGCGCCAATCGTTTCTCGCTATCTGCCAGCGTTTGAAAATTCATGACCGATTGATGGCTCGCAACGACGCCCTGCGCCAGATCGGCGGATCAGCCCTGACCGACGAATCCATTCCCGTTCCCGATGCCGAAATGCTGGGCCAGGGTGTTCCAGTGACTTATGTTCCGTTCCGCAATGCTCATTTTCTGGCAGTCGCTGTGAGTTGGGCCGAGGTGCTGGGAGCCGAAAAGGTCTACATCGGCGCGGTTGAGCCCGATAGCTCCGGCTATCCCGATTGTCGGCCGGCTTACTACAAAGCGTTCAACGAGGTAGTCAGGGCAGGAACGAAGGACGGCCAGATTGAAATCGTTACTCCCCTCATTGCCATGCGGAAAGCCGAGATCATTCGCCTTGGCCTTGAATTGAGTGCACCCTTGGATTTAACTTGGTCATGTTACAGCCGTGAGGATCGGGCCTGCGGAGTTTGTGACAGCTGCCTGCTCCGCCTGCGGGCGTTTGCCGCGGCAGGGGCGAAAGATCCGATTCCGTACGCAGCCCAATAGAGTTCGTTGCCGGGAGGCAATATGAAGAAACATTTTGCAATCTTTGCCGCAACAGTCTTTGTTTTAGCATTCTGCGTGCCCGCGGTTTTTGCTCAGGCTTCCGGTACCGTAAAAGGCAGCTGTAAGGATGCCCAGGGCAATCCCGTGGTTGATGCAGTCATTGTGTTCGAGAACCAGGATAACGGTCAGAAATACACACTTAAGACCAATAAGAAGGGCGAGTACTTTTCTCTCGGTCTTAGCGCTGGAAAATACAACGTCACGCTCTACAAAAACGCGGACGACGCCAAAGCCGGCAAGCAGGTCGATTTCGTAAAGGGTTACCAGGTTCAGATTGGCGACAATGATCCTCTCGATTTCGATGCGAAGAAGGAACAGGAACAGCAAGCCAGAGGAGTCGGGCTGACTCCCGAGCAACTGAAGCAACAGCAAGAGGCGCAGGCTAAGCAGCAGAAGGAAGTCACCACTGTTAAATCTCTGAACGAAAAACTAGGCGCAGCCAAAACTGCCGCCGACGCCGGGGACTACGATACCGCAATCGCCGATCTGAACGATGCCAATCAGGTTGACCCCTCTCGCGATCTGATCTGGTTCAAGCTGGGCGACTACAACCGACTTTCGGCAGCCAAGCAAACCGATCCCGCGGAAAAACAGAAACGGTTTGGCGCTGCCATCGAGGCCTATCAGAAAGCCATCGATCTCAAAACTGCCACACCGGACAAAGATCCTGCCAAGCAGGCAGCGAATCTGGCAGCCTATTACAACAACCTGGCTGAGGCGTATGCCAAATCAAACCGGGTCGACGACGCCGTCAAGACGTATGCACTGGCAGCACAGACCGAACCTTCTTCGGCCGCGCAGTATTACTTCAATACCGGCGCCGTACTGACAAACGCCGGCAAGGTTGATGATGCGATTGCCGCCTTTGACAAGGTCATTGCCACCGATCCTAACCGTGCCGACGCTTACTATTGGAAAGGCGTCAACATGATCGGCAAGGCCACGCTGCAGGGAGACAAGATGGTTGCGCCTCCTGGGACTGCCGAGGCATTTAACAAGTATCTGGAACTACAGCCAACTGGCACTTACGCCGACGCTGCCAAGCAGATGCTAGCGTCGATCGGCGGTTCAGTCGAAACCAGCTTCGGGAACAAGAAGAAGGCGACGACAAAGAAGTAGCAGCCTTTAATCTCAAAGGGCGGCCTTCGGGCCGCCTTTTTCGTTGCGCAGGATCGAATCGGTTACTAAGGGCTATGTACTTACTGGCCTTAGCGCTGATTACGGGCCTGCTATACATTAAATTCAATCTCCTTTCTGTGGTGGTGTCAGTGTGTGAGGACACATGGCAGCACCAATCATTGCTCCAATTTCAGTGGAACTCGAAGGCTTTTCGGGAAGCGGCCGCGTCGCGACGCCGGCCCTGCTGGGCGCGATGTTGCGTGCCGCGGAGAAGATCAGCGACCTGATTTTTTCTCCTGGCCGCCCGCCGCAGGTTCAGGTCTATGGACAGATGATTCCGGTGCAAGTCCCCGGATTGACATTTCTCACGTCCGATGACACCCGCCGCATCGCCGCCGACCTCATCGGCGATAACAAGCAGGCCGTCACCACGCTGCGCGAACACGGAGCCTGCGATATCTCTTACGGACTCCCGGGGCTAGCCCGTTTCCGCGTCAATATTTTCATTCAGCGCGGCAGTTGCGCCGTTGTGATGCGCGTGATACCGACCGAGATTCCCGAGTTCGCTACGCTCCGACTCCCGCAGCAGCTCTCGGATGTCACGAAACTGAAGGACGGTATCGTCCTCGTGGCCGGTCCTGCAGGATCAGGAAAATCCTCCACTTTGGCTGTTCTTCTCGACGCGATCAACCGCGAGAAGTACTACCACATCATCACTGTCGAAGATCCGATCGAATTTCTCCACAATCACAAGTGTTCGACTGTCCATCAGAGGGAGTTGCACAGCGACACGCCCAGTTTTGCCCACGCCTTACGGTCGGCCATGCGGCAGGCGCCGAAGGTGATTCTGGTCGGCGAAATGCGCGACCGGGAAACTATGGAGATCGTGCTCGAAGCGGCCGAAACCGGCCATTTGATTCTCTCGACGTTAAACACGATGGACGCCTCGAAAACCGTAGAACGCATCGTGAGTTCGTTTGCGCAAGCCGAGCAGGCAGCAGTGCGCGATCGCTTTGCGAAGTGCTTCCGCTACATCATCTGCCAGCGTCTTATGCCGAAGGCAGACCGCAGTGGCCGCGTCGCCGCATTCGAGATTCTGAAGGCCAATGCCCGCACCCGCGAGTGCATAGAGAAAGGCGAACGCGAAAACCGCAGCCTGCTCGACACCATCAAGGCCGGCGGCTCCGAAGGCATGCAGCACTTCGACGGCGAAATCGCCCAGTTGGTGAAAGAGCACATCGTGGACTTCGAAACGGGGTTGTCCTACGCGACGAACCCCGCGGTGCTCGGGCAAGAATTAGCAAGATAAGAGACCGGGTTGCCCCACCCTTGTCGCGACCTTTGCGAC
>Ga0335078_10017143_pt1 | contig 10762 bp, 12 predicted proteins | sample Lox_Sample_32_FD_206711 | JGI IMG/M metagenome (GOLD analysis project Ga0335078, IMG submission 206711) | Soil microbial communities from Loxahatchee National Wildlife Refuge, Florida, United States - Lox_Sample_3.2 | ecosystem: Environmental > Terrestrial > Soil > Wetlands | place: USA... | reverse complement strand
GCTGGATACGGTAACTCGGGTACTGTTGCGTCGCCATATCTCGGGTTCGCCATCGCGCAAGGCGACTTCAACGGAGACGGCAAGCCGGATCTCGCACTCGCGAACACTACCGCGTCTTACGTTGCAGGTCCGATCATTTCGCTCTTGACCAACATCACCCGGTGACAGTGCAGCAAGGCTGCTGGGCCGCTCCTCTACCCGCGCGTTGCCTCGCCCGGCGGCCTGGTCTTCCACCTACGATGAATCCACAGCCACTGATCGGGATACTCCCGTATCACCGCTTCCAACTGCCGGTGCAGTTCCCGCGTATCGCGCTCCGCGTCGCCGGTCATCTCCACCGGAGGATAAAACCGTAGCACGTACCGCCGCTCATTCTCAATCCACAGCGCGAAGCCCGGAATCACGGCCGCGCCGCTATGCGCCGCCAGTTTGGCGAAGCCGGTCCCGGCGCAGGCGGGCACGCCGAAGAAATCCACGAAGGCGCCTTCTTCGAGCGATGCGTTCTGGTCCACCAGGATGCCGACAGCCTCGTTTTCCCGCAGCGCTTTCAGGATGCCGCGCGCGGCGTCCCGTTTGCCGATCAGCCGGTTTCCCGACAGCATGCGCCGCCGCTCCACCAGCGCGTCGATTTTGGGATTGTCGAGCGGCCGCACCACCACGCGCATCGGCGCGGCCATCAGCGCGTGCGCGAAGGCGCTCAGCTCCCAGTTGCCCAGGTGCGCGGTGGCAAATAGAACGCCGCGGCCGCGTTTGCGGGCTTGTTCGAAATGCTCGTAGCCTTCGTAACGAATCCATTGGGCGACGCTGTCGTGGCCAATCCGCGGGAAACGGGCGAATGTCACCAGCAGCCGCGCGATGGAGCGAAACACGCCATCGGCGATGCGGCGATGTGCGTGGCGGTCGAGATCGGGCAGGGCCATCGCCAGGTTGCGCATAGCGGTCCGGCGGAGCCGCGGCAGCGCCAGGTCCAGCAGCCGTGCGTAGGCGCGCGCCAGTTGATTCGCCAGCGGCAGCGGCGCCCGCGCCAGCGATCCGACCACCGCCAGCGCCAGCCAGTATTCGAGCGTGTCGCGCATAGCCGACCGGCGTTGCATGAACGGCCATTGTAGCGAGAGCGCACGCCGCTTCCCAGAACCGGACTCCAAGGCCGGAAATATCGAGGGAGAATCCGGGGCTTGCCGCGCGCAAAGAAGATGCGGCGCTGACCGCGGTTTCGGGGGGCTGGCGCTGCTCGGACCGGGATTGGCGCCGCCGGTCTCTTCGGTGTGACGTTTTTACGCGCGCAGCCGCCGTGTGCGCGAATTCGGGCTGCGCGAAAGGCTGGGGCGGCCGGCGCGGACCCCCGCGGCCAGGGTTCCTTTGGGATGGGCAATGGCGCTCGCCGGCGGCCGGCGGATCGAGCGCTTTCTGTCCGGCGTGATAGCGACGAGTGTCTGGGTGCGGGCCGCGGCGAGCGGCGTGGCCGCGCTCTTGGCGTTGAGCGCGACGCTATGCCCGGCGTTCACCGCAGCCCGCATCGATCCAATGACCGGTTGCGCTACGAAACGCTACGCGCGCCGGGGTGCACCCTGCGTGCCGTGCCGGTGGAAGCGATGTACGAATGGCTCGGCCAAGCCCCACGTCAGAAGAAACAGGACCACGATCCCATATACCAGATCCCGGCTGAGACCATCCCAGCCCGGCAGAGGAGGCGAAAACCCCACCACCAACGCCGCCAGTACGCTCAGCACGTGCCAGTACCAGCGAGCGTGGAACAAGTAAACGAACGCCAGCGCGAGCCCGATGGAGAAAACGTAAATCAGGAACACCCAAGTAGACATAATCCACTCCCATCTGTATTCTATATCCAAATCGGGATAATAGGGGCCTGTTTCCTGTTTTATGGCATTTTGCGAGCGCGTCGGGAGCCGGCGGCGCGGACGACGGCGGCCGGATTCCGCTCGCCGGCGGCGTGGTTTGGAGTGCGCTCCCCGGAGGCTGCCGGCCGGTTCCCGCTCGCGGGAGGCGTGGTTGGGCGTGCGCTCCCCGGAGGCTGCCGGCCGGATTCCGGCTGCCGCGGACGGAATCACGCCGAGCGGCATGTCGAGCCGGAACCCGGGCGCGGTCTGTTACAATCGGGTAGCGCAAAATGCCCATGGAAACCGGCCAGTCCCGGCTCGCAGTTGCCGAACTAGCCACCCGCTTTCGCGGCGAGCTGATCCCGTTAACGAACGCCTTTTCGTACTTCTGCACGCCACCCATGGCGGAAGAGGATTTGCGGCAATACTTGCACGACCCCATTGCGGCGCTGTCGCCAGCGATCTGCGCCACTCTCGGGAAAGTGGGACTGGTGCTGGTGCCGTACCTGGAAAAAGGCAACGGGCGGGTCGGCGACACGGTCAATTATGAGAAGCCGCCAGGCGGGCGGCAGATCACGGTGTCGCGCGTCGAGGCCGGCGGCCTGGCGATGCTGGTGCTTTCGACCAAAGAAGAGGACATCGCCAATTATCACTACACGTTTTACAATGCGCTGGCCGCGTTGGTGGTGGAGCGTTGGTCGCCGGAGGCGCACGAGAGCTTCGTGCGGTTGTTGCGGGAGGAGTTGAGCTCGGAGGTGCACGGCGAGGTGGACGAGCGGAGTTGGCATCTCAAGCAAGCCCTGGTGCGCCGCCAGACCAACGTGCGTAAAGAGACCAAAATGTTTCGCGACTACGCGCGGCAGTCGTTTGAGGATACTTTGACGCTGTATCTGCACGGCACCTGTTGCGATATCGACGTGGAGACGGGCCCGCGCCAGATGCCCAGCCGGTATCTGCGCAAGCGCCTGGAACTGCTGTGTTCGTTATACCCGCCGCCGGAAGGGTACGCGGTTTTTCCGGAGCAATTGAAGAAGAGATAGGGCGGGAAGCGGATGCCGCTTGCCCGGCTAGCTTCGGAGCTTACTGAAAAACGCGCCCAGGGTACCGCTCTCTTGCGGTCGCGGCGCGTTTGATTGGCACGAACTCGAGTTTCCGTTTCAAAGCCGCGCGCCGGCAAGCGGTCCCGGGGCAATCTCGAGGGGGCGGGCCCGCGGTCCGCCCCCTCGCCGCCTTACTTCTTATGGCAGCATGCCTGGCCGTGGCAGCAAGGCTGGCCGTTGCAGCAGTTGCCGGCCGACAGCGCCTTCAATGGCGCGAGCGCCAGCAGCACGAGTGCCGCAACGCTAAGCACACTAATCGTGATCTTCTTCATGATCGTTCTCCTCTTGTGAATTCTTAACTCAACCAGTGACACTGGCAACGCGATTCTGCATTGCCAGACCGCGCGCGGAGAGCTTTGGGTTTAGATCAGGAGAACGCAGTTGCGAAGGAAGAGCCCCGCAGAATCCGTAATGCGGAATTCCGCATGGACGATCGAGCGACCGTCTGGAAGGGTCAGCTCCGGAGTGACAGGCTGGATAGGCGCCGCCACCGCATAAGTCGCGATGGGCGTTGTCTTACCATTTTCGAGAACCAGGTACGGGCAGTCCTCAACGGCCTTTGAGTGACACGGGCCGGAAGGGGATTGCGGTTTATGGCAGCAGGAGTCACTCGCAGCCGCCGCGAGCGGGCAGGCGATCAGCGAACAGAACGTGACGGCTCCCAAGAGCGCCAGAACCATCGTGAATGCCGCCGCAGCCCGCATCGCTTTGCTTACACCTCAGTATAAGACCGTTCTATCCGGATCTCAAGTGAAACCTTGTAAAAGTGCGAGGGGCGCTCGTCAATAGAAGTACAGGACGTCCGGCCGCACGTGACCCTTGGCTTCGAGGCAAGGGCCGCACTCGACGTGATAGTCCGCGCGTATCTTGCGCACGGCCGCCGGGATGGTGTACTCGTCGTCGGGCTTATGCTCGGTGGCGATGGCGAGGCGCGGCTTGAAGCGGGCGATGGTTTCGCGGGCGCCGGCCAGGGCCGGCACTTCGGCGCCTTCGATATCCATCTTGATGAAATCCACGCGCGGCAACTTCAGCTCGGCCACCAGTTCGTCGATGGTGGTCAAGGGGACCCGAATGCTCGGGTGGGAGGACTCGGAATGCATCACCACGCTGTTGGCGGCGAAGTTGGTGTCGTCCACGTTCAGGGTAAGGGTGTCGTCCTTGTCCCACACGCCCTTCGGATAGACGATCACGCGGCCGGCGGCCAGTTCCGCGGCTGTGTTGCGGCGGATGCATTCCGCGCTGGAGGGCGAGATTTCGATGGCGACCACGGTTTGTGCGCCGGACGCCAGGGCCAGGCGCGTGAAATCGCCGTCGCTCGCGCCGCAATCGAGCACGATGTCGCCGGCATGAATGAAGTGATCGCCGGCGCCGTAAATGTGCTGCTCCATCTCGGCCAGGTTGAAGGGCAGCACGTAGCGGTTGCCCTTGGGAATCCAATAGGGGCCTTTGGGCGTATCCCAGAGTTCGAGGCCGCCCTCTTCCTTGACGAGGTGGCTGGCGGCCAGGATGCGGTCCTTGATGCGGGTTTTCTCGACCACGTTGGCATGGCATCGGATGGCGCGCGACATGGGGCAATTGGGGCTGTGTCCGGCTACCACCAGGGCCCATAGGCGGAAGGAAGGAGAGAGCCGGTAGGCCGCGATGAGGGCGGCGATCAGGATGAGAAATGCGAGAACCAGGCGCGAAGTCTTCACTTTGTGATGATACTTCAGAGTGGGCTGGCAGGCGGCAGCGCCTGTCCAACACGGCCGGCGGCTTGGAGGCGGGCATCCACGCGGTTGAGGCGGCGGGCCATTTCGGCGTTCAACAGGGGTGTATGGGGGATGGCGATCAGATATTCGGGGATCGCCCAGAGGTCGTGGTCCGCGGTCATCCAATGCAAGCGATCGAAGCGGCGCAGTTGGACAGGGCGGGAATAGGTGCGCAGGGTTTTCTCGCCGGCAGCGTTGAAGTAGTGCTCGAAATAGGAAAGGGCCAACTCGCGCAGGGTGCGGTAGACGGGCTCGCGGAAACGGAGGCCGGAGTAATTGGACTTGGCGATGGCGCCCCAATGGCCGCGCTGCCGGAACAGGGCGAGCACGTGATCGTCGTCGCGGACGGCTTCGAGGTCGAGCAGCAGGGGCGGAAAGCCTTGCACGCGGAGCGCGGCGGCGGCGAAGAGAGCTCCTTCCATGCAATGCGCCAGGCGGGCGCGGAGCACGAGGCGGGGGGAGCGGCAGGTGGGGCCTTGTGGTTCTTGGTTATAGCCGATTTGGCTATCGAGGAAGCACTGGATCTTCTCGGGCGTTTTCAGGCCGCGCAAGACGGCCAGTTCGTCCGGGTGGAAGCCATCAGCCGAGTGGATCACGCCGGCAACATCACGCGTGCGGCATCACCCACGAAGGAGGGCCCGCTTGGCCGCCCGGCGCGCCTTGAGGCGGGCATTGGCCTTCTGCTGTTTCTCATAGGCCACGACCTCCTGGCAAGCGTCGCAGCGCTTGCGGATGCGCGATTTGGTGGTGAAGATCGCACCGCAGCGCCGGCAGGACTTGGTGATCGTCTCGTCAAAAGGAAGGATGCCCGGTTTTTGGGGCAAAAGGTAAGAGTAATGAAATTCGCAGTGACTCATATTAAGCAACCACCCTCATCCCAGTGCCGGACTGGGCCATATCACGCACCCGATTTGCAGACAGGCCGGAGCCTGCCCCACTCACGCCCCGCAACCGGAAGACCGGCCGCAAACCGGATCGCCGCCAGGACGCGGCCCAGATCTGGTTGTGGCGCAAGGAGTTGCTTTTTCTCCGGATTTTCCGGAACTCCCCAAATATGTCCCGCGACGCACCGGCACGGCTCCGACGGAACACACGCACAAGTTCACAGTGCACATGATTGTACTGCTTCCATATGCACGCTGGCAACCGAACCTTCGAGCGGCACTTCAAGCCGCCGAAGCCGGCACAAAGGGCTCGGCCTGGTCAGTCAGTTCCCAGGACAAGTGATTTATATAAAATAACAACACCGGAGCCGGATAAACGGCCCGAAATCTCTCGAACACCCGCTCGGCCCAACCTTCGGCCAGATAGCTCTTCGCGTTGACGCCCTTATTGAAGAAGCCGCCTTCGTGGGGGACGCCCAGGAAGTCGAGGACGGCGGCGATCATGTCCAGGTGCGATACTAGCACGGTTTGGGCGAGGTCTTTGGCGAACTGCTCGTCGCGGGCGCCCAGGCGCGCCCAGAATCCGGGAATGTGCTTGTGCAGGATTTCGGTGTTGAGCTTGGTCAAGTGGGCGCTGGCCTTAAAGGCGTCGTAGAGCTGGTAGGTTTTGAGCTTGCCGATGGAGATGCCCCGAATCAGTTGTCCAAATCCGCCCTCCCCGAGCTTCAGGTAGACTTCTGAGAGTTGCATAAAGGGTCAGATTATCACATGCGGTAGAATGAATGGGTTTGGCGATGAGCAACGTAATCATCCTCGGGGCGCAGTGGGGCGATGAAGGCAAGGGGAAGGTGGTCGACCTTTTCTCCGAGCGTTTTGACATCGTGGTGCGCTACCAGGGCGGACATAACGCCGGGCACACAGTGCAGATCGGCGACCAGAAGTTCGTGCTGAAGCTGATTCCGAGCGGGATTCTGCGTCCGGGCAGGAAGGCGGTGATCGGCAACGGGCTGGTGGTGGATCCGGCGGCGTTGCTGAGCGAGATGGAGATGCTGGAGGCGGCGGGGTTGCGGGTGGACGGGAATCTGTTCATCAGCAATCGCGCGCAGGTACTGCTGCCCACGCATCGTTTGATGGAGAAGCTGGCCGAGGCGAGGCCGGGGCGGGTTTCGATTGGGACGACCTCGCGCGGGATCGGTCCCTGCTACGAGGACAAGGTGGGGCGGCGCGGCATCCGGATCGGCGACCTGGTGGACCGCGAGGTGTTCGAGCCGCTGTTCGATACGCTGGTGGCGGAGCATCGCGCGGCCGCCCGGGTGTTGGGCGTTGACGACGGGGTGGACGAAGGGGGCGTGCGCGCCGAGTACTTGCGGCTGGCGGAACGGATTCGACCGATGGTCTGCGACACGGCGCGGCTGTTGAACGACGCCATCGCCGCGGGCCAGAGAGTGATGTTCGAAGGCGCGCAGGGCACGATGCTCGATATCGATCATGGCACATACCCGTTCGTGACGTCTTCGAGCGCCGCGGCGGGGGGCGCATGCACGGGCACGGGAGTTCCGCCGACGCGGATCGACAGCGTGATCGGGGTGTCGAAAGCCTACATCACGCGGGTGGGCGGCGGTCCGTTTCCGACCGAAGCGCTGGACTCGTGGGGCGACCAGATCCGCAACCGCGGAAACGAATTCGGCTCGGTGACGGGGCGGCCGCGGCGCTGCGGATGGTTCGACGCGCCGCTGATGCAGTACGCGGCGATGATCAACGGCTTCGACAGCCTGGTGGTGACCAAGCTCGACGTGCTGGACGAGATGGAAAAGATCCCGGTTTGCGTAGGCTACCGGTCGGGCGGGCAGGACCTGAGCGGGATGCCCGCCACGATCAAGGAGATGACCTCGCTCGAGCCGGTGTACGAGTGCCTTCCGGGATGGCGGGTCTCCACTTTCGGGGTTTCGTCGTACGACGATTTGCCGGCGGCGGCGCGCGGTTACGTGGAGTTCCTGGAGAAGCGCAGCGGCGTGGAGGTGGGGTGCATCTCGACGGGACCCGAGCGAAATCAGACCATTGTGAAGCCGGGGTCGCATTTCGCGCGGCTGTTCGCGTAGCTCCAGGCACCGCAAACGCGCTGGCACTCGACCCGCAGTCTGACGCGGCCGGCTCGTTCTGACAACGGCGCGGCAATCATCCGGGCTGACCGCCCGACATCAATTCGAAGAGGCTGGTGACAGTCCGCCAATTCCGGCTCGTGCTGGTGGTGACGAGCCTGGCGTCAAAATATTGGTTGGTCAGTTTGCTGCGCCCCGCTCCGTTGGGAAGGCGCAGATAGATTTCCTGCCCGCGCACGTGGAACTCATCGGGCGGCGAGCGGTCAGGATCCAGTTCCTGGATGCTGCGCGGCGTAGGTAAATTCGCGAGGAACAAAACGTGCAGTTCGGATTCCGGTGCTCCCGCCTTCAGAAATGGGTTGTTGCGTATGACGGCGCCAAGCTGTTCGGCAGTGCGCATGACCACCGGTACGCTGTACCCGAAACGCTTGGCGATGTGGGCGGTGATCCGGTCCGGCAGGCTACCGGCGGCGCCGGAGGGCGGACAAAAGATCACGTTGCCGCTCTGGATATAGGCTTGCGCGCGGCTGCATCCGGCGGCGGCAAACATCTCGATCAGGTCTTTCATCGGAAGCTTATTCTTGCCGCCGACATTGATTCCGCGAAGCAGCGCCAGATGGGTCATGGATGTCTTGGGCACCCTATCATCCTAACGTGAGGCGATAATAGAGGCTAAAGGTGTTGGAGTTCACCTTGAACCGCCCATTGGGCAGATGACTCCTACCAGGATCCGCGGGCGAGCCGCGAGAGGGAGGCCCAGTGGCGACCGAGAGTCCGTTGAACGAAGCGCAGCGGCGGCGGCTCTTCAGCAACGCGAGGTACGCCGACAAGCTGCTGTCGGACATCGAAGGCATCGTCAGCGCTTCGGAGTCGAAGTCGATTTTCCCGAAGTACGTTGCGGACCTCTCGCCCGCCCAAGCGAAGTTGATTCGCAGCTATCTGGCCCGCTTCCGCGATCAACTGGCGCGCGCGATGGATGGTCTGGGCATCGTCTCGGACGGGCCCGCGCTGGGCGCTCTGCACTCCATCCGGGTGACTCTGACATTCGTGCGCATCGCGGTCGAGGAGATGGCGCCTCATTATCTGCGCGGCTACGGCGAGGCGCCGGCGAGCGTAACGCCGCAACTGCAGGGGCTCTGTGCGGAGCTGGAAGGTTTGCTGGAGAGGCTGAGCGCGGCTTTGGCGGACAGTCCGGCGGCGGACCTGCAGGGCCGGTTGGAGCGGCTCCAACGAACCTCCGGGGAACTCGATCTGCTCCGGCTGATCGATCGGATCATCGAAGACCGCGGGCTGGTGGAGTTGCGTCCGCGCCTGTCGATGATTGTGGAGCGGATGGAATCCAACCGGTTTGAGATCGGGGTGTTCGGGCGGGTCAGTTCGGGAAAATCGTCTTTGCTGAACCACATTTTGCAGACCGGGGCGCTGCCGGTGGGCGTGAATCCGATCACGGCGGCGCCTACCAGGCTGATCCACGGCGCCCAGGCTTTGCTGACCGTGAGCTTCGCGGATCGCCGGGTGGAGGCGCTGCCGATCGAGCGGCTGCCGGAGTTTGTGAGCGAAGTGCATAACCCGGCGAACGGCAAGGGCGTGGTGCGGCTCGTCGTGGAACTGCCTTCGGAGCGGTTGCGGAGCGGGCTGGCGTTTGTGGACACGCCCGGCCTGGGCTCGCTGGCGACGGCGGGAGCGGCGGAGACGCTGGCGTATCTGCCGCAGTGCGATCTGGGCGTGGTTCTGATCGGCGCGGGCAGTCCTCTGAACGACGAAGATCTATCGACGCTGTTGCGGCTTTATGCGGCGGCGATACCCGTGAAAGTGCTGCTGAGCAAGGCGGACTTGCTGGCGCCCGACGATCTGAGGGCGGCCCTGGAGTACACGGCCCGGCAACTTCGCGCGCATTTGAGTGTTGAGATTGGCGTGCACCCGGTCAGCACGGCTCCTTCGCATGCGCATCTTCTGGAACAGTGGTTCACAGAGGAGATCGCGCCGCTATACGAGGAGCATCAACGGCTCGCGCAAGAGTCGAACCGCCGGAAAGCGGGCGCCTTGCGGGAGGCGTTGGAAGCGGCGCTCCAGGCGAAGCTGAACCGGAACGGGAGCGGCGGCGCGGCGGGGGAGGAGGAACTCCGCGCGGTGGAGCGAGATCTGCGGGAGTCGGCCGGCAAGCTGGAACAGGCCACGGTCTTCTGTCTGCGCGCCTGCGACGAGATGCGCGGCTGGATGCCGGTGGCGCTCGATGAAGCCGCGGATGCTCTTGTGGAGTTGTGGAGGGGAGCGAACGCGAACGGGGCGGATCCGCGCGCCACCGTGGCGAACGCGATTGCGAAGACGGCCGCGGCGGCAACCGAGGTGCATACGCACCTCCAGGAACTGGCGCGTGAACTAGCGGCGGCGTTGCAGAAGGCCGCCAAGGAGCTGGGCAGCAACGATGCGCCGCCCGAGGCGGAGATCCTGCAAGCCGTCCGGGAGATGCCGCGGTTCGATTTGCCGCCGGGGAACCGGGACTGGGACCGGCCGTGGATTCCGGCTCCCCGGGCGCTGGTGCGAAAGCGCATCCGCAGCGTACTCGGGCGGGCGCTTGAAGAGCCGCTCTCGAAGGCGTTCACCACACATGGGCGGCTGATGGAGAGCTGGGTCCGAGGGGCGCTGGCAGAGCTTCAATTGAGATTCGATTCCGCGGCGGACGCCTACCGCGCGCAAGCGGCCAGGCGGATCTCCCATGGTTTCGTAGCTCCAGAGGAGCGCGAGGCGATTCTGAGCGATCTGGCACGCCTCAGCGAGGGCGGATGACTCCTCAGACGGGCACGGACTGGCGCGGAGTCGATTCCCGGCAATACATCTTCACTTTCGCGATCGAGACGCACTCGCAAGTTCCAGCCGACTTTGTTTTGCCGCCGGATCTCGCGGCGTTCGATGCGGGCGTATTTCTGCCGCGGGACGATGCCGACTGGTTTGGCCGGCGCAGATACCCGGCGCGGGTCGTGCTGCTTAGCGGCCGCGAGGTCCTGGTGGCGACGCACCCGTCGGCCGGAGAGCAGACGGTCCGGGTGCCCCTGGACCGGATCGAGCGCGTGGAGTGGGGCCGCATTTTGC
>Ga0335078_10017142_pt1 | contig 10762 bp, 6 predicted proteins | sample Lox_Sample_32_FD_206711 | JGI IMG/M metagenome (GOLD analysis project Ga0335078, IMG submission 206711) | Soil microbial communities from Loxahatchee National Wildlife Refuge, Florida, United States - Lox_Sample_3.2 | ecosystem: Environmental > Terrestrial > Soil > Wetlands | place: USA: Florida... | reverse complement strand
ATGCTCACCTCAGTCCTCTTGTCCCCCGGTTTCCCAAGATCCGCGCCCGCCGCAGAGTTCTAGGCCTCAGCAGGAACGGCCGCTTCCGGCCGTGCCTCGGTGCTGGATCCTGCGCCGGGCCCGGCTGGCTCATCGTGCCCGTCGATGAATTCGACACAGACCGCCTCGGCGCAAATATTTACAATCTCGACCAAGCTCTCGTATTGCTTGGCGGGCATCTCCTGCGGGTTCAGGCCCAGCTCCCTGGCTTCGACTATATCGATGGGGAAGAGATGGTGCGTGTAGCCATATACTAGCCGGCTCGCGATCTTCCCCGCGCTCGCCTGATCTACCTTGGCGCCGCGGGTCAGCAGCACCTGAGCGTATCTTTCGCCTATCTTCAGGCTCCGCCCCCACGCGCCGAAATCCAGCGACTTAGTCTGCGAGAGCAGCGGGGTAATGCTGCCTATCGCGAATTCCGCCGCCGCATTGACCGAGTCAATGAGCGGGATCTTGCCCTGGGTCATCGCGGCGAGATGCTTCAGGGCCTGGGACAGTGTGCCAAAGCCGAAGTCCCGCACGTAATCGATGCTCTGATAGCAGTCGAGGGCTGACATGTAGTCGGCAGGATTCCTCGGATCCCTGATCTGCGTATCGAGCGGCCCGAGCTCAGAAAATGGTGACATGAAAATCGCGTTTGCACCCACCGCAATCAGCGTGCTCGCGCTCTTGGCCCGGCGCGGGACATAGACATTAATTTTCTTTGCGTACCTGGAGAGATACAGGACTGTCCGGAATGCGCTGTCGAGCGGCCCGCCCGTCGAGTCGAGCATGACGTTGATCGTTTCGCTGGGTGCTGACTTCGGGAATCCGAAGCGCTCTTCAAGGCAGCGCAGTACCCTGCGCTCCGTGGGGTCCCCCAGGTCAGCCCCGCCGATGAGCCGGCCGGCCAGGATAAGGCACGGACTGCCGCCGGTAAGGTCCACGAATGCCCGGCCCGCGGCCTGGACCTGCGCGCGCTGGGCACTGTCTACCTCGTGGTAGAACGCGGCGCCATCGGCCATCCGGAGACCGTTGAGGCTCCCACCTTCGGCCACCGGCCCATCTTCGGAGATCGTCATCGTTCCCCCCGTCCCAAGGAGTCTGCGCGCCCTTCTCAGGTTCAGTCAAGGCACGGACGTCACTTTCTGCAACCTCATATCCAGTGCCGGGTCCAGCCGCTAACACGAGATGGGCGGGACAAGGAGCCAGGCATCCATTGATCATCGGGCGCCCGTATCTGGCGGTGCGATCGGGGTGCTGAGCGCCGCATAAGCGATCTCGGGCAGCGGGCTGATGGGCAGCGGGCCGGGGAACCACGACCAGGACGACCGGGCCGGCCAGCCGCCCACCGGGCGGGGTATCTGGAATGGTGTGCTGTTTCCGGGCGGCGGCATGTCCAGCGGCGCCCGGTGACACTCATCCATTCGCTGATCACGCTGGACAGCCCGGCCCGTGGGCCGGCTGGCGCCGCTGGGCCGGCCAGTGCCACTGGCCGGCCCGCTCCAGCCGGGTAAGTCACGCAGGCCGGCGCGGCGCGGAAGGACCCCAGAACGTGATCCTGGTCTAGGAAAGCGGCCTGGGCACCCTGGGTGAGCTGCGATCTGGGCCGGGCGCGGGCGGGAAGCGGTGGCCGAGCCTGGCGATCCGGATCAGCTTGGCCAGCGATGGCCGCGGTGCGGCCAGCCGGAATGGGCACCCGGCCTGCTCTGCGTAGCGGGCCATCCGCACGAGAGCGCCCAGGCCCAGCACGTCGCAGAAACGGACCGCGCTGACATCGGCACTAACCGGGCCGCCGCCCCGGTCAATAATGTCCTGGACATACGACGCGGCCAGGTCGGCGGTCGCGATATCCAGCTCACCGGCGATTCTCACGACGATTTCGCCCGTCGGCCTGACCTCGTGGCTGACCTGGATGAGAACCGCCCCGGTCTGCTTATCGTGCGCCCCCGCGGCCACAATTGCCTCTCCGGTATCGGTCACCCAGGTGATCAGCAGTGTCTTCGTTCCCCGCGTGATCTGCCGCCACTGCGGCCCAGCCGGTCCAGCTAACCGCGCGGCGGGCGGCCCAGCCGACTGGCTACCCGGGCGCGCTGCGCGATATGGCGATCGGCTCATCCCGTTCCTGGCCTTTCCCGCCACGGCCTGTCGGCCACCTGTTTGTCATCTTCACCGTCCTCCGCCACCCTGGAGGACGGCCCGCCGCGGGCTGGATCCCGCTGGCCGCGACGGGAAGAACATAAGCCCAGGTAACAGCAGGGACCGGCGCCGCCGCGCGGACCGGTACGGATGAAGTACGGGCCGGCGTACGGGCGGCGGTAAACCAGGCCAGCTGTGCTGCCAAGATCAGCAGGATCAGCGAGGTAAAACTAGCGAGTAACTCTTATGCCGCTTAGTTGCTGCGGCTGCGCTGCTGGCCGGGCCCCCGCAGCCACAGTGTCAGCATTTATTTCTGGGGCGGCTGAGTCCAGGTGATCCGGCCAGCTGACTAGTACGTCGGAGATTAGTGGCCAATGCCGGGTCCCGCGGCGATGTGCACACTAATCTGTGAGAAAGGGGGAAAGCCCGGCGCGAGCCAGTTCTTGCGGAGGGGAGACCGTGGCGCACCAGCACGATAGCGCCGCGCTGGCGACTGAGTATGCGGGGGCGGCCCGGCGGCCCGGCGCGGGGTGGCCGGCCGGGGGCGTGAGCATAGGCGCGTTAGTGCGCACCCGCCGCCTGGCGGCCGGGCTCACGCAGCGGCAGCTCGCCGGCCGCGCCCAGGTCAGCCTGGGCACGGTCCGGGATCTGGAGCAGGGCCGGACCTACCGTCCCGGCGTGGCCTCGGTAGCCAAGCTGGCCGCGGCGCTCGGCCTGGACATGGCCCGGCTGCAGGCGTCCGCGCCACCCGCGCCGGCCCCTGGGGGCCTTTACCTCCAGGTTCTCGGGCCAGTGCTGGCGTCGCGGGGTGGCGCCCCGGCCGGGCTGGGTGAGCCCCGGCAGCGGGCGATTCTCGGGCTGCTGGCGCTGAGCCCGGGCCGGCCGGTGCACCGGGATGCACTCATCGACGCGGTGTGGCCGCAGGCCCCGCCGCATAGCGCGGCCCACCTGGTGCAGACCTACGTGAGCAGGCTGCGCCGCACCCTGGACCCGGATCGCGCACCGCGCGATCCGCGGGGGCTGCTGGTGTCCAGCGGCACCAGCTACCGGCTGCAGGTCACCGAGGACCAGCTCGACCTGCTGGCATTCGGGCAGCTGGTCAGCGACGCGCGCGACGCGGCAGCAGCCGGCCAGCCCGAAGCGGCCTGCGACGCGTTCGAGCTGGCCCTCGGCCTGTGGTGCGGCGATCCGGCCGGCGACGTGGATGCCCTGCGCGGGCACCCGGCCGTGCTGTCGGTCAGCCGGGCGCGCACGGTGGCCGTGCTGGAGTACGCGGACCTGGCTGAGCAGGCGGGCCGCGCGGACCGGGCGCTGGGTCAGCTGGCCGACCTCAGCGCCCGCGAGCCGCTGAACGAGAAGGCATGCGCCCGGCTGATGCTCACGCTGGCCGCCACCGGGCAGCAGGCGGCCGCGCTGCGGGCCTACGAGGAATTGCGCCACCTCCTGGATGAACAGCTCGGGGTGCTGCCCGGCGCCGAGCTCGCTCGGGCCCACGGCCAGGTGCTCCGGCAGGAGGTGCCGGCCACCGGCCGGGCCGGCCCGGCGCCGGGCGCGGCCGCGGCGGTCCATCCGCCCGCGGATACCTGGGTCGCCGCCATTCACGCCGCAGCCGGTGACGCCGGCCCGGTAGGCGCGGGTGTGGTCCTCGATGCCAACCGGGTGCTCACCTGCGCGCAGGTGGTGCTGACCCCGGACGGCACGGTCCGCGAGCCATTGTGGGTGTCGTTTCCCAAGGCCGACAGGTGGCCGCGGCGCCGGGTCGACGCGGTAACCCTCGCCTACTCCCCACCAGTGCGGGATCTGGCCGTGCTGGTCCTGCAGGACCCGGTACCCGAGGGAGTGCAGGCAGCGCCGCTGCGCTGCCCGAAACCGGCCGACCTGGCCGGCCAGCCGTGGTGGGCCTTCGGGTTCCCGGACCGTGACCCGGTAGGCGACTCCGCCGACGGCCTGGTCGGCGCGGCGCTGGCGCTGGGCTGGGTCCGGCTGGACACCGAGTCCGGCTACCTGGCCCGGCCGGGGTTCAGCGGCGGCGGCCTCTGGTCGCCCGCCTATAAGGCGGTCGTCGGCGTGGTGGGCCAGGCGCACCGCAACGGCGACGGCCGGGCCATCACGCTGCATCAGGCCGACCTGTGCTTCCCCGGGCACCGGCTGGCCGCGCTGGCCAGCTGGTCGGCCGAGGCCGCCGGCGAGGTGGCACTGAAGCAGTGGGGCTGGACCCTGGCCCACGACCCGGAAGGGGTCCGGCACTGGCGGCCGCGGGCCCGCGGAGTCAGCATCGAGAGCGAGCGGGGTCACCGGTTCCGGGGCCGGACGGCGGCGCTGCACCGGATCGTGGGGTGGCTGGACCGCCCCGAGCCGGACCGCCGGGTGCTCGTGGTCACCGGTTCGCCGGGGGTGGGCAAGTCGGCGGTCCTCGGCCGCGTCGTGACCACCGCGGACGCCGCTATCCGGGCCTCGCTGCCGCCCGGCGACGAGGCCGTCCTGGCCAGCCTGGGCTCGGTGGGCTGCGCGGTGCATGCCAAGGCCAAGACGGCGCTGGAGATCGCGGAGGAGATCGCCCGCGCCGCCTCGGCCACTTTGCCCGGCGATCCGGCCGACCTGGTCCCGGCCCTTCGGGACGCCCTGCACGCCCGGCCCGGCCAGCGTTTCAACCTCGTCATCGACGCGCTCGACGAAGCGGCCAGCCCGGCGCAGGCCCGGGAGATCATCGACCGGGTCGTGCTGCCGCTGGCCGAAACGTGCTGCGATGTGGGCGCGCAGGTCGTGGTCGGCACCCGCCGCCGGGACGACGGGGGCGACCTGCTCGGCCGGTTCGGGGGCGCGCTGGCCGTCATCGACCTGGATGATCCAGAGTTCTTCGCCGGGGAAGACCTGGCCGGCTATGCACTGGCCTGCCTGCAGCTGGCAGGCGATGAGCGGCCGGGCAACCCGTACCGGGACAGTCCCCTGGCGGGCCCGCTGGCGGCCCGGATCGCCGCGATGGCGGGCCGGAACTTCCTGATCGCGGGCCTGATCGCCCGGTCCCGCGGCCTGCACGATGAGCACCCGGCTGACCCGGAACGCCTCGCCGTGCCGGCCACCGTGAGCTCGGCCCTGGCCGGCTACCTGGAGCGTCTCGGCCCAGTGGCCGGCCTGCCCGCGAGCCAGGCGCTGACCGCGCTGGCCTTCGCTGAGGCGCCCGGCCTGACCGCGGAGCTCTGGCAGCGGGCCATCGTGGCCATCGACGGGAAGCACGTCAGCATCGGTGAGCTGACCCGGTTCGCCCGCTCGTCAGCCGCCAACTTCCTGGTCGAAGCCAGCGGCGAGCCGGCCCAGGCCAGCCAGGGCGCACCGGCCGGCCCCGGGTACCGGCTCTTCCACCAGGCGCTGAACGATGCCCTGCTGCAGGCCCGGTCGGAGGTCATGCCCCGGGCCGACGATGAGCGGGCGCTGACACTCGAGTTCATCGCTCATGGCCGGCCTGGCGGCTGGGCGGATGCCCCCGGCTACCTGCTGCGCTCGCTGCCTGGCCACGCCGGCCTGGCCGGCCGGGTGGACGACCTGCTGTGCGATGACGCCTACCTGCTCCGGGCCGATCTCCGGCGGCTGGTCCAGGTGGCCGGCCAGGCCCGGTCAGCGCCGGGGCGGCAGCGGGCCCAGCTGCTCCGGCTGACCCCACGGGCCACCAGCGCGGCCGCCCCGGAGCGGGCCGCCCTGTTCAGCGTCACTGAGGCCATGGATCAGCTGGGCACCAGTTACCGCGACCCCGGCTGGCAGGCCCCGTACCGGGCGCTGTGGGCTTCGGTGCGGTCCCGCAGTGAGCGCGCCGGGCTGGCCGAGGGCCACCAGGGCGCGGTGAACGGCGTCTGCGCGGTCACCGTGGCCGGGCAGCAGCTGCTGGCCAGCGCGGGCGGTGATGGCACGGTCCGGATCTGGGACCCGGACAGCGGGCGGCAGCACGCCGTGCTGGAAGGGCACCAGGACGGGGTCTGGTCGGTGTGCGCGCTGACCGTGGCCGGCCAGGACCGGCTGGCCAGCGCCAGCGCCGACAGCACGGTCCGGATCTGGGACCCGCAGACCGGGCAGCAGCAGGCCGTCCTGGACGGCCACCAGGACTGGGTCAACAGCGTGTGCCGGGTCCGGGCCGGGGGCCGGGAGCTGCTGGCCAGCGCCAGCGACGACCGCACGGTCCGGATCTGGGACCCGCAGACCGGGCAGCAGCAGGCCGTGCTGGGCGGCCACCAGGCCGGCGTCTACACCGTGCGCGCGGTCCGGGTGGCCGGGCGGGACCGGCTGGCCAGCGCCGGCGGGGACGGCACGGTGCGGATCTGGGACCCGCGCACCGGCCAGCAGCTCAGCACGCTGCGGGGCGACCAGGCCGGCGTCTACTCGGTGCGCCCGCTCACCAGGACCGGCCAGGATCTGCTGGCCAGCGTGGGCAATGACGGCATCGTGCGGATCTGGGACGTCCGCACCGGCCAGCAGCAGGCCACGCTGGAAGGTCACCGCGGCGAGGCGAACGCGGTCGGCCCGCTGCCGGTGCCCGGCCGGGAACTGCTGGCCAGCGCCGGCGATGACGGCACGGTGCGGATCTGGGACCTGCCCACCGGGACGTGCACGATGACCATCGCCACCCGCTACCCGGCCGAGGCCGTGGCCTGGGTGGCCGGGTCGCTGGCCATTGGCCTGGGCGCCGGGATCCTGGTGATCAGGCCGAGCATCCCGGCCGGGGTACCCAGGCCCATTGGGTAGGGCCAGCCGGCACCGATCCCGATGACGTCACGCGGCCACCACGGCCCCCGGCACGTGGCGGTGTCGGGTGCCCGGACGGTTCGTTAAGCGCGCGGCAGCAGACAGCGACCCGGCTACGCCCGCAGCCACACCGGGCCGCGACTTTCCGGCCGTGCCCGGCATACGCAGCGACCGCATCCGGTTGTCTCAGTTACCAGCCGACGAGGAAAGTGCCATGCAGACCGGATTCCCCCAGGCCGACGCCCGCGATGACTTCGAGCGGGCCCGCCGCCGGGCCCGCTGGGCGCGGCTGGCAGGCCTGCTGCGAGGCCGGCCGTCCCGCTGCAACCGGCTGGAGGTGCTGGCGCGCACGGCCACGGTGGCTGCGGGCGTCGCCCCCCGGGCCGCGGGCCGGGGCCGGGGCGGTCTCCAGACGGGCTGGGTGGGGCCGATGGGCCAATCGTCGGTGCCGATCGAGCGCATCATCGGGTCGGTCGAGCCGACGCTCAGCTTCGACCGGCGGTTCCGGCCGACCTCCGGGCTGCCCCGGACCCGCTTCGAGCGGATCGCCGCCGAGGTCCGGTCGGGGCGCGGGATGGAACCCGTCGATCTGTACCAGTACCGCGACGACTTCTACGTCCTGGACGGCCATCACCGGATCGCAGTGGCCCGCGCCCTGGGTGAGAGCTCAGTGTGGGCCTCGGTCACCCACCTGCGCGCTCCCTGACTAATTGCCCTGGCCGCAGCGAGCCCGGTGACCCAGCCGGCCGTCTCCGCCGGAGCCGTCCGGTCAGAGGTATTCACGCCGGCGCATCCAGACCAGGGTCAGCCAGCCCCAGACGGGCGGCAGGTAGGCGGTCCACAGGCGCTCGATGAACACCGCGGCCACCGCCTGGCTCTGCGGCACGCCCGCGGCGGTCAGCCCGGCGATCGTGCCGGCCTCGATGACCCCGGCCCCACCGGGCACCGGTGCCGCGCCGCCGATGATAGAGGCCAGCGTCTGCACGACAATGATGGTGGCCAGGGTCAGGTGCTCGCCGACCGCGTGCAGCGTCGCCCCCAGGCACAGCGCGATCAGCAGCTGGCTGATCGTGGCCCCAGCCAGGACGTACACGATCTTCCGCGGCTCGGTGGCGATCGCCTTCAGGTCGCGCCAGATCGTGATCAGGTGCGGCCTGGCCCGCTGGGTGACCAGTCGGCGCACGCGGGGCACCAGGGTCACCACGGCGGCCACGACCGCGACGGCCAGCACCACAATGATCACGATCCACACCGCGGTCTGCTTCTCGCCGCCGCTGGACGGGACGTGGAAGTCGCCCACCGCGAATGGCAGCGCGATCAGGAACAGCAGGCCCTTGACCACCCAGCTGGCGGTGCTGGAGATGGCCCCGGCGCTGACCGCCGAGTCCACATCCAGGCCCTGCCGCTGGAAGAACCGCACCCGCACGCCGAACACCGCCGCCTGCCCGCCGACCAGCGAGGTGAACAGGTTGGAGGTCTCCAGCGCCACGCACCGGCCGTACGGGATCGGCCCGACGACCGCGCCGGTGAGGGCCCAGGCGTCGCTCAGCACCGGCAGCTGGGCCAGCACGAACGCCAGCCCGACCCAGCCCCAGCTGGCGCCGCGCATGACCGCCAGCGAGCCTTCCGCGTCCGACAGCACGCCCAGGATCGCCCACAGGCCGATGAGGCTGCCCACCACCATGAGCAGGTTCGGCCAGCTGATCCGCTTGGCCTCGACAAGCTTCGGGGCGGCCACGCCGAACGCCTTGGCCAGCGATTCGCGCAGCGACTTGAGGAAATCCTTGTGCGGTTTGGCCAGCCGTACGGTCACCGGGTCCAGCGTGGACCGCTGCAGCTGGGTGAGCACGGACTGCACGGTCGCAGCGTCCAGTACCCGGTGGGCCGCAGCGACCACCCGGTCCACGCCAGCTACCACCGCCGCCGCCCCGGCCGCCGCCGCCAGGTCCCGGTCGGTGCGGACGGCGGGCGCTGATGCCGAGGCACGCCGGAAGTCACGCAGGCCGGGGCCGTCTCCAGTGACCAGGACGGTCTCTGGGCTCAGCGCGCCGTGCGCGATACCCGCGGTGCGCAAGGTCAGCACCGACCGCAGGAACTCATCGAGGACGTCATCGCTGACCTGGTCAGCGCCCAGGTCAGCGAGCCGGGACCCGGGCGGTGGCCGGGTGACGAGGACCGCGTCGTTACTGGGCCCGCACTGGCCCGCCGCCACCACCTCGGGCACCAGCAGGCCCAGCCGGCCCGCCAGCAGCGTGAGGTAAGCCTCGTGCTCCACCTGCTGCAGGCGGTGGATCATCAGGGTGGGACCCGAGTCGCGGTAGATCAGGAACCGCCACAGCTTGGTCAGCCACTGGGCGTCGGCGGCATCCCGGCCGTACACGGCCAGCTCGAGCCGCCGTCCCTGGGCGTCCTCGCCCGCGAACGACTGCGCTCCCCACTCCTGCCCGGGTACCGCCGCCAGCGCGCGCACATCCACCCGCAGGTCCCGCACGGCCTCGGTGACCTCGGCCGCCGACAGCAGCCCGGCCGGGGAGCCCAGCACCAGGTGGCAGGCGGCCGCCACACCCCAGCCGATCGCGATGGACGCGGCAATGTTGAACGGCAGGCCGTAGCCGCCGACCAGCGCGGACAGGGCGGCCAGGACCAGGGCGATGCCCACGATCCGGTGCATGGGCCGGCTCAGGAACGGCAGGCCGGTGAGCGCGACCGCCATGGCCACGGCCAGCTGGGTCACCGGGAAGCTGGTGACGACGCCCGGCAGCTGCGGAACTGGCGGCCGGCCTGCGGCCGGCCCGAGCAGCGCGGACAGCAGCAGGCATACACCCAGCGTGGCCAGCCCGGCAATGGCCATCTGCCGGACCGCGGCCAGCCGGGGCACCACCAGGCCAAGCAGCGCGAAGGCCGCGATCACCCCGAACGAGCCGAGCTGCCAGAGCGTGCTGACCAGCCAGCGGATGCCGTTGGGCGGGGGGGTCAGCAGCTTGGTGAGCTGGATCTCCAGCGTCGTGTTGGCCCGGATCAGCGGAATGCAGATGGCCACCAGCACGATCGCGACGCCGAGCCGGACAGCATCCGACGCCCGGCGGCGGGTGACGCCGCCGCCCCGGGGGCCGAGCATCAGCGACCGGAGCCGCTCCGCACCCCGGTGCCGCCTGGCCGGGCCCGGGCGGGTGACCTGGGCCGGCCCCGCGGTCCCAGTCTGCGGGGTCAGGGCGTGCTCGGCATCCATCGAATGGTCCTGGGTTTCATCAGCCGCGCAGGCCGCGGTCACTGGAGTGACGCCATCGGACTAATGATGAAGCTCCGGCTCCAGCCGCAGCAAGTCCTGGCGCCGCTGGCTGGTCAGGACGGCCGGCCGCGCGCTGCTGTTCATGCTCGGGGATGACCATTCAGCGGATGGGCAACGTCGGGTCATGTCCGCCGCCGATGACATCGACGGCACCATCGCCCGCCTGCGCGCCCACGGCGCCGAACTCCTCGGCGAGGTGGCACAGTACGAAAGCATTGCCGGCTCTGCTACCTCCGCGGACCCGCGGGCATCATCGTCGCCCTGGCCGGGCAGACCGGCTGGCCCGAGCCGCGGCCGGGAGCAGCGGCGCCGCCATTGTCCCGGGTAGCCGGTCACGGCGATGTGCTGGGCGGCGGACGTTTCCCCGGTCCGGGTAGATTCTGGGAATGAAGAAGCTTCTGGAGATTCTGGTCTGCTTCCTGCATCCCATCGCAGTTGTGCTGATGTGGATCGACCTGGCCACCGACCGGCCGGACCTGGGTACGGTCGGGAAGCTGGCCTGGGGGATCTGCGGGCTCATCCCATTTGTGCCGTTCCTGTACGTGCTGACTGGCGGCGACCTCTGGTAACGGTCCGGGCCCGGCC
>Ga0335078_10017141_pt1 | contig 10762 bp, 9 predicted proteins | sample Lox_Sample_32_FD_206711 | JGI IMG/M metagenome (GOLD analysis project Ga0335078, IMG submission 206711) | Soil microbial communities from Loxahatchee National Wildlife Refuge, Florida, United States - Lox_Sample_3.2 | ecosystem: Environmental > Terrestrial > Soil > Wetlands | place: USA: Florida... | reverse complement strand
CTCGGAGACGGCGGGGAATCCGCGTCTCCTCGGCCAGCTCGCTTCCGCCCCGGCGGCCCGTCCGGTGCCGTCGACCGGGGGAGTGGCTCCTCCGTCGACGCTCGAGCCGACCAGCCAACGGCTCCTCGACGTCGCCGCCGTGCTGGGACCCGAGTTCCCGTTCGCTCTCCTGCGGCGGGCGAGCGGCGAGCCGGACGACGAACGGTTTCTCGAGCAGCTCCGCCGCCTGAAGGACGGCGGTTGGTTGATCGAGCTTCCGGGCGAGCTCCTCGCGTTTCCCGAGGACCGGCTCCGCGAGGAAGCGTACGCCAAGATCCCCGAGTCCCGACGCCGGACCCTTCACTGGAGCGTCGGGGAGGCGTTGGAGGGAATGGGGGGGAGCGGCGTCGCCACGACCTACTCTCTCGCTCGACACTTCTACCTGGGTCGCGTCCGCGGAAAATCGGTGAAATACAACCGGCAGGCGGCGGAGATCGCCGACCGCGCCCACGCGGCGGACGTCGCCCGCGACCACCTCGTCCGGGCGCTGCGGAGCCTGCAGGAGCTGGGGCCGCCGAACATCGAGGAGGAGGCCGACCTGGTCCAGGAGCTCGCCCGCGTGAGCGAAGAGCTCGGTCTCTTGCCCGACGCCGAGCGATTGGTTCGCGACTTCCTCGATCGCGAAAAGGCGACCCCTCGGCTTCCCGCGCGACGTCGCGCGAACCTCGAGATATTGCTCGCCCGCATCCTCACCGACCGCGGCGACATGCCGGCGGCGTCGGAACTGGCGCGAAAGGTGCTGGCGACGCCCGGCCTCGACGACCAGCCCCTCGTCCAAGTGGGAGCCCATCACCAGCTGGGGATGGCCCTCTACTACACGGGCCACTACGCGGACGCCGTGACCCAGCATACGGAAGAGATCCGACGCGCCCAAAAGCTCGGGAATCCGCTGCTCACCCTGCGGGCGCAGGTCTGGCGCCTCGCGTCGCTCGCGATGATGGGCCCGACCGCGGAAGCCGTCTCGGAGGCGCGGCAGGTGACGATCGCCCGGGACCGCCTCGGCTCTCCGCGGGAGTCCGCCCAGGCGCACCTGTTCTTCGGCGACCTGCTCGCCGACGCGCGCTGCACCCCGGCGCAGCGACGCGAAGCGGTCGACCAGTACGCCGAGGCGATCCGACACGCCGAGAAAGCCCAGGACCCGCGTCGGGTCGGGTGGGCGCTCTACAAGACCGCCGAGCTCCTGCGCGAATCCGGCGGGCGGGAGAAGGCGACCGAGAAGGTCGACGAGGCCTGCGAGATCTTCACGCGGATCGGCGACCAGGTCGGCCTCGCGCTCGCGACCAAGGTCCGGGGGCAGATCGCCCTCGACCAGGGCGCCTACGAACGCGCGGCCGTCGACCTGAACCAATCCTATCATCTCATCCGCGGGTTGGAGCGGACCTTGGAGGAGCTCGACGTGGTGCTGCGCCTGGCCCAGCTCGCCCACGCGCGCGGGGACCTCCCCGGGGCCCGTCAGCTCGTGGTCGACCTCGACCGCCAGGGGCTCGCTCGGGTCCGACCCGACCTCGTCGCCGAGCTCGAGGAGCTGCGACGAGAGCTCGGAGGAGGCGAGAACGCCGCGGCGTCGTGACCTCACGGACCCCGACGCTCTTCGCCTCGCCCGGAGCGCCCTGCGCGAGGACCGAGCCGGGAACGACCGCACGAGCCGGATGCTCTTCGGCGGGCCGGTGCCCGCGAGCGCCCGGGTGGTCGCCCAGGGCGACGGTGTCCTATCGGGGGTGAACTTCGCCCGGGAGGTCGCTCGCGTCCACGGCGTCTCCTGCGCGGCGCGGCGCAAGGACGGAAGCCGCGTCCGCCCCGGAACGGTCGTCCTGCAGCTGCGAGGGGACGCGCGCCGCATCCTCGCGATCGAACGAACGCTCCTCAACTTCCTCATGCACGCGAGCGGGGTCGCCACCGCCACCCGCCACGCGGTCGACGGGGCACGGGGCGCGTCGCATCCCCTCGAGGTGTGGGCGACCCGAAAGACCCTGCCCGGGCTCCGCGACCTCGAGAAGGCGGCGGTCGTACACGGCGGTGGGCGGCCGCATCGTCGCGACCTCTCGGACGCGGTGTTGATCAAGAACAACCACCTCGCGCTCGTTCCGCTCGCGGCGGCGGTTCGGCGCGTCCGAGCTCTCGCGGGACCCCGGGAACGGGTCCAGGTCGAGGTTCGTTCCGCCGCGGAAGCGCTCGCCGCCGTCCGCGCCGGCGCGGACGCGCTGCTCCTCGACAACTTGACCCCGCGAGAGGCGAGGTCGGTCGTACGGGCCCTCGAGTCCGCCGGCCTGCGTCGGGGCCGCTGGGTCGAGCTTTCCGGCGGGATCACTCCCGAGAGCGTGCGTCGATACCGTTCGGTCGGCGCGGATGCGGTCTCCCTCGGTTCGCTCACCCATTCCGCCCCGGCGCTCCCGTTCCACCTGTTGCTCGAGCCGGCCCCGTTAAGACGCCACGCGACCTAGAATGCGCGTCCATCGATGACGCTCGCCGAGGAGGTCCTCCGTCTCAAGGAGGACCGGGACGCCGTCCTGCTGGCGCACAACTACCAGCGACCGGAGGTCCAGGACATCGCCGATTTCGTCGGCGACTCGCTCTACCTCTCGCGGAAGGCGATGGAATCGGACCGGTCGGTGATCGTCTTTGCCGGGGTCCGGTTCATGGCGGAGACCGCGAAGATCCTCAACCCGACCCGCACGGTCCTCCTTCCCGACCTGAAGGCCGGCTGCGGGCTCGCGGACGCGATCACGGCCGAGCAGCTCCGGGAGTGGAAGCACGCCCATCCGAACGCGGTCGTGGTCGCCTACATCAACACGTCCGCCGACGTGAAGGCGGAGTCCGACGTCTGCTGCACGAGCTCGAACGCGGTCAAGATCGTCGAGCAGATCCCCGCGGATCGGGAGATCCTGTTCCTGCCCGACATGTTCCTCGGCGACTACGTTCGCCGACGAACGGGCCGGGCGATGCATCTGTGGGTCGGGGATTGTCCGGTCCATGCGAAGTTGCGGCCCGAGGACCTCGTCCGGGTCCGCGCGGAGCACCCGGGGGCGCCCGTGATCGCGCACCCCGAGTGCGGGTGTGCGACCCAAGCGATGCCGAACGTCGACCGGGTGCTGTCGACCGACGGGATGGTCCGCTACGCCGAGGAGACCCACGCTCCCGAGGTGCTGGTCGCGACCGAGGTCGGGATCCTGCATCGGATGGCGAAGCTCAACCCGACGACGCGATTCACCCCGATCGACGCGGGCGCGGTCTGTCCGTACATGAAGGAGATCAGCCTCGAGGACGTCCGCGACTCCCTCGCCCTCGACCGCTACCGCATCGAGGTACCGGCCGAGACCGCCGAGAAGGCGCGGGTCGCGCTCGAGCGCATGGTCGCTGCGTGAGCCCCGCAGCCTACAGGTGCGGAAAGATCGGCGCCAGGCCCCGGACGTACAGCTCGTAGGCGCCGGCCACGAGCCCGATCGCTCCCAGGAAGACGACCCCGATCGCGAGCCACGACGGCTTCCGCGTGAGATAGAAGTGCGGGCTCAACGGGTTGAGCCGGGTCGACAGGAACGACGTGCCGGAGAAGAACAGGATCACCCCGAAGAGGGCGGTCAACAGGACCGAGTAGCGGCTCAAGTAGAACCCGGCCACGACGAGGACGACCACGACGGGAATGGCCGCGTTCGAGCGTTTCGACTCGACCTCGGCGGCGCGGTTCGGGGGCGGGGTCGCGGGCCGATGGTAGGTCGAGCGGTAGACGCGGGCTCCGGACACAAAAGGGCAGGTCCGGCCGCTTCTAGATGAACCCCACCCTCCAACGGAAGCGGCTGCCAGTTGGACTCACCCATAAAAAGGGGGAAGTACCGTCCCCCCGGCGGTGAACGAGGTTCCTCCGCGCCGACCGACCCCGTCCGGACCCCCCCGCCCGGCCCCGTCGCTGCCGATCTCGGGCGGCCGCCGGCTACCGGAACCCCCGGCGCTCAAGACGACGCCGCTCGCCGGTGCGCGAGCCTGCTCGAGCTGCTCCGCCCCGATCTCCTCGGGCGGTTCCCCGCCGCGCTGCTGGGGATGCGGTCGACCCCTGTGCGGCGACTGCTACTGGCGTCACGGTCTCACTCCCGCGGCCCACCGCTGCACGAGCTGCCTCATGCAGAGCGCCGCCTCGTCGAAGACGGCGATCTCGGGGGGTCGCTCGACCCCGCCGACGGGCTTTTTCTCGGGGCGGACCGCGCGCTACTGAGCGCTCCCGGAAGCCGGACGTTCCAGACCTTCTCGGGCGGCATGCCGGCCCGACGCGCGAACCCGAGGGCGACCTCCCCCGTCGGGTCGTCGGGAGGCCGGCCGACCCCGGTCGCGAGATGTACGGAGAGGCCGGCTTCGCGCACGAGTCGACCTCCCGTCGAGTCGAGGCGCTCCGGTCCGGGTCCGAGGTCGAACGCGGCCGAGCTCTTCCGCGCTTCCTCGACCCAACGGAGTAGGGCGGCCGTCTCCGACGCGCCCACGTGCGCGATCACGGTCGGCACGGAGGAGGGCGCGCCGGGCGGCTCGCTCTCCCCAGGGCCCACCGTTCCGGCGGAGGGCCGGAGTATCCGGTAATCGTGGGCCACCGCGTCAAGCCCCTTCGGCAGCGGTCCCGGCGCGGTCTCGACCCCGAAGTAGAGCCGTGGATTCAGGCCTCCGCTGGCGGAGAGGTGGCTGCGCAACTCCTCCGACAACGCCCACGCAGTTCCGGAGGCGTCCACGCCCGCGACGACGACCCCGAGGAACGAGTAGTTCCGTCTCCGCGCGTCGCGGACCACCGTCTCGGCGTCCGACGTCCCGGCATCGGCGGGCAGGTGGACGTGAAGGTCTCCGTGCACGTCCCCCGCGCTGACCAGCGACGGGACCTTTCCCTTCGCCGCGAGGTCGATCTCCCCGCGGTCCTCCCGAAGCTCGGGCGGGATCCAGGAAAGTCCGAGCGACGCGTACACCTCCTCCTCGGTCGCCCCGGCGACCCGTTCCTCGCCGCGGAAGACCCCGTACTCGTTCACCTTGAGGCCCCGGTCGCGGGCGAGAGAGCGCAATCGGACGTTGTGGTCCTTCGAGCCGGTGAAGTACTGAAGGGCGGCGCCGAACTCGTCCGGCTCGACGACCCGTAGGTCGACCTGGAGCCCGCCCTTCAGGAGGACGGTCTCCTTCGTCTCGCCTCGCATCTTCACCTCCGCGACCTCTGGCTGGGCCGTGAAGACGTCGAACACCTTCGTCGGCTCCTTCGAGGTGACGAGGATATCGAGGTCCCCCACCGACTCGCGCGCCCGACGGAAGCTCCCGGCGAGTTCCACGCGGTCGGCCGGGGCGCCCGCGCGAAGAGCGTTCACGAGCGACCGGGCGACCGGGAAGACCTCCTCGAGCGGACGTCGAGTCGCTGCGCCCCCGGACTTGGCCGCCGCGAGAGCGGTCCGGATCTGGTCGATCTTCTTGTCGCCGAATCCTTTCACCCCGTCGAGACGACCCGCGGCGATCGCGTCCGTGAGCTCCTTCGGTCCCTCGATCCCGAGCTCGACCCAGAAGCGACGCGCGGTCTTCGGACCGAGCCCGGGGAGGCGCATCAGCTCGACCAGGCCCGCCGGGATCTCGCGTTTCAACCGCTCGTAGTACTGGACCGTCCCGGTCCGGAGGTACTCTTCCGTCTTCTCGGCGATCGCCTCGCCGACTCCCGGGATCGCCCGAAGCTCGTGACGGGCCGCGACCGCGGCGAGGTCCTCGGTCAGACTCTCGATCGACCGCGCGGCCCGCCGATACGCTTCCGGTTTGAACTTCTCGCCCAGAAGGTCGAGCAGGTCCGCGATCGAACGGAACAGCTCGGCGGCGTCGGCGTTCGACGGCATGCGCGAAACGCCCCTCGAAGTCGTCGGGGCTTATCCGTTGGCGTTCGCGGCGTTCTCGGTCACGGCGTAACACCGCTCCCGAGGTCGAGCCAGGTCCGTCGGCCGATCGGCCGGAACCCCATCCGCTCGTAGAGACGACGGGCCTCCGCTCGGTCCTCCCGAACGTAGAGGCCCACGCGGACCCGGGCTTCGCGTGCCTCGGCGAGGGCCGCTTCGACGAGGGCCCCCCCGAACCCCTTCCCGCGCGCCTCCGGGTCGACGACGACCCCCCCGAGGAGCCAGACGTCGGGGAGCCGCACCGCGGCTCGCGCCGCGCCGACGAGCCGGTCCCCATCGAACCCTCCCCAGATCCACTCCTCGCCGGGGTCGAGCGCCGGATACTCCGCGGCGACCGGGTCTCCCTGTTTCTGCGCGAAATCGGTCAGCGCGGGCCGGTCGAGTCGCCCGAGTCGACGCACGTGGATCGACGGGGGTCGGGAAGCGCCGGACGCGGGACCGGACGTCGGCTCGTGCGCGAGCAGGAGAACGGTGAGCGGGCGCGCCGGGCCCCGAGCGCTGACCACCTCGTCCTGGAACATTTCGGGGACGATGGCGACCAGGGGCCGCGGGGGAAGCGCGCCGGCCAGCACCCGGGCCCGGGGGTCGCTTCCCACCCAATGGACCACCGTGGCCGCGGGATGACCTAGCCAGAAGAGCAGGTAGCCCACCGTCTGTTCGCCGTCCCGAGCCGAGACAAAACGAACGCGGTACGGTGCGTGGTCGAGGTCCCAGCGCGCGTACGCGTGGCCGAACGGGTCGGAGACGGAGGCGCGCTCGAGCCACTCGCGGTCGATCGTCGGTCGGAGCTCCATCGGTAAGCTCCAACGACCGCAGGCGCTCCGCCTAGTTAGGAGTGCGGCCCGGTCGGGCCACGAGAACGGTAAAAGCGACCCCCGGGTCCCGACGCCCGTGCTGACGCATCGCCCGACCCCGGAGTTCCCCCGGCACTTGGAGGAGCTCTACGCGCGGTTCCCGTTCGACCGTTCGCTCGCGGACGACCCGATCTCCGAGATCCGGTTCCTCGCGCACGACCCGCGACGGGCCGAGGTCGCCGGGGTCTTTGCGGCGACGCTCGCGATCGGCAACACGACCGCGATTCGCGGCGCGATCGTCCGGCTCTTCGCGATCGCCCACGGGGACGTCGGCTGGCTCGTGGCCCCGGGGCACGCGCGCGAGCGCGCGCGAGGTCTTGCGTCGTTTCGCCATCGCTGGATCCGCGGCGACCAGCTCGACTACCTTTCCCGGGTGCTCGAAGAGTACTACCGTCATGCACCGAGCCTCGAAGTGGCATTCCTCGAGGGGTGGTCGACGGGCGGGTTCGCGGGCGGTCTCGACGCTCTCGCCCGGGTCCTACGGGGGGAAGGCACTTCCGCCCGCTTGGGAGCGCCCCCGCGGGGCTACCGCGCCCTGTTCCCGACCCCGATGGGTCCCGGGAGAAGCCCGTGCAAGCGGCTCACGCTGTTCGTTCGTTGGATGGTCCGCGACCGGTATCCCGACCTCGGGGTGTGGCGACGCGTTCCGACGGGAGAGCTTCGGGTGCCTCTCGACCAGCACGTCCACTGGATCGCGTACCACCTCGGTCTCACCGGGCTCCGTGCCCGTTCCTGGACCGCGGTCGAGGAAGTGAGCGAGGCGCTCCGTCGCATCGACCCTCTCGACCCCGTGCGCTACGACTTTGTCCTCTGCCACACGGGCATCTCGGGAGACTGTCCCAAGGAACGGGACCTCTCCGTCTGCGGACCCTGTTCAGTGAGACCGGATTGTCGTCTCTGGAGAGGACGGAGGGCGAGCGCGTGACGTCCCGTTTGGACCTCGCAAAGGTCGACCCCGGCCTCCTCGGACGATTTCGTGCGGCGGGAGAGAAGATCCTCTGGCGGCCGGCCCCCGGCCCCGCACCCCGCGCGGGCCGGGCTCGGGTCGCGCACCTGCACGACGAGGAAGCCCGCGTCGAAGAGGCCGGGCGCGGGTCGCGCTACCGCATCACGACGGACTCTGGACCGGTGGGGGCGCTCGTGCTGCTGTTGGAGATCGACCGACGGGGTCCGGCGACCGAACTCGGAGCGGCGGACGCCGGACGCCTGCCCGCGTTTCCCTCGGGCGCCCTCGTCGCGAGCTGGGGGCGTGCACCGCGGCCCGCCGACTCGCACCCGACCGTGCACGACCTCGTCGAGCTCGCCCGCTACGCTCTCGCCTAGCCTCGGAATGGTTATATTCTCTAATGATTAGGGCTCCTAATCGTTAGGAAGTCGCATGATCGCTGCCGTTCCCAAGGCCGAAGCCCCGCGAGCCTCCGCGGACGTGGCCGAGCTCATCGACCTCGTGCACGAGGTCTTCCAAGGGTCCCTCCGTCGGCTCCATCCGACGCTCGCAAAGGAAAGGATCACGATGGGCCAGTTCTGGGCGATCCACTCGGTCTCGAGCCTCGAGGGCGCCTCGCTGAGCTCCGTCGCGCGCTACCTCGGGGTCGCGTCGCCGACCGTCTGCGCGAACATCGACCAGCTCGAGCAGGCGGGACTCGTGAAGCGCCAACGCTCGGAGAAGGACCGGCGGAACGTCGAGATCACCCTCACTCCCCGGGGTCGGAAGGTGGAGCACCGGGTCTGGCGGGCGATCGCGCAAGTGATGTCGGAAGCCGGCCGCGACGTGTCGGAGAGCGACCTCGCGGCCTCGATCCGTGTCTTCCGGGAGGTCGCCGGCCAGCTCGACCTGCGCCCCGGAGCCTATCGGGAGGGTCCGTGAGCCACTCGAGCCCGACCCTCACCGCGGCCGGCACGCCGTACGACGCTCGGGCGGCCTCGGCGGTCCTGCTCGTTCTCGCCTCGATGGCGTTGATGGTCACCTACGTCGAGACGATGGTCCTGCCGGCGTTCAAGAACTTCGTCACGTTCTTTGACAACGCCCCCACGACGAGCGTCGTGTGGATCGTCTCGGCCTATCTCCTGGTCGGCACCGTCGCCACCCCGGTCTTCGGGAAGCTCGGGGACAAGTACGGCAAGAAGCGAATGCTCCTGCTCGTGATGGGTCTCTACGCCGTGGCGGTGAGCATCGCCGGGTTCACGCCCAATATCGGGGATGCCTTCGGCGTCTCGCGGGCGAACCAGATCTACGTCCTGATCGGCGTCCGGGCGTTCCAGGGCCTCGGCATGGGGATGTTCCCGCTGGCGTTCGCCATGCTGCCCGAGGTGTTCCCGGCGGTCCGCGTCGGCCAGGCGCAGGGGATCGTCTCGGGAATGTTCGCGGCGGGGGCCGCGGTCGGCCTGGTCGGGGGCGGGTACATCGCGTACAACTACGGCTGGCAGCTGACGTACCACACCGTTACGCCGATCGCCATCCTTGTCTGGATCCTCGCCTACTTCTATCTTCGGGAGTCTCCGAACCTCTCGCCGAGGCCGATCGACGTGCCCGGGATCTCGAGCCTCGGTCTCGCCCTCGCGTTCACGCTGTTCGGGCTCACGGAGGGGGTCTACTGGGGTTGGACGAGCTTCACGGCGGTATCGTTCGCCGGCATCCCGTGGGGCGTACCGCAGTTCTTCCTGCTCGCCCTCGCCTCGATCGGGTTCTTCCTGTACTGGGAGCCGCGCGCGAAGAATCCCGTCGTCTCGTTCCACGCCCTTAAGCAGCGGAACATCTGGATCTCGAACGTGAATGGCGTGATCGTCGGGATCGGGATGTTCCTCATCTTCGTCACGATGACGATCCTCGTCGAGGACCCGTACTCTCCCGGGTTCAACTACACCGAGTTCCAAATGGGCCTGGTCTCGCTACCGGCCGCCCTGGGGATGCTCGCCTTCGGCCCGCTGTTCGGACGGGTGGTGGGGGCCCGGGGTCCGAAGCCGGTGATGATCCTGGGGTTCGCGATCATGGGCGGGGGCGCCCTCGGGCTGACGTTCCTCCACTCGAACATCATCGAGCTCATGCTGTTCACGATCCCAGCGCTCGTCGGGAACGTGGCGGTGCTGATCGCCATGTCGAACATCATCGTCCTTTCCGTCTCCCCGAAGGAGCTCGGCATCCAGACCGGCATGAACCAGACGTTCCGCAATCTGGGGAGCGCGGTCGGGCCGGTGCTCGCCGCGATGCTGACGGCGAGCTTCACGGCCTCCGTGATCGTCGCCCAACCTCCGGCGCCGGCGCCCGCGATCTACGGCAACGTCCCGGCGATCACGGGGTTCGTCCTCCTCTTCGCGATCGTGGCCGCCGTCGCGCTCGTGGGGCTGCTCCTATCGCTCGGGATCCGCAACTACCGCTTCGGCGTGGACGGGACCCGCGTCTCGGGTCCGAGCGCCCGGGCGAGCCCGGCGGGACCCGCGCCCGTGGAGCCGACCCCGTCGATCGGGGCGCAGCCCCGGTCGTAGGTCGGCCGTTCCGTCCCGCGGACCGACGCTTTCCTACGAGCAACCGCTCGTGGAGCCGCAGACCGTGCACGCGTAGCACGTGCCCGACCGTACCATGATGCCGCCGCACTGGGCGCACGACGGAGCGTCCTCGCTCACCCCGCCCGAGCTGTCGGAGAAGGCGTCGAGCGCCTTCGTTTCGAACTTGACGGTCGTCGTGGGCTTGCTCCCCGCCCCCGAGACCGGAGCCGGCGCCGGGGCGTGGCCGTTCCCGTTCGACTCCGCCGGACCTTCGAGTCCGATCGCTCGCCGCTCGTCCTCGGTCAGGAACTCGAGAGCGAGCCATCGCGCGACGTAGTCGGGGATCGATTTCGCGAAACGGATCTTCGAGTTGTTGGTCGCTCCCGCCGGCTCGAACCTCAAGTGGGCGAGCTTCCGCACGAGGTCCTTGAGCGGCACCCCGTGCTGGAGCGCCATCGACATCGAGATCCCGAGCGAGTCCATGAGGCCGTTCACGGT
>Ga0335078_10017139_pt1 | contig 10763 bp, 9 predicted proteins | sample Lox_Sample_32_FD_206711 | JGI IMG/M metagenome (GOLD analysis project Ga0335078, IMG submission 206711) | Soil microbial communities from Loxahatchee National Wildlife Refuge, Florida, United States - Lox_Sample_3.2 | ecosystem: Environmental > Terrestrial > Soil > Wetlands | place: USA: Florida... | reverse complement strand
GCGGCCCCCCCCCCCCCGGGCGGGGGGGCTCCGGGGGGCGAAGCTCCCCCGCCTGGGGGTCCAGGGGTTACCCCCCGGGACAACACGGTTCTTCTCAGGACCGAGGGGCTGACCAAGCATTTCCACATCGGGGGGATGTTCTCCCGGAGCTACCTGCACGCGGTCGACGACATCGCCATCTCAATCGGCGAGCGGCAGATCGTCGCGCTGGCCGGGGAGAGCGGCAGCGGCAAGAGCACGATGGCGCGGCTGCTGGCCAAGCTCTACCAGCCCACCAGCGGCGAGATCTACTTCCAGGGCAAGCCGCTGTCGGCCGTCCGCTCCCGCCGGGACGTGCTCCGGTACCGGGGCGACGTGCCGATGGTCTTCCAGGACCCGTTCGCCTCGTTCAACCCGGTCTACCGGGTGTCGCACGGCGTACAGCGCTGCCTCAAGCTGCACCGCGGCGAGCTGTCCGCCCGGCAGCGCCAGGAGGAAGCCGAGCGCGTGTTCGAGGCCGTCGGGCTGACCCCCGCCGCCGACGTGCTGCAGCGGTTCCCGCACGAGCTGAGCGGCGGCCAGCGGCAGCGGGTCGGGTTCGCTCAGGCCCTGGCGCTGCGGCCGAAGCTGATCCTGGCCGACGAGCCGGTCTCGATGCTCGACGTGTCGATCAGGATCGGGCTGCTCAACCTGATGGCACAGTTGCGCGACGAGCAGGGCGTGTCGATTCTCTACATCACCCACGACATTGCCAGCGCCCGGTACGTCGCGGACCGGCTGATCATCATGTACGCCGGCCGGGTGGCCGAGCAGGGCCCGGCCGAGGAGGTGCTGGCCAGCCCGAAGCACCCTTACACCCAGCTGCTGCTGTCGGCGGTACCCGACCCGCGCGCGCCGCTCGGCGTGGGGGCCGAGACCGACCGCGGCGAGCCGCCGCGGGTCATCGACCCGGCGCCCGGCTGCCGGTTCCGGTGGCGCTGCCCGCTGGCCATCGACGAGTGCCACCGGGTGACGCCGGAACTCAGCCCGCTCGCCCCCGATCACGAAGCCGCCTGCCATGTGGCCCGCAGCGGCGCGGAAGTGAAGGCGTTCGGATGAAACTGACCGTGGTTGGTGGCGGGTCCACCTACACCCCCGAGCTGGTCGACGGCCTGGCCCGGCTGGCCGACGGTGCTGGCCCGGGGGGACGTCCCCCCCAGACCCCCCCGATCAAGATTACCGAGCTGGTCCTGACCGACCCGGACCAGGCGCGCCTGGACGTCGTCGGCCCGTTCTCGGCCCGGATCATGCGCCGTTACGGCCATCCGGCCCGGCTGCGCTGGACGACCAGCCTGGACGACGGCCTGGACGGCGCGGGCGCCGTCCTGCTGCAGCTGCGCGTCGGCGGCCAGGCGGCACGCCAGCGCGATGAGACCTGGCCGCTGGAGTACGGCTGTATCGGGCAGGAAACCACCGGCGCCGGCGGCCTGGCCAAGGCGCTGCGCACCGTCCCCGTGGTCCTGGACATCGCCGAGCGGTCCCGCCAGCGGGCCTCGGCCGACGCCTGGATCATCGACTTCACCAACCCGGTGGGCATCGTCACCCGGGCCCTGCTCGACGCCGGCCACCGGGCGATCGGGCTCTGCAACGTCGCCATCGGGTTCCAGCGGGGTTTCGCCGAGCTGCTCGGGGTGCCGCCGGAGCGTGTGGTGCTGGATCACGTCGGCCTGAACCATCTCACCTGGGAGCGGGCGGCCCTGGTCGACGGGACCGACGCCCTGCCCGGGCTCATCGCCACGCACGGCGAGCAGATCGCCGTCCATACCGGCCTCCCGGCGTCCGTTATGGAAGATCTTGCCGCCGTCCCGTCGTACTACCTGCACTATTACTACGCGCATGACGCGGCCGTGGCGGAGCAGCGGGAGCGCCCGACCCGGGCCGAGGAGGTGGCCGGGATGGAACAGGAGCTGCTGCGCCTCTACGCCGACCCGGCCCTGGACCGCAAGCCGGAGCTGCTGACCCACCGGGGCGGGGCGTTCTACTCGGAGGCGGCGGTCGCGCTGCTCGCCGCGCTGGCCAGTGACGCGCGCGACCGGCAGGTACTGAACGTGCGCAACGCCGGGACCTTCCCGTTCCTCGACGACGACGCCGTGATCGAGGTCCCGGCCGTGGTCGGCACCGCTGGCGCCGAGCCGCTGCCCGCCGCCCCGCTGCCGCCGCTGATGCGCGGCCTGATCGCGGACGTGTCGGCTTACGAGGAGCTGGCCGTGGACGCGGCGAGGCGCGGCGGCGGCGACCGGGTCCGGGCCGCGCTACTCGCCCATCCCCTGGTCGGCCAGTACGACCTGGCCGGCCGGCTCGCCGACCGGCTGATCGCCGAGAACGCGCGATACCTCCCGTGGGCCGGAGGGTCACCGGAGGCCGCGACCGCGACCGGGCCGTGAGCCGCTCGCGCGGCGAACCGCCCGCGGACGGGCTGCCTGCGGTCCTGGCGGTCGACGGCGGCAACAGCAAGACCGACGTGGCGCTGGTGGCCGCCAACGGGACCCTGCTGGCCAGCGCCCGCGGTCCGGGGGTGCCCGGGACCCTGCTGCTCGCGGAGACGGTCGGCGTGCTCGGCGACACGGCCCGGGCCGCCCTGGCCCAGGCCGGCCTGTCCCCGGCCGGCCCGCCGCGGATCGCCCGGCACCTGTCGGCCTGCGTGGCCAACGCCGACCTGCCCGAGGAGGAAGCGCAGCTGGGCGAGGCGCTGCGGGCGCAGGGCTGGACCGACACCGTGCACGTGGCCAACGACACGTTCGCCCTGTTGCGGGCCGGCCTGGACGGCCCGGCCCCGCACTGGGGCGTCGGCGTCACCTGCGGCGCCGGGATCAACTGCGTCGGGGTGGCGCCGGACGGGCGGATCACCCGGTTCCTCGCGCTCGGCGACTTCACCGGTGACTGGGGCGGCGGGTCCGGCCTGGGCCGTGAGGTGCTGTGGTGGGCCATCCGCGCCGAGGACGGCCGGGGACCGCAGACCGCATTGCGCGAGGCCGTGCCTGCGCTCCTGGGCGAGGCGAGCATGTACGACGTCGCGGTCGGCCTGCACACCGGAAAGATCGGCTGGGACGTGCCGGCGCGCCTGGTCCCGCTCCTATTCCAGGTGGCGGGGGCCGGGGACGCGGTCGCGGTCGATCTCGTGCGCCGGCTGGCCGGGGAGGTGTGCGTGATGGCGCTCACCGCGATCCGCCGCCTCGGCCTGGACGACGAGCCAGTCCCCGTAGTCCTCGGCGGGGGGGTGCTGGCCGCGCGCGACCCGCTGCTCATCGGCGAGATCACCAAACAGCTCGCGGACGAGGCCCCGCGCGCCGAGCCGCGCGTCATTGAGATACCGCCGGTGGCCGGCGCCGCTATGCTCGGCCTTGATCACATCGGGGCGCCGCTCAGCGCCCAGGCCCGGCTTCGGGATGCTTACCTCCGGGGGACGGCACGGCCATGATCATCCGCAGGTACCGCTCCGGTGATCTGCGTGATTTGTACCGGGTCTGCCTGCGCACCGGCAACAGCGGCGACGACGCGACCGTGCTCTACCGGGACCCGGACCTGCTCGGCCACATCTACGCGGCACCGTACGGCATGTTCGAGCCCGCCCTGGCGTTCGTGGCGGAAGACGAGTTCGGCGTGGGCGGGTACTGCCTGGGCGCGCTGGACACCCGGGCCTTCGAGCAGCGGCTGGAAGAGCGCTGGTGGCCGTCACTGCGCGGTCGCTACGCCGAGCCCGACATCGCCAGCCAGGGCCAGTGGACGCCGGACGAACAGGCGGTCCACCTGATCCACCACCCGTGGCGCGCCGATGATGATCTTCTCGCCGAGTACCCGTCCCACCTGCACATCGACTTGCTGCCCCGGCTCCAGGCTCAGGGACTCGGCCGCCAGCTGATGGGCATCCAGCTGACGGCCCTGCGGGAGCGGGGCTCGGGCGGCGTCCACCTCTACGTGACCGCGGCGAACCACCGGGCCCTGGGCTTTTACGGGCGTCTCGGCTTCGATCAGCTGCGCGCCGACGGCGGCTACCTCATGGGCATGAAGCTGTTAACGCCGCCGGCGTCCGGGCCTGGTTCCAGCCCGGCCAGCACGTAGCAGGCGATGGCCGCCGCGGACGCGACGTTGAGCGAGTCCACTCCCCTGCTCATCGGTATCCGCACGGTCAGGTCGGCCTGGTCGCGCCAGCGGCTCGAGAGGCCGTCCCCCTCGGCTCCCAGCAGCAGCGCGAGCCGGGTGCCGGGCGGCACTGCGCGCGGCTGTGCCCCGGCGCCGGCCAGTAGCTGGCCGATCGGCACCGCGTCGGGGGCCGGGGTCAGCGCGAGCAGCCGGAACCCGGCCGAGCGCAGGCCGCCGAGGCCGTCCCGCCAGTCGTCCATCCTGGCGTAGGGCACGGCGAACACCGCGCCCATCGACACCCGGACGCTGCGTCGGTACAGCGGGTCGGCGCAGCGCGGCGCCAGGACGACCGCGTCGAAGCCCAGCGCGGCGACGCACCGGAAGATCGCGCCCACGTTGGTGTGGTCCACGATGTCCTCCAGCACCACGACGCGGCGGGCGCCGGCGACCACGTCGGGCACCGGCGGGAGCGGGCGCCGCTGCATCGAGGCCAGGGCACCGCGGTGCACCCGGTAGCCGGTGACCTGCTGTGCCACCTCCGGCGAGACCAGGTACACCGGGCCGGGACAGGACCCCGCCAGGTCCTGCAGGCCGACCAGCTTGTCCTGGGTGACCAGCAGGGAGCGCACCGGGTAGCCCGCGCCGATCGCGCGCCTGATCACCTTTTCTCCCTCGGCGACGAACAGCCCGTGCCGTGGCTCCAGGCTCTTGCGCAGGTGGACATCGGTCAGCCGGACATAGTCGGCCAGGCGCGGATCGGCGGCGTCGGCGACCGGAACCGGGGTGGTCACGCTGACTAGTCTGGCCGAGCCGACCGGGGATCCGCGGCCCGGCCGGGGCCCAGGCGCCCCTCTGATCCCAGATTCACCGCAAACCACCACATGCGCGAAAGACCCCGCGATCGTGGAAGCTACACCGCCGGGTGCCGTGAAAACGGGGCAACCCGGCTGAGGGGCCGCTGGCCCTCGGATAGAGTCATGCTCGGTGCGGGGCGGCCTGGGGACCGGTGCCGGGCCGTTGTGACCGTACAATCCGAGGATTTCTGTGAACCAACGCGCACGGAAAGGCCGCGTGAGCCGGCGGGGCCGCGAGCGCCGCGTCAGCGTGGGACTGCTGGCGGCGATCGCCGTCGGGATCGCATCGGTCCTGATGGCCACGCTCGCCGCCCAGGCGGTCGTCGCCCGCTCCTCGTGTAACGATCATCCGCTCCGGGTCAACGTGGCCGTGTCCGACGACATCGCCCCGGCTGTGCAGCCCGTCGCCCAGCTGTTCAACCGGCAGAACCACCAGGCCGCGGGGCGATGCGTCAAGGTGCAGGTCACCCGGGAAGAGCCGGCGGCCGAGGCCGCCGCGGTCGACGGCGCGTCCGCCAGCGGGGGACCGCCGGCCGCCGACGCGTGGATCCCCGACTCCACTTTGTGGGTGGACGCGGCGCAAAGGTTCCCGCTCGGCGCGCAGCGGATCCAGACCACCGGGATCACGGTGGCCAGGTCCCCTCTCCTGATCGTCATGCCGCCGACCGCGGCCGCCCAGGTTCCCTCCTTCAACAACTCGGTCGGCTGGAGCTTCCTGCTGCCGCCCAACGCGGGCGGGCCGACCGCTGCGCAGCAGGTCAGGGTCGAGCTGCCGGACCCGACCCAGAGCGCCGCGGGGCTGGCCACCCTGATCGAGATGAGCAGGCTGCTCGGCAGCGGCGCGGCCGCGCGCACCAGCCTCACCACGTTCGTGCGATCGGCGCAGTCCTCGGCGCAGTTCGACGACGCGACGTCCCTGGCGACGTTCGTCACCCTGGCTAACCCGCCGCTGGACGCGCACCCGGTAACGGTCTCGTCCGAGCAGGCGGTGCTCAGCTACGACGCCGCCCATCCGGGCCATCCGCTGGCCGCGCGATACCCAGTCGGCACCACCGCCGCCTTGGGCGCCCCCGAGCTCGACTACCCCTACGTCGTGACCTCCACCGAGCCGGCCGAGGTGACCGCGGCGCACGAGTTCGGCAAGCTGCTGCAGCAGGGCTACACGGCCGGGCTGGTCCGCCACTACGGCTTCCGGTCGGCCAACGGGACCACCGGGACCCTGCCCGCCGACGACGGGCTGCCCGGGCAAACCCTGCAGCCGGCCACGTCGGCGACGCCCGGCGAGGCGCTGACGGCGCTGCAGGTCTGGGGGCGGCTGCAGCTCGGCTCGCGGGACCTGGCGCTGGTCGATGTCTCATCAGCGATGGGCGCGCCGTCCGGGCTAAACGGCGTGACGCTCGAGCAGGAACTGACCCAGACCGCGAGCCTGGGGCTCGCGCTGTTTCCCGACAGCACGCAGATGGGCCTGTGGGAGTTCGCGGACCACCTCGACGCGAGCCTGCCCTACCGGCAGCTGGTCGCGGTCGGGCCCCTGCCCGGCGAGCTGGGGCTGATCAGCAGGCGCCAGCAGATCGAGCAGTTCGCCATGTCCGCGAAACCGCTGGCCAGCGCCCCGGCCGCGCTGGACCAGACCATCCTGGCCGCCTATCAGGCGATGGTGAGCAGCTACCAGCCGAAGTACACCAACGCGGTTATCGTGCTGACTGCCGGAGTCGACAACGCGCCCGGTGACATGCCCCCCGCCACGCTGGCCAGCAAGCTCCACGCACTGTACAACCCGAGCCGGCCCGTCGAGCTGATCATCGTCGTGGTGGGCAGCAAGGGGAATCTCGCGGCGATGCAGCAGATCGCGGCGGCCGGCGGCGGGGCCGCGTACCCGGTCACCGACCCGACTCAGGTCGGCAAGGTCTTCTTCGCGGCCGTCTCCCGGCGGATCTGCCAGGGCGCTAGCTGCGGCGCGCCCTAGGGCCGCGGCGAGCTCGCCGAGATCTCGTCCAGATCCGTAGAAATTTTTTGTGAACCGAGTAGCCGGGGTACGCGTCCTGTTTTATGAGGCCCGGCGAGAGCGGGGCGCCGGGCCTCACTCAACTTCCCGGGGGGCCAGCCAGCGCGGCATCGTCGGCCAGGCCGACGTCGAGCATATGGTGCGCCCGGTCGATCAGCACCGGCACCGCGAATCCCTCCCGCTCGAAGCCCTCACCCACGGTCTTGTGCTGCAGGTACCTGGCGTGGATGCCCTCCAGGACCACCGCCAGCTTGAAGCAGCCGAACGCCATGTAGTAGCCGATGCCGGACAGGTCCCGGCCGGTCAGCTCCGCGTACCGGGAGGCCATCTGGGCCCGGCTGAGGAATCCCGGCATCGCGGTCACGGCAGCCCCGATGCTGACGTCCCCCCACTGCGGGTCGTCCGGGTCGGCCCAGTAGATGAGGGTCAGGCCGAGGTCGGCCAGCGGATCGCCTAGCGTGGACATCTCCCAGTCCACGACGGCCGCGACCGCCGGATGCGCGCCGAGGGTGACCAGCATGTTGTCCAGCCTGAAGTCCCCGTGCACCAGCGTGTGATCACTGTCGTCGGGCAGGCCGGCGGTGAGCCGCTCGACCAGGCGGTCGTAGCCGGGCATGTCCCGCGTGTTGGACAGCTCCCACTGCCGCTGCCACCGGGCCAGCTGACGGGCCAGGTAACCCTGCGGACGGCCGAAGCCGGTCAGGCCCACGGCCTCGATGTCGGTGGCATGAATCGCGGCGAGCATCTCGGCCAGCCGCTCGGACAGCTGGCGCGCCTGGCCGGGCGTGAGCTGCTCGCCGTCCTGCCGGGTCCGCAGTACCTGGCCGTCCACGAACTCCATCAGGTAGAACGGGGCGCCGATGACGTCCAGGTCGTCACAGGTGGCGACCGGGGCCGGCACCGGGATGTCGGTACCGCTCAGCGCGGTCAGCACCCGAAATTCCCGGGTCATGTCGTGGGCCGTGGGCAGTACGTGCCCGAGCGGCGGCCGCCGCAGGACCAGGCGGGAGGCGCCGAGGTCCAGCCGGTAGGTGAGGTTGGACCGGCCGCCCGCGATCAGCGCGACGCCGCAGAGCTCATCGCCGGCCAGGCCGTTATCGCTCAGCCACCGGGCCAGCCGGGGGGCATCCTCGATTCCGGGAACACCGTCTACTGCCATGCCGGAGAACATACCGCCCGTGACCGGGCCCATGTGACCAGGCGAACGCCCGCCGTCGCGTTGGGGGTGGACTTAATCCCCGCGCTGACGTAGGCAGGTAAGGGAGCCGGAGCGCCGGAAGCTGGGGTCGTTTACTTAGGAGCGCAGTGAGTGATGCATGGATGCCAGGAGTCGGGCGCATCCGGGGAGCGGTGGATGGCGGGCCGCTGAAGGGAGGAGCACCCCGCGTCGTGTGGCAGGCGCTCGGCGCCGACCCGTGCATCGTTTCGGCCGGGTCGGCGGCGCAACGCCTGGACGAGCACGCCCGGGCCAGCCACCTGGTGTGGAATCCGGTCCAGGGCGAGATCGTGCAGCTGATCCCGATCCTGCGGGCCGGGCGGCTGCTCGGCTGGCCGGAGGACCCGGGCCAGGCGGCCGACCAGACGCCCGCGGACGAGGTCGCCCGGGTCAACGCCGAGGGACGGATCTGCGTCCAGATCTGCGTCGTGGCCTTTGCCCGGGACCCGTTCACCTCCCGGCCCATGACCGGCCTGCAGCAGATCCTGGACTGGCTCGACTCGTGGGGCGTTCCCCGGCGGTGGCCGGCCGGGCCGCCTGCCTCGTTCCGGTACGGGCTCACCACCCGCGGCAACCGGCGGCTGTGGGCGCAAGGCGGTCATTTCGGCGCCTCCCAGGTACCTGACCTATCCGCCGCCGGGCCCGGCGCGGTCGACATCGAGCAGCTGACCGGGCGGGTCAGCCAGCCCGAGCGGACCGAACGGGCGGGCCTGGCCGAGCGGGCGGGTGCCGTCCCCGTGCCGGTGCGCAGCCGGCGCGGCCAGGACCAGCCGTCCGCCGCCGGCATGCGAGATCTTCACGGCTACTTCGACCACGACGAGGCGGACACCGCGGGTGCGCTGAGCCGAGTCGGTTGATCATCCGGGATCCGGCCGCAGGTACCGTGGCACCATGACCGCCGATTCCGCCTTGTCGACGACCGAACGAACCACGCTGCACCGGCTCAGCGAACGCGGCAAGACCGGCCGGGCCGACCTCTACGCCATCTTGGACGCCGGCCTGATCTGCCATCTCGGCGTGGTCGTGGACGGCTACCCCGTGGTGCTGCCGACCGGTTACGGGCGCGACGGCGACACCCTCTACCTGCACGGATCGTCGGCCAACCAGGCCCTGCGCGCCGCCGGCGGGCATGAGGTCTGCGTGACGGTCACCCACCTGGACGGCCTGGTGTGCGCGCGCTCGGTGTTCAACCACTCGATGAACTACCGCAGCGCGATGATCTTCGGCACGGCGCGGCTGGTCACCGGCGACGCGCAGCGGCTGGCGGCGCTCCGCGCCATCACCGAGCAGCTCGTCCCCGGCCAGTGGGATCACGTCAGGCAGCCCACGCGCAAGGAGCTCGCCGCCACCATGGTGCTGGAGCTGCCGCTCGCCGAGGCGTCGGTCAAGGTGCGCACCGGGCCGCCCCACGACGAGCCCGAGGACTATGCCACCGACATCTGGGCCGGGGTGCTGCCCGCCCAGCTGATCTTCGGGTCGGCCGAGCCGGACCCCGAGCTGCGCGCCGACGTGAGCATCCCGGAGCACATCAGCGCTCTGGCCGGCCGGGCGCGTGGGGCGTGACGTTATGGCAGGCTGTGGCGCCCGAGCTCGGATTCCTGACCTAGGCTAAGGGAATGACTGATCAGCTCGTCTGGATCGACTGTGAAATGACCGGGCTCGACCTGGCCCGTGATGCGCTGATCGAGATCGCGTGCATCGTCACCGACGGACAGCTCGTGGCGCTCGACGACGGCGTGGACCTGGTGATCAAACCGCCGGCCGAGGCGTTGGATCACATGCCGGAAGTGGTCCGCGAGATGCACACGGCCTCCGGGCTGCTCGGCGAGCTCGCCTCGGGGATCACGCTGGCCGAGGCGCAGGAGCAGGTGCTGGCGTACGTGCGCAAGTACGTGCGCGAGCCGAAGAAGGTACCGCTGTGCGGCAACTCGATCGCGACCGACCGCATGTTCATCGCGCGCGACATGCCCGAGCTGGATGCGTTCCTGCACTACCGGATGGTGGACGTGTCCAGCATCAAGGAGCTGGCCCGGCGCTGGTATCCCCGGGCGTACTTCGCGAGCCCGGAGAAGCACGGCGGCCACCGCGCGCTCGCCGACATCAGGGAGAGCATCCGGGAGCTCCGGTACTACCGGGAGGCGATATTCGTGCCGCCGCCCGGCCCGGACACCGCGACCGCGCGGGCGATCGCCGCCAAGTACGGCACCCCCGGCCCGGCGAACGGGACCGCAGGCCAGGCGGCCCAGGGGCACAACGCGAACCCGGCTGGCGAGTCCGGTTCTGACCGCTGAGCTGGCCCCGGTATGCTTCGGGAAGCCGCCGCGGATCACCGCGGCGATGGTGGGCGTAGCTCAGTTGGTTAGAGCGCCAGGTTGTGGTCCTGGATGTCGTGGGTTCGAATCCCATCGCTCACCCCACGTGAACCAGCAGGCCAGCGCTCTGACCAGAGTGTGACGCCGGTACCGGCTCGGCGGGCGAGGTGTCGGGTCAGGTCCCAGGCCAAGGTCGTCTAGACTCAGCTCGCTGGACCGGCGCGTTAGCTGTGCCACGCGCCCGGCCGCCGGGGCTGTGTGGCCATCGGCCCCTCCGT
>Ga0335078_10017138_pt1 | contig 10763 bp, 10 predicted proteins | sample Lox_Sample_32_FD_206711 | JGI IMG/M metagenome (GOLD analysis project Ga0335078, IMG submission 206711) | Soil microbial communities from Loxahatchee National Wildlife Refuge, Florida, United States - Lox_Sample_3.2 | ecosystem: Environmental > Terrestrial > Soil > Wetlands | place: USA... | reverse complement strand
ACACCCAAACCTAACCCACATCAAAGCCGTAAATTTCTTTTCTTAGGCCGGGAAAATTTTCACAGCCATTTGTTTCCCTCCCCCTTCAGGCCGGTCTTCCCTTCATTCGTAGCGTCATTCTTCATAAATTACAAGTGCTATTTCATAATGAATGTCGGTGTTCTCGAGCATTACCTTGGCCAATCCTCGGTTTCCGCCAAATCGCCTTCCAATGACCTTGATGACTTAATTTGGATTGCCGTGCAGATACTGGAGTGCAGCCATCCTCCCCACACCTCATTTGAAGAAATCATGGCCGCTGCGGCAAGAGTGAGGGGTCAACGAAGCAACGCTGCCGATTCCACTCTTTCAATTGCTCTTCCTCCGTCTACTTCTCCTACGGTTAGGCAGAAACTCAAAGAACTAGCCTTGGCCTTGAATCCCGTCCCTTCGAATCTAGAGGTTGCTGCCTTGGCATTTGGCATGTCCACCCAATATATTCCCGCACAGTCGGCAATGACGGACCGTTCTACCCCAACGGCTCAAGCAGGGTCTAGGAAAGAGACTCTCTCCGAACTGGCGGCCGAAGAGAACCCGGAGACAGAAAATGTCATATGGGATGGCATTTTGGAAGATAGCGACGAGGAGTCTGGTCCTTTCTCCTGTCGTGCAAAGCTCATTAACAGGTCCAGGGTACCGCCTTGTTCATTGGCCTCGAAAACTTTTCGAGCCCCCCTCAAACCAGGAAGCGTTGGTTCGAGCCACTTGGCACGAAGCAAAATCTTCTTCCAGAGGGGGATCAGACCACTCCGCTGCTTCAAGCACTCATACCCAAGATGCTCAGCTGACCCATAGTGCCTAAATGGAATGACAAGTCAATTGACGAGCAGATCAAACGTCTGGCGCATGTATTCCAGATTCGACGAGGAAGATTTCTGACTGCGTTCAGAGATCAGAAAGACAACGTTCCAGTTTACAATGCCTCCGACTCTTTGAATCTACGGTTCAATGCTCTGAAGAGCATGATGGCTCTGTTGCTGATCCACGACACCAAAGAGTGGTTGGCGGCCGTCACAAGCCGGGTGCATCAAGTCATGTACTACGAATGGTACTTGAATGAGCTCAGAGTCAGGCAAGAAGAGTGCGCCCTTGAGTGTCTTGGGCTAACCGTTGTTTAGAAGCAAAGCGCGCCTCAAAGACATCAAAAACGATCTGAATGTCCAGATTTCGAAGGAACAGCCCCCTCATCTTTGGTCCCTCCTGGAATCCTTAGACACTCCAGACAAGCGATTGCAAAAGGTCAAGCGGCAATTGATAGTCTGCCGAAAGGCTCACGATGTCAAGTCAAAAGGTGGATGGATAATGATCCTCGTACATCAAGGATTTGCTGGGGGCATGTTCACCAAATCGAGTGAAAGCGAATTCAGGGCAGGTCTGAGGGACATCCAAAAGCGCCGGAGGTCAGTGTTGAGCAAAGTGGCAAGGCTCTGGCCGGGTCATCCATCCTGTCTGTTGGAAAACGGTCTAACTTCAATCATCCACTTTTGCGCATGCTGACTGGTACAGGCGATTATGACACTGTCTCCCAGCTCTTGGACACCACGCCTTCACCAGCTTTCGAAGTTAATCATAAAGTCGAGACTGAAGGCTCTGACGCATCAGCCGATCTCATCACACAGGGCTCCCCAACTTCGCGAACATCCTTTGTAATCGACGAAAATGAGACCAACGAGTCAGCCAAGATAGTCAATCAGTTGCCCATTTGGAACTGGTCAAACAACTCTTGCAGTCTGGACTCCGCCCTGACGATAGCATTTCGGCTTATTCTGCATAATCCCGAAGAGCTCCTGGTCGAATCGGCCACGGAGAACGAACGAAATGATTGTTTTCGCGTATTGCTTGATTATGTCAACGAATGGTCCAAGCAAGACCAGGATTGGGAAAATTGGTCGGTGACAAACCTCTCTGCAGCTCGAGACGTGATCAGGGAGATCATCACTGCAACTGATAACAAAGTCATCGGGCTAAATTCGTCTGCCAGGGAAATTGCGACAAAGTTGATGCCGGGGGTTCTGTTTCGACCGAAAATTGACCACAACATACGGTGCGGAAGCTGTGGAAAGGATTTTGTATATACCATGAACCCAGACATGCTGTCATTTATAGGAACGCTTCAGCGAAACAGCAATACTCAAGCCATCATTGACCAGATAGTTGGCCATTTGTCACAACATGCTGACGTGCTCTAGAGAAAGGGACAATACAGTTTTAGAAGCTGGCATACAATCAAATGCCCTCTTTGCCAAAATAGGACTCGAAACCCCCCTATGGACGCCAGGATTGCGTTCTATCCTAGGGTGCTGCTTTTATCGCCGGAATATGAATACGACGGCGTTGATAGAGGCACATTCGACCAGTCTGGACTGGTATATCCGACAGCGAACAACGACGACAACGATATCGAGCCGTCCAAAGGCTTCAAACGCAAAAAATCTCACAAAAGCGATTCAAGACCGACCAAGAGGCGAAAAACAGAATCTGAGAGCGCACTTGTTTATGCCGAGGAAACCAGCGGCTTCAGGCTCATGCGACGAATAAACGTGGAAAATCGACGATATGTCCATATCTGCTCTGTGTTTGCCCAACCCGCTCATTTCTGGACCGTGGTCACCTACAAAGGGAGAACATGGATCGGTGGAAAGAAAACTCTAGGGGGAATGAGGCTGTACGGACAGGACGAGTTTGTAACGCAGCCAGGGTTCATGGGAACGTGCTCTAACCCGGTCATTCATGCGTATGCGTTGGAGAAAGAGAAGATGGAGGAGGCGAACGAAGACTTGGACGCTGCCATAAACAGAATTACTTTAGAAGAATTACTTTAGAAGAATCCCAGCGAGGCGGTGACAGAAATTAACGAAGATATTATATCAGCGGCGGTTTGGTCTGATTATGTGTGGTATACCGACGTTCTTTGGCAGGTTTATGGCAGGATTCTGCCATGGTTTTGCCAGGTTTTGTTATTAGGTTGTCATGTTTTGGGAGAGGTTTTGGGCAAGGTTTGGACATGTTCTGGCCAATGTTGGCGATACTGGGATATGGCTAGAACATGGAAAAAGTATGGTAAAAACCGGGCATTGGCAAGGGTGGCTTTTTGCCACTTTTCCCGTTGTCTATAAAAAGGGCAGATAGTTTCCTTAAAAATTCAGTTGTTCTATCGGGCACAACTTCACATTTAAAGCAGAGGGTGGGTCTGGAGGATCCCCCCCGAGAAGATATTCAGATCTATTTCTCTTTATTCTCTCATCATCGAATAGTTATAGCACAACTGTCCTTCTGCAAGTCTCGGAAAGCATTAACAGCCCAGATTGTGCTTCGAGTGGCTTTATGAAAAATTGTTCACCTTTCGCCCATCCCTTTCACCTAAACCATTCACCCATTCGCCCAAATGTTTCACCACTTTGCAGCGCACTGCATGCTCCACGCTGGTCTTGCATACTCCACGCTGGTTGTGCATGTTTTACGCTAGCTCTAAGCGGTCCACACCGCGCTGCGTGGTCCACGTTGGTCGTACTGGTCCCGCGTGTTTCATGCTGGTCTTGTGTGTTTCACTCTAGTCTGGCGGGTTGGACTCTTCGGCCTGCAAAGATATCCGGCCATTGCGAGCTGCTCGATACCCAAAAGCTTGTGAAAAATTAACTGGGGGTACAACGCTTCACGGCAATGAATTGATTCACTGCGATGAAGTAGTTCACCACGATGATGCGAAAATCGGCAGGGTTAGGTGTCGCCGCCAGTGCGGGTGGTCTGCGAATGCCGCCTGGAGTGTTTCAAATCCCGGCTTTATGTCGGACTACCATGCGGAAAGCAGGCCAAATTAGAATATTTTGAAGTGGACTTGTCAAAGTGTCAATCAAGCCCACCGTCCATCCATCGTCAAAGGATTCTCCCGCATCCCTTGTCCCCTTCCTTATTCGCCTTATTTTCTACTTCCAGATCGGCTCTGTTCCTTATAAGTGGGCAAACTCATGGGAGAGGCCCTGCAGTAAATATCCATCCTTTTGCTACAGTACAAAAACGCTTCTATTACGGACTAATCACAGACATCACCATGAAGTTCTTACATTTCCTTTAATTCCCTTGGCTTCTTATATCGGGTCATCTTTCCCAGTGTTTCGTATATTCTCCATGCTCCAGACAGTAGACTAACGGTAGACTCACTCAATCTACTGTAATAAGTTCGTTCTAGACTCCAAATCTACGCTCCCGATTTCAGCCCCAGCCTTCATAGCGTGTTGCAAGATTTTGATAGCAACTCACACTGCCCCAAGCTTACTCCAAAGCGACGTGCAGAGACCGTTATGCAGTCATTTGAGTGTTGGCTGCAAATTATCAAATCGCGTAGCCATTACGAAGTAATGATCTGGCCCCAACCTTATTCCAAAGCAACGTGCCGAGACCGTTATGCGGTCACTGATCTTGCTGCTGAAGGAGTAAAAAGAAATGGAGTCGGAATTAAGATTTACCCCCTATGGCGTGAACTGGTCCATCGCCACTAAATTTTAATTCCCCATCATGGTGTACGCTCTGCCGTCAAACTTGGGTTACCACCTCCGCATCATGTTGATGATCGGATCCCCACTGTACACATAAGTTCGTGAACATGCGCCTACTTCATGTCGTTCGTTGCCGACAGGGCTAGCTCCTCGTCATTCGTTGCCGACAGCGCCAGCTCTCGTCATTGATTGCAAGAGAACACCCTGTGCGGGCTGTCCACGATAGCTTTGACTTCTCCAACGGGATAGCGCTTTGGGTTTCTGCGTTGGCCACTCGAATAAGGGCTCATTTTGTAGCTCTCAACGAGTACTATAAGGGTAAAATCAGCGATACGATTAGACCGCTGTGGAGGAAGTTATTAAAGAAAAGCATTCAATTACGCTGCTAGAATATGGTGGGTGACTCCAGACTCCAGTGACTCCAGTGACTGCAGAGACTCCAGACTCCAGTGACTCCAGTGACTCCAGACTCCAGTGACTCCAGTGACTCCGGACTCCGGACTCCAGTGACTCCAGTGACTCCAGTGACTCCGGACTCCAGAGACTCCAGTGACTCCGGACTCCAGAGACTCCAGTGACTCCGGACTCCAGAGACTCCAGACTCCGGTGACTCCAGTGACTCCGGACTCCGGACTCCAGTGACTCCAGTGACTCCGGACTCCGGACTCCAGAGACTCCGGACTCCAGTGACTCCAGAGACTCCAGACTCCAGACTCCAGTGACTCCAGACTCCAGACTCCAGTAACGCTAGACTCCGAACTCCAGACACCCTGTGCAGGCTGTCCACGATAGCTTTCACTTCCACCAACGGGATAGCGCTTTGGTTTGCTACGTTGGGTACTCGAATGGGGGCTTATTTTGTAGATATTAACGAGTACTATAAGGGCAAAAATCAGCTATATGGTTGGACCGCTGTGGGGGAAGCTATTAAAGAGAAGGATGCACTTACGCTGCCATAATATGGCGGGTGATTTCTTGCAGCAATCAAATAACCTGAAACCCGGTATTTGAGCATTTCTAGCGGGGAACTCACTCGATATAAGCTTAAAAATTCTAATTATTGATCAGAAGCATGATCGCTATATATATTACTTAAGTTTCGAACGACATGTCATTGTAAGCATTGTTGGTAGACCTGTGACTGTTAGAAGTCGCCTTCCCACACAATTAGGTGGTGATCTGCAGGGACTTGGTGAAATTTCAAATTCAATTTTTTGGCAAAGTACGATATCGCGAAAATTGTGAGGGTTACGTGCATAATCCACGCTCACTCGGCACGATTCACACTCACTCAACATAATTCACCCTCGCTGAGCATGATTCAATCTCGCTGAGCATGATTCGCGCTAGCTGAGCATGATTCGGGCTAACTGAGCTTGATTCGCATTCGCTGAGCTTGATTCACGCTCGCTGGGCTTGATTCGCGCTCGGTGAGCATGATTTGCGCTCCCTGAGCATGATTCGAGCTCGCTGAGCATGATTCGCGCTCACTGAGCATGATTCGAGCTCGCTGAGCATGATTCGCGCTCCCGGATAGACACCCTGTCCGGGCTGTCCCCGATATCGCAGACTTCCCCCAACGGGATAGCGCTTTGGTTTTCCGCGTTTGACACCCGAATGGGGGCTTATTTTGTAGCTCTCAACAAGTACTATAAGGGCAAAAATCAGCGACACGGTTGGACCCCTGTGGGGGAAGCTATGAAAGACAAGAATGCACTTACGCTGCTAAAATATGGTGGGTGATTTCTTGCCGCTATGAAATGATCTGAAACCCGGAATTTAACAATCCTGACCGGGGATCTTGCTCAGTATGTGCTGGAAAATTCTGATTATCGGTCACAGGCACGATGTATATGTATATTGCTTATGTTTAAAACGACAGACCATTCTGAGCACGTTTGGTGTGGCTGTGACCGTCAGAAGTTGCCTTCCCACAAAATTTGGTGGTGATCTGCAGCGACTGGGGTGAAATTTCGAAATTTTCGAAATCAGAGCTGGGAAATGACAATTGTGACCCGGGAACTTCACCTAATCATCTTCATAAATGCTAATTATGGGTTTCAAGCCAGATTGAGCCATTTTGCACCTAACTCTACAACGCTGTTTCAATTGAAGCATTTCTGATGAAGTTTTAGCTGTGCGAAGTTGGTTTCCCACACAATCTGACAGGACTTAGTGAAATTTCGAAATTTTGGAAATTGAAGCTGCAATTGTGGTCCAGAAATACAGCCCACAGACATGTGGACATTTTACTGATGAGTTGCAAGCAAGATAAACATGAGATGAAGCCCATTGTTCAATAGTTAATGAATTGAATGACTTTTGAAAAAGATATTCATTATAAAAATAAGCTTTTTCTATATAATGTTTTAACGATAAGTACTTGAGTTGAAAAGTGACGTAAAAATATATACTTTGCTTAATATTGATAGACTCATTGAGTAACATTATGATATAATTATATCATTGTATTATTGCATATTTGTTGTATCAAACAGTGATTGAATTCTACGCTTACTTTTCTGAAAGTTGGCATTTCTATTTCTTTTAGATTAGAATATTGAGATATTTGTATATTTGAATGCCATTTGACTTCATTTCTGATATTCTTATACACTTCAAAGCTTGTATTTTGCTTTCTTATATTATTGTAGTTTTAAATATTTGAATATTAATTTATAGACTTCATTATATTTTGATATAGGTAGTATTGTGCATATTTATGATAGTTATAAACTTATATTTTTTTACACTTCTGTTGGTACATCTTTACATATAAATATAGTTGTTTTCTTATATATTTGTACAACTACATATGCTATTTTTTGCAGTCTTATAAAATTATATATTTGAATACTTGTATACTTTCTTATGATTATATTATAAATATTGATATACTTGGGTTATTTTTGTAATATAGTTCTGTTTTGCTTATTGATAATGATTATAAGCTGACTTTTTTGTATTCTTAAATTTATTTATTATTGCAAAGCAGTTTAGCTATTTTTTTTAGATATTTATACAACTATGTATTGTATTTCATGTATATATGTATTGATCTGTTGCATTCTAAGATGCTTTCACATTTGAATACTTGTATGTTCATACCATTATGATTTTATGAATACTTGTATACTTATTGCATTGTTTTATATTTTGTATACTTTTTAATATGCTTAAATACTCAGCTTGCTGTAGTTCGATATGTTTACATATATGCAATTATGAAACTAGATTCAATTAATCAATCAATCAATAATTTTGATTATTCTTATATATAAGTTTAGTTTATAATGAATACTGTCTATTAATCCCTTTTAGTATCATTTTAATATCTTTTATCTCTATATTCTGATCATTGAACCTTCAGTGACATATATAAGCAGGTGATGCAGTGACGCAAATTGCTGTGGTACTCGAATGCGTCACTTTTTTGCTGTTCATTGAACCTTTGTCTGATCATTGAACCCCCCTGTCTTGTGGAAAAACGAGTGACGCAATTTTTTCTATAGGCAATATTTTTCTCAATGAAAATTTTATAATAGTCAATAGGTAATATGGTCCAATCAATATATCATTTTGTAGCCAGTATCGAGTACTAGATGAGCAAAAATTGGCAACACATCTAGTTCACTTTGAAAATGAAGGGCGGCCAAATTGTGACACTTGTCGTGTGAGTTGCTCAAGTGAATTTTGGCCGAATTCAAAATTTTCACTTTACGACTGAATTGAAAAGCATACCCATACTGTCATCAGCCATTGAAAAGACGCACCATATATCTAATGGCTCAAACACAAGTGCACTGCAAATATTGCAATAGAATCTTTGCAACTCGAGGTAAATACAATACTCATTATAGAAAAGAGCATAGAAACAGCGTAAAAATCGATGAAATCATCATAGTTGATGGCTCTGCCGACGGTACATTTAATTGTATTTGTGGAAAGATGTTTCGAAATGTGATCAGCTTTACAAAGCATATGAAACAATGCCAGAGTATATGCATTGCAAATGAAATATTAATTGACTATAGATATTCCAAATGTTTTACAAACAGAGAGCAATGACTTTGAAAAAACTGTGAATGATGTTGAATCCGAATATAATGCGAAGTGTATGAATGATGGATATCAAACATTGCTTTTATTGTATGATGAAATGCACAATTTGGCTGTATGCATTGGCTGTTGCTATAGTCTTCCATTTGAATGGATTCACTCACATCTTAAACAGCGGCACAGTATTTTCAAAACCAATGAGGAAATATTGGAGCATTTGAACTTGAAAGATTCTTGCATGTCATTGGCTGAAGCAAAGCGATGGCTTTTTGAAGATCAAAGCATTGAAAGAACCGTTGATATGATACCTAACTAATATAAAGTCCCGTGAATGCAATGTATTCACGTCTCTGATTGGCTGCTAAAGCCAGTCAAAATCACAAGATACAATGCATTAACACTCGATTTCTATCCATATTTGGGGAGTCAATTTTTATTCAATTACAATTCTGAAAATTAGGAATTTATTGCCGTAATTTGCTCTTCAAAATGCGCATTGTAGAACCAATTAAGAGCTGAATTGAGAGTGCTATTAAGTGACAAAGTTGGGCACTTCAAGATGGTTTGATTTGACGTAAAATTGAAAACCCCCAAGCTCGTAACTTTATCAGTTTTAATGATAAATGCTTCAAAGTGGGCTAGTTTTGTAGCTGTTTACAAATAGCATTAGGAAAGAAATCAGCACTATGATAAGTCTTTTGTGGGGGGAAGTCCAAGTCCAAATGTTGAATTATCATAGTATTCGAAACGGAAATTATTAAAGCCATCCAAAATTGCAGCTTTAAATTTAGAAGAAAGTGAAATCTGCAACGTATCACTTTACAACTCAACTTTGAATCTCGTACGTATTAAAGCTTACACCATGTCACTTCAATCAGTGGAACATCATGTCACTTATAATGCTCAACACAAAGTGTTGATTTGCAAAACACATCACAATGGAATCACTGATGTTATTCGTCATTTTCAAAGTAAAGATCACGCAAAAATGACCACCAAAACACGATTGCAGATTCGTGCAGCAACTCAAAATTTGAATATGCTTGAACCAAATAGCATAGTGGCACCACCTCCAACTGCTCTTCCAATTGATGAATTGGAGCTCATTAAAAATGGATTTAAGTGCAAAATGTGTGGATCTTTGGCTGGTACATTAAGTACTATAAAAGTTCATTGTCGAGCCGAACATGATTGGGAAGCAAGGGATGGAATTATGTGGACTACACAAGCAGTTCAAACGTTCTTTTCTGGTAATTCTATACAATATATAATGCTAAAAGCAGGGTTTCATACGAGCTATTTTGCTGTCACATTGCCAACGTCAACCGAGAATCAAACAATGATGGATCAATTAATTGAAGGTCAAAAAATAGCATATATATATATTGATTGTAGATGCATTGCATGATGCGGATGAACAAGATGAAGGGATGCATTTTGCAATGCATACTGTAGATGATGTTCCAACTGTGGCTCTCAATCCTTGGCTTCGTCGGACGGAGTGGACTCTACGCTTCAAAGGAAAAAATATGAAAGAATTAGTTGAACAAACCTTGAAGCCAGAAGATAATGATTGGCTTTATGTTGTGTGGAATAGCGTGAAAAAAATGATTGAAAAATCGTACGAAGGAGTGTTGGATTGTCATATGCGAGGCTGGGCTATGATTTCATTTTGGCTTGCGAGTGCCAAAAAGCAAGAGTCTTCGAATCGGCCGTTCAAGCATTATTATGTGGAGAGTACTGTGGCTCGATATATTGAGTTTTGGCAAAAGTACATTGTATTTTGTTTGCGTACCATAGACGATCCAGAGTATGGTGTTGAGTTTACAGCTGAACAAAGGGATATTTTGGAGCATTTTCGATCGGATGTCAATTTGAATCAAGTGATGGATGAGGATATGGTTGCGAGATTATTAAATCTATCTATGGCATTGATCAAGCATTCAGATTACAAGCGTCAGCGCTCGAGTTTAATCTATTTTACAGGAGTGTTGGGCTACAATGTAGAAGGCAAGCATTGGCGGCAGGCCGTAGATTACACCGGTATTTTGGCTGGATTGCAATGGTGCATCGGAGTGATTTCATTAGAAGGTGTCTTGTGTACAGAAGTCCGAGATACATTGCAAGACAATGAAGCCGATATTATGCAAAGGTATAACGTGTAATGCTTTT
>Ga0335078_10017137_pt1 | contig 10764 bp, 7 predicted proteins | sample Lox_Sample_32_FD_206711 | JGI IMG/M metagenome (GOLD analysis project Ga0335078, IMG submission 206711) | Soil microbial communities from Loxahatchee National Wildlife Refuge, Florida, United States - Lox_Sample_3.2 | ecosystem: Environmental > Terrestrial > Soil > Wetlands | place: USA: Florida... | reverse complement strand
CGAGTCCAGGATGATGCGGCAGCGGAGCAGGCGGCTGAAGGGATTCCGCAAGGTCGCGACGGATGATGGAAGAGCTGGATCCGCTGTCGCCTGCCGAGGCGCCGTCCAGCGTGCCCGTTTTGCGGATGAGTGCTATAATCAGGAGACTCAACCACCCAGAGGAGACAATCGCATGAAAAGCCCGCTGACCATTGACCGCAAAGCGCTTGATTCCATCAACGCGTTTCTCCAGGAGAAGGACAACCCGGTGATCCAGGACGTGATGAAGATCGTGGACCGTTTCGGCGGGGCCGCCACCATCAACAAGGCGGCGGCCGAAAATGGAAAGCTTTCGAATCTCCTGGAAAAAGTGAAGCGCGGCAACCCCCGCTACGCGGATGACCTTGCATGGCTGACGGAGCAGAGGAACGCGCGGAAGTTCGTCTCCCTGGAAGACTTCAAGAGGAAGGCAGGCGCGCCGCCGTCCATGAGGGACGACAGCTACCAGGTGACGCTGGAGATCTCCGCGCTTCAATACTTTCCCTGGCTCATTGCAGAGGCAAAGCAGGCCCTGGCGCGGGGAGAGCTCATGCCGGGACGCTTCATCCGCGTTCGGGCCATGAAAGAGCAGGAGAACGATGGAGACCTGCCGGCAGTTGCGGCGGGAATGAAGATTCTTGGCGCCTCCTGGGTGGAATCCCTGGACACTCGCGGGACGGACGGGTCCAACGTGCACCTTGGAGGCCCGGAGACCATCACGGGGTATTTCGGCGGGGTGGGGCAGCCAAACGACCATCCCTACCAGTGGCTTTCCGAGTACCTGCACTACTACACGACGTATGGCGTCAGGCAGGTTCTCAACCTCAACGGCGGGACGGTTCTTGCCGGCTACATCCTGTACAAACTGGGCGTAGACATGGAGTTCAAGATTTCCGTGTTCATGGGAAACGACAACCCGTTCAATGTCCTCTGGACGCTCCTCACGGCGAAGCTGTTTGCCCGGGAGGACGGGACCACGCCGCTCATCGGGTTCAACCTGTCGAACTCCGTCAACAACTGGACGCTGGAAAGGGCAGCCCACGTCCGCGCGGCGTTCGGGTTTGAGGAGAACGTGCGCCTGGAGCACCACATCACGGAGACGTACAAGAGCATTGTGCGTCAACCCTACGACAAGCTGGATGAGCTGGTGGAGGTGGCCAAGAAGGTGAAGAACATTTCGGCAAAGCACGAGGGAGGGGTGCCGTCAACAGAGCAGGGGCGCAATCATCCATCCGACATTCTTGACTACTTCATGTCCAGGGCGGACGTGGAGGCGCAAGGGCTTATGCCCGTCATGGAGCAGAACTACCTGGACAAGCATGACTCGGTGCAGCGGACGGCCAGGGCGCTCCTGGCTGCCGGCATTCCCGTGCTTGCCGCGCCCGACCTCCATTCCTGCGGATAGGCTGCTGCTTGATGGGGAGACCCGTCGGCGCCGGTGGGAAGCCGGAATTGCCGAAAAAGTGACCCCGCGGCGCCCAGCGGGTCGCGGGGGATATTCCGCTTGCTGAGACTGCCGCGGCATAGTAACTTCAATTGGCCGGAAGCGCGGGCGGGATGCGACGCTTCCGTTGGAAAAATGGCAGAGATAAGCACCGCTGACATCCAGAAAGCAGTCAAGACTTCTTTTCCCCTCACGTTCAGGATCGAAGGGCCCGTTCACGACTCTTTTTCGGCGCTTGACGGCATCATGGAGACCTGCCTCTCCGAGTTGGGGCAGGAAAAAGTCCAGGAAGCCCTCTCGTACTGCGTGAAGGAGCTGATCCTGAACGCGGAGAAGGCAAACGCCAAGCGCATCTATTTTGAGGAGAAAGGGCTCGACGTCCTGAGCAGGCAGGACTACGAGAAGGGGATGAAAGGTTTCCGCCACGCCCTGACGGAGGACCTCGAGCACTTCCTGGCGCGGCTCAAGGAAAAGCGGACGGCCATCGATGTCGTCTTCCTGTACTCGGGGGGAGAGCTTTCCGTCTCCGTCCAGAATGCCGGCGGGCTGGCCCCGGGGGAGCAGGCGCGCATCAAGGACCGGTTTGACCGGGCCCGCTCCTCCCATTCTTTTTCGGATGCGCTGGAAACCTCCCTGGACCACACGGAAGGGGCCGGGTTGGGCATCGTGATGGTCCTCCAGTTTCTGAAGAGCATCGGGCTGGATGAGCGCGCGCTTTCCGTGCGAAGCCGGGACGGCATGACCGTTTCCACCATTGTCATTCCCGTTCTCGACGTGCAACTGGACCAGATCCGCCTGCTGGCCAAGGAGCTTGCGCGCAATATCGAGTCCTTGCCGCAATTCCCGGAGAGCGTGGTGGGGCTCCTGAGGCTCATGGAGGACCCCAACGCCAGCGTGACGGAGATATCCAGGTACATTTCCCGGGACCCCGCCCTGACGGCAGAGCTCCTGAAGCACGTGAACTCCGCGTATTACGGCCTTCCGTCCCGGGTGAACGGCATTCCGCAGGCAGTGAAGCTCATTGGTCTACGCAGCCTGCATCACCTCCTGTACTCATTCGGCTTTCACCTGATCCTGGATCAGCACCACCCGCAGATGAAGTCGCTCTGGGAGCATTCCCTGCGGACGGCCTTTTACGCGTTCCGCCTGGCCCGGGACTGGAAGCGCCGTCCCGAGATCCTGGATGACGTGTACGTGACGGGCATTCTCCATGACCTGGGCTTCATAGTCGTCTCTTCCCTGAAGCCCGCCACGCAGGAGAAGATGCGCAAGTTCAGCATGGAGAAGAACATCCCGTCAACTGTGCTGGAAAAATTTTCCTTCGGGATGAACCATGCGGAAATCGGCGCCCTGATCGCCGAACGGTGGAACTTCCCTGACCAGCTTGTGGAAGGGATCAGGTACCACAACGATCCTCTGAAGGCCAGCCGGTCAAGCCATGACGTGGTTTTCTGCGTTTACCTGGCAAACGCCGTCTGCGACCTGGAACAGGGGCTGACGTCGCACGGGCAGCTGGAAGAACAGGTCCTGGTGGAGTTCGGCATCCGCACGGAGGCCCAGCTTCTGGACCTCGAAAAAAGTCTGATGGAAGACTTCGTCAAGCGCCGGGAGGACTCGTAAGCCGGCCGCTCATCCGTCGGCTCTCAGCCCCTTTCGTTTCCCGTCTCCGGCTCTCCGCAGCATGTCAAGCAGGCGCCGGCGGGCGCGCTCCGCAAGCGCCATCGTCGTCAGGCTTGCTCCGCGCCAGGGCGTTTGCCCGGGCTGAGCGCGAAGGCGTAACTTTGGAACTGCTGCTTTTTTAACCGCACGGCGACCGGAAAGTGACTATGGTGACAGCCACCGTTCCCGAGTCACGGTACGATTAGGAGGCATAGAACGCTGGTCTTTGTGGAAGAGGCGGAGACATGAAAAGCCGGCTGGCCGGGGTTGCCGCGGAGTACGAGCGTGGCCTGATCGAATACCTGAGAATGCGCTCGGAGTCGCAGCTCAGCGAGGCATCGCGCCTGGGGCGTCTTGCCATGACGGAGAAGCTCGGCGTGCTGGACATGATCATGATGCACCACGAGGTTCTCTCCCGCATGGATTCCACCGGGGGGGACGGTCACCGGGAAATGCTCTCCGCCTCCGCGCTGTTTCTCTGTGAAACGCTATCCTCCTACGAGATGGCGCAGCAGGGATTCCAGGACGTCTCCGAGGCGGTCATCCGGATGATGCAATTTGCGCTGGTGGTGTGCCACGAGCTGCGTTCTCCGCTCACCAGCATCGTCACCTCCCTGGGCATGCTGCAGGAGATCCTGGCGGTCAAGCCCGACAGCAACGAGGGAAAGCTGATCAGCAACGCAATGAGGAGCGCTTCCATCCTGAAGAGCAGGACGGAAGACCTCCAGGACCTCGCGAGCTACCGGGCGGGGATCCTCAGCCTGAAGCCCGTGGCGGTGGACGTCGCGGCGCTCCTCCAGGGCCTGGTGAGCCGCCTGGAGCCGCTGGGGCGGAAAGCGGGAGTGGCCATCACCGCGCAGATCGCCGAAGGCCTGCCCGCCATCAGCGCTGATCCCGACCGGCTGGAGCAGATCGTCGGCAACATCGTCAACAACGCGCTGAAATACGCCGCCGACGGTCACCGGGTGGACCTGCGGGCGTTCACGCGGGACGGGACGATGGTCATCGAGATGCAGGACTACGGTCCGGGGATCGACCCGTCGGCCCGCGCGCGGCTTTTCCAGAACGCTCCGCGGAAAGTGGATGACTCCTCGGAAGTCACCGGGATGGGCATCGGCCTGGCGCTCTGCCGCGAGCTGGCGGAGCAGCACGGCGGAAACATCACTGTTGTGACCGGGGAAGGAAAGGGCAGCACGTTCACCCTTGTGCTGCCTCTTTCCAGAAGGACTGGTGAAAAATGAAGGTTATCGTCATTGAGGACACGGAGGAGATCGTTGAGAGCATCAAGCTCTGCATCACGATCCGATGGCCGGAGGCGCGGATTCTCTCCACGCCGCGCGGCAAGGAGGGCTTGCGCCTCATCCAGAGCGAGGCCCCGGACCTTGTGATCCTGGATCTCGTCCTTGCGGACGGGTACGGGCTGGACGTGCTGAAGGACATCCGCGCCTGGTCGGACGTTCCCGTCATCATCGTCAGCGTCAAAGGCGGGGAGGTGAGCAAGGTGAAAGGCCTGGAGCAGGGCGCGGATGACTTCATCGTCAAACCGTTCTCCCACACGGAGCTCCTGGCCCGGATGCGCGCCGTTTTGCGCCGCACCCACATGCCCTCCCTCTGGCAGGATGCCGGGGTCATCAAGGGGAAGAATCTCACCATTGACATGGGGTCGGGCCGGGCGTTCGTGGGAGACCAGGAAACGGAGCTGAGCGCCACGGAGTGGAAGCTCCTGATCTACCTGGCCCGCAACGAGGGACGGATCATCCCCTCCGAGATGCTGGCACCGAAGGTGTGGGGCGTCTCCTTCGTGGAGCCTTCCACCATCAAGATGTGCGTCCGCCGCCTGCGCATGAAGCTGGGGGACGACACGCGCGCGCCCCGGATCATCCGCAGCCACCGCGGCCGGGGCTACAGCTTCGAGCTGAACGCTTGAGGGAAGAGGCACATGGCGTTACCCAGGACGTTCGCGAACGACCGGCTTCGCGTGACGGTGGAGGATACGAGAGACTCCCTTGTGGTCAAGTTCCAGGGCAAGAGCACGCTGAGGAACCCGAAGGAGTTCGTCATGCCTCTTCTCCAGCAGATCTACGCAGAGGCCAGGGCCGCCGCAAAACGGGTGGTCATGGACTTTCGGGAGCTTGCGTTCATGAGCTCCTCAACGCTGACTCCGGTGATCAAGCTGCTGGAGCAGGCGCGCATGGGGGAGGAGCAGATCACGGTTGCCTACCGGAAGTCGCTCCGGTGGCAGGACGTCGCTTTCTCCGCCCTGGGGATCTTCGAGACGGGCGACCGTCGGATCGAGATCAGGGGGATGGACTAGTCTCCCGGGAAGGCCGCAGGAAGGACGCTGCGGCTGCGATCAGCGTGACGCCGCAGGACACGATGAACGCCTCGTGAAGGCCCGCCTGGAAGACCTGGAGGACGCGCGGCGTGTTCTCCATCCCGCCGCCATAGAGGAAGACGTGGTACATCACGCTCTGGGGAATGCGGCTGAGGACCAGCGGGAACGCAATGGCAATGCTGAACATCTGGCCCGTGTTGCCCAGCATGATGTTCGTTGCCGACGCTATGCCGCGGCGCTCCGTGGCCACGGAGGACATGATGGCGTTCGTATTCGGAGAGCTGAAGAGCCCCGAGCCGCCCCCCATGAGGATCATGAACACGGCCAGCAATCCGTAGCCGGTCTCCGACGTTATTGTTGCAAGGCCCAGCAATCCCACGCTGGACACCAGCAGCCCGGCGGTTGCAAGGCCGCGCGAGCCGTGGCGGTCGGAAAGGAATCCGGACAGCGGGCCGACTGCAAGAAACGCCAGGCCGAACGGCGCGGTCAGGATGCCGGCCTGCAGGGGGTTCTTCCCGTAGGGGCCCTGGAGGAAAAACGTCAGAAGGAAGAGCACGGCCCCCCGGGCCAGACCGTTCAGAGCGGCGGCAAGGTTGGCCAGCGCGAACAGCCTGTGGCGGAAGAGCCCGAAATCCAGCATGGGCTCCCGGACGTGATGCTCAATGAGGACAAACGCGGCAAGAAGCAGGACGGAGCCGGCCATGAGGATCAACGGCAGGAAGGCCGGGCCGGCGGGGAAGGCCACCAGGGAAAGCCCCAGGAGCAGTCCGCCCATCCCCAGCGTGAACGTGACGCTTCCCCAGAGATCGAAGCGCTGGCCGCCGGGAAGAGTTTCCGGCTCACGGAGCCGCAGCATTCCCCAGATGGTCCCGCCCAGGCCCAGGGGAACATTCACCAGGAAGAGCCATCTCCAGTTGATGGCCGTAAGAAGCCCGCCCACCACCGGTCCCAGCACGAAACCCGCGGCAATTGCGATCTGGTTCACTCCCAGCCCAAGCCCGATGCGCCCATGGCGGAACGCGTCGGTTACAATGGCGGCGCTGTTGGCGAAAAGAAGCGCGCCGCCCATCCCCTGGATAATCCGCGCGGCCACCAGGTCCCACCCGTGAAACTGCACCTGGGCAAGCCCGGAAAGGAGGGAGCCCAGCGTGAAGATGGCGAAGCCGGCATTGTAGAGGTTCTTCCTCCCGATCATGTCGGCAACCCGCCCGATCACGGGGACGACGGCCGTGGTCACCAGGAGGTACGCCAGGAGCACCCAGATGATGGTCAGGAACTCCGCTTTCAGGTTCACCAGGATGTCGGGGAGCCCGATGATCAGGGCCGAGCCCTGGATGGAAGCAAGGAGGGATCCTACGGTGGTGACGGAGAGGGCCACCCATTCGTAGCCTCTAGGGGTGGTGCCGCTCATCATGCCCTTGCCGTCACCGGCCCTGCACCCACACGGTCTTGACGTTGACGAACTCACGGATCCCGAACGCGGAAAGCTCCCGGCCCACGCCGCTCTCCCTGATCCCGCCGAACGGAAGCCTGGGGTCGGAGCGAACGTACGCGTTCACAAAGCAGCTGCCCGCCATGAGCTCTTCACGCGCAATTCGTTCTCCTTCGGCCAGGTCCGTCGTGTAGACCGCCGCGCCAAGACCGAAGGAGGACTGGTTTGCCAGGCGGATGGCGTTCGCCGGGCTTTCAGCCCGGATCAGGGCTGCAACAGGGCCGAAGACCTCTTCATCGAATGCAGGCATTCCCGGCCTCACCTCCGCAAGCACCGTGGGAGGATAGAAGAACCCGGGACCTTCCGGCGCCTGGCCGCCCAGCACGCACCGCGCGCCGGCCTTCAGGCTTCGCGCAACCTGGGATGCCACTGCCTGGCGGATGTCCGCGCGGGCCAGGGGCCCCACCTGCGTGCGGTCATCAGCAGGGTCTCCCATCCTGCGCGCGCTCATCTCCCGCACAAGGAGCTCCTGGAAGCGCTCCATGACGCTGTCCACCACGATCAATCTCTTTGCCGCAATGCAGCTCTGGCCGGCATTGATCAGCCGTCCTTCCGCGCAGCTGGCGGCAGCCCGGGCAAGATCTGCATCCTCAAGGATCACGTATGGATCGCTTCCGCCCAGCTCAAGGACGGTTTTTTTCAAATGCTCCCCCGCCGCCCTGGCCACGGCCCTGCCCGCCTCCGTGCTTCCCGTCAACGTGACGGCCTGGACCCGGTGGTCAGCGATCAGCCTGCCGACCTCGCCTGATTCCAGGAGCAGGCTGCGGAACACTCCGCGCGGCAATCCTGCCTGGTCGAACACCTCCTGGATAGCCAGCGAGCAGCCGCAGACATTGGATGCATGCTTCAGGATCATGGTATTTCCGGCCATGAGGGCGGGAGCCGCGGCGCGGAACACCTGCCAGAACGGGAAGTTCCACGGCATGACGGCAAGGACAACTCCCATGGGTGGGAAAGTCACGTAGGTCCTGGCAGCGTCCGTGGGCACTTCTTCCCGGCCCAGGAACCTCTCTGCGTTGTCCGCAAAGTAGTCGCACGCCCAGGCGCTTTTCTCCGCTTCCGCAATCCCCTGGGACACGGGCTTTCCCATCTCTTCCGCCATGAGAAGCGCCCATTTCTTTTTTGATTCCCGAAGGACAGCCGCCGCGCCATGCAGGTAGCGCGCTCGGTCCGTGATGACGGCCCCGCTCCATGCGGGAAAAGCCGCCGTGGCGGCGTCCAGGGCTTGCGAGATTTCAGATTCGGAGGCCGCCGGGTAGGAACGGACCTTTTCTCCGGTGGCCGGGTTGATTGATTCAAGAGGCATGGGAAGAATTTCCCCCCTCCTCCTGCTTCCGTCAACCCCGGCTCAGGAGACGGCCTCATTCGTCCAGGACTGTCCTGACTTTCTCAACCAGCTGGAAGGCGCTGAACGGCTTCAGGAGGAGCCGCCGGTCGTCAACGCGCAGCGGCTCGCTCCCGAACCGGGAAGGGGCGTACTGGCTCGTGAAGATGATCTTCACCTCCGGAGAGCTCCTGCGGATCTCCCGCGCCACCTCCCACCCGTCGATCCCGGCCATCATCGTGTCCAGGATGAGCAGGTGGATCCGGCCGCCCCGGTCTCGGAGAAGGCGGAGCGCTTCTTCTCCGCCGGATGCCCCTGCAACGGTGTATCCTTGCCGCTCCAGCGCGCCGCAGACCATGCGACGCACCGCCGCGTCATCATCGGCAACAAGGACCGACTCCGTGCCGCGAAGGGAAGCCACCGGCTGGAAGCGATCCTCCTGCTGGAAGCGATCCTCCGCGCGGCCTGCGGCTCTCTGGATGGGAAGCAGGATCTCGAACGCGGTCCCCGCGCCTGGCCTGCTTTTCACGGTGATGGCCCCGTGATGCTGGTCAACGATTGCCCAGACGATGGCCAGCCCCAGGCCGGTGCCCTTGCCGATGTCCTTGGTGGTGAAGAACGGCTCAAACAGGCGGGCCTGCGTGAGCCCATCCATCCCGCTTCCCGTATCTGAGAAGACCATCCGCGCGTAGGGCCCGGGCTGGAAGCCGGGAGAGCGCCCCTCGGAGGTGATCTCCTCCGCCGACAACCGGATGACCACCGACCCTCCGCCTGCCATGGCATCCCGCGCGTTCTCCGCCAGGTTCACCAGCACCTGGTGGATCCGCGCGCCGTCGGCAAGCACCGGGAGACTCTCCTTCCCCGTCTCCACGGTGAGCCGGATCTTCTCCCCCAGGAGCGCGGCCAGGGATGGGCGGCCGTTCTCCACTACCGTGGTGAGGTCCACCAGGGTGGGCTGCCTCGTGTTCTTCTGGCTCAGGATGAGCATGCGCTGCGCCAGGTCCGCCGCGTTCCGGCAGGCGGTCAGGATCCGCTCCACGAGCCCCCGCCGCGGATCATCCCCCCTCATATTGTTGAACTCATGAGCCACGCCGCCGGCAAGCTGGCCCACGGCCTCCAGCTTCTGCGCCTGGTGAAGCATTGATTCCAGCTGCCGGCGTTCCTGCTCTCCATCGCGAAGCTGCAGCAGGTGCGCGCGCTCCTGGTCCACCAGGCGTGCTCCCTGGAGGTCGTTGGAGACCACGGCCCTCAGTGACTCGTAGACCTCTCCCTGTCCCGGTCCCACTCCGAACAGCGCGAACCCCAGCTGGGAGTCCCGAAAATACAACGCCTCCGCAACCAGGTCGAACGGTTCCGCGGTGGGCCAGGCTGCCGGCGGTGCAAGGAGGCGGGACGGAAACAAAAGGCCCGCGGCGCCGGTGTCCAGCCTTCCGCCCGGCCCAAAGGAGAGCACCAGGCGGGAATGCTCCGGGGCGGGATCAGGGTACGCGTACGGCGCGGGGTCGGGGTACAGGGAGACGCTGCAGCTGGGAATGCCCAGGCCGGGAAGCGCGCCGGCAAGCTCGTCCATGATGCCCGCCACGGAGAACTTGGAGAACAGGGAGGCTTCCGCGTTCCGAAGAGCGGCCTCCCGCTTCAGTGCATCCAGCGCAAGACGCTTCTGTCTCCGCGTGTTTGCCCTGCCCACCAGCACGCGGCCCTGGTGAAGCAGGTCCTCCGCGCGCCGGCGCGGTTCTCCTTCCAGCCCGGCAAGCGTGCGCACGCGAAGGCCTGAGAGCCAGTCCCCCAGGGCCTGCAGGCCGTCATCCGTTCCTTCCGACTCTTCGATGAGCGCGTCAAGGCGGCGGAGGAACCTGCCGTCTCCGCTCCCCTGCGTTTCCGCCAGCATCTCCGCCACAAGCTGCTGGCGGGAAGGGGCGCTCATGTCGACCGTCGGATCCGCGTGCTGCGAGCCGGCCACTGCCGGATCCCGGCGTTGCATCCCGGCCACCGCCGGATCCGGGCACCCGCAGGAGCGCCTGACGATCAGCTCTCCCTGCAGCACCTTCGTGGTGTCCGTGGGCCTGCCCTGGATCAGGTCAAGGAGCATCTCCACCGCGGCCCCGGCCATCTTTCGAAACGGCGGCCGGACCGTGGTAAGGGGAGGATTCATGACCACGCCTTCCTCCGAGTCGTCGAAGCCGGTGACCGCCGGCACGCGGGCCAGCTTCACGCCCAGGGACCGGAGGTCACGGAGCGCGTGGAACGCCGCCAGGTCGTTGTGCGCCACGACGGCGTCCCATCCTGATGCCCGCTCCCGCTGCATCCATTCTGCAAGGATGAACCCCGCGGGCGGCGCCTCCGCCTCGATGGGCGGGGAGACCAGCGCCGGGTCAAACGGGATGCCGTGCTCCTCAAGCGTCTCCCGGTAAGCGCGGTAGCGCTCGTTGAAGCCCCGGTGAGACGGCGTTGCGTGACGGATGAACGCTATCCGTCGATGCCCATGAACCTCG
>Ga0335078_10017136_pt1 | contig 10764 bp, 11 predicted proteins | sample Lox_Sample_32_FD_206711 | JGI IMG/M metagenome (GOLD analysis project Ga0335078, IMG submission 206711) | Soil microbial communities from Loxahatchee National Wildlife Refuge, Florida, United States - Lox_Sample_3.2 | ecosystem: Environmental > Terrestrial > Soil > Wetlands | place: USA... | reverse complement strand
GATCATGCGCACCCTCGGGTCCTGAGCGCCGGCCCTCAGCCCTCGGGGGGCAGCACCCCGGGTGCGGGCGGGCGCACCAGCCGGCGGTCGGGGACGAACCACAAGAGGGCCACCGCCGCGTAGCAGGTGTAGGACACGACGGGGGTGAGGGCGGCCAGGCCGGCGCCGCAGGCGTAGAGGACGAGCGATGCGTTGCCCTTCACGTCGGAGCCGATGGCCCGGGCCACGGCCGAGTCGGTGCCGTTGGCCCGCACGATGCTGCGCACGAGCACCCAGTAGGCGAGCGCCGCCGCCAGGCCCAGCAGGCCGTAGCAGGCGGCGGGCACGGCGTGCAGGGGGAAGCGCGCCGCCCACGAGGTGACGAAGGGCAGGAGCGACAGCCAGAACAGCAGGTGCAGGTTGGCCCACATCACCGCCGCGCTCATGCGCTCGGTGGCGCGCAGCAGGTGGTGGTGGTTGTTCCAGTAGATCCCGATGACGGTGAACGACAGGACGTAGACGAGGAGGTCGGGCAGGGTGTGGTGCAGCGCCGACCACGACGGCGCGCCGGGGGCCCGCACCTCGAAGGCCATGATGGTGATGACGACGGCCATCACCCCGTCGCTGAAGGCCTCCAGCCTGTCGGTGTCGCTGAGTCGCATGCCGTGTCCGTCCCGCTCCCGTCGCGCCCCGCCATGGTAGGGACTGGCGCCCCGGCCCCCGTCGGCCACGCCGCCGCCAGGGCGCCGGCGCTGCAGGCCACCAGCACCGACCACCACGCCCACTCGCCCTGCCAGGGGAGCTGGGCGAAGGCGGTGGCGAAGCAGCAGCACGCGCCCGCCACCGCCAGGCGCGGCGCCGAGGCCCGGGCGCCGAGCACGAGGGCCAGGGCCAGGGCCGGCCACAGGTAGTAGGCGACCATCACCGCCTCGAAGCAGGTGCGCAGGGCGAAGGAGAGCGCCACCACCCACACCACGGTCTCGGGGCGGGGGTGGCGCCGGCACGCCACCACGCTCACGACGGCGGCCGCCACCACCGCCACCGCCCGGGCCGGCCCGGCGGCGACCACCCCGCCGGCGAGGTGCGGGGCGAGGTGGATCCAGGGGGTGGGGTGGTCGGCCACCGACACGAGCCGGCCCTCCTCGGCCAGCACGCCCCGCAGCGTGGCCCCCGGGGCCACGGCCAGGGGGCCGGCCACCACGGCCAGCACGGGCGCCGCCGCCCGGGCCGCCAACCCCGGCAGCCGCCGCCACCCCGCCAGCGTGGCCAGGGCGGGCACGGCCAGCACGGCGAGCGGCTGCAGGGCCACGGCGGCGCCCACCAGCCAGGCGCAGCGTGCCCAGCGGCCGTCGAGGGCGCCCAGCAGGGCCCACACCGCCAGCGCCACGGCCAGGGCGTCCTCGGGGTGCCACTGCACGACGAGGAGGTTCCACAGGGCCACCACCTCGGCGCCCACGAGCCAGGCCCGCCGACGGGCGGGTACCCCCAGTCGCCGGGCCAGGGCGTCGAGGGCGCACAGGGCCACCACCGCCGCCGCCAGCGCCACCGGCTCGAGCGCCAGCCAGGCGGTGGGCGTGGACACGGCGGTGTAGGGCGCGCCCACCGACAGGTGCAGGCTCTGGGCCAGGGCCACGACCGGGGCCAGCACCACCAGCACCCCGGGCAGCGTGGTCAGGCGGGAATGGCCGCCGTAGAGGGCGGCCCAGTGGCCCCCCACGAAGGCCTTCCCGGCGAACCACGTGGCCCAGAAGTCCCCCGGCACCCACCAGGCGTCGACGTGGTGGACCACCGGCCACCACCACAGCGAGTAGTTGACGACGGCCACGGAGAAGACCCCGGCACCCACCAGGGGCACGGCACGTGACGCCGCCCACGGCCGCAGCCCACCTCGCCCCGGCCGCTTCGCCCGCACCGAGGCGGGCGCCTCGCCCGCGGCGACGGGCGGCGTCGTTGGACCCCGGGGCGCCCGTGGGGCCGGAGCCATGGCCATGGTCCCAAGCATCGGCAGGCGCCGCCGTCAACCTGACCGGCGCCCCACCGACCAGGGCGCGAGCCAGTTGGCGCAATGTTGAGAGGGTGGTGGAAGGGGGTTGATCCTGGACGATCACTCTGACGCTGTCGTCCGTAGGGGGGGCTTGTCCGATAGGGGGGCATGGTTCCGGACGACAGGGCCCGAGTGCTTCGTCGTGCTCGGCACCGGGGGCTGCGACCCGGTGCCGAGCCCCTCGGGCCGCTCGGCGCGCCCGGGGAGGCGGCGGCCGAGGCGTCCGGTGCTCGTGCGCCGGCGGTTGCTCGCCCGACGCGTGCGGGTCGGTCAGCGGGTGCGAGTCAGACGGTGCCGCCGCGCCGGCTCTCGGCGGTGACGCCGATGAGCGACGACAGCACCAGGGCGATGCCCGGTGCGATGAGCCACAGCCCGAAGACGATGGACAGCACCATGAGGAACAGGCCCATGCCGAGCACGAAGGGCCAGATGCTCGAGCTCGGGAAGGAGCCGATGATCCCGGACCCCTCCTCGATCGAGGCGTCGGGGCGGTCCTCGGGGCGGGGCCGCATGCGACGCGACCACCAGAAGTAGTAGGCGCCGGGGACGAAGCCGAGCAGCGTCGTGCCCACGAGCATGACGGTGCCGCCCTGCTCGTAGCCCCAGAACCAGTAGATGATCCCGACGAGCCCGAAGAAGGCGGCCACGCCCAGCAGGAACAACGCCTCGATTCTCACACCGTCTCCTTATGCCGAGCCGTCGCCGTTGCCCGACTCGGGCCCGACCCCGGCGCCCACCAGGGTGCGGTGGCCGTTGCCGTGGGCCACGGTGCGGGCGTCGGGATGGTGGAAGTCCCACGTCGGCCGCTCGGAGCGGATGGGGGGGAGGCGCTCGAAGTTGTGGTGCACCGGCGGCGACGCCGCGAACCACTCCAGGGTGTGGGCGTCCCAGGGGTTGTCCCCGGCCAGCACGGGCTTGCGCCACGACACCCACAGGTTCACGAGGAGGAACACGAAGGAGATGCCGATCAGGTAGGCACCGATGGTGGAGACGATGTTCAGGCCCTGCCACCCGAGATCGGAGGGGTACGACGCCACCCGGCGGGGCATGCCCCACAGCCCGAGCACGTACTGGGGCAGGAAGGTGACCCAGAAGCCGACGGTCATGAGCCAGAAGTGCCACTTGCCGAGCGACTCGCGGTACATGCGGCCGAAGAACTTCGGATACCAGTAGTAGAGCCCCGCGAACCCGGCGTACACGGCCGTGCCGAAGAGCACCTGGTGGAAGTGGGCCACCACGAAATAGGTGTCGTGGGTGGCGAAGTCGATCGGGGGCGAGGCCAGCATGACCCCCGTGAGGCCCCCCATGAGGAAGGCCAGCAGGAAGCCGATGCAGAAGAGCATGGGCGTGGTGAAGATGAGCTGCCCGCGCCACATGGTCCCGATCCAGTTGAAGAACTTGATGCCCGTGGGCACGGCGATGAGCAGCGACAGGAGCGAGAAGAAGGGGAGGAGCACCTCGCCGGTGGTGAACATGTGGTGCGCCCACACCCCCGTCGACAATGCCGCGATCGACATGGTGGCGAAGACCATCCCCTTGTAGCCGAACAGCGGCTTGCGGCTGAACACGGGTATGACGTCGCTCACGATGCCGAAGTAGGGCAGGGCGAGGATGTAGACCTCGGGATGGCCGAAGAACCAGAAGAGGTTCTGATACAGGATGGGTGACCCCCCGCCCGCCGTGGTGTAGAAGTGCGTGCCGAAGTGGCGGTCGGCGAACAGGAGCACCATGGCGGCGGTGAGGATGGGGAAGGCGATCAGGATCAGGATCGCCGTCACCAGCATGTTCCAGGTGAAGATCGGGAGCCGGAACATGGTCAGGCCCGGGGCCCGCAGGTAGAACGTCGTGGTCACCAGGTTGACGCCGGTGAAGATGGCCGAGAACCCGGTCAGGGCGATGCCGAGGATCCACAGGTCGGGCGCCGATCCCGGTGAGAACTGCACCGACGACAGGGGGGCGTAGGCCACCCAGCCGTAGGCGGCCGCCCCGCCCGACACCAGGAAGCCGAGCAGCATCGTGACCGAGCCGCTCAGGTACAGCCAGTACGACAGGGCGTTGAGGCGGGGGAAGGCCATGTCGGGCGCCCCCACCTGCAGGGGCAGGATGAAGTTGGCCAGCCCGCCGAAGGCGAAGGGACCGGCGAAGAGGTACAGCATCAGGCTGCCGTGCATGGTGAACAGGGCGTTGTACTGCTGGAAGTTCAGGAACGAGCTGTGGGGGCTGGCCAGCTGGGCCCGCAGGAGCAGGGCCATGATCCCGGCCAGGAAGAACATGACGAGCGAGGTCACCATGTAGTTCATGCCGATCAGCTTGTGATCGGTGCTCGTCATCCACTTGAGCAGCCCCGTGGGTCCCTCGTGGTGCTCGTGCTCGTGGCCGTGGGTCGCCTGCCGGTCGGCGAGGAGGGTCATGCTGCCGCCTTGGTGCTCGAGGTGGACGACGTGGCCGTGGTGCCGGTGGTGCCCGTGGTGGCCGCCGCCAGGCTCTGCTGGGAGCTCAGCCAGCTCTGGAATTGGGCGGGTGGCAGGGCCACGACGTGGAAGAACATGAGCGAGTGGTACAGCCCGCACAGCTGGGTGCACTGGGCCCGGAAGACGCCGGCGTGCTGCGGGCTGAGGTCGAAGTACTGGTCGTCGAACCCCGGTTGGGCGTACCGGCTGAAGTTGAACTCCGGTACGTAGAAGCCGTGGATGACGTCCTTGCTGGTGAGGTGGATCTGCGTCGTCTCGCCGGCGGGGATGATGAGGCCGGGACCCAGACAGTCCTTGGCCGGGGCGCAGGCGTTGCCGTCCAGACCGACCGGGTCGGGGTCCTCGGTCGTCACGCCGGTCACGCTGACGTGGCCCGGGTAGGAGAAGGTCCAGCCCCACTGGAAGGCGGTGACGTCGACCTTCACGGTCGGATTGCTGGCCACGGCGTCCACCTGGTTCTCCACGGCGACGGTGAAGCCGAAGAGGATGAGCACGATGATGACCGGGACCACCGTGTAGGTGATCTCCAGGGGGATGTGGTACTGGAACTGCCGGGGCAGGTCGTCGGAGCGCCTGCGGTAGCGCAGCACCGCCCAGGCGATGAGCACCGCCACGATGAGCCCCACCACGATGGCGGCGATGACGGTGCTCGAGTACAGGAGGAACTCGTCGTGCCCCTGTTTGGTGGAGCCCCGGTAGCCCCAGAAGGTGGGGAGGTTGCAGCCTCCCAGCAGCACCACCAGGGCGGTCCCCCCCAGCACGCCCAGCGCGCGCCGGCGCCGGCGGAGCGCGACCTTGTCGGTCGTTTCACCTGCCCGGGGGGTCACGGCGACGACACTAGCGAACGGTGATCGCAGAGTTGTAGTTGGCGGGCCGACGTCAGTCGCCGGGTGGGGCGTGCTCCTCGGACTGCCTGGCCGCCCAGCCGAACACGCCCTTGGCCATGGTCGAGGTGGCCTCGGCGGACAGGCGGGCGAACACCGCTGCACGGACCCGGTGGACCCCGGCGTCGTCGGGCGCGGCCAGGGCGGCGAGCTCGGCGAGCTGGGCCGCCAGACGCAGGCGCACGCCGGGGCCCCCCGCTCCGCCGTCGCCGGGGTCCGGGCCGGCGGCGTCGGGCCCGGCACCGGCGCGGTGGGGGCCTCGTCCCCCTGGTGGGCGCCCTTCGAGCAGGGCCAGGGCCCGGTCCGCCAGGGCCCCGGCGCCCCCGGCCAGCTCGGCCAGCTCGGCGGCCACCACCGCCTCGGGGGCGGGCTTCAAGGTGGCGGGGTTGCCGTCCCACCAGCCCCCGTAGAGCCGCCACACGTTGCGCACCACGAACTCGGGCTCGTCGTAGACGGGCCGGAGGTACGGCCGCTCGAGGAGGTGGGCGGGGGGCACCACGCTGTGGATGATCTCGTCCAGGCGGGCGCCCTCGTTCATGAGGGCGACCGTCTGGTCCACCAGGGCGTCGAGGAGCTCGGCCGTGTCGGCCAGCGCCTGGCGGACCCGGTCGGCCCCGAGGACCGGGAAACCGTGGCCCGGCAGCAGCACCTCGGGCTCGAGCGCCAGCATGTCCCGGAGGGCGCCGGCCCACTCCCTCGGGTAGCGCTGGACCTTCTGGGGGTTGCCGGCGTTGGGCGAGGCCCAGATGAAGAGGTCGCCGCAGCACAGGATGCGGCGCTCGGGAACCCACGTCCAGGTGTGGTCGTCGGTCTCGCCCCGGGCGTGGTGCAGCTCGAAGCGCCGGCCGCCCACCTCGAAGTCGAGGGTGGAGCTGTAGGTGCGGTCGGGGTAGCGGTACTCGGTGGGCCAGCGCAGTCCGGGCACGGCGAACTGGCGCTGGTTGATGACGGCGTTGTAGCCGGCGGTGTCGATGTAGCGGTCGAACCGGGCCGGGACGCCGTCGTGGGCCACCACCACCGGGGCCGGCCACCCGCGGTCGGCGGACTCCTGCTCCCACACCGGCACCCCGAAGACGTGGTCGATGTGGCCGTGGGAGTAGACGGCGGTGTGCAGGCGCTCGGGCGTCCACCCCCGCAGGGCGTCGTGGACGGCGGTGGCCACGAACGACGAGCCCGTGTCGACCAGCACCAGCCCGTCGCCGGTGGTGAAGGCCGAGACGTTGGCGAACGAGGGCACGAAGGCCACGTCCTCGGCGATCTCGGCCACCCCGCCCAGGTAGCCGCCCACGGGGTGGACCTCGACGATGTCCACCTCGCCGCGCCACAGCTTGTCGGCCAGCTCGAGCACGTCGTCGCTCATCGGCCTCCATCCTGTGCGTTGCGCCACCGCCGGTGCAGGCGCGCCGCGGCCCGGCCCGCCCCCCGGGCGCCCGAGGCCAGCGCGGCGGGCACCGTGGCGACCCCGGCGCGTGGCGCTGTGGCGCCCCCGGCGCGTGGCGCTGTGGCGCCCCCGGCGCGTGGCGCTGTGGCGCCCCGCCCGCTGGTGGGAACGGCGACCGGGGCCGCCGGCTGCGGGCGCCGGTAGCGCGTCAGGGTGGAGAGCCGGATCCATCCCACGGCCGCCACCTCGACCACGACGATGCCGGTGGCGTCGGGGCGCACGGACCGCAGTGCGGGCGCGGCCGCCAGCGCCAGGGCCACGACGACGTCGAGCACGGCGTGCAGGCGCACACCGCACACCCGCAGCGCCCCGAGGCGACCGGGTGCGGTCAGCGCCAGGGCGGCGAAGGCGCCCGCGCCGGCCACGAGCAATCCGCCCCGGGCCACGTGCACCGACGACACCGCCAGGGCGGCGGCCAGGGCGTACTCGAGGAGCTGGTGGACGGCGAAGGGAACCGAGCGCCGCTGCGTCGTCGGGGCGCCCGGGGAGGACGGCCCCGCCGTGGCGTCCGGGGACGCGGGGAGACCGATGGCGCTACCCCGAGGCGGCGCTGGGCCCCTCGGCGTCCTTGGCGGCCTTGTCCGTGGCTCCGGTGGTGTCCGACTTACTCTCGGCGGCTCCCTCGGCCAGGCCCTTCTTGAACTCGGAGTGGGCCGAGCCGAGCGACCGGGCCAGCTTGGGGATCCGCGAGCCTCCGAAGATGACCACGGCGGCCACGATGATGACGATGATGAGATCGGGCCCGAAGATCTCGGCAACGAGTGCGTGCACGACAGCCTTCCCCTTCCTCGGATCCCGAGGGATCCCTCACCAGGTTAGACCCCTCCGGGGCGGGCCATGCTGGCGCCCGCCCGCCCCCGCCGGCGTCATCCGGCCAGGAACACCCCCATGACCAGGGCGGTGAGTGACGACAGGGAGGCGATCGCCCCCCAGGCGGCCAGCCCACGGGGCGTGGTCGATCGGGTGTGGAGGTAGGCGGCGATCCCGGCCAGGGCCACGACGGCGATCTTGATCCCGAGCACCACCTGCCAGGCGTGGGGCTGGCCGGCGTGGACGGCCGACACGTTCCAGAACCCCGTGATCACCAGGAGGGCGTAGGCGGGCCACTGCACCCGGCCGAAGGCCCGGGCCAGGGTGCGGGCGGCGCCCTCCCCGAGGCCGCGCGCCGCGGGGACGAGCCCCGCCATGGTGATCTGGCCGCCCACCCACACCGCCGCCGCCAGGACGTGGAGCGACAGGCGCACGCCGTCGAGGGCCGAGGCCAGCCCCCCGGCGGTGTCGGCGGCCCCGGTCACCGCCCCTGCCAGTTGGGCTTGCGTTTCTCGGCGAACGCCACCGGGCCTTCCATGGCGTCGGCGGAGCCGAAGACCACGCCCACGGCCTCGGCGTTGAGCTTCCAACCCTCCTCCTCGGAGACCCCGGCGGCCCCGGTCATCACGTACTTGGACCAGCGCACCGCCAGCGGCGCGTTGTCGGCGATGACCGACGCCAGAGCCAGGGTTTCGTCCATGAGGCTGGCCGCGGGCACGACCCTGTTCACGAGCCCCAGGGCGAGCGCCCGGGCGGCGTCGATGGGATCGCCGGTGAGCGCCAGCTCCAGCGCCACCGCCAGGGGCAGCCGCTTGGGCAGGCGGATGAGCCCGCCCGCCCCGGCCACCAGACCGCGCTTGGCCTCGGGGATACCGAAGGTGGCGTGCTCTGCCGCCACCACCAGGTCGCAGGCCAGCATGATCTCGCACCCGCCGGCCAGGGCGGCCCCGTTCACGGCGGCGATGACGGGCTTCGGGAAGCGACGCTGGGTGATCCCGCCGAAACCGCCGGTGCCGCCCATGATGGCGCCGCCCTCACCGGAGGCGAAGGCCTTCAGGTCCATGCCCGACGAGAAGGCCTTGTCGCCGGCGCCGGTCACCACCACCACGGCGCAGCCGGCGTCGGCCTCGAGCTCGTCCAGGGCCGCCGACATGGCCGTGCTGACCTCGCCGTTGATGGCGTTGCGGGCCTCGGGCCGGTTGATGGTGAGGATCTCGACCTGACCCCGCCGCTCGCGTTCGACTGCCGCCATGACGTCTCCTTGCCTGCCGTGGGTGGCACCTGGTGGCGTTCGAGTCTGGCCGGGCCCGGCCGCCGTCGCCACCCGCCGGGCCGGGGGCCGGTGCTCAGCCCGCCAGGCGGTAGCGCGGCGGCGCGCCCCACACCGTGACCGGCGCGCCCACCAGGTCCCGCCCGGCCAGGGCACCGAGCTCGTCGTCGTGGGCGGCCGCCACCACCCGGCGCCCATCGGGCAGGTCGGCCACCACCGGCGCGGCCACCACCGATCCGTCACGCCCGTGGACGACGGTGCCGGCCGCCACCACGGCCGGTCCCTCGGCGGTGTCGGTCACCTCCAGCGCGGTGCTGTCGATGCGTCGCTGGATCTCGGCGGTGTCGCCCCGGCGCCAACCACCGGGAGGCGGCCCGGCGCCGTAGACACCGGCGGCGTGCTTGGTCACGTACCACCCGAGCGCGCCCACGTAGGCCGTCCCGCCCCGGTGGCGCAGCCGGTCGGCGACGGTGGCGATGGCGTGCAGCGAGTAGTTGTTGCCGGGCCCGCCGAAGTAGGGCAGCCCGCCGGTGACGGTGAGGCCCCGGGGGTCGTCCCAGGCCAGGCCCAGGGCGGCGGCGCCCAGCTCCACGGCGCACGGGAAGCACGAGTAGAGGTCGAAGGCCTCGACGTCGTCGACGCCGAGGCCGGCGGCGCCGAGGGCGGCGCCGGCGGCGGCGGCGATGCCGGGGGAGGTGCCCAGGTCCGGGCGCGCCGAGGGGAACCACACGTCACTGGCGTCGGCCCCGGACCAGCAGAACACCACGTCGTCGTCGACGCCGGCGGCGCGGGCCGCCGCCAGGGAGGTGACGAGTACGGCGGCCCCCTGGTCCACGCCCAGTACGGCGCACATGCGCTTGGGGTAGGGCTCGGCCACGATCCTGTTGTCGGGGCCCACCTCGGCGAGCTCCTCGGGCCGGCGCGCCGTGGGGAACCAGGCGCACGGGTGGCGGGCGGCGACCTCGGTGAACGGCGCCATGAGCTCGGCCAGAGCGGCGCGCTGCTCGGCCGGAGTCCGCCCGGCGCGGTGGGCGAGCACGCTCTCGAACAGGGCGTACACCTGCACCGGGGTGATGAGGCGGGCGGCCAGCTCGGCCGGGCCGGCGCCGGGGCGCTCGTCGCCCACCACCGCATCGGGGGTCGCCGGCGGCGCAGGGGCGTCATGGCCGGCACCCGTCGCGGGGGCGAGCCGGGCCGAGCGCTGGGCCTCGGCGCCCACGACGAGCACGCTGTCGAGCTCGCCGTCGGCGATGGCCTGGGCGGCGCGGGTGACGAACCACTGCGGGGTGTTGCCGCCGATGGTGCTCACCTCGACCCGCCGCGGCGTCATCCCGCAGCGCTGGGCCAGCGCCGTGGCGGGGGCAGGACCCGTCGCCGACAGACTGCTCACCATGGACACCTGCTGCACCCCCCGGCGCAGCGCGGGCGCCCCCGCCAGGGCGAGGTCGACGGCGCGCACCGCCAGCTCCAGGGCGTCCACCGGCTCCGTGCGCTCGACCACCTGCCCGGTGGCGACCACCACGGGCACGCGCCGCTCGTCGGGGGTCAGCTGCGTCGCACCTCCGCCCAGGGCACGTCCTTGTCGACCTCCACGTCGCGCGGCAGCCCCAGGATGCGCTCGGCCATCTGGTTGCGCAGGACCTCGGAGGTGCCGCCCTCGATGGTGTTGGCCCTCGCCCGCAGGAACGTGGTGGCCCGGGCCTCGGCCCCCCCGTCGCCGGGCCGCCACGCCACGGCACCGAGGCCGTTGGCGTTCACGGCGAAGGTCGAGCGGCGCTGGTTGAACTCGGCGTTGAACACCTTGTTGACCGCGCCCTCGGGTCCGGGCTGCTGGCCCCGCTGGCGCGCCGAGTTGGCCCGGAAGG
>Ga0335078_10017135_pt1 | contig 10764 bp, 7 predicted proteins | sample Lox_Sample_32_FD_206711 | JGI IMG/M metagenome (GOLD analysis project Ga0335078, IMG submission 206711) | Soil microbial communities from Loxahatchee National Wildlife Refuge, Florida, United States - Lox_Sample_3.2 | ecosystem: Environmental > Terrestrial > Soil > Wetlands | place: USA: Florida... | reverse complement strand
GCGTATCTTTATCGGCCGAAAGGAATCGGGGGGATGTGCGAAGGGCGGTCCGGATCACCCTTTCTCTCGACGAATTGGCCCGTCTCCGCAAGATGGCGCACGACCGGGGAGTTTCCTCGCGGAGGCGGACGCGCGCACGCATCCTCTTGGGCGCGGCCGTGGGCCGGTCGAACGGCGAGATCGCGCGAATCCTCGGGGTCGACGCATCTACGGTGTCGTTCTGGCGTCGCCGCTTCGCCGTCCAACGACTGGAGGGCGGTCTGCGGGACGCACCTCGGACGGGGCGTCCGAGCTCTCTCTCCGCCGAGATCGCCGCGAGGGTCCTCCTCATCACGCGGAGCGTTCCGCCACCCCAAGGCGAGCGATGGACCACTCGCTCGCTGGCCCGATACCTTGGAGTGAACCACATGCGCGTCCACCGGACCTGGAAGGCGCATGGGGTCTCGGAGACGGAGTCGCTCGGCCCCGATGCGCCCCGGCGGACGCCATCGTAGGCGTTGGGGTCGACCTGGGTTCGGCGGGACCACGCCCTCGCACGGAGCAATGCACTACGCGGCGCGTTGCTTCGGGGCTGCGGACGGCGCGGCGGCAGGGGTCAACCACCGGGAGAAGTCGGTCAGCCCGATGAACAGTAGAACGATGCCCAGGAACTCTGCGTAGTACAGGGCCACCGGGAACGAGGCGATGTAGAACACACCGCCGGCCGCTAGCACGCTCGCGCCCGCGATCATGAGGAGCCCCTTCCAGTGGAACGCCCGGAGGAGGGAGATGACGGCGAAGCCCAGCAGGACCACCGTGGCGGGGCCCGTGATCAGTGAAGAGAGCACCAGGAGGAAAGTGGGTGGATTGCCCGAGATCACTCCGGCCTGCACCATCGAAGAGGGGACGGGTGTCGTAAAGCAGAAGAACCCCACGATGGCCGAGATCGAGATGATGTAGCCGGCGTAGAGATACCGGTAGATGGGTCGTCGGAACGCTCGCACCGACCCAAGGGAGAGGGTGCCCACGATCGCGGCGGAGAAGAACACGTACGCCTGCAGCATCAGCGTCGAGACGGTCCCAAGATAGGCCGCCAGCTCGATGGCGGTCGCGGTCGCACCGAAGCCAAGCCCGATGCCCCAACCGAGCTGGGAATGGCGATGGGTCTGGAAGAACCGGACGAACCCGCGGACGGCAAGCACCGTGAGGAAAGCGGTCAATATACCGAGAGAGGCAGAGATGCCCCAGGCTTCGGCGTCCATGGCCACGACCCGGGTGGCGAACCTCCTCTCGGTGATGCCCCCCTAGTACGAACTGTTCGTACCCCCGACCAGGACCCTCCGATGCTCCGCGGACGGATCCTCGTCGGGGCAACTCCTCGCGGGCACACGGACGCGCACCGCACGCCGCAGGCCATGGAGCTCAGCGGGTTAGCTCGCTCGTGCCGGGTCGGACGGGCGCGAGGTGTCCCCGGGTGGAGTCGCGGACGGTCCGGCTCGCTCGTTGGAGGAGAAGACCAGAGATAGGCCACCGACCACGAGCACGAACCCCACGACCTCCCACACCGTGATCGGCTCGCCGAACAGGCCCGAGCCGAGTCCGATACCCACGAGCGGCAGCAGATACGCCACGAGGTTGGCCCGGGCGGATGCGGTGATGCAACCGGAAGTAGACCACGTACCCGAGCAGAGAGGCAAAGACGACGAGAGCGGCCATCGCGGCCCAGACCCCGACAGTGAACGGCAAACGCTCGGGTCCCGGTGCGAGAAGTACGGCGAGCCCGAGGACACCGGCGCCGACTCCGAACTGAACCGATAGCTGCCAGGTCCCTTCGGGGCCCCGCGACCATCGCCGGAGCAGGACCGTGCCGAGCGGAAACACGACGAATGCCCCGGTGATGGCGACCGGTCCCATCCAGTTCCCCCCGACCCCCGCCAGAAGGCTGGGCAGCACGAGGACCAGGATCCCTACGAATCCGATGCCGACTCCGAGGACGGCGGCTCGGGACAACCGCTCAGCGGGAAGGAGGCCGTAGGCCAGGACCACCGTGAGAAGCGGACCGGTCCCCGAGAGAACGGAAGCGTATCCTCCCGAGGTGAACTGCTCTCCCCAGTAGAGCAGCATCCCGTAGAGTCCAATGATGAGGGTGCCACCGACGACCGCGGAGAGGAGAATCGCTCGTCGGTCCGGGAGGTGCTCGCGGCGGACGAGCGCCACTAGCCCGAGGAGCGCGGCGACAATCGCATAGCGGACCCCGGCGAACGGAAACGGGGACGCCCCGGCGACGATCCCCTCGCGTATCGCAACATAGGCCGAGCCCCAGAGGAGGCCGAGGGCCAGCAACAGAAGAACGTCCGCCCGGGAGATCGAAACCGAGCGGCCCGAGGTCGCCGTAGGTACCTCCACTCCTCCAACTTGCTTATTCGGCAGCACTCGACGGGGTCTTATGTCGGAGCGGGAACGACCCGGTGTGGCCGTGAACGTGCTCGGAACCGCCGCGTACCTCGAGGGAACGGTCTTCGAGTGAGGCTCATGACGGGCGAGAAGGCTGTGCCGATCGACCGTTCGGGCGGGGGCCACCGCGATGGTCTCGCCGAGCTCGTCGACCTGGTGGGACCGGACCGCGAGCGGGCTGTGCCGGTGCTGAAGGACGGGTTCGTCGGGATTTACCGATGGCACGCGAAGCGGACGTTACGCTCCGCCTCCACGGTTCGTGCGATACGGCTGAACGGCGAGGTCGTCGCCGTTTCAGTTCTCGAGCGCTTGGCCCCCGAGGTCGGCTATGTCTACTACCTGTCCACCTCGGGCGCGCATCGACGGGAGGGGCTCGGAGGGCGGCTCCTTGACGACGCCCTCGACCGGTTCCGGAACGACGGGGCCACGGTAGTGTACGCGGCGGCAGAGGAGGACAACGCGCCCTCGATCTCCCTCTTCCGGAGCCGGGGCTTTCGGCCGGTCGAGCGCAAGGAGCTCGGCTACCAGGAAGGGGGCCTGGGTGCGTGGGGGCTTCGGAGCCGCATGACCCTCGTGGGAGGCGAGGTCCTCTTTGGACTGCGAATCGCCCCTTCCCCACCCCCGTGAGTCGCTCTCGTCGGTCGAGAGTGTCCTCTGACCTACAATGAGTGGTAGGGGCGAACGGTCGTTGAATGGCACCCGTCGGACGGCGGCTCGGAAACCTACAGCGGTTTCATCGCACGCTCGACCGGGTGCCAGGCGTATCCTCTCCAGGGAGCGGGAAGACCCCAATCGAACGCGCTGATCGCGGTGAGCAGGAACTCCCGGCCCAGTTCGAGGGTCGAGAGCTCCTGCCCAACGCGGGCACGCCAGTGCTCGATCGCCTCATCGAAAGTCACTACCCCCGCCGGCGCGGGAAAGTCGGGGTAGAGCACGAGGACGGTGAGAAGAGCCCCGGAACCGACCACCGACGGGAGGTCCTCACGGACCACAGAATCGGTCGCGACCTTCGCCTCGCGGATGGTGACCGCGGGACGCTCGGGCCGTCCGTGCCAAATCCAGATCAGCTGGGGTTCGTTGGCCCAATCCTCGGTCTGCACGAGACCGAAGTCGCGGGCGAGGGAGCCGAGGAAGGCGGCGAACGCGCGGTTCCACTCCTCGTAGGTGTATTCGGGTCGGTTCGGTCCTCCACCGTTCGGAGCCGCGACGAATCGGCGGTGCCGTTCGTAGAAGAGACCCAGAGAGGTCCGGGGGTCTTCGGCCTCCGCATCGTAGAGTGCCCGGAACCGCGACAACCACTCCGCAGCGTAGACCACACCGGGAGGCGAGGATGGCCGCGTCGAGGGGTGCGGCCGCGTCCCTCGCGGTTGGTCCGCCAGGGGGGACCCGTTCCACATCCGACACACCGGGCGGTCGCCCCCCTCTTGAGCCATTCGGTCCTCAGGACGGCCCTCCCACAGACGGGGACGCTGTTGATCACGGACGGCTCTTCGGTCCCACGGGGGCGCGTTCGGCCGCGTCCCCGACCTCGAGATACCAGGGCATCGCTTCCGCGGGGATGGTGGCACCGGTCTGGAACTCCCCCGAACGCATCCCCTTCTCGACCACGAGCTGGGCGCTCCTCCATTGTGCGGACTCGCCCACGTCGAGCCGCAGCACGATGTCGAAGGCGTACCGGCCTTTGTATGGTGGGGGGATCGACGTCGTGATCATCGAGAATCCTGTCCGGGGGAAGACGTCGGTGTACGCCCGGAGCCTTTCCGGGTCGCTCGGATAGAAGTCACGGACCCGGTTCGTGTTCGCGCAGACGACGACCCGCGGACCCTTCGCGGTCGGACCCTCGTCGAGCAACCGCTGAAGGCGTTGCGGAAGGAGGAAGAAGTGGTCGAGAGCGATCCGCTCATTGGTCTCTCCTTCGGGCCGGAGGAGCGCGCGGTAGGTCTCCCGTCCGACCGGCGGGGACTGGCCCATCTCTCGGTCCGTGAGGGGTTCGAGGATCCGGTCCCGAGGCAGGAGCGAACCCACCCATCCCTCCTCCTCGGAGGGCGCGCCGGAGGATTCGCGGATCGTGATCCACCGGAACGCGGGGTCGACGAACCGCGCGAGCGCGTAGCCTAGGACGTGGGCCGCCCTCGGGCTCCGACTCCAGACGTAGTAGGCCATCGCAGAAGTGCGGAATTCGGAAGGTAGCTCGACCATGATCCCCGGCGGAGGTCGGGTCGAGTGTGATAGCGTTAGACGATATGATAAATTCTGGCCGAACAGCCGACGAGAGCGCTCGGGCCGATGTCATCGCGTACCCTCTGCCGGAACGAGCCGTGTCGAGCTGGCTTGACGGGGAGTTTATTCTTGCCCGCTCCGCCCTATGTATGATGTCGGCAACCGAGGCCGCCCAGGACAAGAGAGCCGACCTCGCGGGCCCCGGGATCGGGACCTACGAGGAGGTCGACCGAGTTCTTCCTACCGATTACGAGCCGCTCCTTTCCCCACGTCTCACGCAGCATGCAATCTACGCGGCGAAGAGCTACATCGAGGAACACCTGTGCAAGGAGCTCAACCTGATGATGGTCCAGGTGCCGCTGATCGTGGAGAGCGAGAGCGGCGTCAACGACATGCTCGACCGGGACGGGTCCCGCACGCCGGTCCAGTTCCACATCTCGAACGACCGGGGCCTGCACCCGGTGGATGCCCAGGTCGTGCAAGCCGCTACCAAGTGGAAGCGGTTGGCGCTGAAGCAGTTCGACCTACAGTCCGGTGAGGGCCTCATCACCGACATGCGGGCCGTTCGGAAGGACTACTTCCTCGACCACGACCACAGTGCCTACGTGGACCAGTGGGACTGGGAGAAGGCGATCACGGTCGAGGACCGGAACCTTGACTACCTAAAGGACACCGTCCGACGGATCTGGAAGGTGATCACGGGCGCCCAGAAGCATCTGCAGCGGCTGTTCCCGCAGCTCAAGGACCCGCGGTATCCGAACCTTCCGGACGAGATCCGGTTCATCCACGCCGAGGACCTTCTGGACGCCTACCCCGACCTCCCGCGGAAGCAGCGGGAGACGGCGATCCTCCAGAAGCACCCGGCGGTGTTTCTCATCGGGATCGGCTGGCCGCTCAAGGACGGTTTCCCGCACGAGATGCGCGCGGCCGACTACGACGACTGGGTCACCGAGACCGTGAGCGAGGACGGCCGGCCGATGCACGGGCTCAACGGGGACATCCTCACGTGGAACCCGGTCACCCGCCGCCGCCACGAACTGATGTCGGGCGGCATCCGCGTCACCGCCGAGACCCTTCGTCGGCAGCTCACGATGTCCGGCCAGCTCGACTTCCTCAAGTTCCCGTACCACCAGGCGATCCTCAACGGACAGATCCCGCTCAGCATCGGCAGCGGGATCGGCCAGGGACGGACCCAGATGCTCCTCCTGCGAAAGGCCCACATCGGTGAGGTGACGGTCTCCGTCTGGCCGAAGAAGCTCCGGGACGTCAGCGCCCGGCACAACATCCACGTGCTGACCTGATCGCTCGCGGGCGCCCGGGGCGGTAGTTCCTCGCACTTCACCGACTCACCCCGGGTCGGGTGCCCCTGAACCGTTATCAGCCTGCGAAGGCCATCCTCCACGAACGGTCATGGGGATCCCTGGCGCGACGGTCCAGCAGCTCCTCCGCGAGGGCGACGAGCACCGGTGCGAGGACTCTCCGGACGACTGCGTGCGCATTCGCGCGCTCGCCAACCTGCCCACTCGTTTCGGGGAGTACCAGGTGGTCGCGTTCGAGAACTGCCTCGACCAGAAGGACCACGCCGCGTTCGTCCACGGGAACGTCTTCGAACAGGAGAACGTGCCGGTTCGGGTCCACTCCGAGTGCCTGACCGGGGACGCGATCGGTTCTCTGCGGTGCGATTGCCGGGACCAGTTGCTCGAGTCGCTCTCGCGGATCGGGAAGATGGAACGTGGGGTCGTGCTCTACCTTCGCCAGGAGGGTCGGGGGATCGGTTTCGTGAACAAGATCCGGGCCTACCAGCTGCAGGACTCGGGATACGATACCGTTCAGGCGAACGAACTGCTCGGGTTCCGGCCGGACGAGAGAGACTACGAGATCGCCGCCCGGATGCTCCGTGCTCTCCACGTCCGTTCGATCGAGATCCTTACCAACAACCCGGCGAAGGTCCAGGACCTCGAGCGGCACGGCATCCGAATCTCGGGCCGCATCCCCGTCGAGATCCCGGCGAACGAGATCAACCGTCCGTACCTCGAGACCAAGCGCGACCGGATGGGTCACCTGCTCGAGGTCGAACAGGACGACGACCTCTCCGAGTACCCAAAGTGAGCGCCCGCCACTTTCTCGGGGTGCCCACGGCCCCCCCTCTCCCTATCTCCTGAAGACAAGAGTCACCCCGGGCCAGACCGGCCCGGGGGAGCGGAAAGGGTTCGTCCGAGGCTCTCGACCTGGTCGCGTTCAGCTCGGTGGGGGTCCCCCCGAGGACGGCCCCTCGCTCCAGCCTGCGGAGCCTCCCGATGCCGGCGGGGTGCCAGCTGTGGGGGGCGGCGTCCACGCTTGGGCTCCCTGGGTGGTCGGCGGCTCCTTGCGGCGGCGCAGGAGCAGCGCAAGGAGTCCGATGACCAGTGCGATCACCGCAACGGCCAGCGCGACCGCGAGCCAGTTGTTGAAATCACTCGTCTTCACGTACGACGGGCTCGAGGTCGGAGAGTAGGTCGTCGCGAGGCTCACTGGCGCGTTCGTCACGTCCACCGTGCCGCTCGCGCCCGTGCTCGGGAGGTTGTAGCCGCTCACTGCGCTGAACGAGTACGAGTAGCTCCCGGCCGGTAGGTAGAACGTGAGCGAAGTGCCGGTGGTCGACTGCGACTGGCCGTTGACGGTCGCACCCCAGCTCGTGCCCGCGCTCAGGCCGCCCTCGCTCAGGGTCACCGCGTAGACGTCCGCCGAGTAACCGATCGGGACGTTGTAGGTCGTGCCGGCGACCGTGACGGTGCCGCTCGACGGGCTCACCGTGTAGCCCGCCACGTCCCCGACCTGGTAACTGTAGGTGCCCATGGGGACCGTGAAGTTGAGCGACGTGGTTCCGCCGGTCAACGTCATTCCGTCGAACGTCACCGACCAGGTGGTCCCGCTCGGGAGCCCGGTCTCCGTGAACGACACGGAGAACGTCTCCTGAGGTCCGAGCGGGAAGTAGTCGATCGAGCCTCCACTGACCGGGAACGGCGCAAGGTAGCCGTTCGACCCATAAGTATGCCAGTCCGACCAATAGTTCCCGATGCCCGTCGTGCACAGCTCGTTCGTGCAGATGGAGTAGTCGTCGTAGTAGACCGAGTACGCTTGGACGTGGGCCGGGTCGTACGTGCCCGTGGCGCCGTTGTTCCCGATGAACGTGTTGTCGTAGATCAGGTCGTACTCTCCGCCCAGGATCGCGACACCGTAGCTCGTATCATCGACGAACGAACTCTGCGTGATGGTGTTGTCCTCCGCCGTGTAGTATGCCGGGTAGATCACGATCCCGTAGAAGTCCTGGTACGCGCTGATGCCAGTAAAGAGACTGTTGTCGGTGCCGTTCAGGACGATGCCATACCACCCGCCGGTCGCGTTCAGGTTGCCGACGGTGATGCTCTCCGACTCGTCGTCGTAGAGCGCCGTCGGGTACGTGGTCGCGGTAACACCGGTGACGGTCACCGCCTCGGTGTCGAACAGGTCGACCGCCGCGGTCGGGGCGCCCCAGACCCCCTCGTACGTCCACGGGGTATCGAGCGTCGCGTTGGTCGCGGTGACGCCCGAGATCGTCACGAGGGAGGATTCGGCGACGATGACGCCGATCGAGTCTCCCGTGACGCTCACCGACGAGAACGAGACATACTGGGCACCGCCCTCGGCAACGACCCCGAGCGAGAAGTCGCTCACGGTGATGCCCGTGGCCGAGCTCCAGGTCGACCCGTCGAATTCTACCCCGAGCGAGTCCGACGAAACGGTGACGGTCGATACCGTGACGTGGGAGGACGGGTCCACTTGGACACCCAACGAGTCGTCGGACGCGGTGACCTGCGAGACCGAGTCCCCGTGGGTGTCGAGGATGACGACACCGGTGGAGTCGGAGTCGGCGACGACGTTCGTCACCGTGTTATCCGGTGACCCGCTGAACTCGTAGAACATCTGAGCGCCGAGCGAGCCGTTGGTCGCGGTGACGCCCGTGACCGAGCCGTCCGACGAGTCGAGGAAGTTGATCCCCGCGCAGTCGCTGGCGAACGTGCAGTCCATCTCGTCGATGGAGACGTCGGAGAACCTCCCTCCGCTCGACCAGTCGTAGTTGAACCCGATGTTGTCGTAGATCGAGCTGATTCCGGTGACGGTGACGGGACCGAGAGAGTAGTCGATCTCGTACGAGAAGATCGAGTACGCCGAGCTCAGGTCCGTCGCGGTGAAGCCATCGGGGTACTCGCTGCCCAATCCGCCCCAACTGTCGTAAACATAGGCGGAGTTGACCACGGTGTTCGTGTCATACCACTCCTCGATTCCCGCGAAGACGTAGAAGTCCCCGAGGTACACGTCGATTCCGGGGAAATTCAGGATCTGCGCGTCGTTCACCGTGAGGCCGGTCGTGTTCCAGGAGTAGATGCCGGCGGAGTAGTTCGCGACGAGACCGTTCACGGTGACCCCGACGTCGTTGTCGAGCTCGATGGCGAGAGACTCATCGTACGTGGGGTCCCAGACCTGGACCGTGTTGAACGTCGTCGGGTCCGAGAAGGACACGTTCGCGCCGACCGATGCGGCCGTCACGTTGAGGTCGTTGACCGTGAGTCCGCTGGTCCCCGCGATGTCGTAGGTCGGCCCGAGGCCAAAGTCGATGCCCGTCGAGAAGCCGAGGCTGCCGAGAGTCACGTTGATGAAGGAGTACGTTGCGTCTGCCGTGGCGTAGGTCTCGATCCCCTTCGACAACACGAACGAGGAGAAATCGAACACGTGGGTCCCGGTGTTCCCGATCTCGCTCAGTCCCCAGCCGCCGAATTCGACGCCCGAGTGGTCGAACTCGGTGCCGACCGACTGACCGATCCAGACTCCCCAGCTTGAGTAGAAGGACCAGGTGTTGTTGACATAGGCATTGGTGTCCTGCCAGAGGGTCACGCCATACCCGTCGGAGCCGCTTCCCATACCGACCGTCTCCAGTTCCTGGTTCAGGACCTGGTCATCGGTGCCGCCCCAGATGTTGATGTTGGATGTGTATCCAGGGTAGTCGATGTAGACGTACGGGGGCCCGACGAGTATCCCACCGCCGCCATAGTCGATGATGTAGCTGTTACCTGAGGGCCCAGAGTCGGTGCCTTGGTACGTATCGTTGACGACAACGTCGTTGACTCCCTGACTCATGAAGATCTCGAACTCAGGGAACTCATAGTCGTTCACGTGGTTGAAGGTGAAATTCGCGTTCACGGTAAGCCCGCTGAAGGTGTACGGGGACGACGATGAGCCACCCACCGCGGCTGCGAGAGTGGACGCCTGCGCCGCGGTGTACATGTAGAGCGGGGCACGGACGGTGCCGGACGCCGCGCTCAGCGCGATGGCGAGGGACGTGGTCGGTCCCGAGATCGTCCCGTTGTACTCCGTCGAACCCGCGGCGAACGCCTGCACGTGGTACGTCGTGGTCCACGGAGCTCCGAGCGGCGGCAGGTAGGTATCGAACGCGCCGGTGTTGGTGGTCGGCAGCCAGCTCATGTTGTCCATCTGGCCGCCCGTCCAGGGGTTCAGTACTGGTGCCGTGTTGCTCACGAATACGAATCCGTAGCTCGGCGAGATCGTCCCTGCGACGTGGAGACTGCCCGAATGCACCGCAACCTGGGGCTGGGCGTTCCAGAGCCCGTAGAGCATTGTCGGACCCTGGTTGATATCGAGCGTGTGCGACGGGGTCCATACGCCGGAGAAGCCGGCAGACGTTTCACCCGTGTCGGAACCGAAGTTGTATGCCGACGGGGCGTTCTTCCAGCCGCCCGAACTCGCGTTCGAGTACTCGAGGTTGACCGTGCCGTTGATGGCGCGGAACATCGCGTTGTCGCCGCCGATTCCGCCCACGATATCCATCTCGGAGTCCTGCGGGAAGCCATCGCCCGCGCCGAAAGTGGGCGTCGGCTCGAACGGGTTCACCGTGTTGCCGGGCTTGTTCGGCGGCGCGGTCGAAGACGGCGCCCCGAAGACGACAGTGTCGGCGACACCCGAGAGGTGCGTTCCCGAGCCGGCCTCATACACGCTGTAGCCGTAGACGAGCACCGTCTGGTGCTGCGCATTCGTCGTGATATTGTTGTAAACGGAGAGAGTGACCGGATAGTCCGC
>Ga0335078_10017133_pt1 | contig 10765 bp, 8 predicted proteins | sample Lox_Sample_32_FD_206711 | JGI IMG/M metagenome (GOLD analysis project Ga0335078, IMG submission 206711) | Soil microbial communities from Loxahatchee National Wildlife Refuge, Florida, United States - Lox_Sample_3.2 | ecosystem: Environmental > Terrestrial > Soil > Wetlands | place: USA: Florida... | reverse complement strand
CCGTGCCCCGCGATTCGGATGGAAATATGTTGTTGAAACCGAGTTCGTGGGGCCGTGGCCTGGTTCCGGGTGGTCCGAGCGTGTTTCGAAAGAGGTAAATGTCTCGCCGCTCTTTCAACGCGGAAATCGACATCGCGTTCCCTGCTACCCGGCAGCTCTTCGAACCTGCGTCAGATCTTCATGAAAAAGTTGTCTGGGTGGTCAAGAACCTTGCTCTTGTTCTTGTGAGTCGAACCGCATCGCTGCAGGTGCCTTGAATATCTCTGTGCACTAATCATTTTCCCGCATTTGGGGCATGTCGGCATGAAACCTATTGCGCCTACGCAGAGAAAGTCGCTGTCCCAGTATAATTGGCTACCTGCCATCCTGTGCTTAACTGCTCGAGGCAATTCAAGTCAGTTGCTGGTTCCCAAACCTTCTCTTGATGTACCGCGACAGCAAGGGGGTTTGAATAGCGATTGACAGGAAGGCCACACCGAGAACCATGCTCGTGATGGTGCGGACGTCCGAATCAGGGACGACGGCCGAACCGGTCAGGGACGCTGCTAGCGCGATCGAGAGAGCCCCCCTCACCCCGCCCAGCATGGCCACGTTGCTCCAGACGATAGGAATCCTTTCGCGAACCTGATTGAAGATGGCAAGTATCGGGTAGACCGAGGCGGCTCTGGCTAGCGTTACCGTCAGGTATGCCGTTATGATCAGGAAGAAGGATTGGGAGAGGATGACGAGGTTGGTCTCGAACCCAATCAGCAGGAAGGCTACGGAGTTCCCGATGAACGCCGCTATCTGCCAGAAGAAAAGCACGGCGTCTCGCGTGTCTTGACCCATCGGCGCCTTCATGGTCACGTTGCCAAAGTACAGCCCGACCACTGCGACGGCAATCAATCCAGATAAGCCCAGCCCACTCGCGAACACATAGGACCCGTAGACCGCGGAGACGGTAAGAATCACAGTTGCCATCCTGTCCTCGATTGAAGCGCTGACTCTTCTGGCCGCAAAGGCGATCAAGACACCTATGGCGGCGCCTCCAACTGTGGTGAAACCGAAGACGGAGAGACCCGAGAGGATGGAGACCTTCGACAGTCCTATCGACGAGAGCACGAGCGTGAAGATGACGATGCCGGTTGCGTCGTTGAACGCCGCCTCCGTGTCCATCAGCGTTGCGAGCTCAGAAGGGACGTCCGTGCGGCGAAACAGCTCGAGCACGGTAACGACATCGGTGGGCGCTACAATTGCTGCAAACAGGAACGAGACTGTCAACGACAATCCCGCCAACTGCCAGAGGACCAATCCTCCAACCGCCGTGGCGATGACCACGCCACCGGTCGCGAGGATGACCGAGGGCCTGATCACCGCTCTCAAGTCAGGAGCCTTGATGTGCATCATGGCCTCGAAGATCAGGGGCGGGACGACGAGGCCAACGAAGAGCCCCCCTTCGACGAGGGCGGTGTAGAAAGAGCCCATCTGCGAGACCACGCCCTGCACCGTGCTCGTGACCGAGTTAGAGCCAATGGAAGGAATCGTGGCGAGCGCCGTAATCCCAACGCCGACGAACACCAGGATCAGTGTGTACGGCACCTTTGCCTTCAGCGAGAGGACCTGCGAGACCAGCATGACGGCCACGAACGCGGTCAAGGCCAACTCGATGGTTGCGACAGCCACGCCGCACTCGCTCGGACAGAGCAAATTAAGCTCTCATGCTCGTGCTGACCGAAGGATTCGAAGCGATATCGACTCGTGCGGGCGGGCCCGACTGAGTCCAAACCCTTGCAACGGAAGGCTATTGATGAAATAAGGTTGAGTAATGTCTATTTAGGCGAAAATTCCTCAAATTAGGCTTGAAAGTGTGGACCGGGGGACTCGGCCGATTATTCGTCTGAGTCTTCGGCTCCCGACGCACAAAGACCCGTCGCTCGCCATTCTATCTACGGCTGGAGATAAAAAGGCCACGGTCGGCTGCGGTCATCGTCAAGTGAGGGCGGGTTCGATACCGACGGGACCCGCGCCTGAACCGGTTCTCAAAGTGGGTTCCTTCGAGGACTCCGCACGGACAACGTAGCAGAAATAGCTCCGGGAAGCGGAGTAGGTCAAGAATAGCCGCTTTGTTCCAAGTGGCTGTCAATCTCCTTGTCGAACCAGTCGGATACCGAAATGATTTCTCTCATCATGGACATCCTTGTGTTCTCCGCTCCGTCTAGACTCTTGATCCATCGATAGGTCTCGTCTGCCTCGCCAACATTGTGGAAGACGGCAGAGTATTGGGAGAATTGCTTGTTCGCGGTGTCCACGAAGACTGCATTCTCCAATCTGCCGAGAATCTGTTCGTCGACCTCACGTTTCTTTTTTTCGTTAGGACAGTTCACCAGAAAGTAGTACGCCATCCCAGGCATTCTCTTCACATCTCCCATTGCGAAGGAGTGGATAGCCCCCGTTTCTGTCATGAGTGATAGTCTTCGCTTCACAGTTCGCGCTGATACTCTTACCTCCTTCGCAATTTCCGCGTTGCTTTGCATTGAATCGCTCCGTAACGCCTTCAGAATCTGCCAATCTGTTCTCTTAAGCTTCACATTGCTAGGAGCCGCGTATCCAACTTGCCAGGAGGTAGGGTTCTCATCGCCACAGATCGACTTTATGAGGTCCAGTCTCCTTTCCTTGTCTCTCTCATTTTCATAGTAGAAGACAACCCGCAAGGGTCTGTCGTAAAAATCCATGATCAAGACGACTTCATCAATTAGTTTGATTTTTGAAATCATCGCGGGCTTTGAAGATGGATCTTTGACTTCTAGCAGCACGCTTGTTGCCTCGCGCCCCAAGAGATGCGGGTTGATTGCTAGCTGCCAACCAAGAATCGATCCGGTTCGTTGCGCCTGTCTAACCCTGACTCTGACTGTCTCTTCGTCTATCCCAAGTTTCTTTGCGATGCCAGAGTACGTGGGCCGAAGAGGCGAACCAAACCTCCTAGGGCTCGCCAACTCCCTCATTATCTTGAGCTGAAGGTTACTGCTCCTAGCCAAGCGGCCTCGAGGCATGTTGGACAACTTTGTATTAAAATTGTCCATAACCCCAACCAGCTTCTAGGAGCCGAGTTAATGCATGGGACTTTCGAACTTCTGCAAAGAAATTCAACTTGAGCTCGAACGAAGATACTCCGAACGCTTGGCAGAGGCCGGCGCCCCAAGAAGGGGCAGGGTCCGAGCCGGCCACTCACGCTCGAGTGGGCCGGCGCCAGCTTCTAACTCTCTTCGTGCTCGCGCTCGCTCTCGGTATCACGATCATTGACCTTTCAATCGTGAGCGTCGCCCTACCCACAATCCAGTCGGCGTTCTCTGTCTCGGTCAACGACCTCGAGTGGATCAGCTCGCTGTACGCGTTGGTGTACGGAGCCTTCATCTTGACTTGGGGAAAGCTCAGCGACCAATATGGACGGCGGAGAATATTCATGATCGGCATCTTTGTCTTCATCGTCGGGTCTGCGATCTCGGGCGTCTCAAGCAATCTCTCAATGATGCTCGTCGGGCGAACCGCGCAAGGCTTTGGGGCTGCGATGGCCATCCCCTCCACGCTCTCAATCCTCACGACCACCTTCGTTGGTAGGGCTCGGGCCCTCGCTTTTGGGATATGGGGGGCGGTGGCGGGAGCCGCAGGCGCAATCGGTCCCATCCTCGGCGGTTACTTCGTCACTTATGTCACATGGCGCTGGGCTTTCTATATCAACGTCCCGATCGGGATAATCGCCCTCGTAGGCGCCCTCGCGTTCATCCAGGAAACCAAGTTCAAGAGTCCGAATTACCGGACTGATTTTGGTGGCATCGTCTTGACGGCCACGTCGTTGTCCGCTCTCATCTTCGGCCTCATAGAGGGACAGACCTATGGCTGGCTGACAGAGACACAGATGTTCTCCATCGGCACGCTGACGTGGCCCTACAACGATTTCTCCGTCTCGGCCTTCTCACTCATTTCTGGCTCGATTCTTTTCCTGGCCTTTGTCGCCTACGAAATCCAGCGGCAGCGCGCGGGGAAGGACCCGCTCTTCGATTTTGGACTGTTGAGGTCAAGAGGGTTCGGCTTTGGGAACCTCGTGGTCTTGATAGTCGCAATCGGCGAGTTCGGCGTCCTCTTCTTTCTCTCGCTGTATCTGCAGCTCGTGCGTGACCTAAGCGCCATCAACACTGGAATAACCATAATCCCTCTGGCGATTGCCGCGTTCTTTGCCGCGCCGGTTGCGGCCGTCGCTGCGAACAAGATCGGGCCGAAGTGGGTCGTCACCGCTGGAATGGTGCTAGAAGCGGTCGCGCTTTTCAGCCTCTGGCAGGTGGTGACCGTGTCGAATCCAATCTACTACCTGTATCCGGTACTCGCCGTCTACGGAGTCGGGGTCGGCCTAGACATCGGACAGCTCACGAGCACCGTGCTCTCCAGCGTCCCATGGCAAAAGGCCGGAGAGGGGTCGGGAATCAACAACACCGTGAGGCAGGTGGGCTCCGCCTTCGGGACAGCGATCATTGGGGCCGTGATGGTCACAGTCTTGGCGTCGGTGGGGACTGCTCACCTTGCTGCGGATACGGTGATTCCCGCGGCCACGAAGGCACACCTCCAGAGCGTTCTGAACAGCGGGCTAACTGGAGGCGTAGGGACCACAAAGTTCCCGTCGGGCAGCGGCGCCGTTGGGCAAGCGATAACGAGTGTCTTCGACGACGCGATAACCGAAGGGGCGAAGTGGGCGGCATTCACAGCGGCCACGTTCGTCTCCCTCGGAGCCATCTTCTCTCTCTTTCTCCCCAATGTGAAACCACAGTGGGGAGGACAATCAGGAGGGGAATCGTCTTCTTGGGGCGGGGGAGAGAACCAAGGCTCCTCAAAGTGGGGCGGAGAAGGCTCACGTTCAGGTGGGGGGTCCCAGAACCAAGGCTCCTCATCTGGAGGACAGGAAGACAAAAAGGATTCAACCTGGAGTGGCGGCAATTCCGGGCAACAATGGGGGCAACAGACGACGGCAGGCGAGTCTCCTCCCCGGGCCGGACAGAAAACCCAAGCCAAAGGACGAGCAACAAGAAGCATCCAACTCAGGCTCGCAAGGGGAACCTCCGACCGGCTCCCAACAAGGTCATCCCATGGCGATAACCGATAGAGAGTATTCCAGATACAGGGCTTCCCATGAAGCGGTCGACGTGGTCGATGAAAATCAAGAAAAGGTAGTCCTAAGGACTCCTGAAGGGAATGAGGAAGAATTGATAAGGCCTCGTTGGATTCTGAACGGCGTCAGGCCCGCCAAGCAGACCCAAGGACAAGCTCTATTGAGCATGTCTACGAGCTTTGCCGAGGAAAATAAGGCAAGAGATTGAACTACTAGGGAGTGACAGCGAGGAGCCCAAGGTCCCTGCCAAGATGACCTTGGGACCTCCGATTCTGAGCGAAAAATCTCGAAAGCATGCCGCGGGATTCTACGAAGTCATCTCTGACTCCGGTTCTGTCAAAAGGACCCAGAAGAGAGCACAAGGACTTCCATTCAGGATCTTCGCGAGGTGACTAAGGACTCTGGTCTGAAAGCTATAAACGGGAACCATGGATTATGCTACAGCAGGACGGAGCTGGGAGGATTGGTGGCTGAAGTGTTACCAACAAAGGAGCTGCGGCGAGCCCCAAGGCGGACTGAACACCGAACCATACGGACAGGACCGATATGACAGAGCGTTACGATCTCGCCAAAATGGCCAATTGGACAGTTTAGGGCCGAATTGTCCGGGAGGCCTTGGGGGACCTAGGCGACCATCCAAATCCTATGATTTTCGCCTATGCGGCCAGAGATGAATCTCTCAACTACGGTCTTGAACAAGAGGCGAATAGTCATCCTCGTTTGGGTGCTCGCGTTCGTCGCGGCGGCTCCAGCGATCCTCGGATATTCCCATTTCATCAGTTACTCCCAGACAAGCAGCGCGCCTGCCAATTCGGAGTCGAGCAAGGCCCAGGCGATTCTCGCCAAGCTGTCTCCGCAGAACTCGAGCCTCACCGTCGTAGTCCAGTCACAGGGGGACCAGGTCAAGGCAGGAGATTCCATACTCCAGTTCCAGTCCGAGCTGGCCAACAAGACGATTCCCTACTTCTCCTCGTCAAGCTCCGCGTTCAGCCAGTACGCGGCTTATCTCGACAAGATCGACGGCTCAGGTTCGGGGCTTTCCTACGTCGAGGCCAACGGACTCAAGGGTGCACCGTCGTCCATCACATCGAGGTCGGTGAGCAATGACAGTTCGACCTACCTCGTCACTGTGAGCTTCACTGTCGATGAAACATTCCGCACGGCCAACGACACATATCCGGCTCAGAGTGCGACTCCGATCGTCAGGTCGCTGGCCAGCTCGCTCTTCGGCAGCAGCGCCCAAGTTACTGGCCAGGGGGCGGAAGCCTACGACTCGCAGAGCCTTACTTCCAGCTTCGGTTTTGTCTTTGGCTTCACCTTCATCTTCTTGGCGATCGCCGTGGCGGTGACCCTCGCTTCGGGCGTGGCGGCCGTCGTCGCTCTTCTCGTGGTCGGGCTCTCGGTCGCGCTCGGCTACGTTGCAATCTATCTGACCGGGGTCCTTATAGGACCCGTCGACTTTACGGTCACCTACGCCCAAACCGATGTGCTCCTCGGAGTGGCGACGGACTACCTCGTGTTCATCCTCTGGCGCTACCGCGAGGGGCTGAGGAGCGGCCTCGGGAGCAGGGAAGCGCTCCAGACCTCGATGAGAAGAGCGGGTTTTGCCGTCGTGGTCAGCGGGCTGACCGTCGCCGGGGGCCTGGGGGTGCTCTCGTTCGTGCCAGCCCTCAGGTCATGGGGACCGGTGTTGCTAGTGTCGATAGTGTTCGCCGTGCTCCTCGTCTCTACGCTGCTGCCTGCGATCGTCTCGCTGATTGGACCTAGGATCTTCCTGAAGAGAGCGCTCCGAGTGGAGGAGAAGACTGATTACCGAAAATCGCGGTTCTACAAGACTGCGAGCTTCTCCACGCGCAGAGCCTACCTAGTGGCGGGTGTGATCCTCCTCCTCGCGGCTCCGGCCGTCTACTTCTGGTTCAACGTGCCCACCACCTACAACTTCGACGAAGGGCTCCCGAAGAGCCTCCAGAGCGTCCAGGCGCTCGACGCAATCGACCAGAAGTTCGGGTCGAACCTCATCAATCCGACCTACGTGATTGAGAACTTCACGCAAAACCTGCTCCTTCCCAATGGCTCGCTCACGAGCGCGGGGAGGGCTGCCCTCCTGCAGTCGAACGCGGTCATCTCCTCGACGCCGGGCGTGAAGACCGTGATTGGGCCTCTCGCCGCCGCCCAGAGCAGGGGACCCAACCCGTTCATCTTCAACGGCGGGCTCAGCGCCTACTTCCTCGTCTTCTCCAGCTACGACCCGTACTCCGCGCAGCAGCTTGCGCTGGTCAACTCGCTAAGAGGCGACAGCGGCTTCTTAGTTGGAGGGGTCACTTCATCAATCATTGACCTGCAGAAATCGAACTCCACGACATTCGCCCAGCTCGATGTCCTCATCCTCGTAGTCATCGCCGTCATCCTCGGCGCCTCGTTCCGCTCTTGGAAGTTCCCGCTCATTTCACTGAGCGGCGTGTTCATCAGCATCACATGGACAACGGGTGCGATCTACCTGATATCGAAGTACGTGCTCGGTGAACAGCTCCTCTACCTGATACCGCTGATCCTCTACTTGATACTCATGTCGCTGGGGAACGACTTCTCAGTCTTCATATTCACAAGGGTCAAGGAGGAGCAGGAAAGGCTCGGACAACAGGAAGGGCTCGCAAGAGCGATGGTGGGCTCCGGCACGGTCGTGACCGCGCTGGGGGTGATACTGGCGGCGTCCCTTGGTTCGCTAGGGCTCATCCCGTTCGGCTTCCTTCAGGAGCTTGGGATAGCATTCGCAATCTCGCTGCTCCTGGACACGTTCGTCATCCGGACCTTCTACTTCCCTTCGATGATCACGATCCTTCAAGGGAAGAAGACGGAGACGCCGAAGTAGACCGAATGAGTGGCGGGCCCGGCAGGATTTGAACCCTCCCGAGGTTTCTTTAGGCCGGAGGGGTTCTAATAAGACGCTTCTCAATCGTAGTGGCACGTGGTCTAGATTCTCATAGTCTATCCGAGCTACAAGGCCGTCATCTATCTGCACGACGACATTATCACGAGCACTGGTGGCGAGCAGGGATTCGTGAGCCTCTCAAACTTGGCATACATCCTAGAGACCGCGAAGGACATTGGTGAGAACTTGTCAACGAGTGATGCAATCCTCCGGAAGTCTAGTTATCTCCTGTTCAGCCTGGTCAACCTGCACCCCTTCTTGGACGGCAACAAGAGGACTGCGTTCGAGGTCGCCAAGGACTTCCTAAACCTGAACGGCTGGAAGTTCGAACCGGATGAGGACGATGCCTTCGCTATGCTCGTCTCGATTTCCAAAGGCGACTCTGATATGGAATCAACCGAGCGCTGGATAGCAAGGAATTTAAGCAGAGAGAAGGAGAAAGTGTGAGATGGCCAAACAGGTTCAGGCTCGGAGCCAGAAGGAGATAGATGAGGAATTCGCGGCCATAGCAGCGGAAAACATCAAAAAGGATCAAAGGCTGCTCAAGAGACTGGCCAATGCGTAATCGCCTGCTTATCGCCGCTGGAACCTATTTCAAGCTTTGATTGCGAAATAGAGTTCAAAATAAGCTAATTTGGTGTGGACCGGGGGGGACTCGGACCCCCGACCTGTCCCAATCTGGATTTTGGTTTGCCAAGGGATTGGACGACGCAAGACGCGCTCGCGCCTCTATCCTACCAGACTAGACGACCGGCCCTTCGGAGACGCCTACAACCCTCCGCTTAAAAAATAGATGCCGAGCGCCGTCTCCCCGAAGAGGCTTATCCGCTTTCTTCGACTCGCTTCAGGACGCGCAGAGCGGTGAGAGTTATCCACTTGCTGGGCTTCCCCTCCGCCTCCAGCGCCAGCGGTTTGGGCTTCTTCCTCATGACGTACTGTGCGCCCGCGCCCAGGTCTGGATGCAACTTGTCGAGAAGCCAGGTGCCGTCGGCGCGGCGCTTCTTTTTGAGAAGTTCAAGGGCCGGCCGGAGCCTTCTGTCCCCGCCGTGGCCGAGCCTTGTGGTGACGTCGAGCCCGACCAGCAGGTCGTAGTAGTAGTGGATCGGGTAGTGAAAGCGGAACCAGGGGAGGTACTTCTTGCCGTCCTCCTCGGACAGCTTTCTCTCGAGGTAGAACTCAGCCCCCCTCTCGGCGGAGGCCTTGATCTTCGCGGTCCACATCGGGCGGGGGAGCGCGGCGTAGGCCGCCAGTCCCTCCCAGCAGTCGAGCGTCCCGGTCTTCGACTCGAAGCAATGCCACCCGCCGTCCTCCTTCTGGTCCTCGACGAGCCTCTCGAAGAGCCTCTTCACACGAGGGTCGTCGCCGTACCCGAACCGGGTCAGCATCCGGGCCGCGTTCCCCACGATGCACACCTCGTCCTTGAAGATGTTGGCCTCCGTCGAGTCGTCGAGCCACTTGCTGAAGAACTGCTCGGCGGTCCTTCTGACCCTGGCGTCGTCCTTGGTCATGCCGAGATCCGAAAGCACGAGCGCGACCCAATTGGTAGCCGTGTACTTCGGCCCGTAGAGCGAGCCAGCGGGCCTTGACGCCCACCGCCCGTCGGGCTTCTGGAGCCTGAGCATCTCCGCGGCCCAGCCCCTCTTCGCGACTTCCGCGAGCGCCTCCTTCACCTCGGGGTCGTCTCTCCCGCGGCCCAGCAGGTCGACAAGCGTGAAGTAGCGCACGGCGGGCTGCTCCTCCGCGAGGAGCCAGTGGACGACCGGGTCTTCGTGCTTCTGCACGAGGCCGCGGAGGCGCTCTCAGATATTAAGCGATTCGGGGTTCCTCCGACCTCGGAGGGCTCAAGCGCGCGCCGGCTCTGCGGGCTACTTTCCCCGGCCGCCTTTCTGGCGCAGGGCCGCCATGATCAGCGCCTTCGCGAACTTCGCGTCCTCCCACTTGCCCATCTTCACGAACTTGTCCGGCTCGGACGACTTGTAGTGGGTGAAGAAGTGCTCGATCTGCATGCGCGTGAACTCGGGGATCTGCATTATCGTCTCGACGTGGGCGTAGACCGGGTCGATGTGCGCCGTCGGGACCGCGACGAGCTTCGCGTCGGGGCCCTTCTCGTCCTCCATGAGCAGCACCCCTATGGGCCTGCAGCGGATCACGGACATGGGGAAGACCGGCTCCTCAGTTATCACGAGCGCGTCGAGCGGGTCGCCGTCTTCGCTCTTTGTCTGCGGGATGAACCCGTAGTTGAAAGGGTAGTGCGTGGACGTGTACAGGAACCGGTCCACGAAGACGAAGCCGGTCTTCTTGTCGATCTCGTACTTGACGTCGCTCCCTCTGGGGATCTCTATCACTACGTTGACCTGATTGGGGACGTCGTCTCCCGCGTCCAACTGACTAGGCAAACCAGCTGTGGCCTCTGTCTCGCCGCTCGCCGGGACGGCTTTAAGCCTTAGTCGAAATTCGCCGAAGTGCCCGGCCCGTCTCGAGCCAAGCCTTATCTCGGGGAGAGGCGAACGCGACCCCGTGTCAGCACCCGCCGAGACTACCCCGACGCCCAAGGTCCCGTTTCAGACGTTCGCCCAGCTCGACTTCCGGGTGGGGAAGATCCTGACCGTGGACGACATACCCGAGGCGAGGAAGCCCCTCTACAAGTTCACCATAGACTTCGGGGCGCTCGGCGTCAAGCAGTGCGCGGGAGGCATCAAGGC